>ERZ773050.29-NODE-29-length-102253-cov-4.185199_pt1 | contig 102253 bp, 90 predicted proteins | sample MGYA00580632_ERZ773050 | MGnify/ENA primary metagenome ERZ773050 (study PRJEB29015, sample SAMEA2738123) | human oral metagenome | biome: human oral; feature: human-associated habitat; material: saliva | place: China | collected 2166 ... | reverse complement strand
CCGTTACCCGAGCCGTGGCCGTACCAGCCACCACCACGCTGCTCGCAAGCACGGTGGCGCCGCGGGGCTTTTCGATTGCAACTGATTCACCTGTCAGGATGCTTTCATCAACCTCAAGCCCCTGGCTCGTCAGTAGTTCACCATCAGCCGGCAGTTCATCGCCAGCCATCAGCTGAATCTGGTCACCCACGGCAAGCTGGCTATAGAGGATATCCTCCGCCGCACCATCCGGTAGCAAGCGGCGGGCGCGGGGGGAGCTCATTAGCTCCAGCTTCTTGAGCGCGTAGCGAGCCCGGATCTCCTGCACCACACCAATAATCACGTTAATACTAATAACCACCGCTACAAACCAGGCATCGCGGTACTCACCCAGTAGCAGCAAAATACAGGCCAGGGCATAAACCGCAATCACAACCGGTACCAGGAAATTGCGGCGGATAATCGTTAGGAATTCTTGTGTCGTCATATCCCTATTATACGGCCTGCCGCCACAAGGGGCCAAACTTTACAAACCACGTGCTTGTAGCTACAATGAAAGCAACTATGCATAAGCACTGGCGGCAACGAGGTAGGTGGGGCGTATGGCTGTGTGCCGTGGCGCTTTTGCTATGCCTTGCACTCGCCCGCCCAAGCACACCAGTAGCAGCCAGCGGCGGGTCATACCGCGCCCATAAAGGCCTGGCTGATGATAACTGCTACGCCAATACGACGCAGCAGCTGGTGAACGCCATTGTGCGGATTCCAATTTACGACTGGGACCAGGATGATAGCAGTATTGTGCAGGCTAATGCCGACGGCACCTACCGCCGCAGTGGCAAGGCGGCTGCCGAGCCCGTTGGCTACGCCTATAGCTTCCGTTTTGCTACGACGCCAGTACCCAGCACAGCCTGGCTGCGGCATGCACTTGCCAGCCCGCACTCATTCAATGGGGTAGAAGGCCCAGCAGCCAACCCGCTCCTATACCAGCGGGCAGCAATCCTGGGAGCCGATGGCTGGCCGCAGCTACCAGCCCTCACCAACCATAAAGGGGATATCGAGACCGCCCAGCGTGAACTTGCTGGTAATATCCCACACATCGCTGCTCATCAGCAGCCCCAGCAGTACGCTGGGGCACTGGCACGCGATATACAGCGTTCGGCTGCGCATAGCACGCTACTCACTCAGGCGGCTACCAATCTACCCCCGGAGGCCCAGTGGCGCACACTCACAGCCCTGAGCCAGCTACGGAATGGCAGCAGCCAAGCTGATATCAGCAAAACGCTGGCGCCGCTGCTTGCAAGCCGCGGTGTTTTACAGGCTGGCACACGCCAGTACCAGGTAAACGGCAGCAACGCGGCCGACCAGTGCTACCCCAGCCAGGATGCCAGCAACCAAACCGGGCGCATACCGGCCTATGCGTTTTCGGTGGTGGGTGAGGGCAATGCTTTTTACATACCAGGTAGTAGTGTCAGCCGCCAAACTATGCTAACGACCGGCCGAGCCTCGCAGGATGGCATCAGTCTATTCCCCGCCAGCCGTAACGGCAAAGATAGCCTGGTGCGCTACAACTACGGCACCACTAGTGCACTGCGGTTTGGGCCAGGCACCATTGGTGACATTGGCTTGCTTGCAAATGGTAATTCCGGCGAATGGTTCTGGGGCACCATCAACCTGGCAGCCTCGACCCGTGGCCAAGCAAGCCCCTTAGCGCCGCTACCCGTACCGCGCCCCACCACGCGCGACTACCACGATGGTTTCCAGTACTACTACCAATTGCACCAGGACGGCATAGAGCTCCCTGGTGCACTCCACAACCGCCAAATCGACTGGGCTAAATCCAAAACCAGCTGGATGGACGGCCTGAGCAGCACCGCGCCGAGCGGCCGAGTCTTCCCGCACCTGTACCTTAAACTCACCAAGCCCTACCGCCTCAGCCCCCATATTGAACGCGCTAATATTACGCCAGATGGCAACCGCTTCCGTATTACACCGCAGGTGGCCAAGCACGGCTATAACCAGTACGGCCGCTACACCCCCGCCGAGCATAGTGGCGGCAGCACCGTCAATACCCGCACCAACCAGCCGTTTGCCCGCGCCCGGCTGATTGAAATGGTCCTCAAGCCTGGCACGCTCGCCCAAGCCATCCGGGCCGGGGCAGGTAGTGGCTATACCCGGCAGAATAATGGCTTTGATGAATCCTTTAACGGCCTAGAGCCAGGCCAAGTGTGTAACCTTTTAAAGGGAAAGCTGGGTGATGAAGCTGGTGGCGTGGAGCGCTGCAGCGAACTAGGCCCAGAGCTGCCCATTACCGCCAGCGAAAGCACCAAAACCATCAACCTACTAAAAGGGGTCAGCCTAGGTAGCGACCGCCAGGTGGATGAACATGGCCGGCTCGAAGTCCATATCCCAGCCGATAGCCCGCCCGGCACTAAATATTGCTACGCCACCTATATTAGCAACCTGACCAACGATATTAAATTTGCTGGCCAAAGCTACTACAAAAACGCCCCCAACTACAACCCCGCCTACCAGGCACCGCCAGATGGGCGCTACCTTTCGCGGCTTGAATGTACCACCTCTGGCCATAAACCCAGCTTTCAGGTGCGGGGCGGCGATATTATGGCGGGCGGCAGCATCCGCACCCTCACGAACGAAAAAGAGTTTTTATTAAGCGGCCAGGACCCGAAACCCAAGCGCACCTACGGTAGTTGGGTGGAATACGGTGCCATCGCCGGGCAAGAGATTATTGGCTTTGCTAGTGGCGCTGGCTACCGGGTTGGTCTGCCCGGCCCCCAGCACGATATTGGGCCGCTTAGCTTTTCCAACCAGCCACGGGCCGGTGGTGCAAAGGCATACGGGTCATTTGGTACCGTCGATGGCGAGCTCGTCCACATGGCTGGGCAATTTGGCAGCTTAACGGCCACCGCTACCCCCGTTACACCAAGCCTATACCACGATGGCAAACTGGTGCTCAACCGCCTGCCGGCTGGGGCCTACCATATTCGCCGCGGCAGCCATGTTACCATTGCGGGTGGTGGGCAGCTTGATGACGGCAAGTCTATCATTCTGCTGGTGGATGATGGCGCCCACCTAACCATTGCCGAAAACATCGAGCTAAAGAAGGAGTACCCCTCTATAACCGCGCTCGCCCAAGTAGTACTTGCCCCTAGCAGCGGCCAGCGTGGTGCCTATACCATTGCTGTGGCTCCTGCTACTAACCGCGTGGATGCCTGGCTACTGGCACCACGGGGTAAACTCAATACCTGCCTACTACCAGGCAATGACCAAACCCCCCGCGGGCATGATTGGGCTTGCTATAACCAACTGACGATCAACGGCCCAGTGGTAGCAGGGCAGCTGTACCTACGCCGCAGTGGCGGCCGCGACCAAAACACCGAATCACATGGCAAAGCCCACCAAAGCACCGCCGCCGAAACCTTCACGCTGCGGCCAGATGCTTACCTATGGGCCCAGCACTACACCAACACCCGGAGCCGTAGCACCGGGGCAGGAGGCAGTACGACCCAACCGCAGCGGCTTATTACCACCAGCCTGCAGGATTTACCGCCGCGGTTCTAGGTGAGCCCCTATAGCAGCCATAGAGCGCGGCCATGGCCTGAATATTTACCTGTGCAGCTTAGGGCGGGCTGGCTTATATCATAGCCTTGCCCACGGCTACCACACGGACATCGCGGCGGGCTGGCCCGCTACATTCAAGCTGCGTTAGGGAGACATTGGCAACCTCGGTGGTGTAGATTTTACTGTGCGACCAGTTAGCAACGTAGCCAACTAGGGACTTAATGGCAATACCGTGGCTAACCGCCATAATACTGCTATAGCCCTGCTGCGCTGCCTGTGCCTCTGCGGCCAGCAGCCACGCATACATACGCGCGCCAACCTGACGCATTGATTCACCATCAGGCGCGGCAAAGTCGAGCCCCTGGGCCGCAATAGCCGCTAGCGTCACCGGGTTATATACCAGCACTCGCGGCCGGCCCGTCCAGCTGCCTTGGCTGAGTTCTTGCAGGCGGTCATCTGTATGCATGGGCATATCCACCCCAAGCCCCGCTCGTAGCAACTGGGCCGTCTGCTGCGTGCGCACGGCAGGCGAAACATAGAGTGCCTGTGGCCGTACCCCCTGGGTACGGAGCGCCTGGCCACATAGCGTGGCCTGCTGCCGGCCTTGGTGCGTCAGTGGAGTATGGTTGCTACGCCCACCCACCAAGAAGCGGCGCGTATTCATAACCGACTGTGCATGGCGCACCAAATAGACTGTTACCATGCTTTTAGTCTAGCACACCACACCGCGTGGCCAAGCGGCGGGGGCTAGTAATCACACCTGGCCTGTGCTACAATAACCAGTGTTGCCGGCCCGTGCGTAGGGCATAGCCAGCGCAACGAGTACTGGGATGTCGCCAAGTGGTAAGGCACCAGGTTTTGGTCCTGGCATTCGGGGGTTCGAATCCCTCCATCCCAGCCACGATATTATACACCGCCCTCCTGTAGGGCGGTTTTATGTCGCTTATCTTCACTCCACACCCACATAGCAAAGAAACCCCCGCTCTGGTAAGCGGGGGAATGGGCTAGTTTGTGTTTGCCTCCTCTTGTTGATCTTTTTCGAACTCTACGGCGACCCTAAGCCCTTGCCTGTCATGAGTATACGACCGCCACTCAATGGTGGAGTCGTCACTAGCAAAAATGGCAAGCATTACCTTCGCCACTAGAAAAACAATGACAAATGGCCCAAACCAGCCAAAGTGATTTTCGAGCACCGGGCCGGCGGGGCGCCCGCTCGCCATATCAAGGGCAAGTGGGACGCCCTTGTCTGTCAAAAAACAGACCCAAAAGCACCAGAAGAGAATATTTTGCATCCCCTTCTTACCTAATACACCTGGCCGCCGATAAGGCCAGAGTTTACATGTGCTGTACAGCGTCATCCCGACGCCACCAGCAGCAAGGATTATAAACATGACTAGTCCAATGTTCATGGCAACCTCCTTACGGTCAGGTACTCTGGGCTTTCCAGAGTAATGCCACGCATATAATATATAATATATAATATATAATATATAATATAACCCCTCTCATTACAAGTATGTGCAGGCTGCGCGCGTGGCTTGGTTGATCTGGCTGGCAGGGGCCGCTATAATAGGCATAAACGTAATGCTAGCATACTAAAAGCAGAATAGGTGGGGCCATGCAACAACACACACAGGCAGCAAATACTAACCAACCCAGTGGCATCGAGGACACCAGCGCCTTTTGCGATGCAACCTGCCGCACACGGCTGGCTAAGCAGCTGAGTGCGCACCGCCCGTACGTCTACTGGACGCTGGAGTTCTACGATGAAGCCAACGGCATCAAAGGTGGCGGTGGGCTCGGTATTCTGGCTGCAGATATGCGCCGCGTCGCCGAGCGCCTGCAGGTGCCCTTTGTTGTAGTGACGCCGTTTTACCGCCAAACCAGCCACACCGCACTGCAGGGCGGGCACCAGGAACAAAGCACCACTACCCAAACACCGCTTGAGCACGGCTACCAATACATTCAGGATACGCCCATACACTTTGCCAGCCACCCCAGTGCCCAGCTAGCGGTGTTCACCAAGCAGATTGGCAGCACCCGGCTGCTAACGATATCGGAGCCAAACTACGGGGCACTCTATGCTGGCAGCACCAGCAGCGACCACCGCTTGTACCAGCAAGTTGCGCTTGGCTTTGGCGGCTATAACGCCCTGCGCCTGGCTGGTGTGCGGCCGAGCGTGATACAGCTGAACGAAACAGCCACCGTTTTTGCAGCGATTGCCCGGCTGGATGAGCTCTGCCGCGGGGGCATGAACCTCTACGAAGCCCTGGTGTACGTGCGCAAACACACCATCTACACCAACCACACTCTGGTGCAGGCGGCCGAAAGCAGCTTTACCGCCGGCCAGTGCCAGGAATACATTTACCCCAATATTAGCAGCCCTAGTGTACGCCTATGGCTGGAGCAACAGTGCCGCGATGGGCAGCTCCACCTCAGCACGCTGGCGATTGAACTTGCCGAAGCCAAAAACGGCGTCTCGCGCTTGCATAGTAAAACCGCCCAGTTTACCAGCAGTAGTGGCCGGCCAGTCCGCTTTGCAACGGTGACCAATGGGATTGATATGCACCACTGGGTCCTGCCCGAGATCATGCAGCTCTACCAGCAGCACGGCGTACTTGATGCCTGTGGCATGCCCACGCCAGATTACCAGGCAGCTCTAGTCCGCATCCCCACCGAGGCAGTACTGGCGTGTCGCGCTGCCGGCCGCACCCATATGAATAGCATTCTGGCCGAACGCCGCAACCAATACAACCAGCCAATCTACATTCCACCGGGTGCTATTAGCTTTGATTTTAAACGCCGCTTTGCCCACTATAAGCGCCCCGATTTGCTCTTTCAGGATCCAACGAAACTTGCCCAGCTACTGGACGCAACCGACGCCTACTACCTGATAGCTGGCAACGCCCACCCGCACGACACCCCTATGCAGGAGCGCCTCAGCGCGCTGCTAGCAACAATTGATGCTGACCCTATCTTGCGCCGCCGGGTGCATTATATCCAGGATTACGACGAAACGGTCAGCCGGGCGCTTGCCTATGGGTCGGATATCGCCATTAATATCCCGGTGGTTGGGCTGGAGGCCTGCGGCACGTCTTGGGAGAAAGATATCGCTAATCTCAAGCTGCTGATTTCTACCGCGGATGGCGGCGTGGCAGATATAGCACCACTAGCGTGCCTACAGGTAACTGGCCGCACCGATATAGCCACCCGTGAAAGCGTGTTCCAGCATATGCAGCAGGCCGCTATGCTATGCCGCCAACCAAGCGACTATGCAGCGGCTATTCGGCGCCAGCTAACTGCCTACCTGCCAATTATATCTGGTGCGCGCATGCTGAGGGATTACCTGCAGTTTATTTTTCCGCACCAAGCTGCCTAAGCACCACACCAGTCCGGGCTGGTAAGTAGAGCCGCACACAAGTGATGCCATTTGGTGCTACTTGGCCATGGTGGGTTACTGTGTGGCTGATGCGTTGCTGCCCCGCAAACGCCTCATCATCGGTACTAAAAACCACCTGGTACTGCCCTGGGCGTGCTGGCACACTGTAGCCAACCTGCGACTGCTGCGGCGATAGATTATACGCCAGCAGGTACGGCCCGCGCTGGTAGCTTATGGTGCCGTCGGCTTGGTTTACCACCTGGTGGGTGATAGGCGTATCTGACGGTAGCTGGGCAAGCCAGGCATTCATCCGCTGCTCGAACCGCTGCAAGGCGGCATAGTATAGCTCATCATCATCTGCCAAGTGCCACTGCCGGCGGGCGTAGTGGTAGGACCAATCATTACCCTGGCGCGGGAAATCAATCCACTCTGGGTGGCCAAATTCATTGCCCATAAAGGTTAGGGTGCCGCCGTGGTTGGTGCTGGCTGTCAGCAAACGGATGATTGTATGCAGCGCCAAACCCCGCTCAATACGCGGGTGGTGCATACTGGTGTGCATATGGGTATACATTAGGCTACCCATTAGCCGAAAGCTAATTGTTTTATCGCCTACCAAGGCTTGGTCGTGGCTTTCGGCGTAGCTAATGGTGCGTTCTTCTACCCGGCGCTGAGTCAGCTGGTGCAGTATATCGCCCAGCGGCCAGGCTTCGTCGGGCACTTCCTCAAGCAAGCGAATCCACATATCCGGCACCCCCATGCTCAGGCGGTAATCAAACCCAATCCCACCAGGCTCCTCAACCGGTGCGGCCAGTCCCGGCATGCCGCTGGTATCTTCGGCAATGGTAATAGCCCCAGGCAGCACCTGGTGAATCAGCTGGTTGGCCAGCGCTAAATAGGTGAGCGCCGCTTGGTGAGTGTGCGGGCCAAAGTAGTCGCTATAGCCGGTAAAATCCTTGCCCAGGCCGTGGTGGTCGTATAGCATACTCGTCACACCATCAAAGCGGAAGCCATCAAACTGGAACTCCTCCAGCCAGTAGCGGCAATTGCTTAGCAAAAACTCCAGCACCTTTGGCTGCGTGTAGTCAAAGCAGCGCGAATCCCACTGCGGGTGGCGGCCCTTACTGCCAGGGTAAAAGTACTGCGCTTGCTGGCCAGCTATATCTACCAGGCCTTCGGTCGGGTTTTTGCTAGCGTGGGAGTGAACTAGGTCCATAATGACCAACAGGCCATGGCCATGGGCCGCATCAGCCAAGGCCCGTAGGTCATCTGGCGTGCCAAAGCGCGAGCTCGGTGCAAAAAAGTTGCTTACGTGGTAGCCAAAGCTAGCATAGTACGGGTGCTCAGCAATGGCCATCAGCTGGATGGCATTGTAGCCGAGGCCAGCAATACGTGGCAGCAGGTTAGTAAAATCCTGGTAGCTCGCAACCGTGGGCGCGGCAGTGCTCATACCAACGTGAGCCTCGTAAATACGGAGGGGTTCGTCGCCCCTACGGGCGGGTGGGCGAGTATGGCGCCACTGGTAGGGGCGCGGCGGCTGGTAGACGCGGGCATCAAAGCTATGGGTAGATGGGTCTTGCACTACATAACTAGCATAAGCCGGAATACGGTAGCCACTACCACCTGGCCAGTGTACATGCAAGCGGTAGCTACTGCCATGGCGTAGTGCATGGGCGGGGATGGTCAGCTCCCAGTCGCCGCTATCACGACCGCGAACGGGATGGAACTGGTAGCGCTCATCATCACGCCAATCATTAGCATCACACACCAAGTAGATGGCCGTTGCAGCCGGCGCCCACTCCCGCAGCACCCAGCCATCAGCCGTAGTATGCAGGCCATAGTAGTGGTAAGCGCTGGCAAACTCTAGCAGGGTGGTGCCGCCCACAAGCCGCTGCCACTCCGCCTGGAGCCGCTGGCTCCGCTCGGCAAGCTGACTCCGATACGGCGCCAGGTACGGGTCGCCCGCTATCCAATCCGGCTCTTGTGCACCCTGGTTCGATTCATTCCCCTGCATATGCCTTTAGTATACCACTGCCAGGCCGGGCACCATAAACCCCCGCTCGGTCATTCGTAAGCGGGGGTTGTATGGTACGCAGAGCACTAGGCGAGACTACAAGCGCGGAATTTGGAAGTTAGCGGCTGCGTTATTAATATCGTTAATCGCTTGGTTAGCCGCATTGACTGCATTCTGGGCCTCTTGCGGAACCTGGCCAGCGAATTCCTGCGGCACTTCGATTGGGGCAATAACAGGCGCTGGGGCTTCCTGCACCGGTGCGGCGGCAGGGGCCTGGTAGTAGTCACCCTGCGGGGCCTGCGCGCCGATAAAGGCATCAACCTGCTGCTGAACTTGCTCGCTCGCTGCTTGGAACTGCTCACCAGCGGCCTGCACTTGGCTGGCAATATCACTGGCAGCGTACACCTGCTCGCTACTGCCAACTGCCTCGCCCTGGGCGGCTTGCACGGCCCCGCTAGCTTGATTAATACCGGCCACTACCTGGCTGGCAATGTCCTGAGCTGGTTCGCCACCGCCTTGGTTGGTATCAATAGCGATTTCGCCCTGGCCAATCTGGCCGAGGCCCTGCACATTGGCAGCTGCCTCCGCCAGGTGCGGGTTAGCCATACCGTGGAACTGAGCCGTCTCGTCAATTAGCTGAGCACCCGTTTTAACGACTTCATCCATATTAACGCCAGGGTTCTCGCCACCAACATCGCCCTGTGGGGCCAGTGCTTGGCCAAATTTATCGGCTGTTGGGGTCACCAGCATACCGTGCTGCTCGGCGGCGCGCAGGGCAGCTGTTTGGGTACCAACAGGCTTGACGGAATGGACAGTAACGCCATCAATCTGGCGCGTGGTGGTGCGGGTCGTATCGGCAATATCTGCCTGGCTGGGTTTAGCGTGGCCATCACCAAAGGCATAGCCAAGTGCCAAACTCAACTGCGTGGTAAGGGGGCGATTGGCGCTATTGGCCACCACATCAGTCGTCATAGCTGCGGTAGCTGTGCCTGGCTGCAGTGGGTAATCTTCTAGCTCCTTCTGGGCACCAAGCGGGCCGAGCACTGGCTTAGCCGCCTGGAACAAACCAGCATTATACAGCCCCGTGTGTGGTGTGTTCGGGCTTGCAAAATAGGTGGCGTGCACATCTGGTGGCAGGTTGCCGCCGTTTTCCTGGCGCAGGCGTTCTAGGGTTCGCTGCAGCACCACCGTACCCTGGGAATACGCGCTAATATCGACGGGGTTGCCGGCAGCACGCTCAGCCTGGATGACATTATAAGCTGCTTCTGAACCCTTAGTCACAGATTGGTCGAAGGTATCAACACCGCCAATTGGTGCGGCCGAGGCTGGGTATTCCACCAGGCTAGCGCCGGCCATATTCTCGCCGCCAGCGGCCATCACCGAGCGCAGGAACTGGCCAGTCTTATCGCCCATACCGCCAATTAGTACCTTGTGGCTGGCAAGCTCAATTGGGCCACCATGCGCCGTGGTGTCATCGCTTGCTTGCTCGGCGCTGTAGCTATGCCCTTGGCGTGGTAGCTCGTGGCTCCCGCCCAGGCCAGTCGCAGCTGCGCCAACACCCATTAGGCCCATAACAGCGCCAGCAAACTTAAGGCGCAGTTTATGGCTGGCTGGCTTTTCGTGCTTACCCTTGGTGGTGTACTGCTCGCGCACAGATTGCACCGTGCGCTGCAAGCTCTGGCCCATCAAGCCAATTTTGTTCAAGGCTGCCCGGCCCATAGCGCGCATACGGCGGCGGGCACTTGCAGGGGCTGACTCGGCTGGGGGCAGGGGGGCAAGATCCTGCTGCAGCTTTGCAGCTAGGCTGTCGGCCGAGCGAAAATCACGCTCTACGCCGGCAAAGGCTAGGCACAAATCGGCGCTTAGGCCATGCTCTTCTACCAGGGCGTTAAAGCGCTCGTCGTAGTAGGCTTGGTCATCCTGCGGGCTGGTGGCTAGCTCGCTGCGTAGGGTCTTGATCGACTCTTCAAGGTTTGGTTTTGCTGCAGGCGCTTCTGGGGCGTGGGCTGTTGTCATTGTTCGTTTATTCTCCGCGTTTTAGCTAAATTTATTGCATGCATAGCCGCGTATTGTGCTTGCAAACGTATTGTTACATGGTATCATAATTATGTTAAAAAGTCAACCAGGCAGCACTCCACGCTGAATGCTATAATAAGCAGCATGAAACGACCCGTTCTGCACCACGATATTCACCTCACCAGCTTGGTTGGTGGTGGCCAAGCCATTGGCACATTGCCAAGTGGTAAAAAGATATTTGCCTGGGGAGCTCTACCCGGCGAAGTCGCGACTATTCAGCAGACTAAGCGCAAGTCAAGCTACGCAGAAGGCGTCGCGATTGATATTACCAACCCAAGCCCAGAGCGCATTGCACCGCGTGATACAACCAGCTACCTGAGCACCAGCCCGTGGCAAATTATGGCCCCCGAGCGCGAAGCCCACTACAAAGCCGCCTTGATTGAAGAAGCCTTTGAGCTACACAATATTGTACTGCCCGACCCAATTACTGTGCAGACGGACGAGCATATGTATGAATACCGCAATAAGGTCGAGTTTAGCTGGTGGTGGGATACCGACAAGAACCAACTGGATCTGGCCTTTTTTAAGCGGGGTAGCAAGGGCAAAGTGCCAGTCGATGGCACCAGCCTGGCACGGGCTGACATCAACCGCGTAGCCCGCCAGGTGCGCGATGTTCTCCGCCAGCGAGGGGTAGAAGCGCGGGCGCTCAAAACCGTACTGCTGCGCTGCGACCAAGCTGGGCGCGTCACAGCTGGCCTGTATGTTAAGGAAGAGGATTTCCCGGCCTTTACCCCAGCTGAACTACGCGCAACTGGTGCAGTTGGGGTTGAGCTGATCTATTCTAACCCCAAAAGCCCTGCCAGCGTCCTGACCACACAACTGCAATCCTGGGGTACCTGCACCCTAACCGATACTATTCTTGGCGTTCCATTCCGCTACACTAATCACGGCTTCTTCCAGGTTAACGTGCCCCTGTACGAACAAGCCCTACGCTATATGCAGCCGTGGGTGGCCGAGCCAGGCGCACCAGTGGTTGATATGTACGCCGGTGTAGGGAGCATTGGCCTGACGATTGGCGGTGATAACGTGACGCTAATTGAGCTCAACCCGGCTGCTGTGCAGCAAATGAACGCCACCATTACCGAGCTTGGCCGGCAGGGCAGTGCAACCGCCGTGCTGGCTGCTAGCGAGCAAGCACTTGATTATGTTCAGCCTGGCAAGACGATCATTGTGGATCCACCCCGGGCCGGCCTACACACCGCTGTGATCGAACGGCTGCTCGCCACCCAGCCACCGCGGATTATCTACCTTAGCTGCAACCCGGTTACTCAAGCTCGCGATGTCGCGCTCCTGGCAGCTGGCTATGGCATTCGTGCCCACCAGGGGTTCAATTTCTTCCCCCGTACACCCCATATAGAGCATGTGGTCGTGCTTGATAGAAAACAGTAGCCTAATACCAGCTAGCTGGTTGGCATGCGCCGGTACATAAAGGTTGCGGCCGGGCGCCACTGGCTGGGGGAGGAGGCATCGAACTGCTTAATCTCGCCGTGCTTAACCTCGTTAATGGCCACCAGAGCCGGATTATAGGGCGCAAGAGTTTTAAAAAAGCGCAGGTCGTCCTCGGTGTGGGGCGTGCGGCCAGGGTAAGTTTCGCGGAACCGCTCGGCGGCAAAATCATCAAAGTAACTCGGTTGCGCAGCCGGCGGCAGGTAGTGCTCGGCCTTCAGACCCATGCGAGTAATGATGCGCTTAACGTCGCCCAAGGTGTAATTAGATTGAGCCTGAATCAGGGCGTAGAGCTGCTTTTTATGGCTCAAAAACACATAGGCGGTGCCCGTGTGGCTAATAGGGAGTGCCTCGCCAATCATCTGGCGCACCTGCACGGTAATGCCAAAGTAGCGCTTGGCAGTATTGGTAATAGCCAGGTTTGTTGTTTGTTTTGCCTGCATATAGGTTTATTATACCATACCGCTTATGGGCTGAGCCACCGGCTGCCAGGCGCTATAGTCATGCCGTGCGCAGCCTGGGAGCTGCTACAATGGTGGTATGGATTTTACACATCGCTACGCTAACCTCAACCCCAACCAACGCCGCGCCGTGGACCATATCGATGGCCCCGTTATGGTGGTAGCGGGGCCGGGTACGGGTAAAACCGAGCTCCTCAGCATGCGGGCTGCCCACATCTTGCGCCAGACGGATGCCTTGCCCGAAACCATCCTATGCCTCACATTTACCGAAAGTGGCTCCATAGCGATGCAAAAACGCCTGGCCAGTATCATTGGCCGCGACGCCTACAATGTGAGCATTTATACCTTCCACGCCTTTGGTAGTGAAATCATGAGCCGCTACCGGCAGTACTTTTACCATGGTGCGGAGTTTAACCCGGCGGATGACCTGACCCGACACCGTATCGTGACGGATATCCTGCATGAGCTACCACCCAGCAACCCGCTCAAAACTATCATGAATGGCCGCTTTACAACTACCAAAGGTATTCTGAGTTCGCTATCGGATATCAAGCGTGCCGGCCTGAGCACCAGTGAGCTCCAAGACATCCTGGCAGCCAACCAGCAGGTCATAGACGCCGCCGAACCGCTGCTGGTAGCAGCCTACGGCAGCCGCGTCAGCAAGGCCACCCTGGCCGCGCTGGAAGACGCCACCCAGCAGCTACACCATATCCAGGAGCCTGCCCCAGTTGCTGGTGTGCCGCGCCTTAGTAGCGTACTGCTGCGTAGCCTGGAGCGCACCTGTGCCGAGGCCCATGCCCACCCCAAAACCACACCGCCGCTCACCGCCTGGAAGAACCAGTGGCTCACCAAAGACGCCCGCGGCAACCTGGTGCTCAAAGCCCGCCAGCAGCAGCCGCGGCTCCATGCCCTGGTGACGATATACCAGCGCTACCAGGCCGCGCTCCAAGCCGCCGAGCTATACGATTTTGATGATATGATTGGCCAGGTTATCCATGCTGCCAGCACCCACCCAGAACTAGCCTACGAACTGCAAGAAACCTACCAGTACATCATGGTGGATGAGTTCCAGGATACCAACCTCGCACAAATGCGCCTTTTGGATATCCTGACTAGTAGCCCCGTCCACGAAGGCAACCCAAACCTCCTAGTAGTAGGGGATGACGACCAAGCGATTTATGGTTTCCAGGGGGCGGATGTGGGTAATATTTTGCAGTTTATGGAGCATTACCCGAGTGCCGAGCTCATCACCCTAACCGATAACTACCGTAGTGTGGAAGCAATTTTAACCCCCGCCCGACAGGTTATTACCCAGGGCACGGAGCGGCTGGAGGCCCATCTGCCGCAGCTCGATAAAACCCTCACGGCCCATGCTCAGCCCCGTAGCGGGAGCACCGCCGAGCGCATCACCCTGCCCACCCAAGCTGCCGAGCGCGCCTGGGTCGCCCAGAGTATTGCCGCCAAGCTTGCGGCCGGCGCACCAGCCCACGAAATTGCAGTGCTTGGCCGGCGCCACGCGGACCTGATTGCACTTTTGCCGTACCTGGCCCAGCAGGATATACCCGTTAGTTACCAGCAGCGCGATAATGTACTCGAAGACCCCCTCATTACTCAGCTAGTGCTACTGGCTCGGGTCGTGCTGCTACTGGCTCGGGGGGAGCACGATAACGCCAACGCTCTACTGCCTGAACTCCTGGCACACCCAGCCTGGGGGATGGCACCAACCACCCTGTGGCAGGTGAGCCTGGCAGCCTACCGCAAACGCCAGCTGTGGCTCGAAGTTATGCAGGCAATACCAGCTACCAAACCCATAGCCGAGTGGCTACTTAGCTGCGCACAGGCCAGCCTGGTTACGCCGCTTGAGCGCATGCTCGATACCCTGGTTGGTACCACCATGCCGCAGCCTGCTACCAGCGCCGATGCTGCACCTCATGCCACACACTCATCGCCAGACTCAGCCACAGCCGGGGAGATAAGTGACTACCGCTCGCCACTGGCTGGCTACTTTTTGGCGGCCAGCAATCAGCGTTATCTAGCCCATATCCAGAACCTGAATGCTATCCGCGCGGCATTGCGTGAGCATCAGCCCCATCAAACCCAGCCCCGTCTTGGCGATATGCTAGAATTTATCGACCAGTGCACGGCCAGCGGCACCAGCATTACCAGCCAGCAGCAGCTAGGTGATGAAGCAAGCAGCATCCGCCTGATGAGCGCCCACGCCAGCAAAGGCCTGGAGTTCGATACTGTTTACCTGCTGGATGCCACCAATACCACGTGGGGGAGCCGTGTGCGCAGCCCTGCCCCTACCATTAGTTACCCGCCTAATTTACGCCTGCGCCGTAGCACCAACTCAGCCGAGGAACGCCTGCGCCTGTTCTTTGTGGGGATGACTCGTGCCCGGCAGCAGCTGTATATTACCCAGGCAGAGCAAGCCGATAGCGGCAAGGAGCTTGCCACGGCAGACTTCCTGGCGGCAGCCCCGGCCATTCATGCGGCTAGCCCCGCTACGCCCGATACGGCTAGCCTAGCCCCGCAGCACACCGCCACCACCGAGTGGTATAGCCCCCTGCTTAGCCTGCCCCACGCCACCATGCAGCAGTACCTGGCCGGTGCATTTGCCCAATACCGCCTGAGCGCAACCCATGTCAATGCCTTTATTAATGTGGCCCGTGGTGGCCCGCAGGCCTTTTTGCTGCGCCACTTGCTGCATATGCCAGCCGCCACTAGCCCACACGCTGGCTATGGTACCGCCATCCACGCTGCGCTCCAGTTTGCCCACGACCACACTCGCGCCCATGGCACACCACCGCCGGCAAGTGCTATTATCAGCACCTTTACCAAGCAGCTGTCCCGGCAGCAGCTCACCCAGCAAGAGCAGGCTCACTTTCACCACAAGGGTGTCGAGGCACTAACGGCCTTCCTGGCGCACAAGCAGGCGAGTTTTACGCCCAACCAGCAAGCCGAGCTCAGCTTTGCCCGCCAGCAGGCCCAGCTTGGGCCCGTTGCGCTCACGGGTAAGGTTGATGTCGCCACGGTGGATGAAACAGCCAAAACCATCCATGTGATTGATTACAAAACCAGCGCACCGCTTAGCAGTTGGCGCCCCAGTACGGATTACCACAAAATTCAGGCCCACACCTACCGCCAGCAACTGCTCTTTTACCGGCTGCTGGCTAGCACGGCCCAGCACTGGCGCCATTACCACTTTGCTGGCGGCGAGCTGCAGTTTATTGAACCCACCAAGGCCGGCGATATCATTAGCCTCGAACTCGGCCAGGTCAGCCAGGATGAGCTGGATGATTTCCATACGCTGGTTAGCGCAATTTGGCGGCATATCCAGGCGCTGGATTTCCCTTCTACCAGCAGCTATTCGCCAGACTACCAAGGCATCCTAGCCTTCGAAGACGACCTGCGGGCCGGGCGTATCTAGCAGGGCAGGGGGTGTACGCAGGGCGCCATAGCCTGCCTGCCGCGGCATGTATAGCGCCACGGCGGGATGTTCCCTAAAGCCTTGCTATATGGTATACTACAGCCATGCACGCGCCAACCGGGCGTGTATCGTACATTCGGTACCCTACCATATAGGGTGCCCAGAGCCGAAAGGTGAAAAAATGGGCAGGAATCTTGCTGATTTTGAAGCTGCTGCTAACAAGCCCAAGGGGGCACGCACCCCCGAAGAGGTCCGAATGGTGCAGGAGGCATATAAATATAATATGCAGTCTGCAAAAAATCTGGACATAAAGGTTAATGGAGAACCTAGCTTCAGATTTTAACTTCTACCCCCGCCAATACCGGCGGGGGTTTTCTTTACCCCTGGCTGCAGCGTGCGGGGCCATATAGCAGTGGCGCTACCATAGCCACCACACCATAGTCACCACCTGGCTATAGCACACAATCCGCCGTGGTATAATAGGGCAATGACTTTTTGGGATACCTTACCGCGCCCGTTCTTTGCCCTGGCCCCTATGGAGGCCGTGACGGATGTTGTCTTTCGCCAGGTGGTGCGCCGGGCTGGCCCGCCAGAACTCTTCTTTACCGAGTTTGCCAATGCCACTGGCTGGGTACACGCTGGCAGTAAAGCCATTGCTGGCCGCCTGGTACGCGTTGCCAGCCCCCAGCCGCTGATTGCCCAAATCTGGGGTGGCGAGCCGGGCGATATGCAGCAATTTGCCGCCCACTGCGCTCGCCTTGGGTTTGCTGGTATCGATATCAATATGGGCTGCCCAGCCAAGAGCGCTATCAAGAGTGGCGGGGCGGCACTGATTCGCCAGCCGCAGCTGGCGGTTGCCTCTATTGCAGCGGCCAAAACAGCCGGCCTGCCAGTCAGCGTTAAAACCCGCCTTGGCTACAGCCGGGTGGATGAGTGGCAGCCGTGGCTGACAGCGCTGCTGAGCCAGGATATCGCCAACCTTACCATCCACCTACGCACCAAAAAGGAAATGAGCAAAGTCCCAGCCCACTACGAGCTTATTAGCAGCATTGTGGCCCTGCGCGATACAATTGCGCCACGCACCCGGCTGACCATCAACGGCGATATTACCGGGCGCACCCACGGCCTGCAGCTTGCAACCCAGCACCCGGGGGTTGATGGGATTATGATTGGCCGCGGTGTGTTTGCCGACCCGTTCTGCTTTCGCCCAGTGCCGCCAGAGCCAGCTAAGCGCCAGGCCGAGCTGGTAGATTTACTGCGCTACCAGCTTGATCTTTTCGACCACTGGCAACCCCAGCTAGGCCGCCCGTACGAAACCCTCAAGCGTTTTTATAAAATCTACCTGACTGGCTTTGCCGGCGCCAAGGAGCTCCGTACCCAGCTGATGGCCACCACCAGCACCGCACAAGCACGAGCATTACTTGCCGCGGCCGGCTTGTAGTATACTAGGGGTATGCAGCGGGGCAGGCCCGTTGCACCGCACTATACAAGGAGGTGGCCATTATGGCTACTCACACCACGACCACCGCTCGTTCCGCTACCAAGGCCGCCGTTGCCTTGATAGTAGGCATCTGCCTTGCTATAAGCACGGCAGCGTGCGCTAAGGAGTTTAAAGTTACCGAATGGTACGGTGACTTCTACAGCCTAGCGCAACCCGTCAATGCCACCGACGGGGACGTCCGCGATGCGAGCGATATCATATCGGGCGACCAGCCCACCCTCCAGTTCCGTTGCGAGGGTGAAAATACTGTCATGCGGTTGGAAACGACCGGCTTTACCGCTACCAACAACTACAACCGGGTTGTGGTTGATATTGACGTCGCCAATAAGGACGGTAGCTTCGACAGTGACGGCTTTAGTGCCGACTATGAAATCACCAATGACAGCTTTGGCATGGCCTGGGTCGTGCCAAGCGGTAAGTGGGTGTATATCAGAACCGCCCGCGAACTAAACATAAAGGAGGCTCAGGTACTGACCTCCGTCTGTAAAACGTAATCATCCCGCCCCCACGCATACGCCACACGCGTGGGGCCTTACTCTTTACCGCACCACTTGCACGGCCGCATCGTACAGGTAGTACCCAGTACCCCATACACACCAGCTACAAAAGCTCTTGCCCTGCATAACGCTTATGGTATAATGGTGCGGTGCGCCACCGCCGGTGGACCAACGCACATCCTCGAGTCAGAAAGGAGGCGGACTATGTTCGCCCCACTGTTCAAATTCATAACCGGTGCTGCCCTGGCCATCGTGGCCATCGTAGGGTACTTATTTGGTGGCGTAACGCCGCCGCCACAGCCGGCACCCAAACCAAGCACCACGACCAGCACCACTGCGGTTACGCCACCCAGTGCCCAGCCAAGCACTGAGCCCAGCAGCACCCCGCAGCCAGAACCGAGCTCACCGGCCCAGCAGCCGGAGCCATCCACACCGGCTAGCAGTGCCCCGGCCCCAGCGCCAAGCACACCACCAAGTGTGGAGCCAGAGCCAACCCCACAGCCACCAGCGATCAACGCGCCGCGGCTCGGTAGTGTCGGCAGCCTCACCGTGGACTGCCAAACCCGCACCGCACGCGTCTATGGGCGCTACGAGGGCGAGCCAGGCACCTACAACCTGATGTACGAAAACGAGGGCTTTGAGTACTCATCGCGTGAGCTCAAGTACGGTGATATCATCGACTTTAGCCGCGAGTTCGACCCAACCCCGCCAAATAGCGACCGAATAGTCTTTAAGATTTATTCGGCCGATAGTACCATAACCCTCTCAACAGTTGAGGCACTGTACATTTGCACGCCGATGCAAAAGATAACCGAAAGGTAGGTGAGTTACCCTTTGCCCCCGCAGCCGCCACGCTCGCGGGGGTCTTTCCTTGCACTGGCTAAGCCGGCGTTTTATGCTATACTATAGTTAGTACGCCTACCATGCCGGGTAGGGCCCCACGTACAGCACCTACGATTTTATGAAAGGGGGTGGCCACTATGGCTGCTCCAACTGTTTCACACGGCCTGGCAGCATGGTTCGCCAGCATTATTGCGGCGCTCAAAGCGCCGCTGCTGGTAGCCATTGTTGCTAGCTTTGCTGCCGCTGGCGGGGGGGTTCACTCCTCCGCTAGTGGCAGTTCCACGGTCGGTACCACCACCCCGGTGGCGTCGGCGTCGGTAGCACCCGCTGCCGATACGCATTATCCGCTCCCTCCGAGCCCCTCGGAGGAAGGATTTAAATCCGGGAAACCTTATGTTAAGGTTTCCGGCGAAAAACTTGGGCAGGATGAAGACGTGTTCTTTATCCGCCCAATCGGGTGGAGCTGGGAAAAAACGCCAGATTGGCGTTACTCCCAGGAGACCCGTAAGGTCATCTCCGCAGCGCCGAAGGGGTGGCAGTACCCCACGGCTGCTGCGGAGTACGATGGCATCCCCGTCGTCTGCCGCGACGGGGCGGCCTTCGTGAAGCTCCAGGTCGTTGCGGTGCCGGACAGTTACGTGTCCGTTACCCTGGACCGACTCTCCCCCAAGGGGGAGAGTGAAACCTCGATCAACCGCCGTGTGGAGCCGGAGACCCCGGTAACCAACGCGGCGGCCGGGGAAAAGCCCCAGCCGATAGAGTTCAAACTCTATCACAAAGGGGCAGAGAACCGGGAGGGGATTTACCGGTTGACCATCAACCATGGTACCGTTAAACTCCCCTTCCAAGCGATCGACTGTAGTAAGGTTAGCTAAGCCTTGCTGCAGTCAGTCGCCCCCTCGGCTGGTATGCACTATGGTGTGTGCCAGCTGGGGGTTTTAAATTTATAGCATAAACTGTACATATAGGCATTTTTATGATAGTATAAGGGAAGTGCTTGGGATGGTGCGTTATGTTGCATACACACACCCAGGCGCTTTGTACCTTGTTCATCCTTTTTCCTTGAAAGGAGGTGAGGGTTTTGAAGACCCTTACCACACGCTTGTCCGTCGCTACCGCTGCCGCTGCTTTGGCGGTAGCAAGCCTGACCGCCCCGGCTGGGGCACTGGGCAGCAGTGAGCTGTCTAGCTCCCCCCGCGCCACCCACAAGGTGGCTACCGCTAACACCCCTAAACTGGGGGAAGAGGGCTCAATCCGAGCCTTCTGCAGGCGGCCGGGCCGAGCCGCCCTCCATGTTGACGGCATCGCCGCCGACCCATCGGAGGCCGCCGGCACTACCATTCAGCTATCAATAGCTGAATCGGTGGGGGATCACGAGGTTCTTATTGAACCTCGCGTAATCTTCGAGGGCCAACCGGCCCCCAATGGTCGGTTGCAGGTGACCGACCTGCAGGTCCCCCAAAACCTGGACATTGATGTCCAGGTTCGCACCATCACCCGCACTAAGAGTGAAGGAGGTGAAGCGTCATCACTGACGCAGGATACTATGAGATTGCATACGCCGAATTGCGGTAGGTAGCATCATGGCATCCACCTCCCCTTGCAGCCAGCAAGGGGGATTTTTATGGTATAATATCTATGTGCGCCCACCAGCCGGGTGGGGTACCGCACACGAGGCTTAGGAGAAGCCTATGGACTTTACAACCTGGCTAGCTGCCATCCTGGCAGCCCTGGGGATCGCCACCGGCGGGGGCCAACCGGCCCCGGCCGAGCCCCCTGCCACCCCTACAACAGCAGCCACTACCACCCCGGTAGCCGCTGCTAACCCCACCCCGCCGCAGCCCACACCGGGCCCGGATGGGGTGGTGGAGCCGCTGCGCCCCCAGGGCGATAGCGGCAAAAAGGTTGGCGTGGACAAAACCGCCGTGTGGCAGTTTTGTACCACCAACCAGGCAACAGGCGAAGTATTCGCTTGGTTGCGAGCTTGGGGCACCGCCCCGGCTAGCGGTGATTATTCTATCACCGCTACACCCCTCGGGTCCTCCGCCGAGGGAGTGGAATTAATGCGCCGGGAGCATTACCAGGAGGGTGCTCCCATCTACAAATATGCTAGGGTCGATAACAAGCGGCAGTATAACGTCGCGGTTGTCGTGCCCGGGCAGGAACTGCCCACCGTCTACCGCCTGCCGGTAGACTGCCGTGAGTAAGCTCCTGCCACCCCCCATGCAGCCAGTATGGGGGTCTTTCTTTTTTAAACTCAAAACCGCAGCCCCCTAAATAGGCTGCGGAAATGAGTGCTGTTACACAAGCAGGTGAGTGGTGCACCAACGCTGCGGTATAATGGCTGCTAGCATGGCCATATACAGCGGCGGCAGTGGCACCAGGTCGCCGGCGGCGACACGCTCACGTACCTGTGCGCGAACTACACCGGGCCAGGCCGGCACTATAGGTGGCCTGCCTATACTACCTGCCAGCTGGTTATAGTTCCAGCAATATAGTGTGTGTACCACGTGTGCAGTTGCTGCGGCTTAGTGGCAGCCGTTCGCACGTGCCGGGTAGCCTGTGGTTGGCTCCGTCGCGTGACCCGTCTGTTCAGTTGCCGTTTGTTACCATGGTGGCTCTTGTGATGGCCGCGCCACCGGCCGAATATAAATACATAAGCCCGAACTCTAGCCTGTGCCATTCTACCTGCTAACAGGCCAGCCACGGCTTATTGAGCAGATAGAACGTTATAATGCACGGCGAATTGGGCGAGCCAAACACATGGTTAAAGAACAGAAGGGAAGCCACGGGGCTGTACCAACGCTACTAGCGATGGCGGCGGCGCTTTAAGTCGGCGACTTTTAGGCGCACAGCGTGGCGGTCTACCAACTGGTGAGCCTTATCGAGCTCAACCTGGCTGGTAGCTTCGGCCTGCATGGCAAGAGCGCGCTCCAGCGCAGCCTTGCTTTCGGCCTCGATGATGTCGTCGCTATGGTCGGCTTCGTCTACCAGCACCTTAATACTGCGCTGGTTGATTTCGACCACCCCGCCAGAAATAGCAAAGTATTCTAGCTTGGTGTCGTCATCATCCTTACTAAATCGTACCGTAATTACCCCGTTTTTGGCAATAGTAACCAGCGGTTCGTGGCTGGGAAAGACAGAAATCTCGCCCGTAATGGTAGGGAGCGTGACGGAATACACCCGCTCGTTCACCTTGACCCCAGCCATTGTTACTAAGCGAAAGTCCATCATACGCTTATTCCTTTTCGGCAGCAGCCTTAGCGCTGAGCGAGCCATTTACCATGTAGAACCAGCTCTCGGGCTTGTCGTCGTACTTGCCGGCCAGGATATCCTTGGCATCACGGATGGTGTCTTCGAGTGGGATATACACGCCAGGGTTGCCGGTAAACTTCTCGGCCACGTGGAATGGCTGGGCAAAGAAACGCTGCAAGCGGCGGGCGCGGTTGACGACCTGCTTCTGCTCGTCGCTGAGCTCTTCCATACCCAGGATGGCGATGATATCTTGCAGATCCTTGTACTGCTGCAGGATACGCTGAGCTTCGCGGGCTACCTGGTAGTGCTCCTCGCCAACCACCTCTGGGTCCAGGCTGGAGCTGGTGCTATCGAGCACATCCACTGCTGGGTAGATACCGATCTCTGTCAAGGCGCGGTTCATCACGATGGTCGCGTCCAGGTGGGCAAAGGTAGTAGCTGGCGCTGGGTCGGTTAGGTCGTCGGCTGGCACGTAGACGGCCTGCACCGAGGTAATCGAGCCCTTCTTGGTGCTAGTGATACGCTCTTGCAGGGCACCCATCTCTTGCTGCAGGTTTGGCTGGTAGCCCACCGCACTTGGCAAACGGCCAAGCAGGGCAGATACCTCCGCACCAGCCTGCGTATAGCGGTAGATATTATCGATAAACAGCAGCACATCCTTGCCTTCATCGCGGAAAGTTTCTGCCATAGCCAGGCCAGATAGTGCCACTCGCAGGCGGGCCCCCGGTGGTTCGTTCATTTGGCCAAACACCAGACTGGTTTTATCCAGCACGCCGGCTTCTTCCATTTCGTAGTAGAGGTCGTTACCTTCACGGGTACGCTCACCCACACCGGCAAACACACTGTTACCACTGTGGAATTTGGCGATGTTATTGATCAGCTCGGTAATCAGCACGGTTTTACCCACACCGGCACCGGCAAACAGGCCAGCCTTACCGCCCTTGGCGAGTGGGGCAATTAGGTCAACAACCTTAATACCAGTTTCGAGAATCTCGGTCTTATTAGACTGCTCTGCCAGTGGCGGAGCTGCCCGGTGAATCGGGGCAGTATCGGCCTTGGGCGCTGGCTTATCGTCGATTGGCTCACCAACCACATTAAACATGCGGCCCAGAGTTGGCTCACCAACTGGCACGCGAATTGGGCCACCGGTTGCGATAACGGTACCACCGCGCTTCAGGCCATCAGTACTACTGAGCGCAATGGTGCGCACCGTGTGCTCGTCCAGGTGCTGGGCTACCTCAAGCGTTACGGTTTGGTCGCTCGTGGCTGTGTGGTTCGGGGCATGTAGGGCATCGTGAATCGCGGGTAGATCACCGCTGGTAAACTCCACATCTACCACCACACCAACGACCTGAATGATTGTTCCAGATTGTTCTTGCTTTGTCATTAAAGTCTCCTTAGTTATTCATGGCTTCCACGCCGCCGCTAATTTCGGCCAGCTCTTGGGTAATGGCACCTTGGCGGGCTTTGTTCATTTCCAGTGTCAGGTCATCCGCAAGGTCACTGGCGTTATCGGTTGCGTTCTTCATAGCCACCATACGCATACTGTGCTCACTGGCGCGGGCATCAAGCAGCGTTTGGTAAATTTGTGATTCGATCAACCGGTACGCCACCGCATCCAGTACCACCTGGGGGCTTGGCTCGTAGGCAGCGTCGCAGGCATAATCGCAGGTTGGCGTGTAGGTGTAGCCAGCTGGTAGAATACGCTTTACCACCACCTCTTGCTTGACGGCGTTATGGAACTCAGTGAAGATAACATCCACCGCATCCACGTGGCCCTGCGTAAAGGCGTTCGTAGCCGTATCAACAATAGTGCGCAGCTCATGCCCGCTGGGCCGGTCCGACATATCGTCGTAGGCACCCATAATCTCGGCGTCCTTTAGCCGGGCCGCAAAGCGGGTCGCGCGCCGGCCAATCGTCAGCATGGTGCTCCCAATACCCATAGCGGCGTCTTCCTTCAGCTCGCGCGTCAAGCGCCGCAGCACATTACTATTGTAGGCACCAGCAAGGCCCTTATCGCTGGCAATCACGATAAACAGGCGCTTGGCCACTGGGCGCTGCGTAAAGTAGGGGTGGGTATCGGTCACGTTCTGGCTGGCTAGGTAGGTCAGGAGCTCGTTGGCAGCGTGAGCATAGGGGCTGGTTGCCTTGGTTGCATCCTGGGCCCGGCGCATTTTGCTCGCCGCCACCATCTCCATAGCGCGGGTAATTTGCTTGGTGTTTTTAACCGAGCGAATACGCGATTTTAGCTGCCGGATCGAGGCCATCCTTACGCCTCCTCGTACGCTCGGGCGACGGTTTGGGCAGCGCTGGTAAGGGTATCCATCAGCTCATCACTTGGCTTACCACCGGTGTTGAGCTCCTGCATCTGCGGCTGGTAATCCTTCCACAGCTTGGCCAGCAAGGCCTGCTTAGCATCACCAATCTTGGCAGCCGGCACGGTATCGAAGGCACCCGACGTCACCGCCACAATGCTGGCAACCTGCTGCCAAATACTCATTGGCTGGTACTGTGGCTGCTTCAGCAGCTCTGTTAGGCGCTGGCCACGCTCAATCTGGGCTTTGGTTTCTGGGTCAAGGTCGCTGCCAAACTGGGCAAAGCTGGCCAGCTCGCGGAACTGGCTGAGGCCAAGCTTAAGGTTGCCGCTGACGCCTTTAATAGCTTTGGTTTGGGCGGCACCACCAACGCGGCTCACACTGAGGCCGGCACTAATGGCTGGGCGAATCCCCTGGTAGAAGAGATCCGTCTCCATAAAGATCTGCCCGTCGGTAATAGAGATAACGTTGGTTGGAATGTAGGCAGAAATATCACCAGCTTGGGTTTCGATAATTGGCAGTGCTGTCAAGCTACCAGCACCGAGCTCATCGCTTAGCTTAGCGCTGCGCTCAAGTAGGCGACTGTGCAGGTAGAACACATCACCGGGGTACGCCTCGCGCCCTGGTGGGCGGCGCAGCAGCAAGCTCATCTGGCGGTAAGCCACGGCGTGCTTGGTGAGGTCGTCGTAGATCATCAAGGCATGCTCGCCCTTATCGCGGAAGTATTCACCCATGGCAGTACCAGCGTATGGCGCCAGGTAGAGTAGGGAGGCAGCATCGCTTGGGCTGGTTGCCACCACGATGGTCTGGTCCATCACGCCTTCTTCCTTCAGACGCTCCACCAGGCGGGCAATCTTGCTGAGCTTTTGGCCAATGGCCACGTACACATTCACCACGCCGCTATCCTGGCGGGCCTGGTTAATCATGGTATCAATCGCAATGGCGGTTTTACCCGTCTGGCGGTCACCAATAATCAGCTCGCGCTGGCCGCGGCCAATCGGGAACATCGCATCGATGCTCATAATACCGGTCATCAGTGGCTCGTGCACACTCTTGCGGCCCATCACGCCAACAGCCGGGCGCTCTACCAGGCCACGCTGGGCGGTGGTAATAGCTGGGCCACCATCAAGCGGGCGGCCGAGTGGGTCAACCACACGGCCCAGTAGCTCCGGCCCCACCGGGACTGTGAGCAGCTCGCCCTTTAGGCGCACCTTTGCACCTGCTTTTACATAATTTTCATCACCAAGGAGCACCGCACCGATTTCATCCTCCATCAGGTTCAGTGCGAACGCCTCAATCGTGCCTTTGTCTGATTCAATCTCGAGCACCTCGCTGTAGCCGGCATTGGTAAGCCCATGCACCCAGGCCACGCCGTCGCCCACACGCACCACAATACCAGCTTCTTCTAAGCCTTCGTGGGTGGCGAGGTTCGCGATTGCTTTGCGTAAATCAGCCGAAAGTTCACTTACAGATATTTCAGCCATACATTCCTTTCTTAATCGTTACTGTTTTGCGGCTCGTAATTGCTGCAACTTTGTTTGAATCGTGGTATCAAGCTGGGCCGTTGGCGTGGTAATACGCACACCACCCAGCAGTACTGGGTCATGGTGAGTCCGTAGTACAACCTGCGATGCGCCCGTGTGCCGGCTCACAAACTGGCGGATGCGCTGGCTCATCGCTTGGCTCAGTTCATGAGCACTGGCGATATCTGCCACCACAGTACCGCGGCGGGCCAGGGCCGTTTCGATATCGCGCACCAAGACACCCACGCGGCGGGTTTGGTGGGTATCGACCAAGTAGGCAGCCAGCTGGGTGATAATATCCGTATCACCACTCAATAAACGGTCGGCTACCAGCTCAGCCAGTTTGCGGCGCGAAACCTGCCCGCTCATGAGCGCTCCGCTGCGTCAACTGCCTTGGTAATTGCCTGCTGATCAAGCTTCTTGCTGATCTCCTGGCCGGCAACTTTCTCTGTCGCCAGGGCCACGAGCTCGAGCGTTTCGTTATGCAAGGCCTTCTTGGCATCCGTAATCTGGCGGGCAATATCATCGTGCGCACTGGCAACGATGCGCTCGGCACGCTCTTTAGCCTTTTTATCGGAATCCGCTGCGAGCTGTGCTGCCTGATCTTTAGCATCGTTGATGATCTCAGCTGCATCACGCTTGGCTTTGGCCATCATGGCAGTAATTTCACCCTGGGCCGTATCGGCACGCTCGGCGGCTTCTTCTGCCAGGCGTTGGCCTTTTGCAATCGTGGCTTCGCGCTCATCAATTGCTTTAACAATCACCGGGAAGACAAACTTCGATAGCACCCACAGCAGCAGGGCAAAGGCAATAATCTGGAAGATAAGCATCCGCCAATCAATGCCAAGCGACGCAAACAAATCCGCATTTTTGCCGTGGGCGGCTGCAACAGTTGTTATAGTCTGCATCATAATCGTAAAGCCCGCGCCTTAGAGTACTTTAACCAGAATAGCAACCACAAAGCCGATGATAGCCAGGGCGTCGATAAAGGCGATGCCCAGGATCGTCAGACTGCGGATTTCGTTGATCTTTTCTGGGTTACGGCCAGCAGCGTTCATAGCAGCCATACCAACCATACCAGCGCCAATAGCAGCAGCTGCGGCCGAAATAGCGTATGTCATACCAAATGCGAGTGATTCCATTGTTGTAATATCTCCTTATAATTACTGTTACGTTAGTATACTCGTCTTGTTCACCCGCCTGCAGCGAGTTGTGTATCAGCAGGGGAGTGATCAGAAGAAGAGGGGGTTGTGCCGGCGCTATCGCCGTGGTCGTGGTGGGCGGTACCCAGGGAAATAAACACCGTCGTCAGCATAAAGAATACGTAGGCCTGTACGGTACCAATGAACAGCTCGAACAGCATAAATGGCAGCATGGCGATAGAGGCAAAGTAGGCCGCCACATAGGCTACAGCAACCAGCAGCACCTCGCCCGCAAACACGTTACCGAACAAACGCAGGCTAAGCGCGAGGAGGCGGGAAAATTCCGCGATCAGCTCTAGAATGCCTTCAAAGGCACCGGCTGGGTCCTTAAATGGGTTGCGGAAATAGCGGCCAAGGTTACCAAAAAAACCATGCACACGGGCCGCATACACCTGGGCCATAACCATACTAATAATAGCCAGGGCAAAGGTAACGTTCAGATCGGCGACCAGCCCGCGCAGCAGTGGCGTGCCGTGGCTATCCACCGTAATGGTACCAACACCTGGCAGAATACCCAGCCAGTAGTTAACGATAATCACAAAAAAGAGCGTGATTGACAGCGGTGCTACCTTTTTTGCAATGGCATCATTCTGGATAACCTGGCGCACCGTACCGTAAAGCATTTCGAACACCCACGCTACCAGGCTCGTAAGGTAGCCCTTCTTACCCTTGATGAGCGCCCGGCGCACCGCAAAGAACAGTATAATCACGAGTGCGTAGCCGACTATACCCATCAGCATTGAATTAGTGACGGGGAACGAGCCAATATGAAAGACTGGCGCAGCCTTAATATCTATATGTAAATTAGCGGCCGCAAATGTTGTGGCGAGCCCATAGGTCATGATTGTTGCTCCTTACTATTCTGATCGCTCTGCATACTACGAATTACCTTTTTATATAGCCTTACCGTTAAGAGACAAGAGCCGAGTACGCCAAGCCCCAGTCCCCCAAGAATAAACACTGGGCGGGTGTGGGCGGCTTTATCAATCAGCCACCCAGCGAGAGTACCCGTCAGTACTGGCACAAACATACGCCAGGTGACATCCACAAACGTGCCCACCATAAGCGGCACAGCACTGACCTGAGGGCTCGGTGGCCCCGGTACTTTTTTACTCACACTCATGTTACACTAGTACTATACCACGGACGATACCGTTTTCCAACAACTTTTATGCCCCGTAAACACCGCTACGCACCACACCAGCCCTACCAACCCATGCATACCACGCAGCATAAGCGGCGCTTTGCTACCAAGCGCCAAGCTCAAGCCGCTGCCGATGAGCGCATGCTCCTTAACCCAAGCTTGCAACTATATGTATACCGTGGGCTCGATGGTGGCTGGTATTTAACTAGTAAACCACCCACCATATAAGTATATAAAGCAGACTGAGCCGGGGTCATTTACGCCTGCAGTAGGCCATGTTATACTAGCGGGAGCACTATGAAACGACGCTTATTTATAATCAGCGCGAGTCTTGTAGCCCTGCTGGCAGTCGCCGCGGGCTACTGGTTCCTGGTAGTACGGCCCGGCCAGCAACCACAGACTCAGCCTAGTATCGATACATCACCCAAAACAAACGTAACGGTCGGCAAGGCCTCTGCCCCGGTTGAGATCGTCATCTACCTGGATTTGCTCTGCCCAGATTGCCGCCGCGCCCACGAGCAAGTCATCCCGCGTATTACCAAAGACTACGTCACGACCGGCAAGGCTCGCCTCAAGTACAAGATGCTCGGCACCTACGGGCCAGAGTCAGTCGCAGCCAGCAACGGTGCCTACTGCGCCCACGAGCAAGGCAAATTCTTTGCCTTTGTGGAGGCTGGCTACCAGGCCCAAGCCCACGCCAGTGGGGGCGGTAGCGGTAGCACCAGTGACGTATCACCCTTTACCAACCTTGGCCTCACCAAAATCGCCCGCGCCAGTGGCGTATCGCTGCCAGCCTGGCAGGCCTGCACCGAAGCTGCCAGCTACACCGATAGTATCCTGAACCATAAAAAGGAAGTCCTGGCCACCGGTGGCTACGGCACGCCGCACTTTATTATCAACGGGAAGGGTTATAACGGTGCGCCGCCGTACGATGTGTTTGTACCAGTAATTAACGCCGCCCTCGAAGCCGCCAAAACGCAACCAGAAAGGAAGTAACATGCCCACGCCACAACCCCATAGCACCCCTGCGCCGGCCACACCGAAGCCAGCCCATATCGTAAAACTACCCCTTGGCACCCGTATTCGCCATTCCTTTGCAACACTGTGCAGCTTTTTTAGCCACAACCCAAGCTACCTATGTCTCGCCATTGCGAGCGGGGTTATCATCTATACGGTGCTGTTTTGGCTCAATAATATGGACCTGCTTGGCTACGTGCTGGGCACGCCGACGATCCCCGTTGGCACCAAGCTCCAGCTGCTGGCCGGTACCTTTACATCGATTTGGTCGTACGGGGTATCGTGGCTGCTACTTGGGACGCTCTGTATTGCACTGTTACAGGGGCTACTGCTGGCGGCTATGGTATACCTCGTGCGCAAGCAGCGGCAGTTTAGCAAAGCCGCCCGCACTGCGGGGCAGGCTGGGGCAACTGGCCTTTTGGCAGCACTTGGCCTCGGCTGTAGCGCCTGCGGGACGTCAATCATTACGCCACTGGTAGCAGGCCTGGGCGCGAGTGCTTCGCACACAGCCGCCACGATGATCGGCAACCTGGCCACACTGCTGGCGTTGGTTGCAAGTATTATTGCGCTCTATATTACTGGCCGCAAGCTCAGCATGTACTACATCGAAACACCCAAGCCGCAAACGGCTGGCAGTACAGCCAGCCGCTAATGTAGCTATCATCCTATAGAGCCGAGTGCTCCACCAGCTACTCGGCTATTTATCTTGCTGGATAAACGTATGGGCGTGGCCACGCTTACCGCCGCGGCCAGTCCGGCCAATCCGGTGTACGTAGTCGGCGTAGGTTTGGGGCGTATCGTAGTTGATCACATGGGTCACATCCGGGATATCCAGCCCACGGGCAGCAACATCAGTCGCAACCAATACCCGCGCAGCCTCAGTTTTAAAATCACGCAAGGCTCGCTGGCGCTGGGCTTGGTTTTTATTGCCATGAATCGCCACCGCCTGGTAGCCGGCTTTGCTGAGTTGGTCGCTCAGGCGCTGCACGCCGTACTTGGTCTCGCCAAATACCAGCACCTTTTGGTACTGCTCGTTATCTAGCAAGCCCTGCAGTACTTCCAGCTTGTGGGCTTTATCGCGCGTAGGGATAACATCCTGCTCCACATGGTCGCTGGTATCACCCGTGCGGACGCTAATCGTACGTGGGTCACGCAGCAGCTTACGGGTCAGTGCCTCAATCTCCGGTGTGATGGTCGCCGAAAAGAAGAGGCTCTGGCGCTCCGTAGGCAAGGCTTTGGTAATAGCCGTAATATCTGGCAAAAAGCCCATATCCAGCATTCTATCGGCCTCATCTAGCACCAGCACACTAATATTCTTAAGCGTTAACTGGCGCTTTTGTAGTAAGTCCTTCAGCCGGCCCGGTGTACCAATAATAATATGCGGCCGTTTTTTGAGCTGGCGGATTTGGCGCTCGGCAGATTCACCACCCACCACTAGGGCCGCCGTTACCCCAAGGCCACGGCTAAAGCTCTGGGCTTCGGCATGGATTTGCTGAGCTAGCTCCCGCGTGGGTGCCATCACAAGTACACTAGGGCGCACCATAATGCCGCTCATACGCTCAAGGATTGGCAGCAAAAAAGCCGCCGTTTTGCCCGTACCGGTATTGGCAAGGCCGATGATATCGCGCCCATCACGGACTACCGGGATAGCCTGGTCCTGGATTGGGCTGGGGCTGGTAAAGCCTTTGGTACGGATGTTATACATGAGCTCTGGGCCAAAGCCAAAGTCGGCAAAGCTATGCGCAGGCTGGTAAGGCGCTTCCTCTACCGGCGGTATGGCTTTGTGGATAAACTTGCTTGGGTGAATATGCTGCTTATGGCTGCCGGCTTTACGGCGGCGGTTACGGTTGGTGCGAGTGGGCCGGCCGGCTTTTGGTGCCCGGGCCGTGTGATTGGGGCGGCGGTTGCGGCGCCCATGAGTATGTTCTGGCATAATTCTTGCTATTATACCACAGACTTGCTACAGTGGGTATAATCATTCCCGACTGTATCCTAACGAAGGAGCTTAAAAATGCAGATCCCCGCGGACCTTATCCGGACAGCAAATTCGGAATTTAACCCATGGCCGGCTGCGCCACGGCCGGTCGATAGAGAGTTATTCCAGAGAGCCATACGGAAGATTAAAAGGTCGCCAACTACCCGGTTGGCTAAGTTCCACGCTTACCTATCACTATACCGGCGTTGGTCAGCTACGCCGCGCCAGCAGGCTACCTTACTGGCCTGCGAGCATATGGCTACTCTGCCGCGGCAGGTAGCCGTGCGCGAAACGATAGAGGAGCGCGCTGCTGGCGTGCAGTCCGACCTGGACTATGTGGCAGAAGAAATTAATAATCGCCTCATTGCCATTCTAGAAAAATGGCAGACTGACCAGCGCGCGCAGGAGCGCCTACTATTTGCGCTCCACGAGTGGAATAAAATCGGCTACAACACATATCGTACGGGCCGGGACGGCCGCACGATTGTGGAGTGGGCTATGGACCCAGTCCGCGTCCGCGTTATCGTCGTTAGCAGTAGCGGTGTGTTCGACACCGTTTACGAGTACGACTACTCGGAAGAGATCATTATTTAACAGGAGTGATAGCACCTTACCCCCGCATATATATGCGGGGTTTTACTTTTGGGCCCGGCCGGGGAAGGCGATGATATCCGCGCCAGAGTCTACAGATACTCGGGGCGCTGCATCGGCCGTCTGCCCTAGGGTAGCGCTAGTAGCGCTGGCCGGTGTGTGATCCTCACTGGATGGCTCGGGCTGGTGCTTCTGGCTCCACTTATCTATTACCGCCTGGCGGTCATTCATCAGGGCAAAATTCATAGCCATGCTAAAGGCCATTTGCATTGCCTCGTAGTCCTGGGGGTCAACCTCCTGGGCTAGGGTATTCTGGTGCAGGTGCTGTATCCACTCCTGGCGGCTTGGGTCACCTAGGGCTTGCTGCAGGGCAAGCTCCGCCATCTGGTTAATGCTCGCCTCGAACTGGCGCGCCTGCTCGTGCGCAGCGCGGCGCTCTGCAAACGAGCGCGAGCCATGTGGCTGCTGGCCAGTCAGCGGGGGTGGGGTATGCGGAATATCATGGGGCAGGGTTTCCTGCTGTACTAGCTGTAGCCGGCGGGGGGAGTGCTCGTTCTTCATAGCCAGGATTATAACATAAAACGTACCTTTTAGCAATATACTTCTGCTTACAGTATATAATGTATACTATTAGGCTAGTGCTGCTATACCACTTTTCTTCACTATAGTATAAAAACTATACTATTACAGGGGTAACGGTATCATGGACACAACAGCAGGCCATACAGCAAAAGAAAGAACCCCCATGCAATTGCATGGGGGTCGTACCCGTTACACGGTGTAGGTGGGGAATTCCCCTCCGTTCGGAGGGGGAGTCTGTGTCACCTCCTGACTTGTGAGTTGTTCGAAAACGGTATTTAGCTGACGGAGGATGTGTGGATCATCCTCACCGAAAACCTCAGCTGCAGCATGGCCATCAACGATACCGCGCTCAAAGGCGGCGGCAGCTGCATCAGCAGTATCAAAATTATACACTTGGCAAATAATAAACTCTGCCCCAAAACGACAAATTTGATACTTGGTGAGCTTGCTACCGTCTAACACCAAAACCCGCAACCCAGCGGGGGCGCCGCTGGCCGTGCGAGCCAGCCATGCCTTAGCGGCACGACGGTTGCCTACACCCCGCCAAAGCAGGGCGCGACCACCGCTACAGCGCGCGGTAAGCACGCCGAGGAAAAACCTTAGGCGCGCTCGTTCACGCTGCAGGGCTTGATAGGCAGGGAGGCCTCGCAGCTGCTGCGAGGCATCGTAGCACTCTGTTGTGGCCAAGATGCAAAACCCCAGCCATACAACAATGAGTGCGAGCTGCACCCATACTGGTGTATGGCCAAAAGCAGCTAGTACCGTAAATATAACGATACCAGTCACAATAACCGTGGCAGCAATTGCCACTGCCCGTACCACACCCTTACGGGCAGCGCGAATAGTCGCTACCGCCTCGTTAGCGATTGGTATATAGTCAGAGTTATTAACAAACGCGGTAGCCATTTGGCTACCTCCTTTCCGTATCGGCAACAGGAACACGTTTAGCATACCACTTGGGGTGCAGGATGTAAAGTCATATGAGCCCAAGCCCGGTAATACGCAGTAGGAGCCACTACGCCACACCGTAGCGCCAGTTATAACTTAGGCGAGCGCCGCTGGGCTACCCGGCCGTATTTGGCTAGGGTGCGGCTATCGTTCTGGTAGTAGTGGCGCTGCTTTGGTAGATTAACGATGGCCGCGAGCAGGTGGGTTTTTACCAACATAGCCGGGCAGTGGCGGGCCACAGCACCGCTGGCGTGAATCGCCAGGGTAAGGTCAAGATCCTCGCTGATTGTTCTATCACCCAGGCTTAGCTGCGGCGCTACCGCGTGCCACAGCTGGCGGCGCAGCGCTAGGTTGCTACCATACAACATCGGCGCCACCCCAAGCCGCCGCTGATGCCAAGCCCGAAAGCACCGAAAATACCAGCGCGCCCAAAAGCAGCCGGGGGGCGAAAACTCCGCCAGGGCAATACTGCCCGTTAGCGCACCTAGGTTTGCCTGGGCACCAAACTGCTGCCGTATCGTAGCCAGCCAGCTGGGGTGAGCAATCGTATCGGCATCAATCCGGGCCAGAATAGGGTTATGGGCGGCATTAAAACCGGCCGTACGCGCATAGCTAATGCCTTGGCGTGGTTCTGGCACCAGGCGCACCTGGGGGTAGCCAGCAGCAATCGTGGCGGTTGCATCGGCTGAGTTATTATCAACCACAATAATTTCGTCGTGCGGGGACAGCTGCGGCACCAGGGCACTCAGGCAGCGGGCAAGATGTGCGGCCTCGTTATAGGCAGGGATGATAATGCTAATGGCCAGCGGGGTATGGGTTGGCTTGCTCATACCCCTAGCATACCAAAAACCGCCGCACCGCCCCAGCGATAGCCGGAGTGGCCTCCATGTGGAGCAAGTGGCCCGTGCCTGGCAGCACCACATATTGAGCCGGGGTAATCGCCTGGGCCAGCCGATCCATCTGGCGGGTCGGAGTGACATTATCCTTTAACCCGGCAATCAGCAGCACTTGGTGGCGGCGCAGAGTGGGGGTGTAATCAATCGCGCCGCGGGCATTGATATCACCATACAGCTGGCGGTAAAATTGCGGGCTCGATACCAGGGTGCGGTGGTATAAATTCTGCCGGTGCATAGCACGGCGCACCCGTGTATCGCGCGTCCGCAGCATACCGGCCGTTACCGCCCACGTTAGCGCCTTGCTGCGCACCAAGCGGCTACCAACTGGGCCAGTTGTAGCCCCAATGGTGTAATGCACTGCGCCCGCCAGCATACCTGGCCAGCGTGAGTCCCGCCACGTCACCGGGGTTGGGACGGGGCTCAGCAGCACAAGCTTGCGCTGGTAGAGCTCTGGGCGCTGCGCTACCATACAGCTTGCCACCAGGCCACCCATAGAATGCCCCAGTAGGTAGGGTGGCGACTGCATAGCAAGCGCCGCCACAAACTGGTTCAGTAGCCGCGCAAGGCCTGCAACCGTCCAGTCCCGCCGGGGCGGCAGGCTGCTATAGCCAAAGCCCGGCACATCAGGCACAATCAGCTGCACGCCTGGTAGCTGCGCGGCCAGTGCCTCAAACCCATGGTGGCTACCTGCTAAGCCGTGCACCAGCACCATAGCGGGGCCAGCTGGCTGCGCATTATAGACCCAATAGCGTACAACAATGCCACCTGGCAGCCGTATAGCACCTGCCTGTGGTGGTGCGGCGGGGGAGGGTATCATACGGTTTATTATAACGTTTCGTAATCGCCTGGGCCAGCGCTCGTGCCTACCATCCCCACCGGTAGGGGCCGAGAAACCGAGGCGACGCTAGCCAGGCACCCCCACAGTTTGCTATACTAGTAGGTAGCATTAAACGGAGGAAGACGAATGAGCGATAGCACAACCCCACAGGTAACGGTATATAGCACCAGCTGGTGTGGCTTTTGCCAGACCGAAAAGCAATGGCTCGAAAGCCTAGGCGTGGCTTTTACAAGCAAGGACATCGAGGCCGACAAAACCGCCCACGATGAGCTGATGGCTAAGCTGGATGGTGATTTCCGCGGTGTACCAGTCACCGATATCGATGGCGATATCATCGTTGGTTTTGACCGCCCGGCGCTTGAAGAATCACTGCGCCAAAAGCAGCTGCTTAAGGACTAGTAGCGGCCCGTACGCCGCCAACCCCCAAGCCGCCCGGTTGCCTAGGAGCCCCGGGCGGTTTGCTATACTAGTTTACCGTACTATAGCAGCCACGACTGCCCCAGCTACGCGGGGTACTAAGCCAGCGCGCGGGGGGTGCGTAGTATACGGAACTAGGCCGGGCCAATCTGCACCACCTGGCCGCCCAGGTGCGTACGGAAGTAATCATCATGGCTAATATATAGAATCGCACCGCTGTAGCGCGCCAGGGCAGTTTCGAGCTCTTCTATACTCGGTAAATCCAGGTGGTTGGTTGGCTCATCCAGAATCAATAGTTTTGGGTCGCCTGCCAGCATGCGAATAATCTGAAAACGCGCTTTTTGCCCGCCAGATAACTGCCCCAGGGGCGTCGTGCGCTCCGTATCGCCAAATAGGTAGTCGGCACACAGTTGGCGGATTTTGGTAGTGGTAATACTGAGCCCGCGCGCCAGGTAGAGCTCCTCTATAGCATCCTCGAGTGGCTTTGCCAGGTAGTGCTGGCTGATTTCTTGCTCGTACACGCCCACCACCGCACTTGGGTCCAGCCACAATTCACCGCTATACACCACCGGCTGTGCGTGGGGCGCTGAGGTACTGGTGCGCTCACCAGCGTGCGGGTTAGCCTGGCCCTGGGCCGCTGCCGCCTGCTGCTGAGCCGTCAGCAATGCCCGCACCAAAGTGGTTTTGCCCGCCCCGTTGCGGCCACGTAGCTCCAGCGCTTCGCCTTCACGTAGGTCGATCGCCACCCCCTCGAACAGAATATCATCCCCATAGCCAAGGGCCAGGTCGCTGGCCCGCGCCAGCACGCGCGTACTACGGCTGGCATCCCCATCAACACCAATGCGGATGTTGCGGGCCTTGTATTTGTGGTAGCGCGCAGATGCCTTAAAATCCAGCTGCTCGGCCGAGGTTTTATCAATCCAAAAACTGGGCTTTTCGAGCGCCTCTAGCTGGCTAATTTCCTTCAGGGCTTTGGCTTCCATCACCACAAAGGGGTTGCGCTTATCGGCGGTGCCGCCCCAGCTGGCCTTTTTGCTACGGGCAAACTGCACCCGTTTTTGCAGGTTATCGATCTGGCGCTGGGTTACCTCGTACTCATGCATATGGGCACTGGTGCGGCTGGCATTCTGGCGCAGGTAGGCCTGGTAGTTACCCGGGTAGCTGACACTGGTGCCGTCCTTGAGCTCAATAATTCTATCCACTTCCCCCAGCACGTCGCGGTCGTGCGTAATAATCAGCATAGCCATACGCGCCTGGGCCTTCATCCAGCTAATAAATCGCTGCTTGGCAGCGTAGTCCATGTGGTTGGTAGGTTCATCAATCAGGGCCAGGTGGGCTTTGGCGTGCATGATTTTGATGATTTCTACCAACCGCTTTTGCCCACCCGAAAGCTGGCCCAGCGGCGCACTGCCCAGGCCACCAAGCCCAAAGTCCGCCAGCGTAGCGGTAATTTCTTCTTCTACATGGTAAAAACCCTTTTGGCTAAAGCGCTCCAGCGCCTCGGTGTATTCGGTGATTTTACGCATATTGCTGCCCATTGTATCGGGGTAGGTATCGATAATGTGGCGTAGCTGGCTGTATTCCGGCAGCCCCTGCAGGATATATTCCACCACCGCTACTGCATCCATTCCGTGGTGCTCCTGGGCGGTGCTGGCCACCGTAATCCCACGCCGGTAGGTAATGCGGCCAGCGTAGTCATCATCCCGGCCCGCCAGCATACCAAAGAGGGTGCTTTTACCCACGCCATTACGCCCAACGATACCAACCTTTTCGCCATCATCCACACTCAGCGCCACGCTATGCATCAGCTGCTTGCTCGCAACGCTCTTTTCGGTAATGTGGATATCGGCAATCATAGTACTATTATAGCACTACGCCACCTGGTGGGTAGAAGGAAGAAAAATATAGCTATAACAGAGACGCAGAGCGTGGGTAATATATGGGTTAGCGAGAGGCTTGCCAGCTACCGCTAGCTGGTGTATACTAGCCCGTGCTGCCTACACACAGGCCAGCCACCGCCGCGGGGAACGCGGGGTGCACCTACTACGAAGGGAGCGCACCGATGAGTGCCTCGGTCCATTTAGCCGCCAACTACCCTGCCATATTCCCTTTAAAAAGGAGGTATGAATTCAATATTTTGCCGTCTGAACTCACTCCCATTGAGGTACGGGAAGGAGGCCGCCTACTAACCGAAGGTGGCACGATCATCCGGCTCACACGCTGGGGCGGCTACACAGAAATGCTCAACTTATCACAGCCAGGGGGGCAGCATCAGATTGGGCTTAAAATTAACGGTGCACCTTGCACCGTCTTGATGTACGGCCAGGAGATACCAGGCCGCCTAGAGGGCATCTTTGACCCAGAAAGGGGGAGCACTATGGTGCTTGATATAGTACGCTAACCCCACCACCGCCACCTATGCAGCATATGCACAAGGGGGCGGTTTTTACGTTGCATACACGGTATAGTAAAGAGCCCCCGCTCGGTAATGAGCGGGGGTTGGCTGGATAGGTTAATACACTGGGGGCGGCCACACGGGCTATGGGCCACCCCGCGCTCCCCTTAGGCAGGGGGCGCCGTTTTGCCGAAGTCGGCGTCGTTGTATTCTTCGACGCCGGCTTCGGCAGATTCGCTGGTCTTATCTTCGGCCGGGGCCGGGGCCTCGGCAGCCGGGGCAGCGGCAGCAGGTGGTGCGGTGGGTACCGCGCTGCGCTGCCGCAACTCGCAGCGATTGTCCCAGATGGGGTAGTAATCCCCCTCATCCGGGACGCCGTAGCGGCGATCGGCCAGCTGGCACCGGAGCCAGTTAAAGGCTCCGAACGGTACCATTGCAAAGTATAGTAGGTACCAGTTATGCCATACATAGCTGGCCTGGATGGCACCTTCAGGCACCTGGAAGGTGGCAGTCACGCCATAGCCCACAAGGGCCACGGCTGTGAGTACACACATACTGGTGTACCAGCCCGCCACCAAAGCGCGGGCGATGGCCACCGGCCGGAACCCTAGCTTGGGGTCCCGGGCTTGGCGGGCGCGCGCCACAAAGAACACACCCACCAGGCCAAAGCCCAGCACGCTGCATAAAAAGCCGACGAAGGGCCGTGTGTACCACAGCCCCCAATCAGCCAGCGCCGTGTGGGCACACTTGACCCCACCCACCAAAAAAATAGTGAGGTAGCCCAGCCCGGGCCAGGTGCTATCGCGGTCATTAAAGACCACGACGCGTCCCTCAAAAATTAGACCGACCAGGTAGATTATACCCAATGCAATTAGCACTGGGTATAATAGGCTAAAGACGACGTTGAGGTTGCTGAGATACAGCAACGACAACGCCGGATCAGTTGGGTCGATCCACGACAGGGGCAGGGTTATAAACCCTATAACTCCCCCAAGCAATTTACCCCCCAACCACAGTAAAAATACTGCGGCTAGGAGGATAAGGATCGCCTTGATGGTACCGCGCCGGGCGCGGTCTAGCCAAGGACCGGCCGCTGAGGCCGGTTCAACAGTCGGCTCCGGGGTGGGGGTGGCCGCAGCGCCGGATGGCGCCGCAGCCCCCTCACTCGGGGGGTTACCAAATGCAGCCACGCCAGCGCGTAGCCGTTTTATGAAAGACATCGTCTTCACACCTTCCTCTACGAAAGCTGGGCACCGACCATCGGCACCCACGGTAAGTAAAAAACCTATCAAACAACCTGTAGCGGGCAACCTGATTGATACAGGGCCACTACACGTGCCAAATTATACTATAAATCTAGCCTAGCGTCAAAGCTGCGCCTCATCGGCTGATATACCCCAAGCCGCGGCAGGTGCCTACTGCCTGGTAATATGCGTGCCTACTGGCTGGCCGGCGGCGGCGGCGGCAATCGTGCCCGGCTCGAGCAGCTTACACACAATGATTGGCTGGCCGTAGTCCGCGGCTAGGGCAATGGCGGCTTTATCCATCACCTTGATATCTGGGCGCTCCACCGCTTGCTGCAGGGTCAGGCGCGGGTAGCGGGTCGCGGCGGGGTTGGTAGCGGGGTCGCTATCGTATACGCCGTCCACCTTGGTGGCTTTGATAATTACATCGCAGTCGAGCTCTAGGGCCAGGCTGACCGCGGCTGTATCGGTCGTCAGGTAGGGCCGACCAATGCCGCCAGCTACAATCACCACGCGGTGCTTGGTAAGGTGGCTTAGCGCCCGCCGGTGAGTAAATTGGTCCAGCACTTGGTCCGCCTTAATATTCGAAAGCGCGCGGGCCTCTACCCCTTGGGCATTAAACACATCCGCCAGGGCTAGGGCGTTCATAGTGGTGGCCAGCATGCCAATATTATCCGCCGTAACGCGGTTAATGCCATTGCCCGCCAGCTGGGCGCCACGGGCATAATTGCCGCCGCCAATCATCACCACTAGCTGCGTACCAGCATCAATAATGTGCTTGACTTCGTTAGCAATCCAAACTGCGCGCTCGGCATCAAAACCACTGCTAAATTTGCCTTGTAATTGTTCACCAGAAAGTTTCAGTAAGATTCGTGTATGCATAATTTTAGTATACCAGGTGGGCGGGGGGAGTGCCAGAATCGCCCGGCAGTGCTATAATAAACCCATATGTCACGCCACACACGCACCAACACCAATACACCGCACATCACCAACCGGCGGGCTCGGTTTGATTACACCCTAGGGGATGAGCTAACCGTTGGCATGGTGCTGACGGGGCGCGAAGTCCGGGCCGCCCGCGATGGCCACGTGCAGCTAAAAGGCGCCTTTGTGACCATCCGTGGCCACGAGCTATGGCTGAATAACGCCAGCTTTAGCCTGCGCCTCAATGAGCGCGGCAAGCCGGGTGCCCGTAGTATCAGCACCGAGCCTATCAAGCTGCTGGCCCGCCGTAGCCAGATTAACCAGCTGGCTGCTAGCAAGCAGCAGGGCAGTACCATAGTGCCCCTACGTATGATCGTGACGGGGCGCTACCTTAAGCTGGTGATTGCCACCGGTACTGGTAAAAAGCAGCACGATAAGCGCGAAACCCTGAAGCGCCGCCAAGCCGAACGCGAAAGCCACCGCGCAATGCGGCAGTGGCGCTAAGTGCTAGCGAGTCGTGCGGGCATCGATCAGTTCCTGGTACACAGCAACCACCTTGCGCGCCAGCATGGTGGCATCGAACTGGCGGGCCACCTGGCGTGAGCCACGGCCGAGTGCCTTGAGCCGCTCGGGGTCGGCAAATAATTCATTAAAGACGGTCGCAAAATCCTGGCCTTCAATTCCACTCGTAAGAATAGCGTTGTGCGGCGTTAAGCCCTCGGTCATGCGCTCGTCGCAGTAGACGATGGGCAAGCCGCTTGACGCCGCCTCGAGGAAGGTCATCGGCTGGTTATCAAAATGGTACGAAGCCAGCGAGAAGACATCGGCTTGCTTAAGCAGCGCCGCCACGGCCTCGGGCGACTGCATACCGGTAAAGATGACGCGCTCTGCCACGCCAAGTTCCTGGGCGCGCTGGCGTAGCTCGGCCTCGAACGGGCCACCACCAACCAGCACCAGCTTAATATGCTGGCCAGGTATGTGCGGCAAGGCTTCGATCAGTGCTTGCTGGCGCTTTTCTGGGCTGAGGCGGGCTACAGAGATAATAAACTTTTCGCCCCGGTGCTTGGTAATCGGTGAATTACCGACCCGCGCCTGGCGGTAGCGCTGCATAGGAATGCCATTCGGGATAATATGGCACGGTACCTGCAGGCCGCCTTCATCTACCAGCAGCTGGGCCAGGTGGCGCGACGGCGAAATGCAAGCATCGCACTGGTTGGCAAAAGCAGCCGTCAGGCGCCAGCCCTGGCGGGAAAGGATATCCTTAATTGCCCCGCGGCCCATGCCAGAAAGCTGCTCACGCGAGCTAACCGGCAAGATCGGCTTAGTGCGAAATACCACCGGGAAGGCCACCGTGAGGGCAATCACCCCGGCGGTCACCATAAAGGGGTAGTCATCAATCAGTTCGCTATACAGCGTGTGGATGGTGGTGATATGGGGGATATTCTGGCGGCGAGCCACGCTGTGGGCCAGCACACCCATGTAAAATTGCATTTGGCTATGCACCACGTCAAACTTATATTCATCCAGCTTGCGGGCCAGCCCCGGGTAAATAACGGCCGTCTCGCGCTTATCGAAGACGTAGTTTTTGGCCGATGGCAGGCGAATGACATGATCGTCGTTGTCCTCGTAGTCCTCACTTTTGGGAGCAATAATAAACACCTCGTGGCCTAAATCAGTCAGCGCCTGCTTTAAGGCAGCCGTCGACGTAGCCACACCGTGCACAGATGGCAGGTAGTCATCTATAAAGATCCCAATCCTCATGGGGCTATTATACCATAGGATACGATTCTAGCGCCTCAAAGTGCAGAATATGGCCAGCACCATGGGCATCGATAAACTGGGCGTGGGGCATCAGCCGCTGCATATGGGTACGCGAATCCGCCGTAACCACATTGTCCTTGGTGCCCATAATAACGGTGGTAGCTGCCTGGGAAGCAGGCGGCAAGGAGTGGTGGTACGGGTTGTCGTTATAGAGCAGAGAGGTGAGTAGATTCGCTGCCCGCAGGGTGGTGTAAGCAGCCTTATGCTTTTCGGATTCGTGTAGCCAGGCCCGAGCGGTTTTGTTCTTCGTCTGGAGCAAGATAGATGTGCGGGCCGAGCGCACCGGTGTGCTATTGTAGGCCGTCCATACAACGCGCTCCGGGGCACGGCTCGATACCGCCTGTAGCAAATTAGCCATCGATGACGGCTGCGGCGTTGGGCAGGCCAGCACCACTGGTGTATCAGCCGGGATATAGCCCTGGCGCATAGCCTGGTACACAATCGCCGAAGCATAGGAATTACTAATAATTGCATCGACCGGCTGGCCAATCACACCCAGGGCATGGCGTAGCCAATCAGCCAGGTCCGTAAAGCTGGCCAGCTCTGGCAGCTGGGTGCCATCGTGCCCAGGCAAGCCAATCATCACCACCCCATAGCCAGCCGCAACGTAGCAGCGCGCCAGTGGTAGCATATCGCGGTTACCGCCAGTCACGCCGTGCAGGAGCACAACCCGCCGGTGGCCCTGGGGATTGCACTCGTACCAGGCAACGCCCTGCTGCTGGTGCTGGCTACAGCCAAGGTCATCGTAGATAGCTGCAAGCGACTGGGGTTCGTACATATACCCATTATAGCGTATTCTGCGCTGGGGCGGCCACTCGTGGTATAATAAGTGCCATGAAACGCCTGCGGATTGCCCTTGTGATTGATGATATCTACCCTGCCAGCAGCGGCGTCGGTAGGAGTGTCCAAACTCAGCTCGAAGAACTCACTGCCCTGGGCCACCAGGTAACCTTACTGGCACCAGCCACCGGCCTGGAGCCACCCCAGGGTATTACCACCATTGCCTTGCCATCATGGCGCCTGCCAGGGCTGCCGCGCCACACCAGCATCGTGCGCTGCAGCCGGCGCTTTGCCCGCCAGTTGGCCCGCCAGCACCAGTTTGATATTATCCATAGCCAAACAGATACCGGCGCGCTGCTGCTCAGCGCCCGCCTAGCCCGCCAGCTTGGTATTCCACACGTGCACACCTTCCATACCAACATGGCCGGGGCCCACCGCACGCAGCCCATCCTAACCTGCCTGAGTAGCCTGGGTTACCGGTTGGTTGCCTATATGCTGGCGAGCGCCCACCGCACCCGGCCGCAGCGGGCAGGCCGTATTACACTGCCAGGCGAAAGCGCCATTGCCCGGTTTGATTGGCGATCGCAGGCGATTGTAGCCCAAGCTGTCACGGCTGTTACCACGCCATCGCACTACATGCTACGCTATATTCGCACTGCCGCCGGGCCAGTTAGTATCACCGGCACGACAATTCCCACCGGCTACAACCGCACGTTTCAGCGTATTTTGCAGCGTACCCACCGCCGCCGCACCGGTACTGGCCTACGCTTTGTAAGCATTAGCCGGCTGGTGAAAGAAAAGCGCCTCGGGCGCGTCATTAGCGCCTTTACCAAAGCCAATATCCCTGGCAGCGAACTCGTCATTATTGGTGATGGCCAGGAGCGCAGCCGGCTCGAAACCAAGGCCAAGCTTAAGCTTAAGAGCCTGAGGGGCACCCACAAACCCAGCATTACCTTTACCGGCCAGGTGCAGCGGCTGGAGGATATTGCCCAGGCGCTGCGCGATGCCGACGCCTTTGTGCTAGCCTCGTACCGGTTTGATAACCAGCCGATTGTTATCCCTGAGTCCCTTGCGGCCGGCCTGCCAGTCCTGTACTGCGATGACCGGCTGGATGTTGGCCTAAGCCCGACCAATAGCCTGCTAGTGGGCCCGAGTATCAAGCAGCTGGCGGCTGGTATGCAGCAGCTGGCAGATGATAGCACCCGCCACACCCTAGCTACCGGGGCGCAGCATGCCCTGGCCGATCTATCGCCCGAAGCGACCGCCACCGCCTACTGCCAGCTATACCGGCAGGTTTTGCAGCAGCACGCAGCGGCCAATAAGCCCCAGTAGGAGCACCTCGTAAGCAGCCCGACACCAGTAGGGCCACGGCCACCACACCATAGAAAGAGAAAACCCCACGCATATACAGCGTGGGGGATGCCTAAGCGTTAGGCCTGGACGAGGGCTGGCGTCACCTCCTTCTGGTGTGAATCAAGGAACTCTTTGAAAGTGCGATCAACAGTGACCGTTCCTTCATTAAAGTTGATGCAGATAACCGCAGACCGCTTCATTTTGCGGTAGCGGTTAGTGCGCACCCAAAGCCGGGTGCCAGTTTCGTCAAATTGATGTCTGCACATACGGCAGGCACCTATTATGACAGCCTGTCCTGTACCTTGCAAAGTAAGAGACAGGTAATCAATACCCAGCGTGCCTAAAGACACCTCAGCATTGATCCTCCCCTGGCGGGGGTTCGTATTATACGGATTTCGCTCCAGATAGCGTCGCAGCGCTACCTGGAGCTGCTTTAGCGTTCTCTTATTCTGACTCCGGTTAACAGCCGGAAGGTGCAAAACAATATCGGTCGAATCGGCCATAGTTCCAGTCCTCTCAGGAACGTGGCAGGCTTAGGGAACCTGCCAAAAAACGATACGCCGCACGGGGGATTCCGCGCGGTGTGCTCATAATACTCCTCTTGCTGGCAAATGTCAATACCCAATATCCATGTATAATCCACAACGTACCCATGCCCAGTAGCCACACCAGTAGCGAGCGGTGGCAGCGGCCTAGCTGGGCGTGCTATACTACCCCTATGATTAGCTTATACTCCTGGAACGTCAACGGTATTCGTGCGGTGATTAATAAGGGCGAATTTGCCCGCTTTATGGCGGCGCATAACCCCGATATTCTGTGCCTGCAAGAGACCAAAGCGCAGCGCCAGCAGGTGGAGCTTGACCTGCCGGGCTACCACGAGCACTTTTATAGTGCGGCCAAGAAGGGCTATAGCGGCACGGCGATTTTTAGCAAAACCGCGCCCCTACAGTGGCGTGACGGCCTGCCGGCCGAGCTGGTAGAGCAGTTCCAGCTGGCGGCAGATAGCTATGGCAGCCCGAATGATGAAGGCCGCGTCATCACAGCGGAGTTTGCTAGCTTTTGGCTGGTGACCTGCTACACACCCAATAGCAAGGGCGACCTGAGCCGGCTGGCCCTGCGCGCTAAGGCCTGGGACCCGTGCATGCTGGCCTACCTACAGGGACTGGAAGCGGGGGAATACGGCCCAGCTAAGCCGGTGCTGTACTGCGGGGATATGAACGTCGCCCACCAGCCAATCGACCTTGCCAACCCACGCGCCAACCGGGGTAAACACGGCTTTACGGACGAAGAACGGGCTGGCTTCCAGCATTACCTAGACGCTGGCTTTGTGGATACCTTCCGCGCCGCCCACCCTGGCCAAACCGATGCCTACACCTGGTGGACACACTGGGCCAACGCCCGCGCCCGCAACGTGGGCTGGCGGATCGACTACTGGCTAGCCTCGGCGGCAATCGCCCCACGCATCACCAGCGCCCACATCCACGCCAGCCAAATGGGCAGCGACCACTGCCCGGTTAGTATTAGGCTGGATGAGCCTGTAGCGTAGGCACCGCGCATGGGGCACCTGCGGGCCAAGCAGCCGGTGCCAGTGTGCTACACTAGGGGTATGCAACCACCCACTCGATCCCAATTCCCATTCTGGCAGGTACAAAAGCCGGGGCAACCGCTCTTTAGCGCCACCGCCTGGAATAAGCCCGAGCAGCGAACGCAGGCCGGCCGGCTTGGGATTATTGGTGGGAATAAGCTTGGTTTTGCTGGCGTGGCCAGTGCCTACAGCGCGGCCCACACTGCTGGGGTAGGGGAGGTGCGCGTGCTCTTACCACAGGCATTACAATCGTCCCTACCACCAAGTATGGTCGAAGCTACCTTTGCACCCAGCAATACCAGTGGCAGCCTGGCGCGTGATGCCATCAGCCAGATGCGTGCCCTCGGCGCCTGGGCCGGTATGATTCTGCTGGCTGGCGACGCCGGGCGCAGCAGCGAAACGGCCATTACCTACGATGATTTTATCCGCGATTACCACGGCCCACTTGTCCTGACGCGGGACGCCATCGATCTAGTCGCCGCCAGCCACCCACAGCTACTAGAGCGCCCCGATACGCTATTCGTGGCCAGCTTTGCCCAGGTGCAAAAACTCCTTACCAGTGTGTATTACCCCAAAATGCTTACCTTTAGCATGCAGCTGCTCCAGCTGGTGGATGTCCTGCATAAATTTACCATTACCTACCCCACCACGGTAGTAACGCTGCACAAAGACAACCTGGTGATTGCCCATGGCGGCCAGGTGGTGACGCAGCAGTGGACCAACCCAATGCTGCTGTGGCGCGGCGAAGCAGCCGCTCATATCGCTAGCTGGTACCTATGGAGCCCACGCCAGCCCCTGCACGCAGCTGCTACTGCCATCTGCGAGCTGTAGCCACCCGGGCCTCGCAGCGCGGTGAGCCTTTACAATCAGCTGCTAGGCCGGTATAATCCGTAGCAGCTACCAGCTAAAACACACGCCGCGGTGGTGGAATTGGTAGACACGTTAGACTCAAAATCTGATGAGCGTATGCTCGTGCCGGTTCGAGTCCGGCCCGCGGTACCACTAGGTATTAGTACAAAACACCCGCTGCCACGTATAGGGCAGGCGGGTTTTGCTGTGTTATACTAATAGTAGTAATTTGTAAAGGAGGACCCATGAGCAAGCAACCCAAGCACCGCACACCCGGCACCACGGCAACCCGCTCGCAGCGCACGGCGCGCGCAAAGGCCCAGCGGCGCCACTATACCAGCTGGGAAATTATGCCCTTTGGTGAGCTCGCCTGTGCTAGCTTGCTGATTTATGCCTCTAGCGTGGTTAGTAGCCTGGGGTGGGGCGGATTCTTTGGCTTTTGGCTCTACCCGCTGTGGTATGGCCTTGGGATGGTGATCTGTACCGCCTGGGCACTGCGCAAAGCCAAGCGCCACCCGTATCACCCCACCGCACAGACCCTGCGGGCGCTGGCTTTCATCGCTGGGACGGCCGTGCTATGCCTGGGTGTTCCATCCGATATAACCCGCCTGGTTGCGGCAATTGGCGGGGTACTCTACGCCTGGGTAGCCTACTATTCCTACCAGCCGGGCCAGGCAGCCTAACCTGCCTACCCTGGGGTTTGGCCGCGGTCAGCTCAGGGTAGCGGCGCCTAGCCATATGCTTTATGTGGGCTGCAAACTATAGTATACTAAGGGAAAGATACGATTTATGGACCCACGGAATTCACCATATTCACCAAGCCAATCGTCACCGAGCCGCACCCCCCGGTCTAGTTTACTATCTGCCAGCGATACCCAGCGCGAAGCCGCTCTGGGCCTGATGCGCAGCGAGCTAGAGGCCATCTATGGCACTGGTAGTAGCAGTAGCACACCAGCCCACAGCAGTACACCGCGCCCAGCTGCCACAGCTACAGCCAGCCAAAGCACCAGTGCGCCCGCCCAAACCGGCCGGGTTATCTATAAGCCAAGCACCAAGCCAACCTACCAAGTACCTGGTGGTCTTAGCCAATCAGCCAGCCCCGCCAGTGCCGCTAGCGGTGGTGTTGCAATTCAGGATATTCGCCGGCCAAGCTCTTCCCATACCGCCACGCAGGCGCCGCGCCCAAACCAAACCCGCCCAGCCAGTGTGCCAGCCGTTACTAGCACACCACAGCCTACGCACACAGCCGCCGCGCACAGCAGCGTCCCTGCCCAGTACCAGCAGCAACACGCCAACCCGCAGCTCAGCAAAGAAAGCGCCGAGCAATGGAAACGCTACCACACCGCCTGGCAAAACTACTACCAAAAGTACTACGAGCAGTACTACATGGCCCAAATGAAGCAGCGCCTCGCCGCAAGTAACCAAGCTGGCACCAAGGATAGTAGCGGCAATGGCGTGATTGATGGTGACTCCCTGGTGAATAACAGCCAGTACGAAAAGCAGGTTGCCCTGCAGGAGCTACGCAATAGCATTATTGCCAAAGCCGGGGAGCGCGCCCGCAAAATCCGCCGCAGCCGGCACTTTTGGCCAATTACCCTGGCGCTTTCGGTTGTGGCTGTGGTAGCGCTGATGCAGTATAACCAAGTCATTGTGGCCCAAGTTAAGGCGTACGTTTCACCTGGCACGCTTAAGGCGCAGAATATCATCATTAACCCATCTGCCAACATACCAGTTGGGCCCGAAAACCGTATGATTATCCCAAAGATCAACGTTGATGCCCCGACGGTCTATAATGTTGGCCCCACCAACGAGGACCAGCTCAAAGCCATGGCCAATGGTATTGCCCACGTGCGCTACCCTGGTGCCACCGCTCTGCCGGGCCAGGTTGGCAATAGCGTTTACTCGGCCCACAGTAGTAGCGACTGGGCAGATGCTGGTGAGTATAAGTTTATCTTTGTGCAGCTGGAGCGCCTGACGAAGGACGACGTTATCTACATCCACTATAATTCAAAGCGCTACGCCTACAAGGTATACGAAACCAAGGTAGTTGGCCCGAACGATGTTGGTGCGCTTAATTACACCGGTAAGGACCCGATCCTAACCCTGATTACCTGTACGCCGCTTGGCACCGCCCAAAAGCGCCTTTTGGTGTTCGCTAAGCAGGTTAGCCCAAGCCCAGCCGAGGCCCAAAAGCCCGAAAAGCAGCAGACAACCAGCACCAACAGCAGCGGCGGCATGGCCGGCACTCCGCCAACCTTCCTTGAGCGGCTATTTGGGGCGCGATAGAGCACTTGTACGACGGATCAATCTTCCTTCCCGCTTGGGTCTTCCGGATTGTTTTACCCCTACTACGGTGCCTTATGGCAAGCATCCTGCTTCGGTCGCGCAAACGAAGGGATACATAGCCCCATCTACCACAGATTTAGCCTAGTATAGAAAGAGCCCGGGTATAACCCGGGCTGCACCATATGGGCATAACACTCTCGGCTATAGAATCATCTTGACGCGCACCAGCTGGTAGCGCTCGCCGTGCTTACGCACCGTGTAGAGATATTTCTGCGATGGGCTCAGGGTGGCATCAAAGCGGGCGTCGTGGGTTACCAGGTCGTGCTGGTTAGCGCCGTCAAACTCGTAGGTGCGCAACTTACCTTCATTTTCGGCCCACAGCAGGTGGGTATCAAAGTGGCGCACGTAGCGGGGCTCGCGGCTCTGGCCAGCTAGGGTCGTGGTAGAAAGCTGCCCCAGCTCGAGGTTGTAGGTGGCGAAGGAATTACCATCCTGCACCATAGCGAGCTGCCCGTTCGAAGTAATACGCACGCGGGTAATGGTGCCGCCCAGGTTTAAATCAGTTATCTTCTTCAGGGTGATGGATTGCTTCGGAGTATCTGGTAGCTTGCCTTCGGTAATTTTGCTCAGCTGCGCGCTGTGGCCCTGCGCCACCAGTACGTAGTAATCATGGTAGTACTTGCCAATCGCAAAGCGCACCGGGCTATCGGCCATGGTAGGTAGCTTTTTAATGGGAACGGGCTGCTCGTAGTTGCGGCGAGTGTAGCCAATCTGCTGCATATTGTGGCTATCTGGCTTGGTCACATACAGGATGTAATTATCGCCGTACAAGCTAAAGCGCTCAACATCGCTTACCAGTGGGCGACTCACCGTTTCGTCGCTCAGGTTCACCAGCCGAACGGTGTTATCAACCAGGGCATACATCTGGCGGCCATCGCTGCTGCCAAATACCATATTGGTGGCGTTTTCGAGCCCAAGCTGGCGGCTAATATTAACCGACTTGGCTGGCTGGCGGTAGTCGAACAAAATCCACTCGGTCTTATCCCCATAGGTATGGCGTAGGAGTAGGTACTGCTCGTTACCACTCCACAGCTGCAGCTTAAAGGTGCTGGCTTGGCCCTCGGCTGGGGCGGTAAACTTATCGGCCGGTAGGGTAGCCTTGGTAAGCGGGGCTTGCTCGTCATCCAGCGCCGCCACGCTGACCTCTGGCTTACTAGCAGCATGCAGGAAGGCATAGCGCCGGCTCCCGCCAGAAGGCAGGCCATCCGCCAGTGTACCAGGCAGCTGCGCCATTACCTGCGGCGAAGTATCCTTGGGGATAAGGTGGGCATAGGTGAGCCAGGTAATTTGCCCAGCCTTAATTGGCACGGTCTTCTTCCAATCGCGGTAGCCTTCGCGACTGTAGCTAACGGTATATTCACCAGGGTTAGAAAGCTGCTTATTAGGCGTATTTGCACCAAATGGTGTGTTATTTACAATAATATTCGCGCCGCTTGGGGTACTGCCAAATTGCAGCAAACCGCCCTGGACCAATTTGCCATCCTTGCGGTTAAAACTATAGCCCAAGGTCAGGGCAGTCAGAATAGTAACACCGGTAATAACAATTACCAGTATAAAAACAAGCTGCAGCAGCCGTTTAAGATATGCGATGCGACGTGGTGTAAATAATGCCATAACCCCTTTATTATAGCTAACCTTGCAAAAAATGTCACCGCCCTGGGCTTGCAAAGTAGCAGCGACATCCGCTATTATGTAAGCATTAGTAGTATTAACTACGCCGAATCCATCACCACATAAAATTAGGGGGCATATGCCACAGGCAACAGTTACCATTAACGGACGTGAATACGACAAGCATACCGGCTTGCCGCTTGATGTTGCCCGCACTGGCCACCAAGCCATGCGCCAAAGTGCGCCCAGCTATACATTGCCACCCCTGCCAGCCGATGCTGCCCCTGCCGCGCCGCCCCCAACGGCTGCACCAAGTAGTGCACCCTTGGCCAGCAAACGCTACGAGCCAGTCCCGCTCCCACCAGTGGAGCCAACGATTGCTGCAAGTGACTACAAGCCATTTACCACCTTTGTGCCCTACACACCACCGCCGAGTACTGCCGCACCCCAAGCGGCCCCGGCACGGCTACGCACTCCAAGCAGCGCACAGGCAGCACAAGCCAGCCAACCACAGCCTGCCGCTAGCACGCCCACCCCGGTGCGCCGGCCAAGCCATCTGCCGCGCACCAGCGCGCCAGCTGCAAGTATGCATAATCACCAGCAGCCGAGTGAGCGCCATAGGGGAGAAGTGCCAGAGCAGCGCGAGCACCGCACCGAGCAGCTTGTGACACTACCAGCCCGCCATTATACAGATAGCCTAGAGCAGCGCCCGATTGCCCCGGCGACACCTGAGCCCCGGCCAGAACCAACCACACCGCCCATCACCGCCACGCCAGCACCACGCAGTACACCAGCTGAACCACCCGCCCCTATACGAACGCAGGCGCCAGCACCAACCCCAGCCCAATTACTGGATCAGCGCCGGCAAATTGCTGCTGATGTAACCCAGGCCGTGGCTGCCGCCCTGCACGAAGAAGACAGCCGGGGTATTTACGCACCAGAGCGCCCACAACCGAGCCCCATGGCCAGTGCGCCCATGCCAGAGCCTATCCAAGCCCCTATGCCCCAGCCAGCGCACGTATATACGCGCCCGGCTCTTGAGCCTGTCCGTCCATCGGTCCCAGCCCCAGAGACCCAGCCACCAGCTACCGAAGCCCCAGCGCCAGAGCTCGCCACGCCACCGCAGCGCGAAGCTATCAACCCAGCCAGCCGGGCTCGCTTTGGCCAGCTGCATAGCTACCAACCCAGCGCTCCGGAGCGCCCAGCCAGCATTCTGCCAGCGCCCATGCCAGAGCCAACCCCAGCCCGGGCGGCTGACGTACCAATTGACCCGTATAGCAGCCCCCGTGCCGTAACTACCCCAGAGCCCATCTTCACTGACGATACTTATTCTGCTGCCCCAGAGCCGGCTACTCTACCACCAGCACCTGATTCAGACTCTTACGGCCTGACCCCTGAACCCTTTGGGTTTGAGCCGACCCCAGCACCATACCACGAACCTGCCGCCACCGCTGGTGATGACCTAACGGACGATGCCTTTGGCCGCGCCCTGCAGCGCTTGCAAGGCCACGGCGGCCGGCACAAGGGGAGTGATATCGACGAGGAATTTGCGGCTATCGATGACGCGATTCGGGCACTCGAAACGCCAGAAGCAGAGCCACCTGCACATAATGGGCAGCTAGCAGACGCCCGGCAGAGCAGCACCGCACAAGAGATCGCTGAATTCGAAAGCGAGCTCGACCTTGATTTTGCTAGTGAGCTTGATACCACCGAGCCACACATGGGCGAAGGCCATGCACCACACCAAGCTAGCGACCCAAATGACGCCCTGTTTGCCGGTATGGATATAAGCGAGACCGAGGCTAGCGCCTTTGCTAACGAGCTCCCTAATGCACCGGGCAGTCTGGGCCAGGATGAACCAGGCTTACACGCACCCGATGATGCATTCTTTGCCGACCCTGCACCATACACCCACTACGATGACTTCCAGCCTGAGCCAACCAATGCACCGCTAGCAACCAGCGCCAACACGCCCGCACTTGATATTCCGCCCGCCCCGGAGCGTACTGCGCACGTGGCCAACTACGACTACCGCTCCAGTAGCGAGCGTACACTCAACCCGCCACAGACACCGGAGCTACCGCAGATCAATACCCAGACACGCGAGCTGGTGGGCACCAAAGCCCCCGCCCCAGCCGAGCACCATACAACGGTCAACCGTGGCGAAAGCGTCCAGCTTGATGGCTTCCACAACCGCCCGCGCCGGACACCAGCCACGCAACAATCTGGCCTGCACCAGCGGGGGCGGCGCATTGTGCAGCCAACCGACCCAGCCTACCATGCACCGCAACCAACAGCCCAACCCCTAGCGGAACCAGAGCCCATGGCGTATACTCAGCATGATGAGACCCCAAGCCCAGCGCCACGCCCACCTAAACGGCCGGCCCGCCGGGCACGCATTGTGCCAAAACCAAGCACGGGGCGTTATTTCGATATAAAACCAAGCAAGCCGCACCGCCAACCATACTATGATCAATTCGACCAGCTCCAGCACCAGCTCAGCAGCCCATGGCAGTAGTCGCCACACGGCTATCCCAACCCAGTGGGTAATTGCTGGCGCCGGCCTGGCAGCTATTCTGGCAGTGGTGGCATGGCTTTTATGGCTCAGCCTACCCTATATCGCAACCAATCTAGCTGGTAGCCAAGCTGGTGTGCGGGCTAGCTACCCAAATTACCACCCCAGCAATTACCACGCAGATGGCCTGGCCAAGCACACCGGGGGCACAGTTGAGATTCGCTTTCGCAACAGCCACGGCCAGCACTATACCATTACCCAAACCAAAAGCGGCTGGGACTCCAACGCCCTGCTCGAAAACTACGTCAAGCCCACCTGGGGCAGCGCTTTCGAAACGAGCACCGCTGGCGGGCTTACCCTGTACTACCACCAAGGTAGTGCCACCTGGGTAAGTGGCGGTATTCTGTATAGTCTCCATGGTAATGCCGGCCTTAGTAGCAGTACAATTCGCCGGATTGCCCATAGCCTGTAGCGGCCGTGGGCACTTTTACCCGCTGGTGGCAGCTTATACAACGCGCCATAGCCACACGCCACACAGTGGGCTCGTATGCCAAACTGTATAAGTGCTGAATCTTAGCTTGCCTTGCACGCTAGGCTCCCGTATAATAGCTAAACCACCGCTTGCCACCCGGCAGGCACCCACTGCGAATAGGGGCAGTGGGCAGCAGGTGGCGTACATTATAAGGAGGTTATTATGGATGAAAAGCTGGCTGCGGATAGGAACGCTGCAGCCAGAGCCAGGGCGCGCGACACCCTGGTGACCGCCAGTGCAAACTACGAAGCAGCCCGCAGCACGTTACTGCAGGCGATTCGTACCTACCGGCGAACGGTGGTAGGGCAACCCTCTGCCACCGAAACTATCCACACACTGGCACACAGCAGTCTAAATCTTTGCACCACACGTGCTATCGATAGGCTGTTACCTAGTGCGCCGGGCAGCGCCCAGCAGTATGCACTTGATGCATACGTACAGGCGCGGCTGGCATTTGTGTGTATGGATAGTTTTATGGGACTGCTCCGGGCTGTTGTGCAGAGCTCGGAGCCCCACCGCGTCGCACGAGCCGGCAGCACGGTGTATTACCGGCACACAGCGCCCTACGTTGGCCTCTATGGGCCGCGGCGGCGCAATTTGCCTAAGTATATACTGGCAGCTGCCGATGGCCCTTTGCCACCGAGCACGCTTGCATATGTGCCGGGGCAGGGGGTTGATATGGCCACGCTCAGCCAGGTAGTCACTACAGACTGCCCGGTCCTTCGTGGCCATGTCACGTCCACGTACCACCAAGGGAAGGAGTACCCCTATAGGTTAACGATTACATTTATGTAGCACCTATTACAAGGCTCCCTCGCCCTCTGTGCAGCCTGCACACGGGGTGGGGAGCGGTACAACTCCCTTGGAGGATACGTGGCAACAATCGATGTTAGATTTGCCAAACAAGTCTTCGCGGCTGTCCGCGAAGGCAAAGCGCAGCAGGAAGCCACTGCGGTAGACAGGCTGTGTCGCGCAATCGATACAGCCTGCCGGTTTCATATACTCAAACCGCTCGCAAAAGCGGAAGAAGAGCTGGCCATATTTCGGGGCCAGTTCGAAGAGTACATGGAGCTATGCTGGACCGACCACCCGTCACTTCGGGGCGGTCAGTATATACTGCAGGGCAACCAGCTGCGCTGGGGTGGCACCATTAGTAGCTTCGCCAGCCGCTGGGAGCGGTTTGTGGTGGAGTCGATCGGGAGGCTGTTCATACCTGGTAGGGAGCAGGATTTTGCTCATACCTGCCAGGTGGTGAGCAGCCACCGGGCTGCCCAGCATATTTTGGTGAATCTAATTTTTGAGCTCCAGCTTTTGTGTGCTACTGAGCGCACAAAATCTGGGCCGTTCCAGTTGGTGTATAGCACAAATGACATATTTGTGAAAATGCACCAAACCTGGAACGGGGCGAATTACCAAGTTGGTAATTACGCCCTAGAGCAAGCCGGCACCGCCGCCATGGTGGCGGAGGTCAATGCCTTATTTGGCAAGATTGGCCTCCCAGCCGACATGCTCACACCGGGCCCCAATGGGGGCACGGTCATTCTGTCCATATAGCCAAATCAACCCACCCCCCATGCAGCCAGTATGGGGGGTGTTCTATGCTATAATGGTGGGTAATTATGACACAACTACGAACCCGTTTTGCACCCAGCCCTACCGGCTATATTCATATTGGTAATTTACGCGCCGCCTTGTTCCCATGGCTGCTCGCGCGGCAGCAGGGGGGGCTGTTTATCCTGCGGATTGAAGATACCGACCAAAAGCGCTTTGTAGAAGGCGCTGAAAGCAAAATCCTCGAAACCCTCAGCTGGCTGGGGCTAGATTGGGACGAAGGCCCCCAGCTAGCCGGCGGCGAAACCGGCGCCTATGGCCCCTACCACCAGACTGCCCGCCGCGCACACTACCACCAGTGGGCACAAAAGCTAATCGATAAGGGCCTGGCCTACGCCGACCCCTACACGCCAGAGCAAGTGGCCGCCTTCCGGCAGGAGGCGCGGGCCAATAAAAAGGCCTTTTTATACCGCGATTACCGCCCAGCCAACCCACCAGCGTGGGATGGCAGCCAGCCGCTGCGTTTTAAAATCACCAACCCAAAGCGCTACACCTGGCACGACCCCATTATGGGTGAGCTCAGCGCTGGCCCCGAAGCCCTGGATGACTTTATTCTTATAAAAAGCGATGGCCTGCCAACCTATAACTTTGCTCATATTGTAGACGACGCCGAAATGGGCGTGACCCACGTGCTGCGCGGTGTGGAATATATTGCCTCGACCCCAAAGTACCTAGCGCTATACGAGGCGCTTGGCCTAGCGCCACCAGTGCTGGCGACCACGCCGCACATTATGGCGCCAACCGGCAATAAAAAGCTGGGGAAGCGCGACGGCGCAAAGTCCGCCACCGAGTACCGCGATGATGGTATTCTACCCGAGGCTATGCTGAGCTTTTTGGCTTCGCTTGGCTGGAATGATGGCACCGAGCAAGAGGTCTTTACCAAGGATGAACTGATTGAAAAATTCAGCCTAGAACGCGTGCAGCGCAGTGGCGCCCGCTTTGATGAGCAGCGCCTGATATGGATGAATGGCGTGTTTATTCGCCGGCTTGCGCTCAGTGACCTATACCAGCGCGTCAGCCAGGCGGGTGCTGGTGGGCCAGATGGTTTTTGGCCAGTAGAAGCCAGCGGTGCTGATGAAGCCTACAAAAAGCAGGTGCTAGCACTGGCCCAGGATCGGCTCAAAACACTGGCAGACTTGCCAGGCTTAACCCGTTACTTCTTTACTGAACCTACGCCAGCGCCAGAGCTCATCACGGGCAATAAGCAGCTTAAAAAGCTCACACCCGCTGAGCGCACCGAGCTCCTGACGGCTGCCCAGCAAGCCTTGGCGGCCATCCCAAGCCATGAATGGAATGCGCCGGCTATTCAAGCCTGCCTGAATGATCTACTCACTACAACTGGCCGCAAGCCAGGCGTGCTCTTTAGCCTGGTGCGTATTGCCACCACCTGGGCACCCTTTAGCCCGCAGCTGCCCGATACCCTGGCGCTCCTAGGCCGCGAGCGTACACTCAGCCGCCTAGCCCAGGCTGCTCGTCTGGCAGTCTAGCGCACCAACGCCCCCAACTTACATACATCCACACGCCCCATCACCAGACGGCAGAGCCTGCTCGTGCCGAACGGTGGTGGGGTTTACGCGCCCCCTGCATGGTTGCTATACTATAAGCATAAGCAAAGGGGACAAGTACGCATGAATCATCACCAGCCACACCGCTCGTATCAGCCACCCACACCTAGCAAAGCACCACTCTGGGCCCGGCTGGTTGGCTTTGTACGCTCACACCGGGTTGTATCCTTCGCGGTTGTGGGGGTGCTGTTTAGTATTGCGCTTGGCCTGGGGGTATATGCGCTTATCAACCGCCAGCCCAGCCAACCACAAGCCGCTAAGCCCAAGCCGCCCGCACCAGCCCGCGCCTACTACGCACCACTGACAGGCCAAAAGGTAGGGGATGAAGCCGCCACAACCAAGCCCATCACCGCTATTATGATAGAAAACAGCCCCAGCGCCCGGCCGCAATCGGGGCTGAAGGATGCCGAGGTCGTCTACGAGGCCATTGCCGAAGGTGGCATTACACGCTTTCTGGCACTCTACCAGCAGCACAAGCCAGAGCTGGTTGGCCCCGTACGCAGCCTGCGCATGTACTACGTAGACTGGCTGGCGCCGTATGATGCCGGCGTGGCCCACGTGGGCGGTAGTGCCCATGCACTGAAGGAAATCCGCAGCGGCGCCTACCGGGACCTGGACCAGTTCTTTAACGAAGGCAGCTACTGGCGGGCCAGCGACCGGCGCGCACCGCACAATGTCTACACCAGCTTTGCCAAGCTAGATGCCCTCACCGCCAGCAAAAACTACAAGCAGTCTAACCCAACCCCGCTGGCCCGGGCCACCACCAAAAAGGCCGCCCAGCCTGGCGCCACCAGTATCACCGTCACCATGAGCGGCCCGCTCTACAATAGCAGCTGGCAGTACGACGCCGGGGCGAATAGCTACGCCCGTAGCCAGGGTGGCGAGCCCCATACTGACCGCGAAAAGGGCCAAATCAGCGCCCAGGTCGTGGTGGTACTGAAGATGGATATGAACAAAATCATGGAAGACGGCGTGCGGGAAGATTACAAAACTACCGGCAGCGGCGATGCCGTGGTGTTTATGAACGGCCAGGCGCATGAGGTCACCTGGGCCAAAGGCGGCCGCAAAGCCCAGCTTACCTTTAAAGATAAAAACGGCGCACCCTTTAAGCTTGCCCGTGGCACCACCTGGATAACCGCCGTGCCGGCCAACCAAGGCGGCGGCGTCAGCTGGAAGTAGCCGCTCGTGGCCTGGGCCCCAGGCAACTTGCGGCAAAGGTCTTGCATTTTCCTTCTTTTAGTGATATATATATATCAGCTTTCTACAACAGATGTAGATAGCTTGCACCTCCCCACAGGGAACGTCCCTGTGGAATGACTGGAAGGATTTTGACATGACCATCGCTACTCAAATCGATGCCCAGCTGGTAGCTGAATACGAAATGGCCTTTCGGGCCATGCGCAAGTTGTACGGTAATGTACATAACATACTGCAAGGAAGGGCTCAGCTCACTCGTCGACTTGAAAAAGCAAAAAAAGATGTAAAGCGAGGCCACTGGCAGAAGAAGCAAGCGGAAGGATACTTAGCTGATGTCGAACAGGCTCTTGAGCAAGCTCAAGAAGCCAACGACAGCACAGCGACTGTAAAACTACAGCAAAAACGCCAAGAAAAAGCCGATAAGGTCCTCGGTGCTTATCAAAGGCTTAATGCCGCCTACGATGAGACTGCTAAAATCCAAAACCGCCTTATCCAGATGGAAGAAGCGGCGCTGCAAATTCGTATGCAGCGCATGGAGAAGGAGCAATCTTTAGCAGATCTACAGTACCGTGTCCTTGTAGCGCTATATGGCAATTTGCCGCTTGGCCTTATTGAAAGTGAGCATATGTTCACCTTGACAAAGAAAGGTCTTACAATACGATGTAACCTAGGTTGGTGGCACGTTAAGCGTGACGGCACTGTCATGCAACTGCCAATGCCAAAATCATCGGCTGTTGTTACTGCCTAAATCCCCCCCACCCCCACACGCTATGTGTGGGGGTTTTTCATTACTCTTAGCCCGCGCACCTACTGGCAGTACGACAAGCCACCTATATACCACATACAAAACCCGCTCCTGCACAAGCAGTAAGCGGGGAATAATACCATGGTGACCTCACGGGGAATCGAACCCCGATTGCCAGGATGAGAACCTGATGTCCTAACCGTTAGACGATGAGGCCACAGTAGCCCTACTATAGCAAACACCCCGGCTAGGCGTCAAGCGCACTGGGCGCTAGGGCCGCCGCACTACCGCATGCTCTCCGCAGGTAGAGCGGGCAAAAGTATCAGTTAAATATCAGGCTATATAGTATATGCACACCATTGTATAACTGTTATTTTACTTAAGCTAAATTTAAGTATTGCGCTTTGCATAAGCCAACGTTATAATAAGCACAAACATAATAGTAAGAGGGGGAGACGGTGTTACTAATACCACATAGCCGCTACCGGCGTATTCTGCAGGTGTGTATGCTGCTAGCTGGGCTGGTTGGCGTTTGCTATGTGTGTACGCACTACCTACGGGGTGCCATTACCTGGCCTGGGCCGGCTATAAGCCACCAGCTTACACTGGCAGCTGGGCTGCTGGGCCTGGCTGCTGGCGTCGCCTATGGCCATACACCACATAGCTACACGCTGCCGGTGGGGGTCGTCTTTTACGCTGGGCTGCTAGCGGTTAGCGGGGTGATTGTCGTGCAGACAGGCGGGGTTGGCTCACCCTACGCGCCGCTGTGGATTGTGGTAGCTACCCTGGCGGCCATCTTTGATATCTGGGGGGTTATACTGGTAGCAGCAGTAGTGCATGGCTACATTGCGTGGGCGCTCCACCAGGGGGATATTACCATGCAGCACTTGCTGACTGCCGGCATTATGGCAGAAACACCGCTGCTCTTTAGCTATATGACGTGGGTGATTGGCCAGAACCCGCTCAGCTACGACCCCGACCTAGCACACCTGAACAAAAAAATTGCCCACGAATATAATAAATCCGATACCGTGCTGCAGGCTATTGATGACGGTGTGATGCTGATCAATAAAACCGGGGTTATTACCCTGATGAACCCTGCCGCTGAGCAAATTACCGGCTGGCCCAGTGAATCAGCCGTGGGGCAGCACTTTGGGGCAGTACTGCGCCTGCAGGATGATACAGGCACCATGCTGGCGGATAACCATAACCCGGTGTACGCAGCGCTTGATTCCCTGCAGCCCAGCCACGATAGCTGCCCGCTGCTCACCCGCACCGAAAGCACTGTAGAGCTCGATATCGCCGTGGCGCCGCTGGATGATACCGCCCGCGAAGGCGTGATTATTATCTTCCGCGATATTACCCGCGAGCGAGCCGAAAAGCGCCAGCAATCTGAATTCATCAGCACCGCCAGCCACGAAATGCGCACACCGGTGGCTAGTATAGAAGGCTACCTGGGCCTGGCGCTCAACCCAGCCACAGCCAGCCTGGATGCCCGCGCCCGCCAATATATCGATAAAGCCCACGCCGCCGCCGAGCACTTAGGCCGGCTGTTCCAGGACCTTTTAGACGTGACGAAAGCCGATGATGGCCGCCTGCAGAGTAAGCCTGTAGTGGTAGATGTGGTGGCCTTTGTGCGTGATATCGTAGGTGGGCTGCAGGGCAAGGCAGCTGCCAAGGGGCTCAAGCTCATCTACCGGCCAGATGGCGGCGAAGCGGTGGCTGGCACTACCATTGTAAGCCCGGTGCTCTATGCCCACGTCGACCGCGATCACCTGCGCGAAGTGGTCGATAACCTGGTAGAAAACGCCATTAAATACACTCCCCAGGGCCGGGTAGAGGTAGACGTTGCGGTGGATGCCGAGGATCATATTATTATCATCATCAAAGATAGCGGTATTGGTATTCCAGCCGAGGACTTGCCGCATTTGTTCCAAAAATTCTACCGGGTAGATAATAGCGACACGCGCGAAATTGGCGGCACCGGCCTAGGGCTCTACCTGTGCCGGCGGCTGGTGGAAAGCATGAATGGGCGTATTTGGGTCGATAGCACCTACCGGCAGGGGAGTACCTTCTACGTTGAACTTGGGCGGCTCAGCCATAATAAGGCCATCATCCTGCAGGAAGAAGCCATGCAGGTTGCCCGCAGCAAACTGGCCAGCGCCAGTACCCAGGCCACCCTGCAGCGCGACCACACACCGGGTGCTATTACAACCGGGCAGCTGGCGAGCCCAAGTAACTTACTACCGGGTACACCAGCGCCCGTATTAGCCCCGGCACCCGTGCCGCAGCCAGCGCAACCAAGCCGCGCTGCGCCGCAACCAGGTGGCTTGGCCCGCCAACCAGCCGGGGCCAGCAAAATAGTATAGATTTTTTACATAAGCTTAAGTACAATGGAGGGGATATGACAAAGATTTTATTGGTAGAAGACGACAAAAGCCTGCGCGAGATTTACGGGGTGCGGCTCCTTGCGGAGGGCTATGATATCGTCTCGGCGGGGGATGGCGAAGAAGCCCTAGCCCGTGCAATCAAAGAGCGCCCCCAATTGATTTTAAGCGATGTGATGATGCCTAAAATCAGCGGCTTTGATATGCTCGATATCCTCCGCTCAACTACCGAAACCCGCGGTATTAAGGTGATCATCATGACGGCACTCAGTAGCGACGAGCAGCGCCTGCGCGGGGAGCAGCTTGGGGCGGACCGCTACCTGGTAAAATCCCAGGTTGGGATTGAGGACGTGGTGCGCGTGGTGCACGAGGTGCTGAGCGATGCGCCAGTTGTGGCCACACCAGCCCCGGCTAAGCCAGAGGTTGACGAGCCCGACCCAGAAGTCGAACCAGAGGTCGCCGCTGAGCTCAAAGCCATTCAAGCCCAGGCCGAAGAGGTCGCCACTGGTAATACCACTGGCCCGAGTCCAACACCGGGCGCCCTAGAGCCCTTGGCGCCGCTAGAACCGCTCACGCCAGCGCCCATGAGTACGCTGGCACCACTTGAGCCAAGCCAAGCGCCTGCTAGTGCCGTGCCAGAGCCAGCGCCAGTTATGCCATCCGCACATACGGTCGCGCCGGTCTTTACGCCAGCAGCTACCCTAGCGCCACTGCCTACCTTGGCACCAAGTACAGCCCCAAGCCTGACGGTTGCACCACGGCCAGCTGAGCCAGCCAGCCCAGCTATAACGCCAGTTTTTACACCGGCGCCAGCACCGACCGTAGCACCAGAACCAATGCCGGAGCCAATGCCAGAAACAACTCCAGAGCCAGCACCACAGCCAACTCCAGAACCTGAGCCAAGCCTACCGCTTACCAACCAACCCGGCCAGCTCTACACACCACCACAGACACCAGAACCGACCCCAGAGCCAGGTATTAACCAGCCAGGCCAGCTCTACGTTCCACCAACTCCAGCGCCAGAGACCCCGGCGCCATCAACACCCAGCTCGCGGCCGTTGACGCCAGCCCCAGCCCGCAGCACCACGCCGGTGTTTAGCGCTGATAACGTCCACCAAACACCGCAGTACACCGCGCCGGCTCCAGTGCCAGAGCCAGCCCCGGATCCAATGCCCGCACCAAGCATGCCCAGCTACGAGCCCGCACCAATCCCGGCCACGCCAGCGTCTGAACCACAAGAGGTAGACCAAGATGAGTTAGCTGCCCGTATCTCGGCAGATTTAGAAAGCTTCCAGGCCAGCAGCAACCCACCAAGCACAGCTGCCAGTGGCCGCAGCACACTACCAACACTACCGCCGTTGCCAAATAATGGCCAAGCTGGTGGTGAGCTGTACAAGCCAGTCCGCACCATCCAGCCCCTGAGCGAGCAGCCTTACCAGCAGCAGTAAGCCTGCACAGGCCCTGAGCCCAGCCGACACACCATATTCCCGCCCAACCATGGCGGGTTTTATGGTATAATAGCAGTTATGCTTAACGATATTGATGATATCAAAGCCACCATTACCAATTTGGCTGGCGGCCAGGTACCACAGCGGCCAACGCGCGTGCCAACCCGGCCGGTGCACACACCGGTGCCGCAGCGGGCGCGTGAGGCAACCCCAGGGCGGCCACAGTCGCCACAAGGGGAGTCAAAAGGGGAGCCACAGGCACCAAGCACCCCGCCGGAGCAGCCTAGCCCACGGCCACAGCCAGCCGGTAAACCCAAGCGGCCCGGCTTTGGCTCAGCGCCGAAACACTCGGCTGCGCCGCGCCCAGCCGCCCAGCCAGTGGCACCGCAGCCACCACAGGGGGCCAGTGCGCCCCCTGAACGGCTCAATAAATACCTGGCCTTTCACCTGGGGGTTTCGCGCCGCCAAGCCGATGACATTATTACCAAAAAACCAATCACCATTAATGGCCAGCCAGCCCAAATTGGCGCCCGCGTCCAGCCGGGCGATACCGTTGCCATTAATGGCCAGCCTATTGGGCAGCGTAAACGCCCAACCTACCTATACATGCACAAGCCAACCGGCTATGTGTGTTCGCGTAAGCGCCAGGGTAATACGCCCACCATCTTTGCGCTGCTGCCGCGTAAATACCACAACCTCAAGCCAGTTGGCCGGCTGGATGCCAATAGCTCCGGCTTGCTGCTGCTAACGGATGATGGCGACTTTGCCTTTCGCCACACGCACCCCAAGTTCCATAAAACCAAGCAGTATGTTGTCACGCTCAATATGGCCCTGCAGCCGCTCCACCAGCAAATGATTGCTGATTACGGCGTGGCGCTCGAGGATGGCCCTAGTAAGCTGGGGCTGACCCGGCTGGGCGATTCACGCGTGCGCTGGAACGTCACCATGACAGAAGGCCGCAACCGCCAAATCCGCCGCACCTTTGCGGCACTTGGCTACACAGTGATTGGCCTGCACCGCACTAGCTTTGGCCGCTACAGCCTGGGCCGCCTTAAGCCCGGGCAGTTTACCGTCTCGCACACACCATAGCGCCCCATATGCCACCCTGGGTATGCTATAATAGGGGAATTATGGCACGCAAACTCCCAACCGTTGCAATTATTGGCCAGGCAAATGTGGGCAAAAGCTCACTATTTAACCGTATGGTGCGTTCGCAGCAGGCAATCGTTGCCCGCGAGGCCGGCACCACGCGCGATAATGTGCTTGGCAAGGTTAGCTACCGCGACCACCAGTTCTGGCTGGTCGATACCGCTGGGCTAAAGGATCCTGACGATGAGTTCGAAGCTGGTATTCAGGAGCAAATCACCGAGGCCGCTGCCGCTGCCGATGTCATCCTGGTGGTGGTCGATAGCACGCTGTACCCATCCGACCAAGACCGGCTGGTTGCCAAAAAGGCCCTCCGCAGTAAAAAGCCGGTTATTTTAGTACTGAATAAAACCGACCTCAAAGGCGCGCTGACACCTGGTGAGTTTATGCGCCTTGGCATCCGCACCATGGTGCAAACCAGCGCCGAGCATAACCGCGGCGTAACCAGCCTACTCGATGCGATTACAGCCGATATTCCAGCCCAGCGCGAACGCGAAGCCAGCGATGTGCTGCGCGTAGCCCTGATTGGCCGGCCTAATGTCGGCAAAAGCAACCTCTTTAACACCCTGGCTGGCAAGCAGCAGGCACTGGTGGCTAATATCGCTGGCACCACGCGCGATGTTAACCGCGTACAGGTACGCTATAATCAGCAAACCATCGAGCTACTGGATACCGCTGGTATTCGCCGCCAGGGCAAGCAGGCTGTGGGGATCGAAAAATTTAGCGTACTGCGCACACTGCAGGCTATAGAAGAGTCCGATGTCTGCTTGCTACTGCTGGATGTCAACGAGCTCGGTGTGGCGCTTGACCAGCGCCTAGCAGGTATCATTGCGGATGCCGGCAAAGGCCTGGTGGTTGTGGTAAGTAAGTGGGATAGTGTGGAAGGCAAGGACGCCTACACGCGCGATGCACTGGCGCCAAAAATCAGCTACCACCTGAAGTTTGTGCCCTGGGCACCGCTGATCTTCACCTCATCCGTCACTGGCCAAAACGTCACCAAGCTGTTCGACCTAGCCCTAGCAGTACGCGCCCGGCAGCTACAGCCTACCAAAACCCGCGTGCTCAATAACCTGCTGCAGGAGGCCACGCGGCGCCACCCGCCAGCTGGGCTCAAGAACACGCACCCCAAGCTACGCTACATGGTGCAAACCGATACCACGCCACCCTGGTTTGTGGTCTATGGCAGTAATCTTAAATTCGTCCACTGGAGCTACAAGCGCTACCTCGAGCGCCTGGTGCGCGACACCTACGACTATAGCGGCACACCGATTAAATTTAGCTTTCGGGATGAAAAGCAAATTAAGGCTAATAAAGAGCGCCTGGCCCAGGGTAAGCCCATTGTGACCAAAGCCTATAAGCAGGCCAAAAACGCCGAATCTACCCGCTAGCGCCACACACCACCTACCGCCCCGGTTACCCGCCGGAGCGTGTTAGTTACCTTAAGTGGGCCGTGCCAACGCCAAAGTAAAACCCCCGCTTGTAAAAGCGGGGGGTATGCCCATTAAAAAGAAGTTTATATTTAAACCCGGAGGGCGGAATGTATGAGTAGCGATACAAACTACCCTCCAGGCTATGACTCCGATCCTATCACGTTAGGTGGCTAATCGATAAAACCACCTCCTTTCTTATATCGGGGATAGGTTCTTTCCCCTGGACTGCACCTAGTCTGGTACAGTCCGGGGGAGACGCGGCCGGTCTTTATGAGGAAGCAGGTGCGTGACTACCTGCTTCCTCGACGCGGGGGTGATGGGAGGGTTCCGAGCCATGTGGCTCGAAGAACCCTCCAAAACTGGCACCAGGGTCGTCATAACCCCAGTGCCAGCCTGGCCCGGTCATATTAATCACTTCCTTTCATCTAGAAAGACCAAAAATGGACAACCGCTCCACGGTTATACCCCGTGAGCGGTACTAGGTACTATACACCATTACGGCACTGAATGCAAGCCAGCGCCTGAGCCCCAATGCCCGGCAAGTCAGCCCATACGCGTAGCCGCGTGCCGCGTGGCTATGCTACACTAGGGGGATGAAGATTATCCTGGCCCAAGGCAACCCTGGCAGCGAGTACGCCCGCACGCGGCACAATATTGGTTGGCAGTGCCTAGATGCGCTGGCCCACGCGTACGGCGCCCAGTTTACCACCAAGCCCAAGCTACACGCCGCCGCCGCCAGTGCTACTATTGCTGGCCAGCCGGTGCTGCTGGCTAAGCCAACCACCTTTTACAACGATACCGGCCGGGCAGCCCGGGCAATTATGGATTTTTATAAAGTATCGCTTAGTGACGTGCTTGTTATCCATGACGAGCTGGCGCTGGAATTTGGCATCATTCGTGTGCGCCACAGTGGTAGCGATGCAGGCAATAATGGTATTAAATCGCTTAATGCCCACCTGGGCCAGGGCTATGCGCGGCTGCGGATTGGTATCCACAGCCCACTACGGCGGCGCATGGGCGATGCAGCCTTTGTACTAAAGCCCTTTAGCCAGGCAGAGCAAGAGGCGCTTGGTACGGCCATCATCCCGGCAGCCACCGCCCTGGTAGAGCAGTTTGTAGCCGGCACGCTGGCCGATACCAGCCAGCGCGTCTACACCACGCCGGTATAGGCACCGATGGCCGCCCCCGCCACGATATTCATGGCCTGGGGGCCAGCCGTTTGCTGGGCTGCCGGCATTGCCCGGGCGAGCACCCCGGCCAGCGTACCACCCACGGTGTAGGGGTTGCAATCTAGCGTAACCGCCTGGGTGTGGATGCCGTGGCCTGGTGTGTACAGTGGCACCTCTACCGGGGCAACTGGCACCAGCTGCTGCACCACCCAGTCCTGGCCGCGGCTACCTGCCAGCAGGGCCTGCCACTGGCTTGCCGTGCACTGGTGGCCAAACACCAGCCCCTGGCCAAAGCCATCATCGCAGCGTTTTGCAATATAGTCCTGCCGGCGGTGGGTGTGCCGCCAATCCAGCTGCTGGGCTGCTGCCAGGCTATAGGTCGGTGGCATGATACGCCGCAGGGCCGCCACATCCACCCCCATATCAGTGAGCGCCGCCTGCACCGTATCATCCCACGCCAGGGCAAAGAGCTCCTTCGAGCGCAGCAGCCAGGCGCGCAGGTCGTTCTGCTGCACCACAGCCGGGCTATAGCGGATGGCCTGGTAGTCGGCAATATCAACGTCATAATTCGCCAGGTACACGGTATTACGCCACAGCACATCAAAGCTATGGCCACGCACCGTCATGCGCCCCGATTGGTAGCCAAACTCCGGCGGCTGCGCCAGCACAAAGCGAATCTCTACACCACGCTCCCGGGCAGCTTGGGTAATGCCCGCGGTGGCGGTGGGCAGATCGACAAACTTTGCTGGGTAGCCGCGCTCCATGCTCACGGCCACGGTTAGGCTCGACCTATCCGGGGCAGCGTCTATAAACCAGCTGGCCAGCGCTGCGTAGAGTGATGGCGAATCAAGCATACTTGGGGCGCTAGCACCAGCCGCCTGAACGGCCGGGACGCAGGCAGCAGTGACGGCCAGCGCCTGGCGGGCACGCTCATAAAAGCTGATCGCTAAGGGGGCAGATTGGTTCACCTCAATAAATTGCGGCCCAGGGCTGTGGGGCGCAAGCGGCAAAAAGCCATCAATCCGGCGAAACCGGCGGCGCATGGTGCGTGGGCTCACCGCCGGCGCGTGGTCTACCAGGTACTTACCCTGGGCACTGAGCGATTGATACAAGCGGTCGTACACCACCTGGCCAGGCAGAAAGCTCGGGTGGGACTCAATCGCCACCAAGGCATCCTGCAGCGTATAGACGGCCTGGGCAAGCTGGGTGGCAGCTGGCGGCGTCAGGGCTAGGGGAGCCAGCAGCAGACTGGCCTGCTTGCCGGCAATTGTAATCGGTGGGATACTGGCCAGCTGCTGGGTGAGCTCACGCTGCTGGGGCGGCGTCAGGGCCTGCAGGGCGCTCGTCCACCGCGCCAGGGCCGCTATATCCACGGCTGGTTACTCCATAAATCAAGCACGGTGCCGCAGCCTCGCACCAGAGCCTGTGTATAGATATGCGCCGCCAGGCTGATGTCTTCAATCCCCAGGCCAGTCGGGCCAAAGAAGACCTTCTGCGCTGGGGTGGTGCGGCCCGGTGCCTGGCCCGCTAGGATATCACCTAGGTTGGTAACGTCACTATCGGCAATAATACCGCGGCTAAAGGCCACCGCGTGGGTCTGCACGCCGCGGTGCTTACTCTGCTGCCAGTTATCAGATACAATCACATCCATATGCGCCAGCAGCTGGGGCTCGTTTTCGAGGCAGCCGATGTTACATATCGTCACCCCCGGCCGGTTCACCGCCTGCAGGGGCACCACTGGCTTATTAACATTGGCCGCGCAGGTTATAACGATATCGGCATCGGCCACGGCAGCTTCGGCGCTATCAACGGCACTAACGGCCAGGGCTGGGTAACGCTGACGCAGCCGCTTCGCCAACTGGTGCTTGCTAGCGCCCCGGCTATAGATACGGATGGTATCAAGGCCTGGCAGGGCATGCAGCAAGCCACGAATTTGCGTCATCATATTGACGCCAGCCCCCACGCAGCCCAGGCTACGGGCATCCGTACGGGCCAGCTTGGGCGTGGCCAGCGCACTCACCGCCCCGGTGCGCATGGCGCTTATGACCTGGGCATCCATAATGGCAATCGGCATTTTATGGGCATCATCAAACAGGGTAATGGTACCGGTTGCTCGCGGCACACCTTGGGCAAGATTACCCGGCATCGCGCCCAGGGCCTTGACGCCAAACACCGTCCCCACTGGTGTACGCACAGCGGCGGGTAGCACATTCACCACACCAGCCTGGGCCTCCTGCTGCTTGTGTGCTAGCCGGAGCGATGTCTTAGCTGGCTGCAGCGCCTGGCCAGCCCGCCAGGCCGTAAAGGCTTCCTGTACCGCCTGGGTAGCCAGCGCCATATCGCCGCCACCAGCATCCAGCACATCCTGCCGGCTGAGCCACAATACCTGGCCGGGGGCCAGGCTGTGGGTGGGGGATGATTGTGGCGACGCAGCGCCAGAACCGTGGCTACGCACCAGGGCGCTCCTGGGGTGGTAGCAGGCTGAGGAGGTCAATTGGGAACTTCGCCTTTGGCCAGTTTTGGGCGGCGCGAATATGGGCTTTGACGGCTGCGGCCCGCATGGCTGCGTCATCGCGGGTATGGGCAGCAACCGCGGCAAGCAGCTGGCGCACCGCCATAGCTGTAGTGGGCTCAATATCACTGGTTGCGAGCTGCTCGCCACGCTCCAGCCGGCGCACAAAATTAGACATACCAATGCTATAGGCCGGTGCCTGGCCCAGCTGCGCGGTAATAAACGCCCTATCCGTTTCATCAATAATTTTATTGCCCACCGGCACTAATGTGACGTCATCGTGGGCTGCAAGCTCGGCCAGCTGCTGGTAAATGGTCGTGCTCTTAATGGTTGGCTCAACCGCCACAAACACCATATCAAACAGCCCTAGCATGCCAACGCCAAACACATCAGCACCAGCCGTGAGATCAGCAATAACTAGCTGCTCGGGGCTATCCTGCGTGTGGGCCAGCACCAGCTGCAGCTTGCCCAGCGCCCCGTGGTGGCAGGACCAGCCCATGGTTTCCTGGCTGTAAGAGCCAAGCTCCAGCAGCACGGTGCTCGATGGGTGGGGGAGGCCACGCCACGGCTCCACCTGGAAGCCAAGCGGCAGGCGGTCGCTATCGCTATACGGCGGGAGTGTACGGGGCAGGCTGGGTAGCTCAGCCAGCTCCGGGCGCGCCTGGCGAATAGTCGCCTCGACGTATTTGTAGATCGGCGTAAACGCACTGGCCTGGGCGTGCGTCCGGCCCAAAGCCCCCGCCAGGTGCAGGTTGATATCGGCGTCAATAGCGTAGATCTCGGTAAAGAGCTCTGGCGCTAAGCGGGTTGCCAGCGACGATAGGGTTGTTTTGCCGCTGCCACCCTTTCCTAAAAATGCAATTCTCATATGGGCAAATTGTACTCCCCGCAGCCTCCTTTCGCAAAAATGTTGCAAAAATGCGTATTATTGCAACAAAACGGCCCATGCGCTACTATAAAAGCCAGTATGGCAGTCACCACCACCCCCATCACCCAGCATCTGCGCCACCACGGCTATAGCATTACCGCGCCGCGCCTGGCAGTCCTGCGTGTATTGCAGCAGGCCGATGAGCCGCTTAAGCGGGCCCATATCGCCGAGCAGGCTACCGCCGCGCCGCCCGCAGGTAGCTCCCAGCCGGCAGCACCTAGCTGCAATCGCGCTAGCGTCTACCGGGCGCTACAGGTGTTCGAACGGATTGGCATTACCACCGTGCATATGCGCGGCTGGACACCGTATATTAGCCTGGCAGAGCCCTTCCAGCCACACCACCACCATATTACCTGTACGATGTGTGGCACGCGCCAGGATGTGGCCACACCAGAGCTCGAAGCTGCCCTGCAAGCCGCCGCCAGGAGCCACGGCTATAGCCTGGGCCAGCACAGCGTCACGCTTAGTGGTGTCTGCCCGCGCTGCCAGCATAGTGCCAGCACCCATACGCATACACGCGGGCACGCACACGGCACGTAGGCAGCACCAGCCAGCGCTACTGTGCCTGCTGCCGCCGGGCCAGCCGGCGCTTTTCGTACATGCTCGAGCAAATCGCCGTCACAATAAACACCAGGCCAATACTCCCAGTAACCCACTCTGGTGGCTCCACCTGGTAGAGCTTAATGTACATCATGGCGCCCAGGGCCATAATCGCCCAGTGGGCACCGTGCTCAAGGTAGCGGTACTGGGTGAGGGTACCGGCTCGCATCAAGTACACCGTCAGCGCTCGCACCCAAATTGCCCCCACGCCCAGGCCCGCGATAATCAGCAGCAGGCTGGTGGTAATAGCAAAGGCCCCAATCACACCATCAAAGCTAAAGCTGGCATCGAGCACCTCAAGGTAGAGGAAGCTGGCAAAGGCCGCCCAGCCCACTTGGGCACCAACTTGGTGCGCCGCACCGTGCTCATCATCATGGAAGAACGAGCCAAACAGCTCAATACCAATATGCAGCAGAATCCCTAAAATACTCGATATCAGCACGATGGTTTGGTACTCCGGCGCCACCGTAAAGTACAGCGCCACCGCCACGCTCAGCATCAGGCAGATCTTGAGGTTTTCGAACCGCCCCGCCCGGGCCAGCCAGGATTCACCCTTAAGCCAGTGGGTGGTTTTGCGCCGATCCATAAAGTAGTGGATACCAATCATCAAGAGGAAGGCCCCGCCAAAGGCATCGATCATCGGCGCAGCGTGGTGCAGCACCTGGCCGTAGCGGGCTGGGTCGTGTAGAGCGAGCTGCACCACATCGCCAAACCCCAGGTGGGCGGCAATCATCACAATCACAATCGGCAGCACAAACCGCACCACAAACACCGCAATGAATATCCCTACCGTCAGGAAGATCTTTTGCCAGAAGGGGCTTAGGCCAGCCAGCACCTTGCTATTCACCACCGCGTTATCAAAGCTAAAGGTAAGCTCCAGCACCAGCAGGATAATAAAAATCCATAGCCCAGCCAGGCCCTCGAACCAGCCAACCAGGCTGCCAATAATAATCGTCAAAAGCCCCGCAAACCAAAAAATCCGTAGGGGGTGTGCATTCTGTTGTGTCGTCTTCATATCCTTCTAGTATACCACTGCCGGGCCGTGCGGCCCCGGCCCAATCGGCGCAGCACCGCCGTAGCCAGGTTTTTGCCCAATAAAAAAGCGCCAGGTAAGGGTGGGCATCACCTGGCGCTATTTTACCCTTCAACCGATCCTGCCTATGAAAGAGGTGGAGTTAAAGGGATTAGTATGCGCATAATGCTATACTAGTTGATAAGCGGAGGGTAGAATACTTAACAACCACACTATGCGCAACCTAACAAAATAAGTTAGAATAGGGGGTATAAGGTGCATTTGATTGTCTCTTTTTGCTGATTCAATCAATCGTTTTTAATATTAGCATAGTTATTATTTACTGTCAACGCTTTTTATACACATTTTTTATGAAAATCAATCACACAACACCAGAGGCACACGAATACACCGCGCCGCTCAATTATATTGACCAGCCACCCAAAACATTGCATTACTTGGGTACATTACCCAGCAGCCGTCAACCAAGCGTGGCGATTGTGGGCACCCGCAAGCCCACCAGCTATGGCCGCGAGGTAGCTAGCCGCTTTGCCAGGGAGCTTGCCCAGGCTGGCGTGGTCATTGTGAGTGGCTTGGCGCTGGGTATCGATGCCACTGCTCACCGGGCCTGCCTGGATAGCGGCGGCACAACCATTGCAGTGCTTGGCAACGGCCTACACCGGCTCTACCCCGTAGCTAACCGGGCGCTGGGCGAGCGGATTATTCACGAGGGTGGGGCGGTCATCAGCGAATACCCCGAAGGCACCGAGCCGTACCCAAGCAACTTTCTGCAGCGCAACCGGCTGGTTAGTGGCCTGGCCGATGCCGTTATTATTATAGAAGCCGCCAGCCGCAGTGGCACGCTCAATACCGCCATGCATGCTCTGGCGCAGGGCCGGGATATCTTTGCGGTACCAGGTAATATTACGAGCCCGCTGAGTGCAGGTTGCAACCACCTACTACGCCAAGGTGCCGCCCCAGCCACCAGTGCCGCCGATATCCTCGAGGCCATTATGCCATCCACGCCCGCCCAGGCTACCCAGGCAGCCCTGCCACTTGGCAGTACACCGCTCGAAACAACCATTATTAACCTGATTGCGAGCGGTATGCGCCAAGGTGATGAACTGCAAAAAGCCAGTGGCGCCAGTGCCAGCGAGTTTACCAGTGCGCTCACCATGCTCGAAATTAACGGCAGTATTGTTGGCCTAGGCGCTAACCAGTGGCGGCTTAAATAACCTGGCCATTGCGCGATCAGCCTGCCGCGCGCTATACTATGGCTACCACTGGTAATCCAGCCTGTGGTTGAACCTTCGTTTTAAGGAGTTTTTATGGCAAAAAAGCCAAGTACTGTACTGTCCCAGCTGCAAGTTAACCCCGGCCTATTGGCTGGGGGCGTGGCTGCCGGGCTCGTCGGCGGTGGCCTGCTGCTGGCCGCCTGGCAGTGGTGGCGGTCATTAAACGCCGCCGCCGAAGTTATGCGGCGCTACGGCCTGGCGCCGTGGCACCTGCTTAACCAGCGCACCTGGCGCGCAGTGTGGCTAGCCGCAGCCGCGCTACAGAAGGACCCGCCGAAACCCACTACTACGAGCACCCCACAAGGAGGTGAGTAAAGTGAATAAGCAAGAATTTTGGCAGTGGGTGGCGCCCACCCCAGAGGAGGCCCAAGAGGTCTTCGATAGGGTGGGGTGCGGCGCCGCGGGCTTTACCGCCCCAGCCGCCGCTGCCAACAGTGGTGGTCTCCCACCAGAGACCATCGCCCGGCGCTTTGCCGGGCTGGCCCATTAACTCCTACCCGCCCACCATGGCCCACGCTTTTATTATCAGCGTCGGCCAGGGTGGGCCTTTTCTTTACCAGGCCGTACCGGGTGGCTCGCGCAGTACATTCACCTCGTAACCTCTTGCTCTATGGCCACAATTATTATACGCTAGGGTTATGACGATTCGCCGCACGCTCAACCACAATGTTGCCAAAACGGCCGCCACCTTCGACCACGCCAAGGCCACGGCCCGAACACTACGCCAAACGCACGAGCGGCACCTTGCCGTGCGCGATCTTTTCCAAGTCCCCACGGCTATTTCTATGGCGGGGCTGGCAATGGTGCTGAAAGGCTCCCGTGCCATTACCACCCTGGGTGGCGTCAACCGTATTACCGCTGGCCGCGCGCTTGATCTTGTCGATGGTGTCGTTGCGCGTACTTGCAACCAAGAAAGCGATGCTGGCGCCCTGGCCGATACGGTCTGCGATAAGCTTGGCATGCTGGCCATTACGCACAGCGCCCTGAGGGCCGAGGCCCTGCCAAAGGCTCTGCCGCTGGCTATTTTTGCTAATAACGCCGCCAGTGCAGCCCTCACCACGGCAGCTGGTATCCGCCATCCGCACGAATCCTACCGCCCCACCAAAACCGGCAAATACGGCATGGCACTCAGCAATATTGGTGTGCTTGGGCATTTGTATGCCAGTGCCATGGAGCGCCGCACGCCACATGGCAACCACCACCGCACCCTCCGTGCTATTAGCACTGGCGTCGCTGCCGTTGGCATTGCCCTCAGCGCCGCTAGCAATATCGAATACGCCCGGCGCGTAAAGTAGCGGCCGCGCACCACCCACCAAGGGCTGAGTATTTTTACTAAGGGCTGAGTATTTTTACTATATACCAGGGTGGATTGCCCCAAGCGGGAGCCTTCTGCTACAGTAGGGGGTAGGCAATTTGTACAGGAGCCGCCCTGGCACCTGGGTTGCAACCGCGTACCAATAGGCGCGGGGTTACACGGAAGGAGTGGCACCATGGCCACCATTCGTCACCTATGTATGAAAGCTACCGTTACACTGGCTGGAATCGCTACCATAGCTGCCCTCTGTAGCGGATGTGGTCATCAAGAGCCAAGCAGCACGGGTGGCTTAAGCCAAGCCACCCAAAAAGCTATTTCGCCTGATCAGCCAGAAGCCGATCAGGTATATAATACCCTGCATAACGCTGGGTATACAGACCATATCGATAGCCTAGCCTGGGAGCGGGGGAAATATAGCCTTAACTGGCCGTACACCGTCCCTATTGGCGCCTGCACCTTTATGGTAGAGGTGCACCGGCACAGCGGCCACACCTATGTGGTGACGTACCGCTATTCACCGGATGGCCTGCCTATTGATGTGGGGAAGGACACTAACTACGACCAATTAGTGGCCTTCGCCGCACCCCGCTGCTAAGTGCGCACCCCCGCCGGGCACCAGGCGGGGGCTTTTCTTGTAAGCGCCCACGGCTAGGCTAAGTAGGGGAGTCGCGCAGGGGCACGCAGGGGCTTGCCCGCAGCCATCACTTTACAAACGCTGGCAAACGCGCTAGTATTGAACCCTACGCAAACTTTGAGTTACAGTAAGGTAATATGGCAAAACATTTAGTTATAGTAGAGAGCCCCGCAAAGGCCAAAACGATTGAAAAATACCTCGGCAAGGATTACACCGTGCTTTCTAGTGTGGGGCATATCCGCTCCATTGTAAAAAAAACCAAGGACGGCACACCGCCAATTGATGTGACGAACGGCTTTGCCACCCAGTACCAGGTGGACCCAGACAAGCGCAAGGTTGTCGCAGAGCTGAAGAAAGCCGCTAAGGCCGCCGATACCGTCTACCTTGCCACCGACCCCGACCGCGAAGGCGAGGCGATTGCCTGGCACCTATGTGAAGTGCTTGGCCTTGACCCCGCCACCACTAAGCGCATTACCTACCACGAAATTTCGCGTGCCGCGGTCGAGGCAGCCCTGGCCAATGCCCACACAGTCGATATGAACCTGGTGCGGGCCCAGCAAGCCCGCCAAATTCTGGACCGGCTGGTGGGGTTTGAGCTTAGCCCTGTGGTATGGCAAAAGGTGCCAGGTGGCAAGAGTGCCGGCCGCGTGCAGAGCCCAGCAGTACGCCTGCTTGTTGAGCGTGAACGCGAAATCGCCGCGTTTCATGGCAGCAGCCAGTTTAAGGTGACGGCTCTGTTTGCCCACCAGGGGAGTGAGGTCGCAGCCGAACTACGCCAGCGCTTTGATACCGAGGCCGAGGCCGAGGCCTTCTTAGAGCAACTAATTGGGGCTGACTTTACCATTACCGATGTTCAAACCACCCCTGGCTCGCGCAGCCCAAGTGCACCCTTTACCACCAGCACCTTGCAGCAGGATGCCAATGCCAAGCTTGGCTTTGGCAGCAAGGCCACCATGGCTACCGCCCAGAAGCTCTACCAGGACGGTAAAATTACCTACATGCGTACGGATAGCGTCAACCTCAGCAGCCAAGCCCGCGCCAGCGCCGAGCGCTACATTACCAGTACCTATGGCTCGCAGTACGCCCATTCACGCGCCTTCCGCACCAAAGCCGCTGGCGCCCAGGAAGCCCACGAGGCGATTCGCCCAACCGATATCAGCCTGGAAACCGCCAGCCAGAACGAATACGACCAAAAGCTCTACGATCTAATCCGCCGCCGCACCCTGGCAAGCCAAATGGCACCGGCCAAGCTAGAGCGCACCACCATTACCATCGCCATTACCTCGGCCAGTGGCCAGCCGCTGACGCTCCAGTTTGAGGCCAAGGGTGAAGTTGTTATCTTCGATGGCTTCCTCAAGGTCTATGGTGGCAACAAGAAGGAAGCTCCGCTACTCCCAGCCATGCACAGCGGCCAAACGCTCGCGCTCCACACTGCTCACGCTCGCCAGGTATTCGCGCGGCCACCCGCCCGCTACACCGAAGGCTCACTGGTAAAGAAGCTTGAAGATCTTGGCATTGGCCGGCCAAGCACCTACGCAACGATTATTGATACCATCCAAACACGCGGCTATGTGGAGCGGGGCGAAAGCGAGGGCCAGGAGCGCCAGGCCACCGTCCTCACACTGGCTGATGGCCAGATTGAGCGCAGCACCGCCACCGAAAAAACGGGCGCCACCAAGGGTAAACTCGTACCTACCCCAAGTGGTGAGCTCATCGCTGATTTTCTCACCCAGCACTTTACCCAGGTGGTGGATTACGATTTTACTGCCAATGTCGAGGAAGAGTTCGATGCAATTGCCGCCGATACGCTCGCGCGCAACACCATGCTGGAGCGCTTCTACACGCCTTTCCATAAGCTGGTTGAAGCATCTGGCAGCATTGACCGCAGCACAGTTGGCGCCCACCGCGAGGTCGGCCAGGACCCCAAGACTGGCAAGCCAATCATCGCGCGCTTTGGCCGCTTTGGCCCAATGCTACAGCTTGGCAGCACCGATAGCGACGATAAGCCCCAGTTTGCGCCCCTGCCTGCTGGCACTAAAATCGAAACCGTTACACTCGAAGAAGCCCTGCATATGTTCAAGCTACCACGCCTGGTGGGCCAGACAGAAGACGGCCAGGATATTAAAGCCAATATCGGTCGCTTTGGGCCCTATATCCAGGTTGGCAAGCTATTCGTCAGCATTAAACCCGAGGATCCGCACACCATCAGCCTGGAAACCGCCCGGTCGCTGTACGCCCAAAAGCTGGCGGCCGAAGCTGCTAAAAACATCGCGGACTTTGGCGATGGCCTACGGGTACTAAACGGCCGCTTTGGGCCCTACGTGACCAACGGCACCAAAAACGTCAAGATTCCAAAAGGCACCGACCCTGCCACGATCACCAAGGAGCAAGCCGCTACCATGATCGCCGAGGCACCAGCCCCACGCCGCCGTCGCACAACTCGCACGGCCCGCAAAGCTGCCTAGCTGCCCGGGCACCAGCCCAGGTGCATAGGGCCAACCAACAGCCATCTGCCATAGCAGGTGGCTGTTTGCATTATAGGGCTATATTATTGCATAATACTGTCGTATTTTAGCGCTGATTATGGGCTCACACCGCCCAAAATTGCTTGACGACACCTTAAAACAAGCTTAAATCTATCCATTTTTAGCTTTTTGGCTAACTTTTTTATAAAAAATACTTGCCAAGATTGCAAACTGCTGGTATAGTAATAAAAGAGGTACAAAAGTCACGTAAGAAGCGCCTGTTTTCCACAGGCTCACACTACACAAAACACCCCGGCTCATGCCGGGTTTTTGCATTACTACCCCTGTTATTCAAGCATAAGCGCTAAAATCAACTCCTAAATATACAACACTCGGCGGGGCGGTATATAAATTTTTGTGAATACATTGTTTCCATACCACCTATAAAACGTGCTATAATAAAACGAATATGCGATTTATTTGACCACGTCTATAAATTGTTATATAATCAAAACATAACTACATAATAAATTTAAGCCCGTAATTTTCCAGAAGACAAAGAGAGGAACACAATAACAATGAGCGACGCTCAAACGAACGAACAAGTTATCGACATCAAAGCTGCGGTGGCAGCTATTATTGAGTCGATTGACCAGGAGCGTGAGCGCGAAATTATAACCCGCCGGTTTGGCCTATACGAACGCAAAGAGACCCTGGAACAGATTGGTGAGCTGCTTGGCATTACCCGCGAGCGTGTACGCCAGCTCGAAAAGGCGATTCTTATCCGTATTAAGATGATGGCCGAGAACAACGAACTACCTGATGTTGCCGCAAGCGAGAAGGTGATTATCCGCACCCTGAGCGACCTTGGCCGCATTGCCCGAGTACAGGACCTGACTGATACCTTGCTCGGCACCAAGAGCGACGCCCGCGAGCGCGCCCACATTGCCTTTTTAGCAGAACTAGCCCCACACCTAACGGTGGTACACGAAACCGATAATTACCACCATAGTGTGGGGATTGCTGATTATGGCGACGAAAAGACAATCCGTGGCAAGGTAGATGATATCGTTAAGACCATCAAAGCCCACAAGGAGCCGATTTCGATTGAGGACCTGCATAATAAGCTTACCTACGAGCACCCTAACCACGTACAGGCACTGGCAAGTGTTTCTAAGCACCTGGCCCACCTAAAGGACATGTGGGGGCTCAGCAAGTGGCCAACCGTCAACCCCAAGAACATTCGTGATAAGATTTTTGTGATTCTTACTGGGGCAGGCAAGCCACTGCATTTTAGCGAGATTGCCGAATCTATCCGCGATAGTGACTTTAACCGCAAGGATGTGACTACCCAAGCCATTCACAACGAGCTAATTAAAGACAAGCGCTTTGTGCTGATTGGCCGCGGTATTTATGCCCTCAGCAGCTGGGGGTACAGCAAGGGCACTGTGGCTGATACCATTGCCGATGTACTCACGAAAGCCGGCGAGCCGCTGCACCGCGACGAAATCGTACGCCGCGTCCTCAAGAGCCGCCAAGTGAAGGAAACGACTGTACTGCTCAATCTACAGAGTAAGCCCCAGTTCAAGCGCGTCGCCAAAGCTACCTATACCTTCGAACCACAGCCTGCCTAAGCTACCCGATGCCAAACGATATGGTATAATAAAGGGCATAGCTTATGAGTTTTTTTGTAGAATTTTTCCGGCTAATCACTTCCGTGTATGTATGGCTGCCCACGGTGTTGATTTTGGTTTTCTTAACCTGGCGCAATAACCGTCGCATTAAAGAGATTGAAGCAGTGGAGAGCTCACTGCTGGTGATCGAAATCCCGAAAGCCAACGATAAATCCGAGCTTGCCGCCGAGCAACTATTTGCCAGCCTGCACGGTATCCTGCGCGACCGCCGCGAACTGCAAAAGAGTGGCGGCATACAGGAGCACCTAAGCTTTGAAGTGGCCTCGGTGCGGGGCCAGATTCGCTTTTACGCCTGGGTACCTAAGACGCTGCAGAGCTTTGTAGAAGGCCAGATCTACTCGCAGTACCCCAGTGTTCAGATCCACGAGGCCGACGAAGATTACGTTGCCCACGAGCGGCACCACAGCGTTGTACACACCGCCGAAATCGAATTGACCGATACCCAGTACCTACCAATTAAAACCTTCCAGAGCTTTGAGGTTGACCCGCTGGCTGGTATTACTGGCACCCTGGCTAAGCTCGAAAATACCGAGGAAGAGCTCTGGGTGCAGGTGCTAGCGCGCCCCATCCCCGATAGCTGGCACAAGGAAAGTGATAAATGGATTGCCGCAGTTAAGGCTGGCCGGCTAAACCCGCTCAGTGGGTTTAATGCGAGCTGGCTGAGCTCGATGTTTGCAGCACTCTGGAAACCACCAGAACTTGGCGACGGCGATGGCGGGCCAGAGATATCTGAGCGCAATAAAACCCGCATTGCCGAAGCCGAAAAGAAGGCCGCTAAGCTTGGCTACCAGGTAAAAATCCGCCTGGCCTACCTTGGCGAAAGCACTGCCAACGCCCGCCTACGTATGCAAGCAATTGTCGGTACCTTTAAGCAGTACAATAGCACCAACCTGAACGGCTTTAAGATGAAGAACGCCTCGTTCGAGAAGGAGTCGCTGGGGGCGTACCGCAACCGTTTATTCACCGATAACGGCTTTATTCTGAATATCGAGGAGTTGGCCTCGGTCTTCCACCTGCCACACACCAATGTCGAAACACCTAACATTGTGTGGGCCAGTACCAAAACCGCCGAACCGCCGGCTAAGCTGCCCGTTATTACCGGTAATAAAACCAGCGACCAAGAGATATCTGCCTTTGGCCTGACCAACTTCCGCGGCATCAACCACCAGTTTGGTATGCTGCGCTACGACCGCTCGCGCCATGTCTATATCATTGGCCAAACCGGGGCGGGTAAGTCCGGCCTGCTGGAGCTCTTTGCACTGAGCGACATCTTCCATAACCAAGGCTACGCAATTATCGACCCACACGGTGACTTTGCCATCAATAACATGAAGTTTATCCCACCAAGCCGTATCAAGGATGTGGTGTACTTTAACCCAGCGGATGTGGCCTACCCAGTTGGTTTTAACCCGCTCGAGATTGCCAATCCGGATATGAAGAGCAATACCTCATCAGAGGTGATTGGCGTGCTGAAGCGTATGTTTGGCGAATCCTGGGGGCCACGCCTGGAATACATTCTGCGCTACACTATTCTGGCACTGCTAGACCGCCCAGAAACAACCATGCTCGATATTACCCGCATGCTAACGGATAAAAAATTCCGCAAAAAAACGCTTGATTACTGCCAAGATACCGTGGTGCTACAGTTCTGGAAGCAAGAGTTCGGCCAGTGGGGCGATAAGCAGGTTAACGAGGCCATTGCGCCAGTGTTGAATAAGGTAGGGGCCTTTACAGCCAACCCGATCATCCGCAATATTATTGGCCAGCCTCAGTCAACCTTTAATATTCGCCAGATTATGGATGAAGGCAAGATCCTGGTCGTAAACCTTTCCAAGGGTTTGATTGGTGAGGACAACGCTGGTATCCTAGGGTCGTTCCTGGTTACCAAGATTCAGCTTGCCGCTATGAGCCGCTCTGATATCCCCGATATCAAGGACCGCCGGCCGTTCTTCCTCTACGTGGATGAGTTCCAAAACTTTGCAACTGATTCATTCGCCACCATCCTCTCAGAGGCCCGCAAATACGGCCTTAACCTCACCGTGGCTAACCAGTACATTTCCCAAATGACCGACACCGTACGCGGGGCAGTGTTTGGTAACGTTGGCACCATGATTTCCTTCCGTGTTTCGGCAGAGGATGCCCAGGTGCTTGCCCAGCAGTTTGCACCCCAGTTTGAAGCCGCCGACCTCCTACAAATGCATAACCGCCACTTTATTATCAATATGGTGATCCGGGGTGAAAAGACACCAGCCTTTAGCGCCACCACGCTGAACCTGCCGCCACCAGGGGTAGATAACTCCAAGGCGATTATCGAGCACTCCCGCCAAACCTTTGGCCGCCGCCGCGAGGATGTAGCAGAGTCAATCGACTCGATTATTCAGCCGCCAGAGAACCTGAAGCGCCCCAAGAAGCCGACACCTGGCAGTAACGGCCCAGGCCAGCCTAGTGGGCCACAGCAGGGCCACAGCGGGCCTAGTAAGCCGCCACAGCCACCACTGGGCAACGGCGGCCCCAACCAGCCAAACCGCCCAACATTCGTGATTACTGGCGAGAATAAGAACCTGCCACCGGGTCTGGAGGCAAAGCTACAGGCCAAGCCAGCCCAGCCAGCCGCCAGCAGCCCACGTATGGCCGATGATGGCATTCTGCGCATCAACCACCGCCGCGTTAGCTCTGATGGCGTCGAGCTAACCGCACCACCGCTACGTAGTGCTCCGCGCCAGCCTCAGCCAGTAGCCACACAGGCCCGGCCCCAGCCTAGCGCATCGCAGGTAGCGCAGCCTGGCCCACAGGGTAATCAGGCCCAGGAATCTGGCGCCAAAAAGCGTCGCCGTCGCCGTCGCCGCAAAAAGCCCGCTGGGCAGCAGCCAAGCACTTCATAGCGCCTAGGCCCCACAAGGTACCACAACTCCACGCATCAAACCGAGGCGTGGAGTTTTTGTATGCCGATAGCATGGCCAGCCGAGGGTAGGGGAGGGGCCACGAGCACTCACCTACTAGGCGGTATTAATACGGTATAATTTCAGCTTTACTTCAGTTATTGTTTACACTCAGCTATTATATTATTTAAGATAAATTTCAGTAAAAAGCCTTTGTAACAGGGGTAGGCAGTATTATTTGAACACATTTTTTTAAGCATAAAAAGATTGCATATAATTTAAGCTTTGTGTTACAATCATGCCAAGATCCGCTTTGTGGGTCCGAGGTTAAACATAAATAAGGAGTTACGTAATCATGAAGATTAGCCGTACCAAAGTACTGCCTTCTGCGGTTATTATCGCTGCGGCAGTGCTCGGCGGGGGAGCGTACTACGTGGCCGAGACACCAAATCTCTTCCACAACATTGCCCGTGCCTACACATCAACCGTTAATACGACCGCACCATCTGCAGCCCAGGACGACTACGAGGTAACCTTCCCAGACGAAAAGCTAAAAGCAGCGCTGAACAAAATTCTCGCAGCTACCACAGGCACCAGTCGCGGCGATACTGACGCACTGACATATGGCGACCTTAAAAAGATCGTCAAGGTATCGGAAGCAAACTCGCTCAACAACAAGGGTATTACCAACCTAGAAGGTATCCAGTACCTAACCAACGCCACTGTTATCCAGGCGGCTGGTAACAAAATTACCGATGTATCGCCGCTCGAAGACCTGCCCAAGGTCACCAGTCTGGTGCTGACCAATAACAAGATTTCGGATATCACGCCGCTTGCTAGGATGGCCAAGCTGATCGACCTAAGCGTGGGCGTGAACGATATCACCAGCCTAACGCCGCTGGAAAACATGCCTAACCTCGAGATCTTCCATATGGAAGCTATGCGTGGCACTGGCCCGCTGGATATTAGCCCAGTGCTTAACCACAGTAAGCTACGCCTGCTTAACATCAACAGCAACGGCAACCGTATCGGCAATATTGCATCGCTCGCGTCGCTGCCAAACCTGCAAATCCTATTTGCCAACAACAATAACATTGTAGACCTAAGCCAGCTTAAAACGGCCGGTAAGCTGAATGAGCGCTCGACCTTTACGGGTCAATCCCACAGCCTAACGACTGACACTGAAGTGTTCGCCAACCCAGTCAAGGATATTGATGGCAACCCAATCCCAGTGGTAGAAACCGCCAAGGTCAAGAACGCCAATCAAAACGGTGATTTGAACCCGCAGGGCGCGTACCTTAAGCTGATTGATGCAACTGGCGCTGGCCGCACCACCGCTACCTGGAGCAAAGAGTTCCCGATCAACGGTGGCAACAACACAACCTTTAGTGGTACACTGACCATCAACTATAATATCCCAGCCAAGGATACCGAAAAGCCAACCTTCAACCCAAGTGCACCGAATAAAATTGTTGCGCGCAAAGGTACAGCCATCAACCTAAATGATGTCCAGGCAAACGATAACGTGGGCCTGAACGCACAGGGTGTCACCAATAACGCAGCTGCCGTCAACCTTGACCCAGCTAACCCAGCCGCTGGTACCTATGTGGTGCAGTACTCGGCAACCGACACCAGCAACAATACCGCAACCGTCAACCGTGATGTTGAGATCACCAACGCTGACGACCTAACTGCCAAGATTGCCAGCACAAAGGGTATTACCCCTGGTGATTACACCACCGACACTGCTAACACCTACAGTCAAGCCAAGACTAAGGCCGAGCAAATCGTTGCCCAAGCTGATGCTACCCAAGCAGCTATCAACGACGCACTGCAGCAGCTGACTGCCGCTATCAATGGCCTGCGCGTGGATAAATCAGAGCTGAACAAGCAAATTACCCAGCTTGATAGTGAGCCAGATTACATCAAAAACGACCCAGCCGTAGCCGCCAAGAAGGCAGCCGCCCAAACCACCGCCGGTGAAGCTAACCCAACCAACGAAGCCGTTACAAAAGCTGCCCGTGAGCTACGTGAAGCCGTAACCGCAGCCAAGGATGCCGAAGCGAACCGCCAGCGCGACGCCGAAGCCGCTGTTGCTAAGGCCGAGACCGATAAGCGCCTCAGCGACGAGGCTGCGCTGACCAACCAAGTCAACGCCGTTAAGGATCCCGCTAAGCAGCTTGATCTAAAGAACCGCCTAGCAGCCGTCAAGCAAGCTGTTACCGCCAAGAAGACAGAGCTCGCGGATGCAATCAAGAACGCTGATGACGCCAAGCTCGATGGCCGCACTGCTGATTCAACCCAGCAGCTTGCCCAAGCCAAAGCCAACGCAACCGCCCTGCGCAACAAGCCAGATGCTTCCGTTGCTGAACTAGAAGCCGCAACAACTGCGCTCAAGAACGCACTGACTGGCCTCAAGACAGACAAGAAGCCGCTGACTGATGCCCTAGCTACCTTTAACGCCGCCACCCCTGAGGTAAAGGCAGACAAACAGGTGACTGACGCAAAGCTCGGCGCCGAAGCTGTCAATAAAGAAGCCAACCCAACTGTCGATGCTGTACGCGCCGCTGCTAAGAAGCTAACCGACGCCCTAGCCGCCGCTGCTGCCGCTGCCAACCAGCCAAAGCCAGTCACACCTGTGACACCAGTACAGCCACAGCCAGCACCAACTCCAGCTCCAAATCAGCCGGCTCAGCCGCAGCCAGCTAACCCTGCACCAGCTCCAGGGCCAAACCAACCTGGTAACCAACCGACTCCAACCACGCCAACCGTTACTCAGCCACAGGCAAGCAACGCGAGCGAACACAAAAAGCCAGCCAAAGAGCCAACCTTGGCCGATAAGCTTCTGGCACCAAACACCGGTTTTGAACGAGTCCAAAGTGCCTCTGTACTTGCCGCACTTGTCGCCATCCCAGGCGCGCTTGCCGCACTCGCATACCGCATGATCAAAAAGCGCCGCTCTTAGGGGGTAAGAAACGCGCACCGGTAGGATACGGGGGACCTGCCATTTGCCACAAAACCAATACCGCACTGCTCATCCGGTGCGGTATTGCAATTTATATATAATGATTTTCTGGTAATATTACAGCCTTAGCTGACTGGGCCCATAGGCCTGGCGCCCGTAGATACATAGCCAGCTTGACGCATTGCGCGGTATATGAATTAGCTTAGGCAAATCATATGAATCAAAGCCAGATGATACCAGCCGTGTAGATAAGGGTAAGCGTGTTGGCTATACGTAGCCAAGTAGGTGAGCTTGCCCGGTAGACTAATATATCAACGGCCAAAGCCCAAGAAGGAAGGAGAAAACATTACAACAGATGAGTATGTATTCAGGTTTGGGTGATATACATAACGTCGCACAATGTTGCTTTTACGCAACTTAAGGACGTTTTGCTCAGAGTATACTCAGTAACATAGCTCGGGCCATGCATACGACAATTAATGGACATTTGGCGCAGTGTTCATAGAGCCTGCGGAAAGAGTGGAGCCCTTGGCCGCCCGCCGATGCTCGGCACACTAACTACAGGTGCGCATGCGCAGCAAACATTTATATTATGCATACACTACAACTATACACGCTATACACGCTGCTGGCTTTACGCTTTGGCCAGCCTGAAGCCCCAGGCAGCCACGGGCTAAAGCCAGACGAGACCAGGCCCGCCAAGCTCAGGCCCATAGCCATACAAATAGCCATACAAGCTGCGTAGCACCAAGCCTCAGCCAGTGATTTGCTTTTTTGACATTTTGTTATTTTATTATACTTCTCTATTTTTTGGTGGTTTTCCACACAATTTGACTTTTTGACTTTTTGCTGTTTTTATATATAAATATATTTTTATGCACTGCGCGTTTATACGCTCACCGCCCTGCTGGCGGCTACTCCTCCCCTCTCCCCTCGTCTATCACGCGCTGAATAAAAAGCATAAGCATTATAAATGTGTTCGCACCCTACTACACACGGCTGCCGATATGTAATTTATTCGCGGAAGAAGGCTTTGCCCTTTACGCGCACATCAATATACTGCGGCGTGCGCTTTTGGGACTCAAAATATTGCATGGCGCGCTGGGCATCCTCTACCTGCTCCCCTGCCGACCGGTCAATCGACATAAGCACCTTGTAGGGCTTGCCAGCAATCGTACACTCTACCTGACGGAAAGAACGTGGTGGAATAGTAGCCTCGGTAATGGTAATGGAACGAGCCTGCGCCAGCGAAACAATCCGGCCCACAAAGCCAAGAAAGCGCGAGCTCGCCACCGCTGAGCCCGCCTGGTAGCTGGCGCCGCTATTATCGACCACGGCCACGCGGGGGCTCGCGAAGGCATTATAACGGAAGGAAACGCCGTGGGCATCCACATAATAGGTAGTGTTTTTGACCTTCCAGCTGGCGACAGGGCGGCGCAGCGCGATACTGTAGGCAGATTCACCCAGCCCGGCAGCCCCGGTTTGATTAAGCTGAGCGACCTCGGGATGGTGGGCAATTACGTAGGCCTGTAGTGCAGCTTGGTTGGTATATGGCCGCAGCCGCTCCAGGGGGTGATCCGCCAGGTAGCGCTGGATGGTACGGCTGTACTGATTAGCTGCTGGCAACCGGGCATTATCGGTGGTGTAATCGATATGTACCCGGGCAGTAAACTGGCTCACAGCCGCAGCCAGCAACACCGTCACCGTCATCAGCAGCCATAGTACCACAGTCAGCCGGCGGCGAATGGCCAGCAAGTGGTGGATTTTTTCGCGTGGGGTGGCCGTTTTCAGCGCCCGCTGTTCGTTCTTCTGCAGGCGGTGCTTCGTACTACCAGCAATCGTCATACCACGCCGGTACTGGCGGCTGGTGTCGTGCATCGGTGGCTCACTAGGGTCAGCGAGCCGACGGCGTGGCACACGGGCTAGGTCTGGGGCTGGTTTTTTGCGAAGCAGCGGCATACGGGGCAAATAGCTTACGATGTTTTACGTTTTTTATAAATGGCCAGGATGATATCGGCAACGTCGCGAGCGGCCTGGGGGCGGGCAAAAGCTTTGATATTACGGCTAAATTGCTTGCGCTGAGCGGGGTTAGCCAGCAAGCTGGTAATCGCCTGGCTATAGAGTTTTGGCTGCTTTTCGAACGCGACTTCATCAATCACCATCGCAGCCTGGGCGTCCTCGTATACCTTGGCGTTTTTGAGCTGGTGCCCGCCTGTTAAGCGGCCATTTGGTACCAAAATCGTCGGCAGTGCCATAGCAGCAAGCTCGAGGATAGAGGTCGCCCCGGCTCGCGCCACCACAATATCGGCGGCACCAAATACCGGCGCCATACCGCTCGAAACAAATGAACGTAGCTGGAAGCGCTCGGTATCCTGCCCAACCTGAGCACGCAGGCTATCGTACTGCAGAGCACCAGATATCAGCAGCACCGAGGCGTGCTTAGTAAGCGTCGCAAGCTCGTGGGCGGTGGCATCATTAATCCGCTTGGCACCCAAGCCACCACCCGTCACAACAACGAGAGGCAGATTCGGGTCAAAGCCTTGGGCCTTTTTGGCGGCACGCTGCTGGGCGGGGCTATACGGGGTAAACTCGGCACCAATAGGGATACCAACGTAAGTGCTTTTGTGGGCTGGGTAGTTGTAGTACTTGAGCGGTGCGCCAGTTGCAATAGCGGCGGCATGTGGGGCCAGCAGCCGGTTGGTCAGGCCTGGGTGGGCATCGCTATCGTGGATAACCACAGGGATGCGCAGTAGGCGTGCTGCCCAGCCCACTGGCAGGCACACAAAGCCACCCTTGGTAAAAATCACATCTGGCCGCCAAGCAATCAGCTTACAAAAGGCCTGGATGGTACCGATAATCACCTTGAACCCATCCAAAATATTCGGGAATAAGACCGATGGAATCAGCACGTGCTGCAAGAGTGTTAAGTGGTGGTAGCGGCGCAATTTACCAGCTACAATGGTACTAACCGGGATCTGGCCCTGGCTATTCTGCGCCACAATTGTGCGCGTTTGACGCTCGAACGAGGTATCGCACCACATGCGTACCTCCACCTGTGGGTCACGCTCCCTGAGCGCATTAATAACTGCGACTGTTGGCGTAACGTGCCCGCCCGACCCGCCGCCGACTGCCAGAACCTTCATCGTGTGTCTCCCCTTTCTGATTAGGATTATGCGTTGTATATTGCGATGCCTGCAGCACCAGCCCCAGCGCAATAGCAATAAATACCATACTGGTGCCGCCAAAGCTGAGGAAAGGCAGTGTAATGCCCGTCAGTGGTATCAGCCCCGTCATAGCCATAATATTAATGACCACGTGCGAGCCAATCCAGCCAAATACGCCCGCCACTAGTAGCTTATGTGTGTGGTTGGGGCTGTGATCCATAATACCAAGCAGACGCATCAGGAGCAAAAAGAACACTGCCAGAATAAACACCAACCCCACAAAGCCAAAGGTTTCACCAAGGATAGCAATGATAGAGTCGTTGATAGCCTCGGGCACGTAGCCAGTTGCCTGGACGCTATTGCCCACCCCAACGCCGAACAGCCCCCCACTGCCAATGGCGATTTTGGCTTGGGTGACGTGGTAAGCTGATGGGTCATCCGTGCCGACCTCATCACCCTTAAGGAATGTTGCCAGGCGGTCCATACGGTGCGGTGCAATAATCACCATACACATACCCAGCACCAGCAGGCCACCCCCTATCATAAGGCAGGTGCGCTTGCTCAGGCCTGCCACAATAAACATAACCGCCATGATCGCCAGTAGGGCCACCCCGGTGCCGAGGTCCTTTTGCGCCAGCACCACCAAGGCAATGCACACTGCCAGGAAGACCCCAGCCGGGATAAGGGTTTGGTTGCTATCGTTGACCGTGCCTTGGCGCATACGCACCGCCAAAAAGCCAGCCATATACACCAGCACCGCCAGCTTAAGCAGCTCTGCCGGCTGAAAGGTGCCAATCCCGGGCAGCACAAACCAACGGCAGGCCCCAAGCGCACACTGGGTCACGCTGGTGACGTGCAGCACATTACCAAGTATAAACAGCAATATACAGGCTGCCACGGCCGCGCCCATCAGCCACAAGCTACGCCGCTGCAGTGTCTCGATAGGCAGAAAGAAGGCGCAGCCAAAGAAGGCCACAATACTCAGCCCTACACTACTAAACTGCTTGACCACAAAGTGCGTACTACTCACCTCCCCACCAAACGAGCCATTAATCAGATTCGCCCGCTGCGGCCCAATCGCAAAGATAATAATCAGCCCCACCACAACCAGAATTGTGGCGTAAGCCAGGATTGTGTAATCAGGCTTATGTTTACGGACGACACCTGCCACCTTGCTGGTGGTACGCCGTGCATAGCGCCGCAGCGCCCCGGTGGTAGCCGCCCGGCCCGACATAGGCTAGATATGCCCCCCAGCAATGGCCAGGAAGACCCCCACAAAAGCCACCACGCAGCCCACGACCCAAAAGCGCATAGTTACCTTGGTTTCGGGCCAACCGCTTGCCTCGAGGTGATGGTGAATGGGTGCCGACTTAAACACTTTGCGGCCGAATAGCTTCTTGCTGGTGATTTGGATGACGCTGGAGCCTGCCTCGAGCACAAAGATAAAGCCAATAATCGGCAGCAAAAACAGCGTGTTGGTCATCATAGCCACAACGCCAAGCGCCACACCAAAGGCAAAGCTCCCCACATCCCCCATAAAGAAGCGGGCTGGGTAAATATTAAACCACAGGTAGCTAAGCAGCGCTCCTACCGCCGTAAAGCAAAAGCCTGCCAGCGCAAAGTGCCCTTGCAGCAGCGCAATCACGCCAAAGGCCCCGAATGATGTCGTCAGCAGCCCGCCAGCCAGGCCATCCAAGCCATCGCTAATATTAACAGCATTACCTGTGGCAACCACCGCAAAGGCAAAGAAGAAGATAATCCACCAGCCAAGTTCCAGGCTGCCATAGAACGGCAAGTGCACGCTGGTATAGCCAAGCTTGACGTAAAAAAACCAGCCGAGCCCGGCGCCCAGGGCGGCAATCATGGCAAACTTCATGCTCGAGCGCATACCAGCCACCCCACTGCCGTCACCACGTAGGTTGATGATGTCATCGATCAGCCCCACCAGGCCGCCGCCAACCAGCCCCGCCAGTGGGAGCCAGGTTTGGCTGCGGTCGAGGTTGGTCAGCGTAACGGCGGTAATGGCAATCACACCAATCGCCCCAGCCATGGTAGGAATATGGCGCTTGAACTTTTCGGCGTGCAGGCCAGTAAACACCGTAAGCTGCTTGCCATCCGTGCTGGTGCTGCGCTGCTTCTTCCAGAATTTATAGCGGTACGCCAAAAAGGTATAGACTGGGGTCAGTAGCATCCCGAGTAAAAAGGCGGCAATACTGAGTATAAATATGCGGGTCATTTCGGTCGTAAGGACGTCGAGTGTAATGTATTCCATAAAGTTATTTCCTTGGTTGCACCTGGTAGTAATCAAGCAGCCAGTTAGAGATGTCAGTAAAAATCGGCATCGCGTGCTTGTTACCCTCGAGGTTCATTTTTTTACCTGATACTTGTACCATTATAACGTATTTTGACTGATTATGGTTACCGCCAAAGCCAATATAGGTACCGATGGTTTGCGAGCTCACATATTGGCCGTTTTCGAGCGTCTGCGAGGTACCCGTTTTGCCGCCAATGTAGTAGCCAGGCTTGTCGTCCTTGGTGTACTGCACGCGGGCCTGGTGGATCATCTCGCGGGCTTGGCGGCTGGCTTGGGGATTAATTGCGCCGCCGCGGGCTGGCTTGGGGCTTGCTTTAACCAGCTTGTTATCGCTATTGACCGTACCAGCAATGATGGTTGGCTGGTGGTAGGTGCCGCCATTAACGATCGCGCTAAAGCCAGCGCACATTTGCACCATGGTGACATCCAGCCCCTGGCCAAACACCACATTCGAAAACCGCACTGCATTGCCTTGCGGCGTATTGGGCGCGTGGAAGGTACCGGCTTGTTCGCCCGCTAGCTCAATGCCCGTCTTCTGCCCGAGGCCCAAGCGGTTATGGAAGTAATCGTAAATCGTATCCCGCGCGCCCTGGGTAATTTGCTTGTTATCCCCTAGGCGCTGGGCAATATGCACCATACCGGTATTCAGGGAGTAATTCAGCGCCGTCTGGATGCCAATTGTGCCGGTGTGGCCCTTGGCGGCATTGGTAATCGTGCGGTCACCCACACGCACCGCATCGCTGTTATAGTAGGTGGATTGCGGATTGATGACACCTTTATCCAGCCCCGTGGCCACGGTAAACGTCTTCATCACCGAGCCTGGCTCAAACGGTACCATGGTGGCGCCGTTCACAAACGCCGAGGCATTGGTAACCTTGGTATACTCGCTGGGGTTATAGCTTGGGAGATTCGCTACCGCTAGCACGTGGCCGTTATTCGGGTCCATCACCATCACGCTGCCATCCGTAGCACCTGCTTGCTTGAGGCCTTCGGCCAGGGCTTCTTCGGCCTTGGCCTGGATGCTGCGGTCAATCGTCAGGGCATACGAAGTACCATTCACCGGGTTCTGGCGGATATTATCACGCCCAATCGATAGTGGCACATTGGCAATATCAGTCACGGATTTAAGCAGCCCGTTTTTGCCAGTCAGTGACTCATTCATATAGCCTTCGATACCGTACTGGCCCTTGCCTTCGCCATTCACAAAGCCCAGCACCTGCGCCGCCAGGCCACCCTCTGGGTAGACGCGCCGCGCTACCTTTTGAAAGCCAATCCCCTGCAGCTTCTTGGCCTTGATGAGCTCCGCCTGGCGCAAGCTAACGCCGCGGGCCAGCACCTTGTATTGAGTATTGCTATCGGTCAGGTCTGCCTCCAGGCGGTCCGTCACCAGCTCGCCCCCAGCCACGCTGCGCAGTGTTTCAGCAATCCGGCGTGGGTCTGCCCCGCCCTTCTTTTGGGCGGATTGAATGAATTTTGGGTCAGCAAACACAGTGTAGACCTCTTGGTTCATAGTCAGCGGCACCAGCTGCTCGCGGTCACGGGCATAAATCATCCCACGCTTGGCGGGGATTTCGTACTTCTTGACCTGCTCTTTACTAGCCAAGCCCACGTAGTGCTGGTGGCGAATCACCTGCAAATAAAAAAGCCGCCCAACAATCAGTGCAAAGCTGGTGGCAAGTACCAGCGCTAACACACGGGAACGGCTTTTGTGGTTCAGGTTGTCCATGGTATATGTATAATTACGTAGTTAAGCGGCGCTACTGCGCATACTCGGTGGCGCTTGGGCTGGTCATAGCCTTAGCAACATCGCTATGACGCACAGTTTCCAGTGAGCTAAGGCGGGCGTTTTCTACCTCTAGGTCGGCCTTTTTGACCGCCAGTTCGTCAATCTTCTTATTCAGCTCATCTGCCTGGTGATCATACGTGACTGGCCCGGATGCCTGGGATAAGTATATCAAACCCAGCACTAAAATGATAAGGGCAAGCAGAATAGTGTGCATAATTGGCCCCAATTTGACTGGAGAAACAAATCGCGCGGTGTTTTGGTTGCGTCCCCAGCTTTGTTGGCGTCGGGAAATATATTGAGCACGTGAATATGATGTCATGTAGTAAACTTTGCGGGTTAGTGTTTGTGTTTATGTTGGTAGTTGGTAGGTTCCACGGGCGCAGCCGTGGTGGTATAGGAAAGGGCAGGCCACGCGTATACGTGTGGCCCACCCCCATGGTCAGTCGCTTATTTAATACGTACAGCTACTTGTTGTTCGGCTGATACGTTTTGTACAGTGATTTGGATTGGCATAATTTTGTGCCCTTTCTTTTTTATTTTTTCACAGCGGCGCGGAGTTTGGCACTCCGGGCGCGCGGGTTGTGAACATCTTCAGTTGCACCGCTCAGGGGTTTTTTGTTCAGGAGCGCAAGTTCTGCTTCGAACCCGGCACTCGCCTGCTCCTTCAAAAAGCGCTTTACGAGGCGATCCTCTAAGCTATGGAAGCTGATAATCCCCACTCGCCCACCCGGCCGCAATAGGTGCGGCAGGCGCGGCAGCAGTTGTTCAACTTGCCGGAGCTCTTGGTTGACCTCGATACGCAAAGCCTGAAAGGTACGGGTAGCAGGATGGGTTTTTTGCCACCTGCCGTGGTGCTGGTCCAGTATAATGCCCGCCAACTGTGTGGTGCTGGTAATGGGCCGGTGTGCCTGGATTGCGGCCGCAATACGGGCTGCAAACCGTGGCTGCTCCTCGCCATATTGCGTAATGATTCGCACCAGCTCCGCCCGGGAGTAGGTATTCACAACCTGCTCTGCCGTTCGTGCTTGGCGCCGATCCATCCGCATATCAAGCGGGCCAGCCTGTATAAACGAAAACCCTCGTGCGTCATGGTCCAGCTGTGGTGACGACACCCCTAAATCCACAACGATTACATCGTAGCGCTCACCGTCACTGGCCAGGCGCTCAGCGGCGCTGGCAAAGTCGGTGTGCATCAGCCGGGCTCCTTGTGCGGCCAGGGGGGCAAGCTTACGGATGGCAAACTCGTCCCTATCGACCAGGCAGGCGCCGGCGTAGTTTTGCGTCTGCTCCAAAAAGGCCCGGGCATGCCCGCCGTAGCCCGCCGTAAGATCTAAATAGCGATCACCGGGGCGCGGGGCAAGCAGCCGAAGGCTCGCCTGGAGCAGCACAGGAACATGTAACTCATACTGCGTAGCACTATGAGGTTGTGGTGGATGTTCTTTAATACTCATATCCACTAGTATAGCCTAGTGGACTCGAGATCACCAACCTGGTAGCGTAGCCAGTGTTTGTTTTCGCATATGTGTGTTTGTTTTTGTGACAAGTCAGGTGCGGCCGGGGCCAGTACGGCTACCGGGGCACCGTTATGAGAGACTTATGTGTGAGGTGGAGTTTTTGGGAGGTGTGTCAAGTAAGGATCGCCGAATAGTTTTTAACGTGGATTCGGTGGCTCACACTACACTACCAGATTGGTTGATCTCGAGGGTTTTGCTTGTTAAGGTGCCTTTAACCTAGGGCTTACGCGTGCCTCACGGTCGCTCAAGCCGCCAGTAAAGCCCTGCTCGCGTTGCCACGACCTCCCGGTCGATATTGGCATAATCTAGCAGGTGCTGTTCGATGGTCACTCGCCCCTGTTTTTGGTCGAGCACATCGGCTGTTTTACCGCGCCGGAATTTGACGTTGAGGTCGGCCACCTGCTCATCCAGGATGCTGCCCTTAAGCGCCGCTTCGACTTCGGTATCCCACACGTCCTGTGGGTAAATGTGTAGGTAGTTTTGAAAGCCTCGGGTAATGACAATGCCGCTTTCGAATTCTTTGCGCAGTTCTGCTGGAATGGTCAGTCGCCTTTTGTCGTCCAGCTTTCGCTCAAAGTAATCTATCTGCGCCATACGTTCCTTCTAGCTTACCTTGGTATTGTTTAGTGGTGTCTTGTTTGTGTTTGTTGCTTCGTTTGCCACTGTCTTCAGTTTACTACCCACTACCACCCACTGCAACCCCCCAGGGTCTGGAAAGCACCACACATGGCAAAACTTTTCCACATTTCTGTGGAAAGAAACCACCCCCAACGGGGAAAGCTCTGGGTGTTTTCCACACCAGGGCGACGCCAAATTTACTACAGGATTCTGCCACACGCGGCAGATATATGGCCAAATAATACCACCCCAGCCTAGGCGTGTCAATACTTATACCACAAAATCGCTAAACGAACACCCGCCCAGGTAGGGCACCATAGACGGGTGGGTTCAATTGGTAGTTAGCTGGCACTTACTGCTTACGGAGTTTTTCGATCACCTTGCCAAACCATAGCGCACTTGGGCGCAGTGTTCGCTGGTAGGTGCGGTAGTCCACCTCGGCCAGGCCAAAGCGTGGCCAGCGACCCTTATCCCATTCAAAGTTATCAAGCAAGCTCCAGTGTAGGTAACCAAGTAGGTTGACCCCCTGCTGCTGAGCCAGCTGCATGGCACTAATGGTTTTGACCAGCCATTCCTTACGCAGTGTATCGCCAGCATCGGCAATACCGTTTTCGGTGATCATAATGGGCAGGTGATACTTTTCCCACAAGCGCACCAGGGCATACTCTATATGTTCGGGCGATACATCCCAGCCTAGGTCGGATAGCACTTGGTTAGCATTATGCACCCGGTAGCCATACACACGGTTGCTAAAGTAATAGTTTATACCCAAAAAGTCGCAGTGCTTGGCCACGCGGCTTAGGTAGTAATCATCCGCCCCCCACTGCATGGCACGGGCAGCGGTGCGGGTCAGCCAGGCATCGTCACCAGCGTACACGTAGCTACTATTATAGGCAACCGATACTTTGGCTCGGCGCTGGATCTGCTTAATCACCGCCCGGGCTTGCTTATGGGCGCGCACCAGATTATTGAGCACCGTAAAAGCAGAGCGCTTACTGCGCACATTCGGCGGCCAGTTGCCCTCGGCGTAGCTTTCGTTGGCGTAAACATTCGGCTCGTTGATGGTAATCACATAGCGCATGTGAGCGCCAAGCTCCGTCATGACCTTTTCCACAAAGCGCACAAAGTAGGCTACATTAGCGCGCTTTTCGAAGCCGCCCATTTGGTCGAACCACACGGGCAACGTAAAGTGGAATAGCGTAACGATTGGCTCAATCCCCCGCTTCTTCAGCGCCTGAATATATTGCTTATAATGATGCAGCGCGCTTGGGTCCCAGCTCCCCTCTTCTGGCTCGACCCGGCTCCATTCGATACTAAAACGCAGCGCATTCATATGCATTTGCTCGAGCAAGCCGAAGTCTTCTTCGTAGAGCTCGTAATGCTTCACTGCGCTGCCGGATATATAATTAGCTGGTAACTGCGCCAGGCGCTTAGCCTGGGGCCAGTACGGCACGTGGCTGTAATGATACGTACTTTGCGTGGCCAGTGTTTTGGCCTGCTGCTGTTCCCACTCCGTCCATTGGTTATGGGTATTGCCCTCCACCTGGTGGGCGCTAATCGCTGCACCCCACAAAAAACGTTTTGGGAACCCAATCGTCGTCTTCTTTTGCATACAATAGGTATTATACCGCAGTTTTGTGCTCATGGCTAATTATTGTATGCAATGCTCACGCTGCAGCATGGGCCATGTGCCGCAATGAGCGCGCCCTACCCCTGGGGGTTTGCCTGCTGCGCCTGCCCCAGTAGCCACTGGTTAATCCGGTGGGCTTGTGGATCCATCTGCAAGGCTGTACGGTTAATACCATAAAGATACAGATTGCGCAAATTTTTTACTCGGCTGAGTGCTACGTAGCCCATACCAGGGGTAAAAGCCTTGCGTAGGTCAATACGGGCGGCGTCCAGCGTCATCCCCTGGCTCTTGTGTACCGTAATTGCCCAAGCCAGGCGCAGTGGAATTTGGCTGATACTGGCGCGCTTACGGGTGCCGTCGCGCAGCTCCCAGCTGGCGGGCACCATCGTCACCACCCGGCCATTCGTAAAACGCACCACCGGGTACTCGGTGCTGGGCTCAAAATCCTCCACAACACCAATGCTACCATTCGCATACTGGCGCGTGGGCGAATTCTTGACTGCCATCACCAAAGCGCCCTTCTTGAGCACCAGTTCGGCCGGGGCTAGCACCGAGCGCTGCAGGCTCTCGACGTAGTTCTTACTCCCGGTTGTGGCGTAGTCATAGCTACGCGGCTGGCCTGGTAGCGCTGCCAAATGGCGCGCATTAATACTATCGACATCGGCATTGGTGGTGTGCAGCTCCGTTACTCCCTGGCCGGGCGGCGGGCTGATATCAACCCGCGCAAGCAAAGCCTCGGCATGGTGGCGGCGAATATCCCCCGCCCGCAGCGCATTCAAAATCCCTAGTAGCTCGTCGTCATCCTGGCGGTGCTGCTCCTGCAGGTATACCACACGCGGGTTTAGATCAGCCCAGGCACGCGCCTGCACAGCAAAGCCACCGGCCTCACCTGCCCGGTTAACCGGCGGCAGCTGGAAGAAATCACCGCTCATCACCACCTGCAAGCCACCAAAGGGCGCATCGCAGCCACGCACCTGGCGGCAAATGGTATCAACCATATCAAGCCGGTAATCATGCAGCATACTAATTTCGTCAATGATAAGGATATCAGCCCGCTCAATCTGCTCGCGGCGGGTTTTGCTCATAGTGGCTATAAACTGAGGCGATAGCGACTGCGCCACACCAATCCCACTCCAGGTGTGAATCGTAGCGCCACCCAAGTGGGTCGCCGCCAGGCCGGTTGTGGCTGTGACCGCAACCTTCTTGCCCGCCCGCCTAGCCTGTGTAATAAACCTATTCAGCAGGAATGTCTTACCAGAACCAGCTGGCCCCGTAATCAAGGCGCTATCGCCCCGCTCTAGCACCGCCAACCCATGTGTTTGATCCATCCTTTTAGTATACCACTCCTGGCGCCTGACCCCCTCCTAAACAGCTGCTGCAAGCCCGGTTGCTTATACCATTCAGCAGTGTATAACTTTTTTGCTTAAATTCTGCTTAAGTTGTGCTACACTATTATTATGCGTATACAGCGTGGTTTTACCATTGTTGAACTCCTGATCGTGGTGGTTGTTGTTGCTATTTTGGTCGGCATTAGCTACACCGCGTACACTGGTATTATTGACCACACCTACGATACCCGCAAAGCAGCCGATATTCGCAATTTCGAAATTGAGCTGAACCAATACAAAGAGCAGCACGGCTGCCTACCTGGTGAGTGTGTTGCGGACCTACGCCAGCCCAGCGGCCACCTGGCTGACGGCTTCCAAATTAATCTCACAACCAAGCATGATACTATTATTTCATCCTCTGCCTCGGGGAGCTTAATTACCCTAACGCCAGAATCCTTCCGCCAAAAGTACCGTATGCACCTGCCAGAAGCGTCTATTTACTACTACGCGGACCTGAGCCGCAGCTTTCATAGCAACTATAATACCCGCGTTTTTGGCAATAAGCTCCACTATGTTATTAGTAGCTTTAAGCGCTCGCACAATATACCCAGCAAATACCGGCTGCTGCGGCGCGGCGATACGGTTGATGCCCGCAACGCCCAGCATGCACTATCGGGCGTGCTGCGCAAGTTTATTAAGCTCGGCCGTTTTAGCTTTTCGGAAGAAACCGGTGTACTAAGCTGCACGCAAGAAAAAGGCTCGGTAACCTTCCCGCGCACTTTTACCATCCCGCAGGACGCCAAATTTGTGCGGCCAAGCGGCCACGATACCTCGGTCTATGGGCATAAAGAGCATGCCGATGCCGTCACGAATGTTAACAACGCGCTCTTTTACCAGCTGAAGCCAAGTACACCGCCGAGCCAAATCCCCGGCTGCCTGCGCGAGTTTGAACTCAGCATCCACTACCCCGTAGCCACCAGCGAACAGTTCCAGGCAGGCATCTTCTTCTTTGATGAGTAGCCGCACATAAACCCCCTGGCCACGACGAGCGAGGGGGTTTATGCAGTATGCGGGCAGGCAGCCTACATACGAGGCGGCTCGCCTTCCGGTGCATCGAGCGGCTTTTTGCTCTTGATTTCAAAGCGCGTACCAGTCACGTGGCTGGTAATGTAATCTTCGTTAATGAGGTTCACAAATGTATCCAGATCGGTGCCGTCCATAATAATAATCGCTCCGTTATCATCCGTCATCAGCTCAAGCTGCATATCATCGGCATACTCGATGGCTTGCTCCTGGCTGACGCCGCCCACCTCGAGCTTTTGCAGCTTGCTCACAACCTTTTTGCGCTCTTTGACGAGATCCTGTAGGTTGAGCCCTTCAGGCAGGCTTAGCTTATAGTGGCGCTCGATTTCGGCCACGCGGGCCTCGGCAATAGCCTGCTTTTTGTATTCGTACTGGAACAAGCGCTCGAACTTTGGCTGGTTAAATACAAAGATATCCTGGCCAACAATCAGCACTTGGTTATCGGTCGGGAGCTTGAGGCCAACCTCGCCCTTAAAGCGCTCAAACTTACCAGCGCGAAACTCCCACGCCGTGGCACCCTTCAGCACCTGGCTCTGCTGAATCGCCTTCACAACGTAGAAGGTTTTAGCCCTATCCCCCGCCAGGCTAAAGCGCGCCAGTATACCCTTGATACGCTTAAACTCATGCTCTTCTTCGCTAAATTCAATAATATCGCTGCGCTCGTTTTCAATCAGGTGGATAAGCGTTTCGGCCCGGCCAACGTTAGTTAGATCAGTCCGCAGCAGCACGTTTTCTTCGCCATCGCTCATTTCGAATGGGCGCACGCTCAGGCCAGTGCCCGCCCCCATCGTCACCTGGCCCAGGATATCGAACAGAAACAATGGCTTGATTTGAGCATTCAGCTCGGGCGCAAAATTCGTGCTATAGGGCGTGTAGTTTTTATTAAAAAGGAAGAACTCTACCTCAAGCTGGTCCTTTATGGCATCGGTTTGGTTAGCCCATAAAAAGATATCGATTGGCTCGTGCGCCTGGGGTGATGCATCGCTAGACGCTGGCTGGGCTGGTGCTGGGGCTGGGGTGCTAGAGCTGGCAGCACCCGTGGTTGGTTCGTGGTTCATGTCTGTCTCTTTCTTGGTTATTGTATAACCCGCTTATTGTAGCAGATTGCAGCCGTGGCTGGCTACGGCAAGTCGGCCTTACCGATTGGTGGGTAGACATGCTGGTGATACAGCTGGCGGCCTTCCTCACTACTGAGCGGCAGAATATCCACATAGCGCTGCTTGGTAGTCTGATCTACCCCGCCCATAATCACCATGTCCATTTGCTCATCAGCGTAGAGCATTAGTGGCGTGCTCGGATCCTCTGAAAGATCACCCAGTTCATCGTCAGGAATCATAACGATTGTGTTTGACTGGTTCTCTAGCCCCTTGGTAATAAACACACCAATGTCGGTACGATCACTTTGATCATTAAAAGGCTTGGCTGGCTCGCTTGGCCTGAGTAGGTACGGCCCAATAAAGATATGCGAAGCGTCTGGTAACACCTGGGGGAAGGCGCCGCGCACCACGTGATCCTTGGGCAAAGCAATTTCGATCCCGTAACGCTCCCCGGGCCGGTAGCTGAGCTCGTAATGCCCATACACCGGTTTATTCATACGGTCCACTCGGCGGGTCGGGTCTAGCTGTGCGACCTCTGGTGGTGAATAGGCTGGAGCCTCAAACTTATCCTTCCAGCCCATCGCAGAAATCGGTGATGAGTATTCATTGACATCGGCTTCATTTTTACTAACACCAAAGCTGCCGCCAACCGTACAGCCATACTTCAGTAGGTTCTGAATCGTATCAGCACGCCCAATAGGAGCAGCTGAGTCCTGCGGGTTAAAGCACGTAAACTCGGCTTGGTGCATCAGGCTAGGCGTATTTGGCCGCCTGTCTGCCTTTAGTACGTGGCCCATTTCATGCGTCAGCACATGCGGCGATGTTATACCATCGGCCTTGATAACATTGCGTGCCTGGCCATTTTTTGTATAGGCTACTCCCAGCCAGCCATCAGAACCACACACACCAAACTCTTTGCTGTTTATAACCGCAACTTCCATGTCACTGCTACCACGGCCAGTTTTGCCATGTTGATCTAATACAGCATTCACTGCATCCATCGTATAGCAAGGCTTAAGTTCGCTCTGGCCGGTAACTGTGTTGTATATTTCCTCTGTGCCATCGGAGGCAACGTGTGTATTGTAGTCAACTGTATGACGCAAATTATAATCTGGCAGCGTGCGCTGGATGTGATCAACCGACTGAGCGATCGTCGAGCCAATCGTGTCATTCTCGGCAGTGTAGACAGCGTCTTCTTCACTGGCACTAATTGCCACAACGCCAAGCTGGTAGCGCACCTCGCGCGGGGGCTCCATGCGCTGCTCTATCCGGGGCTGGTCAGCCTCTTTAAGATACGGTAGCACGTGCTGCTGCTCGTAGTCGTGTAGGTAATCCCCCACCGTCAGCGCGCTCATCGTCAGGAGCACGCCGCCAACATAGGCGGCACCCTGGCGCGAAGCCTGCTCGAACGGTGTGGGCGGCGTGGGGTACCACTGCGGCTGATGATAGAAGGGGTTCTGCTCACTCATAGTACTATTATGCCGTAATTATGGCCAGTTTGCAATTACCCTACTACCCCGCAGCCTTACGACACAAGAAAACTCCGCACAGCTTACTATGCGGAGGTATAGGTAAGCTCATGGCCGAGCGCATTACTTAATAATACGCACCACCTTGCCGAGCTCACCATTATCACCCACAACGGTGTGGCCGGTGACCGCAGCGGTAGCAATCGCCTGGTCCGGCCACGTGACCGCCTGCATACTGTCAAAGGTGACGCAGCCAATCGTAACGTGGTCAGATACCAAGTACCGCGATATAGCGGATGGAAACCCGTAGCGCCTCATGACTTCGGCGGCGGCGTTTAACGAGTTGGAAACCAAGTACCGCGATATAGCGGATGGAAACTGTATGGTCCACCGTCCACCAGCACTCATAATCCCCGCGTTGGAAACCGAGTACCGCGACATAGCGGCCACAACTCAATTGCCGCAAGAGAGCAATTCCTGCATGTAAGGCAATTTGCTCATATCATGACCAATAAAAATGGGGTCCGCATGATTACGGACCCCATTTTTTCTGGTTAGATGTCTTTAGATAAATTCACACGAAGCGCCATTATTCGCAACGCACGATGACACCGATGGGCCAAACAGCCTAAAAAGGAATAACGTAGCGATGGAATCCTTGACGCCATCCACGATGCCTTCGCTGGATGTTGTCACTTGATTGTTTGATTGCGGCTTTTGGTCAGCCGCGTGAACTGCGGGAACAGCGAGACCACTCGCAAGCATGCTGGTCATCGCAACCACTGCAAGACGGCGTTGAAGCTTCATAATTCCTCCTCTGGTCGGCTTCTAACCTTCTGATAGAAGTCAACCTACCACCAGGTTGATGACGTGTCACTAATTAAATTCAGAAGCGCTTGAACAGTTAAAACAGTGAATCATCAGAGAAATAACATACAAGATTGCAATCGGCCTATATCCAGAAATGCCTGTCCCCTCAAACAGTCACTATCACACAAAAGCGTTACAACACTCATCAGTTTGATGCAGAAAAGCCCTCACTGCGGCCACCACGCAACAGCTCATTGAAGTCGGCGAAATACACAAAGAAGGTTTCCAGTCCCACGTACCTCCCCACTTTCCGGCACTGGTACTGGTAAGTTTCACCAGCCTATGAGTGTTAAAATTAAAGTAACACCATACAGCAACCGGACTTGCAGCAGGAAGGCAGGAAAGGAGGGTTGCCACATGACTGACATGGTTGACCGGCGGGACTGGAAAACAATCACCGCCTGGATTCTCATAGTCGTGGTGTGGGTGTGCACGCCATTCATAGGCGATAGGATCCCCACATGGGTTGCATGGGCATATTGCTTGTTCTCCCCTGCAGCGGTGATATTCGGACTTTATGTCG
>ERZ773050.24-NODE-24-length-108695-cov-12.063365_pt1 | contig 108695 bp, 99 predicted proteins | sample MGYA00580632_ERZ773050 | MGnify/ENA primary metagenome ERZ773050 (study PRJEB29015, sample SAMEA2738123) | human oral metagenome | biome: human oral; feature: human-associated habitat; material: saliva | place: China | collected 2166 ... | reverse complement strand
AGGTCGGAGCGCCCCTCCTTCACATTGTCAGCGAAGTCGAAGAGGCTCTCCTGGGAGGTTTCGCTGGGCGTGAGGTAGAAGTCCTTGAAGTTCGAGGAGTCGATGTGCAGCACGCGGAAGCCCAGGTCGGGATAGGGTTTGGGCTCGGCACCGAGCTCGAGCTGCTCGTTTTCCTTGTCGATGCCTGCGGCGATTTTCGCACCTGCGCGGTGGATGCGCTCCTCGCCGATCTCGGTCAGCGTCGAGAACTGCCCCGTCGTCTCCTCGGGAATTTGCACAAGTAGGAATCGGCGGTTCCCGCCGTCCTCAGCGTTCTTCTCCATGACGGCTTGAGCCATGGAAGCCGAACCCGAGAAGAAATCGAACACGGTGCAGTCCTTAGAGGAAGCGATGTCGAGGATGCGCCCCATAAGGCGTACGGGCTTGGGCGTGTCGAAGGGGGCGGAGCCGTCGAAAAGTGCCTTGAGCTGCTTCTTCGCTTCGTCGGTATGGCCCACCTCGGCATAAGGCCAGAGATTGGTGGGCATCTTGCCTTCCATCGTGTCCAGATAACGCTTTAGACGCATTCCGCCCTTGCCACCGCCAGTGAAGTAAAGCCGCGGCCAATTGCCGGCATCATACCTGCGTTGTGCAGCAGCATACGTTTCCTCGCACGGGTTTTTTAGAACGATTGCTTCGACGTCTTTTCTGACTTCATCAGGCGAGATGCCACATATTTCAGCGCGCCGTGCTTCGTCATGGATGTTCTTGAACTCATACTCAGCCCACCCGTTCATTATTTCGAGCATACTGTACCCGCCGAACGGTCGGCACCGACCGTTCGGCGGGTACAGCAGCTCTCCAGTGATGGGGTGCTGAATAGCATAAACCATTCCTTGGTGAGTAGCCGCGCCCGGAGCGGCGGCGTCGCCAGAAGACCATGGCCTGGGGTCTCCATCCGGGCTCGAATAGCGGTCATCCATCTCTGCGGTCCGCGCTAGTCTCTCTGGGGTCCAATTAGGAACTTTGGAATACGAGATAACGTGTTCGACTTCGGCAGGAATGCCCTTGGAATCGTTTCTTGGCGAATACGTCTTCTGCCAGGCTATGTCCCCGACAAAGCACGCAGCACCAAAGACTTCATCACAAATCTTGCGCAGGTTCGAGCTCTCATTGTCATCGATCGAAATGAAAATCGCGCCATCAGAGGACAACAGGTCCCTCGCCAGCAGCAGTCTCGGGTACATCATCGAGCACCAGTCGCTGTGGAAGCGGCCGTTGCCCTCGGTGTTGGCGACCAGGCGGCCACCCTCCTCGTTGAAATCGCCGCTCTCAGCGTCATATTCTCCACGCGACTTGGCGAAGTCGTCGTCGTACACGAAATCATGGCCCGTATTGTACGGTGGATCGATGTAGATCAGCTTCACCTTGCCGGCGTAGGTTTCCTTCAGGATCTTGAGCGCATCAAGATTGTCGCCCTCGATATAGAGGTTCTCGGTGATGTCCCAGTCCTTGGACTTGCCTGGCTCGGGGATCATCGTCTTGTAGATGGGGCGGCGTGCCTCGGCTTTGGCCTCTCGCTTGCCGGGCCAGGTGAACTGGTAGCGCTCGCGCTGCCCTTCGACCACGTCCCCCAGAAGGTCACGCAGCGTGTCGAAATCCACGGCGTACTCAAGCTCACCGTCGGCGTTCTCTACCTCGGTCACTACCTGCGGGAACAGCTCGGCAAGGCGCTCGATGTTCTCGACAGTGCCGTCGGGCGTGCCCAGCTCAATCTTTTCCACCTATTTACCTTCCTCTATGGCGGCAATCTGCCGCTTGAGTTCCTTTACCTTATCGAACAGCGCATTCTTGCGCGCCACTTGCCGCTCCTTGCGCCCGCGCGCCTCTACGCGCGCTAGCTCATCTCGAAGCGCCTTGAGCCTTGAATCCGCCTCGAAACGCTCCTCCACGGTTTCGGCGCCGCTGCCAGCGTCCCCATAGGCCACCTGCGACGCGAGTGAGTCCCACACCGCATCGATGCTGCCCGCGCTCACATCGAGTGCGAGGTCATCATAAGGGCTCCAGGGCCCCACGACGAGCCTCTTGAGCATCACTGCGAGGCACGCCTCGCCGTCACGGGTGCAGACGAATAGCAGCTTGCGGGGGTTTGCCTGAGCCACAAGGACCAGCACCTCTTCGGGGACGCGACGGGCCTTGAGCGCCACTTCCACCACAAGCACCTCGTGCACGCGCTCGCCGTCGGTAATGCCGGTCGTAGAGGTCTTTATGGAGTTCGCGACTGTGAAGCGCTCGACGTCGTCGATGAAGGACTGGCGTAGCGCGGCGCTCACTTTCAGGTGGCTGTAGAAGGCCTCCTTGGGTATGCGGCGGCCCACCTCGGTCGTGCTCGGAAGCCCTAGCATCTGGGCCTCACCACCAAGAAGCACACCAGCTCGAAGTCGTCGAGGCCCTCGATGTCGTTCTCCAGGAAGCTCGTCGTGCCGCCGCCGAAGAAGCTGTCGACGTCGGACTCCTCCTTGGAGTCGACGATCGAGGCGACCGCGTCGCGGAGAAGCCCCGCCTCGCGGCGCATGTCGCGGCCGTTCTTGGTCTCGCGGTTGTAGGCGCGGCAGAGCGCCATGTCGGGCTCGGACTTGCCGCGGCACAAAAGGCGCATGCCATCGAGCACCGCCTTGGGCTCCAGGTGCCCGTGAGCCACGGATCCGTCGGATCCCATGCGAACCACGTAGAACGGGTGCAGGTGGTTCGCGCCGTCGCGGTCGATCTTGCTGTTGACGTTGCGCAGCACGAAGATGACACCGGGCTCGTCGCCCTCCACCACGGCGTTGATGCCGCTCGGGAGCCTGTCGATGTCGGGATTGTCGCGGTAGTAGCCCACCAGGTCCATGCGGAACTCGTTGAGGCCCAGGTCGGTGATGGACACGCCGCCCGAGACGTCCTCAAGGTCCACGACCTCGTCGCGCATCTGCTCGAGCTGCTGGCGGCGGTACTCCAGGTCTCCCGTCTCGTCGGCGTTGATGTAGTCGTCGTCGCCGGTGGACGTCATCACGGTGATGCGCATGCGCTCCTCGACGCGCGCCTTGAGCTTGATGTACTCGTCAAGCTCCACGTCGGGCCAGTAGTTCACCAGCTGGATGCGGGCGTTCTTCGAACCGATGCGGTCCACGCGGCCGAAGCGCTGCACGATGCGCACGGGGTTCCAGTGGATGTCGTAGTTAATCAGGTAGTCGCAGTCCTGGAGGTTCTGGCCCTCCGAGATGCAGTCGGTGGCGATCACGATGTCCACGTCGCAGCCCGCAAGCTGCGGTGCCACCACATCGCGCTCCTTCGACGCGGGCGAGAAACAGGCGAGCACCTCCTGCATATGCGGGGGCACGGCCTTTATCGTGCAGGCGCAGCCGTCGCCCGTGACCTTGGCGCACTCGAGGCCGAGCTCTCGTTTCGCGAATGCCGAGACGTTCTCGTAGAGGTAGTCCGCCGTGTCGGAGAACGCGGTGAACACGAGCACCTTGCGGTTGCCCGGGTTGATGGGGCCTTGCGACTTCTCGCGGATCTGCTCGCACAGCTCTATGAGCTTGGAATCGTGGGCAGGGTCGATGTCGCGCACCATCGAGATCAGGACCTCGATGACGGCGACGTCCGCCTCGATGTCGCGCTCCCAGCTCATCCAGTCCATGTCCTCGACGAGGATCTTCGTGGCGCCGCCCACCTCGAAGCCGTTCTCGTCGTCGGGGTCGAAGTCGAACCCGCCCGGCAGGTCGCCGTCGGCGACGCTGGCGCCCGACGCCAGGCCCCTGCGGTAGTCGTCTATAGTCTCGAGGGCGGCGTTCATGGCCGCCAGTACTCGCTCGAGCGTCAGGCGGAACGAGCACACCGAGCTCTCCAGTCGCTTGAGTAGGTTTGTCGTCATGAGGCGGCGCACGCCCGTCTCGCGGCCCCCGAGAGTGAGGTTGCCGCCGCCGCCCATGTTCGCGTACTTCTCCATCTTGCTGGGGTGCACGTACGAGCTCGGCATGTACACGGCGAGCACGAGGGAGTCCAGCTCCTCGTATATCGCGCGGTAGTTGATCGCGTTCGGCAGCGTTGAGAGCTTGGGGCGCTTCGATATCGGCGGCAGGCGCTTCGGGAAGGGCCCGATTGTGCTCATGTCGTAGTAGCGCTGGATGTGCTTGCGGCTGCGCGCCACGGTCACCTGGTCGAGCACCTCGAAGAAGTCGAAGTCGAGCATGTCGGTGAGGGCGTGGGTCGTCCGCTGCTCGGCGGGCAGCTTCGACCAGCGGGAATAGACGGTCTGCGCGTTGCGGAAAACCGTCTCGATGTCGTTCTCCAGACGCAGCTTCTCCGACCAGCCGGTGGGGTCGCCCCAGTATGCCAGGGCTAGCTGGTTGCGCAGGTCGCGGAAGCGGTTATTCACGGGCGTGGCCGACAGCATCAGCACCTTTGTCTTCACGCCCTGCTTGATGACCTTCTCCATGAGCAGCTGGTAGCGGTTCATCTTGTCTTCCGACGCCGAGTCGCCGCCGTTTCGGAAGTTGTGGCTCTCGTCGATGACAACCAGGCCGTAAGCGCCCCAGTTCAGGCGGTCGAGCGGCAGCCCAGTCTCCGACGTGCCTCGCGTGCGCGAGAGATCGGTGTGGTAGAGCACGTCGTACTGCAGTCGATCGCCCGCGATGGGGTTGTTCACGACGTTCGAGTTGTACGTGATCCAGTTGTCGCGCAGCTTCTTGGGGCACAGTACGAGCACGTCCTTGTTGCGGCTCTCGTAGTACTTGATCACGGCGAGCGCGGTGAACGTCTTGCCAAGGCCCACGGAGTCTGCCAGGATGCAGCCGTTGTAGGTCTCGAGCTTGTTGATGATGGCGAGCGCCGCGTCCTTCTGGAAGTCGTAGAGCTTGTTCCAGATGAGGCTGTCGCGGAAGCCCAGACCCTCGTTGGGCAGTACGTCCTCGGAGACGTCGTCCAAGAACTCGCTGAATATGCGGTAGAGCGCCATGTAGTAGATGAGCTCTGGCGCGTTTTCCTGGTACATGGCCGTGATGCCGTCGATGACGGCGTCGGTGACGTCGTGGAGCTCGCCCGAGTCCCAGGCGGCGTCGAACTGCTGCAGCAGGGCGCGCGACTGGGAGGCGTCCAAGCGCATGGTCACGTCGGGGGTGTCCGTGGAGTTGTCGCAGCCTAGCGTGCGGGTGGTGAAGCCATCGAAGGGCATGTAGGCTACGTTGTCGTCCGTCTTGTCGATATCCATGAAGCCGCTCATGCGTCCCTCGCCCTCGAAGGAGCGGAAGCGCGCCTTGCGGCGGATCCAGTCGGCGCACTCGGTCGCGACGGCCTTCTGCGTGAGCTCGTTGCGCAGCTTGATCTCAAAGTCGGTGCCGCAAAGGCCCTGCTCACGGGAAAGGCGTGGGATGTAGAACTCGCGCTTCTCGCGCGTTGGGCGCTGCTTGGTGAACGCCTGCGACGTGAAGACGAAGCGCAGCTCGTCGATGCCCTCAAGCTGCTCGGCGAGTTCCTGGTAGGCGTACATGGAGAACACCGACGCGGCTATCGCCACACGATCGCCGTCTGTTATGTTGGCGACAAGGTCGTCCTTGACGATGCGCGCTCTGTTGTCGAAGAAGTCGGGTTGCATGGGTTTATGCCCCTTTCTTCGCGAGCTCTTCGATCATGCAGGTGCGCACGAAGGCGGAGAAGCTCATGCCCCGGAGGGCAGCCTCCTCTTTCGCCGCATCGCGCAGGGTGTCGGGGATACGCAGGGTCACGGAGACCTGGTTGCCGTCCACCAGGAAGCTTCTGATCTCGGTCTCGTCGGGATTGCTCTTGATGAGCTCCTTGTAGCTGTCGGGCATCTGCGCTCCCATCGCTCGAAATGCAATACAAATGCGTTTGCAGCATTATAACGCGACGGCACGCGGCGGCACTGGGAATGCGAGGACAGCCGATGTCCAGGCTTTATATGAGCGCGGACGGCGATGGACGCCCTGATCGGGCTTGGATGGCCGCTTTCGTTCGGGTCCTCATCTCTCGTTTTCGCGAGGTTTGGCGTTTGCCCATTCCTCGGCGTAGAGAACCTCGTTCTGAGCCTCCAAGATTCGCGCGGCGTCGCCGATGCGCTCGGCGCACCTCTCACTTATCGACTTCAGGGCCAGAATCCCCTCGACGTCGAGCGGGTCCAGCTGGTCGGCATGCGCCAGGGACTCGAGCAGCTGGTCCAGGCCCCTCGCCAGCCTCCCGGCATCGCACACGGCATCGATGAGCTCGATGCGCTCCAACTTCTCTTCGTGGCTCAACATCAGCTCGCCTCCTTCTCTCAACGGACGTGTCGCGCAGCACCGTAGCCGTTCCATGCGGAGAACCATCTCGCCGCCCGCGGTCCCGTGCGCATATCGGCCGCAAGCGGCACGGGAAAGCCGTCCGTCCCGACTCATGCCGCGGCACTGCAACCTGAGGTCACGCCGCCGTCCCCGCAGTGTCGGAGGCCAGGCCCAGGTAGAAAAACATGATGTGGCTCAGCTTTAGCGTGCCCGCACGGCGCTCGGCAAACACGCCGATCGTGTAAAAAACCAGCGCGAACGTAATAGCACTTGAAGCGATAGCAACCATGAGTGACCATCCTGGCGGTGTCAGGGCAAAACGTTTGGCAGACTGTTCACAATCAATGCTAAAAATACCTGCGTGAACATCAATGGTGCTGTGTTCACGGCCAGTTTTCAGGGTTGCTACCGGGCCGGCTTCTAGGTAGCCGCGCGGCCAGGGCGGTCAGTGCGGCGGCTTGTCATGGGCGGCCTCGTTTCTTCTGAAAGCTCATTTTATGGGGCGAACTGCGCCGTCGTGAGCAAAAGCAGGCATAGACTTACGCTAGTTATAAACCTAAGGAGGGGAAGATGGGCGCCCAGGACGTGCCGAAAGTGCATGACCCCAGTTTCCGTGGGGATGTGATTATCCGCTTCCTACCTGACAGTGACCAGGTGCTAGCCCGCATGGACCGCTCTACCGTGCAGGTGTTTACGAATCTGGCGGACTACCTGCAGCTCTACGGGCCGTACGTGGATCGTGTGGGCTACCCGGACGGCAAATACCTGTGGCACCGGCCCGTCGGAGAGCGGCCCACCTACTTTGAGTATCGCTCACTGGACATATTCGCCCTAAACGACCCCTACTACAGCTACGAAATTAAGCAGCTGCCGCAGGGATGCTCGATCCGCACCGGTATTAACGTGCCCTACTTTGATCTGCCCGGCGGTGCGCGCCAGGTGCAGTTTCTAGCCGAAGACATTGTGCTGAGTGCTATTGAATGCCTTGAGCTGGGGATTTTGACTGGGAGGTCAGAATAATGTGGTGGCAAGTTGCTGAGCTGTTTCACTTTGCAGAGACGGCAGGGGCACAGATTCGGCTTCGTGATAGCGACGCACTATCGCTGACCTGGGATTGTGGGCGCAGCTGGCAGCACGTGTGGAACACCAGCGGTGAACATGCCCAAGCTTTTTATGGAGAAAGCGAGTACGCCGAAACTCGCGTGCCCACCATGATCAGCGACTACAGCGAACTCATGCTTAACTGGGCGGTGCTACGCATTGGCCGCAAAGCGCGCTTTTACCAGGGCTGGGAGGCGATTCGGGTGCCCGGAAGCGCCCAAAGCGTGGATCCGTGCTGGGGATTTGAGCAGCTCTCTCTGATCAGCGGGCGTCTGACCAGAGACGACAAACCCGTGCCAATGCAGCTGCGCACCATCTTCCCTGACCACTACGAGCTCAACCAGTTCTCGCATCTGGCCGGCCTGAGATTCAAAGATCTACTGGCGGCCTTCAAAGACCCAGCCGGCGGCATATTGGCCAACTGGGTAGAGCCGGCGCCAGACTCTGGGCGCCCGCAGGGTGCTGAGAAATCAGAAAGCTCCAAATAGGTTGGCTGTGAGGCCAGATTAGCGTGATGGTAAGGCCGGCCTGGAGTGACGATAAGTCCAACTTAGAGTGCCGGTATGGCCGCTTGTACTGTCGCTAAGGCCAGCTCAAAAGCGCAGAAAATTTTTAAATATTGCGGTGAGCGCCAAGCCTGCCGCGCTTGATAGGTATGTAAGGGAACGTTATGGGTAAATGGTTTGATCAGGCCGCAGAGATTGAGCGCTTGCGCACGGAAAACCACCGATTAAAAGCGCAGGTCAGGAGCCTTGAGCTGCGTCTAGGGGTCAGTTACGGCCAGTCGGGAACCAGTGATTACGGTCAGCCGGGCGTCAGTGAGTACGGCCAGCCGGGCGCCTATGGTGACGCTAGCGAGTACGCTCAGGGTACCTACGAGGCCGGCGACGGCGTCGTCGGGGGTGGGGATGTAGATTACGAGGCCGCTGCCTGGCTGGAACTAACCCCCGAAGAACTCCACCTAGTGCGGATGGGCAAAAAAATCAACGCCATCAAAATTTACCGAGACCGCACCGGGGTTGGCTTAGCTGACGCCAAAGCCGCCATCGACGCGGTTGGCTAGGAGGAACCATGCTGTTCATGGGTCATCGTGAGGACGACGGCTGGCTACGGTCTACCTTCAACCTAACTTTCCGGGCCTCATGGGAAATGATGCTACAAGGGGTTTACGAAGCCTGGCATTACTTCGCTAATGTTGAAATCCTGGTCGACCATAAGCCGATTGAAATTAAAACCCCTGAAGACATTCTCAAGATCCCTGAAGACCGCAATATTGTAATTCGTGGATTGCTAATGGTGGCTAGGACTAATGTAGAAATTGTTTTCTACAACCAAGTCCACTTTATTAACGTCTATGTTGAGTGTAACAATGAAGAACTAAAAAACCTGGACTACGAGCACTATAACAAATTCATTGGCAAATTCATTGACAATATGGAAATCGCCATGAATATGCCCGAGGAACAACTCAAAGCTGGCAGGTAGGCGGCGTTGCGGCGTGGGCTTGTGTGTTGCGGTGCAGGATTGTTGCGTTACAGCGCAGGCCTTGTGTGCTGCGGCCTTAGCTTGCTGTGCTGCAGCGCGAACTGCGCCGCATAGTAGCTGGTCACAAGCCTGTGGGCTGAACCAAGAGTGGATAGGGAACTGTAATGATTTTGATTCGTGAAAAAGAAGAAAAGGGCTGGATCCATGCCAACTACCGGCTCACCCGCCCGGTTTCGTGGCAACAGCTATTAAAAGCGGTACACGGGGTTTATGGCTATTTCAAAAAAACCGAGATCCTAGTGGACGGGTTGCCAATCCAGATTAGTCAACCGGAAGAAATATTACAGATCCCTGAGGCTAAAGCTATTTCTATTCGGGGTGTGCTAACAATTATTGACGTGCCCGTGGTGGTAACCTTCTACAATCAGGCCGACTACGTAAATGCTATGGTTGCCTGCGCAAACGAAGAATTCCAAAACACTAACTACGAAAAGTTCAACAAATCAATGAGTCAAATCATGGATAGCCTTGAACTAATGATGTACATACCCACAGCTAACCAGAACTGATAGGGGCGGGCCAGCGCCGATAGGCGGGCCTGCATTTGCGGGCCTGCGCTGAGGCGCTCAAGCCTCTGCCTGCGCTGAGACGCTCAGTCTTTTGTGGTGCTGCGGCTCTAAGGCCTAGAACCCCAAAAGCTTGCGGTAAATTTGCAAATCTTCGTCACCAAAGACGTTGAAGACAACATCCATCTGCGCCTGGGTTGCCTCCAACCAGCGCTGCACAGTGTCAACCGCAACCTTTGCCGCAGGCTCCTTGGGGTAGCCAAACACGCCGGTGCTGATGCAGCAAAAAGCCAGCGACTTCAAACCGTTTTCCTGCGCCATATCTAGACACTGTAAATAGCTGCTCATCAGCTTATATTTCCCAATGTCTGGCAGTGCCGGGTTATAGATCGGCCCAACCGTGTGAAGCACATGCTTAGCCGGTAAGTTATAGCCGCCAGTGATTTTGGCGTGCCCAGTAGGTTCCTCATGACCCTGAACCTGCATCAGCTGCGCGCATTCAAGACGCAACTGCACGCCAGCAAAAGTATGGATAGCGTTGTCAATACAAAAATGTCCCGGCTGCCAGCACCCCAGCATCTGACTGTTGGCAGCATTAACAATGCCGTCAACTTTCAGGCGGGTAATGTCACCCTGCCACAGACGAATCCGAGGATTAAGCGGGCTGACGGCGGCGTCGTCGAGACTAGAAATACCGCCTTCCGCCAGCAAACCAGACAGCAACTCATCCTGCTTTTCCAACCAAAAATGAGAGATAGGCGCAGGCTCTCGGGTGTTAACCAAGGCGCGGAAATGCTGCCACAGCTCATCAAAGCCCTGCACCTGGGGGAAAGCAAAATTACGCTCCGCACACAGCTGCGCCACCAGCTCAGATAACAGCGCCTCCTTTTTACTTTCCAGCATTACCTGCCTCCTTCTAATGGTTCGAATATTGGTTACTTGCTGTTAACGACGACGCCGCTCAGGCTGGGTGGTGACCCCGGGCGCCGTCGTCCTTGCGCGGCCGGGGCTAGACGCCGTCGCCGTCGGGGCTGACAGGCGGAAAGTAGAGATCCGGGGAGGCTTGCGGGCCGGTGAACAGGTCATCAGCTATCTTGCTGATCGTGTCGCGCAGCTCCAAATGCTCCAGATAACGCTGTGGAATCCCGGCCAGGCCCAGGTGTGCGCCGACAATATTGCCAGCAATAGCCCCCGTGGAATCGCTGTCTCCACCATGGTTGACCGCCGAGGTGATGGCCCCTGCAAAATCATCCTCGTGGCGCAGCGAGCACAACAAACCAATGGCCAGGGCCTCCTCAGCCACCCAGCCCTCGCCCAGGGCGTGAATCGCCTCCAAATCAGGCATGTCACTGTCCGCCAGGCGCAGCGTGTAACGCAGCAGCTCCTGCAACTGGCCAAGATAATGTGCGTTAGGGAAAGCTTCAGGCAAAGTGTTCAGCGCCTGTGTGGCAGCCTCGCGTACTGAACTAGCCTCGTCGCGGGCCAGGAGGCTGACAATATGGGCAAACACCCCGGCCGGCATCCAACCCAGCTCATGGCAGTGGGTTAGCTCAGCTAATTGCGCGCCTAGGCGCTGCAGCTCGACGCCGGAAAAGCCCGGGCAAGTGTTGATTAGCCCCACCGGTGCCATGCGCATAATCCCGCCGCAACCCTTGGAGTTATTTACAGCTTTGGCGCCGCTAGCCATGGCCTCGCAAGCATTCATGCAGGTTACGCCCGGTGCGCGCGAGGCAAAAAGCTCAGGCAGGCTGGAAATCCAGGCTTTGGGTTCAGCCAGGGGAAAGGGGCTGACCTGCGTATACATCCACTCCACATAGAACTGGGCCATTTGGGCTGGGGCGTAAGCGGCAAGCGCAGCGGGGGATGGCAGGGTAGGGGACGCTGGGGTCCAAGCAGAAAGCGCGGTGGGAGACACCAGGGCAGGGGCATCGCTAGAGGTAGGGGCTCCGCTGGAGGCCTGGGCGCTGCCAGAGTCTTGGGTTCCGCCAGAGGCTTGGGCTGAGAGCGCAGCCAGCGAGCACAGCAGACTGTTGGCGGTGTACAAAGTCATCTGCGTGTCGTCAGAAAACGGCGCCAAGCCGCGCTCATCTAGCTGGTAGTCGCGAATACCGCGCGAACCGTAACGCGCAGCAATCGCCTCCTCGCGGTCAAACTCAATCGCATAACCCAGCGCGTCACCAGCAGCCCCGCCCAGCAGACAGCCACGATACTTGTCGATGTTTCCCATTTGCGTGTTCCTTTTCAAATGTTCTGGTTGGCGAGCGTTGGCTGGTTGGCGGGTGTTGGCTGGTTGCCGGGCGTTGGCTTGTTGGCGATTTTGTCCTAGCGGCGTCCCGGCTACCAGCCGCGCAAAATAGCTTCCAGCCCGCGCTCAAACTGGGCGCTGAAATCCCATTTTCCGGCCAAAACTTCGCCGATCAGCGGTTGCAGGGCGGCTGCGTCAGCCGGGTCAAGCATGGCGCTGACCGCCATGAGGTCTTCTGCGCCAGCGACGACGGCGTCGTTGGCCCCGCCAGAGGCTGCGGCCGGGGTGGGGGTTGCGGCTGGGGCGGCGCTGCCTGGCTTGGTGACGGCGCCTTCAGTTGTTCCAGCAGGCGGCACTACCTCGGCGGCAACGAAACCAGTGGTGTACACCGAAACCGACGTGATCAGCGCCAACGTGTCCGTAGTGGGCGTAAAACCGCTGCGGGCCAGCGAAGCAAGCACCCCGGCCAGCAGGGAAAGCTGCTCAGGTGTGGAAATCGGGTGGGTCATCAGCAAAATGACCGTGTTGGGGTGATCTTGCAAAGTGGCGCGCAGGCAGTTCGCATACTGGCGAATATATTCCTGCGCCTGCAAGGCCTGGTTAGGGGGCGTTTGTGGGGTGGTAATCGGGATTGAGTCAGGCTCGGTATCAGGGCTTGGATCTGGCCTGGCAGGGGCGGCCGGTGTAGCAGGGGCGCCCGGTGCGGCAGGGGCTGACACAGCAGAGGTGCCCGATGCGGCAGGTGAGCCGGGTGCGGCGTCGTCGTGAACGCCGTCGGCCCCTTGAACCAGAGCCAAAAAACGCTCGTAAGTTAGCCGCCAAAGCTGCTCGCAAATACCCTCCAGCAGGGCCGCCTTATCAGGAAAATGGCGATAAAACGCGGCCTGCGAAACCCCCAAGCGCTTGCCCAGGCTCCGCAGCGACAGGGCAGAAAGTCCGGCGTCGTCAACCAACTCCAGCGCGGCTGACAAAATAATGTCGCGTGTAAGCGCACGAGATTTCGACGACGCCATAGACTCTCCGCTCAAATGCTGGGGTTACTCCTGCCTATAACGAAACTGTACCAAGGCGAGGGCCGCGATCGCCGCGAAAAATCCCCACAAAACCGCCAAGCTGGGCCAAATATCGGCAAAACCCTGCCCATCCAAACTCACCTTGTGGATCGCGTCGATCGCCCAATAAGCAGGCGAAACGCGTGCGGCATCCTGAGCCCAATCAGGAAAAGACGAAACCGTGCAAAACGCCCCGCCAATACCGGCCGCCAGCATCCCCACAATATTAGACAGTGACAAGGCCGTGTCTCGGCTGTGCGTCCACAGCGCAATGGCCACGCCCAACGCCGCCAGTACCGCCGAAAAACTGAGCAAAGTTGCCACCAACGCCAGCAGCGAACCCTTGGGGTCAAAGCCGAAAATAATTGCTCCCAGGGACAAAACCACCAGTATCTGCGCACTTTGAATTATGTAAGCCACCAGCGCCTTGCCCGTCAGCACCGTGGGGCGCGACAGCGGCGAAGCCTCCAGGCGCTGCCAGGTGCCCCAACTGCGCTCATTAAAAAACGAGTCAATAATGTTTTGCACAGCCAGGAACGAAAACAGCACCGCGATTGACGGCACTGCCTGCTCGGCCCCGGAAACGCCCCGGTAGCCGTCGGTTAACAGCATCGCCTTAAAAGCAGGCATCATGAACGGGATCAGCACCAGCGGAATCACCGTCAAAACCAGCGTAGGCGCCGGGTCGCGCAGCTGCAGGCGTAGGTTCAGGCCCGCAACGGCGCTTAGTTGTTTGAGTTGCTTAAGCGGCTTCATTTTCGTTCTCCTTGGGGCTGTTTTCCTGCGGGGCCGGAACGGTTTCTGGGGCCTCGGGGGCGAGGCCCTCAGCGTCGCTCTCCTTGAGGATCTGCAGGTAGGCGCTGTGCAGATCGGCTTGAGGTACGTGCACCTGCACGGGAACCTGACCGTAGGTGGCCACGATCTGCTCCAACGAGCCCTGGGCTACCAGGCGGCCCTGGTTTAAAACGGCGACGTCGGCCCCCAACTCCTCAAATTCGGCCAGGTAGTGGGAGGTATAGACGACGGCGGCGCCCTGCGCGGCTAACTGCCTGACAGTGTCCAGAATCTGACTGCGCGCTTCCACATCAGCGCCAACGGTTGGCTCATCCATGAAAATCAGTTTCGGGCGATGCATGATAGCCATGCCCGCGTGCAGGCGACGCTGCTGGCCACCCGACAGATGCTTGGCGCTTTGATTGGCTTTTCCTGTCAGGCCCAGCATTTCCATAACTTCTTCGCTGCGCACCTTGGCGGCGCGGCGGCCCAGCCCGTGCAAACGACCGAAATAGCCAAGGTTTTGGGCGACGGTTAGATCCGGGTAAATGCCCAGCTCCTGCGGGGCGTAACCGATTAACTCGCCAACATTGTTTTGGGTAGGGTCGACGCCGCAGATGGTCACGCTTCCCGAATCGGCGCGCCGCAGTGAGCATGCGATGGTGATGAAGGTTGATTTCCCGGCGCCATTGCGGCCCAGCAGCCCCAAGATTTGGCCTGGCTCTACGCGCAGGCTGACCCCGCGCAAGACCTGATTGGATCCGTAAGTTTTGTGAATGTCGCGAGCCAGTAAGGCTGGCGGTGTGGTGTTCACTGTTTCCTCCAGTTGGTTAACACTGTTAACTTTTGGCGCCGGGAAGTAGGTTAACAGTGTTAACTTAGGGGTGCAAGAGGGTTTTACAGAACAAAACTTAGGGGCTTTGCGCAGGCAAAAGCCCTGGTTTGGCCTCCCTGTGGAAGGCCAAACCAGGGCCGGTTTGTGTGGTTTTGTGTTAGAGACTAGTCCGCGTATTCATGCCAGATTTGGCGCATGGGCACGCCTTTATCGAAGGTGCGGGTAGAGCCATCTTGGAAAGTGACCTCAACCTTTTCGTCCTCGTCGCCGTCGCTATCGCCGTCGTCGTTGTCGTCGTCAGAGTCGCAAACCCAATCCACCCACTCAATCGCGGGGGACAGGGTGCCGTCGTCGCCAACAATCCGGTAACCTTCGCCCAAAAATTCAGACATGACGTCTTCGATCTTGTCAGCTTGCATGGCTGCTCCTTGCAGGTTTCGCTAGTTTTCGCGGGTGTATTGCCGATGTGCAGGTGGTGGGGCAGGGGCGACGCCGGCAACGCTAAGCCTGAGCAACGCTGCGCCCGGGCGTCGTCGCCAATGCGGCACCCTGAGACGACGCTGGCACCGGGGCGGGCGCCGTCGTCCTTAATAAACAGTGTATCGGGGCGCCTTGACGTGTACCGGTGCGCGCGAATTAAAACGGGTCTAGGGTGGAAATATGACCCCCGAGATTACCGACCCTCAGTTCCAAGCAATCGCCAAAGCCATTGCGGCAGACCCAGCCAACGCCGACTACACCAAGCGCGGGGTGGAGCCGCTGTTCTACGCCGGGCCCCAATGCAAAATCATGATCGTGGGGCAGGCCCCCGGACGCGTCGCGGAAGAAAGCGGCATCGTCTGGAATGACCGCAGTGGCGACCGCCTGCGCGAATGGATGGGCATTGACCGCGAAACCTTCTACAACTCGGGCAAACTGGCCATTGTCCCCATGGATTTCTACTTCCCCGGCACCGGCAAAAGCGGGGACCTGCCGCCGCGCAAGGAATTTGCTGAAAAATGGCACCCGCGCCTGCTGGAGCTCATGCCCGACCTGGAGCTAACCATCCTGGTGGGAAGCTACGCGACCAAGCGCTACCTGCACCTGAAGTATTCCGCCTCGCTGACCCAGGTAGTGCGCAACTATCGCGACTATCTGCCCACCTACTTCCCGCTGGTGCATCCCTCGCCGCGCAACCAGATCTGGATGAAGAAAAACCCCTGGTTCAACGAAGAAGTGCTGCCGCAGCTCAAGGCTCGCGTGGCGGAGTTGCTTTAGAGGGCTTATCGAGGCGGGTGATTGGCGAGGGGGCGTTTAAAGAGGTAGTCGCTTGGCGAGGGGGAGTGGGGGTGGTTGCGGTAAGTGACGTTAAAGCGAGACTGGCTGACGACGTCGTGCTATCTGCAGCAACCCCGAGCTAGAGCCGCCGGCGAGTGGCGGACTGATTGGCTTAAATACTGGGAAAAGTGGCCGTCAGGTGAAACGAAAATGTTGAATTCGTTTCATGCAAGATGTATAATTTTTGCATCTTGTTAGAAACGTTGGAGGTGGCAATGCTGCGGGTCCTTCACCTGGAAAACTGGAAATCGTTCCATGAGCCAGTTGATTTCACGATGATCGCCGGCAAGGAAAGCCGTCACAGCGAGACTCTTTTCCGTGACGGTAAAGCGCGGATTTTGCCTACCACTGCCATCTATGGAGCTAATGCTGCTGGTAAATCTGCTCTGCTTGATGTAGCGCAGCAGCTCAAGACGTTAGTGTCTGAGCCTCGGGCGCGAGGTTGGCGTATTCCCTATGAGCCCCATAAGCTTTATGGTGTGGGGGAGCCTACCGTGCTCGGCGTCGAGATTGTTCTTAATGTTCCTGATTCAACCTCTAAAAGGGATGCGATTGTCTATTACGAAGTGTCCTACACTGCCGAGAAGGTTGTAGCGGAATCGCTTTATCGCTTGCGCTCTGTTGATGAGGAGGCAGTCTTTACTCGCGATGAACAGGGCGTGGAGCTGTACGGGGATCTTGAAGACAATGAGTTTGTAAAAGCTCTGGCATTAACTGTCCAGACAAACCGGCTGCTGCTGGAAACACTAGCTAATAGCGAGCAGAAAAACATTGGGCTTATCGCTGGAGTCATTGAATGGTTTGCTTCTCTGAACGTGATCCGTCGAGGCACGTCATTTGTAATGATGCCGCAAGGGATTGCGAAATATGACACCTTTCGTCAGCAGATGGTCTCTGGATTATCGACGGCGGACACAGGTATTTGCGATGTTTTGTTCGATCCCGTTGAGCGTGAGAAAGTGCCGATGCCTGATGAGATGCTGTCGCACTTTGAGTCTCAGCTTGTTTACGACAAAGAAGCCTTCTTAGCCAATAACATTAGCGAGGGGGCGGTTTTCCGTATGCGTCTTAAGGAAAACGGGGAAGTCTCCTACGAACGGCTTGTAACCAAGCATAAAGACGGCGACAAACAGTTTAAGTTACCTCTTGATCAGGAGTCAGACGGTACTATTCGCTACCTAAATCTGCTTCCTATCCTTTACCGGGCAGGGCAGCAAAATAACCGTGGAGTGTACCTAATTGATGAGTTGGAAGATTCTCTGCATCCAAAACTTACGGAAGAGCTATTACGGCGTTTCTTGAATTCAACAGGAAACGATCAGCGTCGGCAACTGATATTCACTACTCATGAAGTTCATCTGCTTCACTGTGACATGCTACGCAGGGATGAGATTTGGCTTGTTGAAAAGCATGGCCACAACTCTGAGCTTGTTCGCCTGACAGATTTCTCTGCTGAAGGCGTTCGAGACGGAATGGATCTGCAAAAGGCTTATATGTCTGGCCGCCTTGGCGGCGTCCCGCGTCTCTAAGGGCTCATCGAGGCAACTGATAGAGCGGTAAGCTGTGCACGTCAAAGACGCTCAAGTCTGGACATCGGCGCGGATGCGTGGAATTCGTCCCAATGGACAGATTTACCAGAACTAATCGATTGGCTCGACGAGCTGGATCCTAAAGAGAAAAAACACTGATATGGATGATTTGCGTATTATGCCCGGCCCGGGCTGTCCGCATGGGTTGGTTGTTCCCGCTGGCGAGCTAGTGGAGCGATTCTCCCACGCTTCAGGCCCCGGTGGTCAGGGAGTCAACACCGCAGATTCGCGCGTGCAACTTAGCCTAGACCTGGCCACAACCAGCTCCCTAGACGATGTCCAGCGCCAGCGAGCTCTGACTCACCTGGGAGAACGTCTCAATGGCAGTGTCCTAACCGTTGCTGCCGCCGAACACCGCTCTCAGCGCCGCAACCGCGTGGCCGCGCGCGAAAGACTAGCCGCAGTTTTGCGCGCCTCACTAGCCCCGCCCCGACTGCGCCGTCCCACCAAGCCCAGTCGCGCAGCTAAAATGCGCCGCCTGGTAGACAAAAAGAAACGTTCCGAGCTCAAAGCGGGGCGCCGTCGTCCTGGCATGGAGTAAGCAGACTAGGCGAACAAGGCAGGGCGCCCCTAACGGGCCTGGGGCTTGGAACGATCGTGTCCGGCGCCCCTCACGTGACCGATGCGATGATTTTGGCCGCCGCCGAGGCCGTGGCCAGTCAGGTGACGTCGCACGAACTGGGTGCGTCCCTCCTGCCGCCGGTGGATCACTTGCGTGCGTCGTCGGCGACTGTCGCGGTTGCCGTCGTCCGTCAGGCTATCGCAGATGGCCAGTGCGACATGGATCCGGGTGACGTCGTCGAGGCCGTTCGCCGCGCCATGTGGCAGCCGGTCTACCAGGACCTAGAGAGCTGAATTGTGAGAGCAAGGCCGCGCCGGTTGCCGAGGGGTAGTAGGCGCGGCCTGCTGCTAGCTGAAACTTAGACGAAGGTTGTAGCAGTAGAAACCAAGGCGGCGTCGTCCCAGGAAGTCACAGCAAGAAGAGTCCCTGCGGGGCTGACGTCGGTGTAGGAAGTAGCAGGAATAAAGGCTTTGCGGGGGTACCCAAAGGAAATGCCTCACAAATACTGAGATTTCATCCCTTCCCTATAAAACCCCATGGAAAAATTATAGGGAAGGGATGATTTTGCCTGTGACGTCGTCCGCCCCTGCCAACTGCGGGGACCTACTAGAGCCGAAACCGAAGTGACAAATGGACTTTTATACCCTTGATTACATCATCTCGCAGCAGTCGACTGACTGGACCATGCGAGTGATTTCGATCCTGGCGCTACTACTAGTGTGCCTGGTTTTCAGCGTGCTTTACATGCGCGACAGGATGCGCACCCGCTGGCGGGATCTGGGTGTAGGTACCCTGATTCTTTCGCTGGTGCTGGTGGGGATTCAGACCGAGCAATATCTAGACCTGAGTGACCAAGCGGCCCAGTCAAAGCAGTTAGTGCTTTTCGTTAAGGGCGTTGCCCAGGATCAAAAAATCTCCACAGACGAAGTACTGGTAAATTCAACCAGTCTAAAAGACGGCATTATTGTGCGTTTTAAAGACGAGAATTACCGCGTTCACCTGAACGAAGACAACAACTCCTACACGCTTGAGCGTACGCACATTATTGACCACAACGTTTATGTGGATGGGAAGCACTGACATGGATTTCTATACGCTAACCGCAATTAAGTTTGTGCTTGGTATCCTCGTAATGATTATTCAGATTAACATTATGGGGAAATATGAGTTTTCGGTAAATACTCCGCTTAACCAGGGTCAGAACTTTGTGCTGGGTGGAATTATCGGCGGCGTCATTTACAACTCTTCAGTCTCCGTGCTGCAATTCCTGATCCTTGCGCTTATCTGGTCGCTTGTGGTGATCTCGGCAAAGCTACTGATAAGCAGTAACAAGACCTTTAGGCGGGCTATCTCAAGCCAGCCGGAAGTCATCATTTACGACGGCGAACTGAAAGTCGCCAATTGCGCCAGGGTTGGTCTACGTGCCGAGCAGGTAAGCCGTTGCCTGCGTGAGGAGAACATCTCCAGCATTCGCGATGTGAAGGTTGGCATTATGGAGGCAAACGGTAATCTGATCATCCGTCAGCGTGGTGCACAAAGCAAGATTCCGCTGCTGCCGATCATTAGCGATGGCCAGATCATCAGCCTTGGTCTAGCGCTTGCCAACAAAGACAAGGCATGGGTGAAGCAGCAGCTCAAGGAGCAGGGCTACAGCTCGGCAAAGCACATTTACCTTGGCGAACTTGTAGAGGGCAAGCTTGAGGTTGTGCCCTACAAGTAATTAGTTGTGCCCTACAAGTAAACACAGGTACAGCAGGCACAGCAAACAAATACAGGCAAAATCATCCCTTCCCTATAAAAATTCCATGGGGTTTTATAGGGAAGGGATGAAATGTCAGTATCTGCAGACGCAGTGCACAACATGTAGGCTCCGTGCCGGCGTCGTGCAGATACCATGCAGGCACCGCGCAGATACTGTGCCTGCAAGGCGATGGGTGTCTGTGATGAACGCGCAGTTTGCTGATTAGTTAGCTTTAAACTGTAGTAGTTAGTAATCTACAACAGGCTATTCAGACTTTTGGTTGGGGTCTTTTGGTAGAGGAAAGAACTCACTCCAAGACCCAACGGCACTCTTGTACATTGAGCCAGTCGCGTTTTTATTAACTACCTGATATGGGTTGAAATCATAAGTTGGATTATCACCCTTTAACCATTCGTCAGCATACTTAGCGTGGTATGTGGCTGCATCCTCGATGCTCCCCTTAACGGTGCCTTTGAGGGTATCTTTCGCAATGTCGTCTACAGTATTCATTACTGCTTCTTTAGAAACACCTTGACTGAAGTTACGGAGATTGAACGTGTCGTGTGCTGTTTCTTTACCTATGAAATCAAGAGTGTTCTGTGCAGGAGTCTTAAGGGCATGCTCAAGATTTCCGCTAACGGTTTGTCCTGCCCCTGCGGCAGTGGGGGCTTTCGAAAGTCCCGATAATGATCCGCGCGCACCTGCAATGGAAATGCCGTCAAGAACAGTGCTAACCCCAAACTCGGCCCAACCAATTTTTCCGTTGTATAGGTCAATGCCGTTCGCGGCAATATCGGTTGATGCCGAAGCAATTGTTAACACTTGCCCAGCCGTAAACAGAGCGGCAGCCACCGGTGCACCAACACCAGTCAGGGCTAGCACTCCGGCGGCAATAGTGCAGACTGCAGATGCCTTTCCGGTCCAATCGCTGATGTCGTGCAGTTTGTCTTCGACCGGCTTGTTCCACCAGTCAGCGATGCTATCCCCGGCCTTCTCCCACCAATGCTTGGCCTTTTCAGCTGCGGGATCATTGTTTGCCGGCTGCGGGTTGGAAAGCCCACTTTGAAGCGCCGAGCTGGCTCCCGCGATCGAGGATGCCTGCTCCTGCTCGTCTGCGTTACGGTTTAGCGTGGCGGCGGCGTCGGAAAGCTGGGTTGCCGCGTTGTTGAGCTGACCCATGAGGTGACCGTGCCAGTCGGCCTTGAAGCTGTCGGCGTCTTCACCCACCCAGCCGCTGGAATTTAGCCGTGAATTGATCGTAGGAATTACGTCGCCGGTCAGTTTCGACGAGTTATCCGTAAACATTTGCGCCAGTTGACGTAGGGCTTCTACGTCTGCGCCCACTGTGGTCATGGGTCGTACCCTCCCTGTGGCAGGGCCCGGCGTCGTCGCAATGCGGCCCGGGCCAAGTGACATTAACTGCCTACAGGGTATTTATGCTGCCGGCGACGCGGGTATGGGGATTAAGCCCCGCACGGGTGGTGAGGGTGGCGGTTAAGTGGTAAATGTGCAGGTTTTGGGGCCGACGACGGCGCTCGGCTGGGTGGGGGTGCAGAAACTGAAATATCGTCCGTTCCCTATAAAAATACACGTATTTTTTATAGGGAACGGACGATTTTGCCTGTGTTTGTCTGTGTCTGTATATGCTGTGCCTGCACCTGCCTGTGTATTGGCAGTGCTTATCTGTCAGGTGTGGGACTTGTTGCGGTTGGCGAAGAATGCCGACACGATCAAGACCAGGCCAATCGTGCCCAGGGTGCTAGCCCCTACCGCCGTCCAGGAGAAGTGCACTCCCATGGCCAGTGCCCCCAAAATTGCGGCTGCGGCCAGCATGATCAGGGAAGCAATCAGGGTGGACACGCGCGGACGCTTTAGCTCGGCAGGCTCTTTGCTGCTCTGGCCACGCCAAACAGCATCTTCCTTAGTGGACTCGGAGGAGCCGCTGGACTCGGAGGAGCCGCTGGGATCGGAGGAGCCGGTGGAGTAAGCCTCGGTGGAGCTATATGCGCCAGTGGAGTTGTAAGCGGCTGAGCTGGCCGAAGTGGCGCTCGCGCTGGCTGCCGTGGTGCCGGCCCCCGTCGCGCTGGCCCCCGTCGCGCTGGCTCCCGTGGTGCTGGCCGCCCCGTAAGCCCCGTATGTCCCCGTCTCACTAGCTCCCGTTGCGCTGGCGGCGCTGGTGGTGGACAGCGGGCTGGCAGGCTCATCGTAGGAACTGTAGCCTCCGCTGAAGTTGTAGGAGTCAGCGGAACCATTGGAACTGTTAGATCCGTAGGGGGCACCGGAGCTATCGGGGTTTAGGTAACTGCTGTTGATGCTCATTTGCTTGTTTCCTTAGTTACTGGTGGGAGCCGATTCGATGGTGCGCACCTGGCCTACAGCCTGGCCCACCTTGACCGTGATGGTGCCCTTTGAACTGCCTGCATTTGAGCTCTGCGCGCTAGCTGGCGAAGAGAAGATCAGCTTGCTGGCAGAGCCTGAAGGCCAACCGTTAACCGTGCTCTTTTCGTAGTAGTACATGGCAAATGGCTGTGAGCTGCTCGACGCCGTGGCGCTGGGGCTGGCTACTGCGCTGCCGGGGGTTGCGCTTGCGGTGCCAGAGGGGGTAGCCACTGCTGTACTGGGGCTGGCCACGGCCGTACCAGAGGGGCTGGGGGAGGCGGTCACCCAGTTGCGCGGGGTGGGGGTGCTGGCGTCGTCGTCGAAGTCGTCGGAGTTGTCACCGTCGATAGAGTTGTAGGTGTTGGTGGGCTGCAGGGTGTGCACGACGCCGTTCTCACTGACCTGCCAGGGGGAGTAGGCACTCAGCGTGGCCGCCTCTACACCCTTAGAGTGGTCCATCTCAATCCGCACGCTCTGGCCGTAGGCGGTTTTAATAGTCAGCTGGCCAACAAAAGAGTTCACCGTGATGGTGCGGTTTTCGCCGGCCGGAGCCTGGGTCAGGTCAAGGGTTGTTTCACCCACGAAGTTCGGGATCGAAGGAACCATGTAGTTGTAGTTGGACTTATCTACCCGAACATTTTGCCAATCAATATCCAGCGCGCTTTGCGGTGCCGCCGAAGTGATTGCAGCGATCGGCATGAAACCGAAAATCAGGGAAAACACTGCCATTACGCTGATCCAGCCGCCGTGACGTCCGCGCACTGCGCACACTGCCAGGGCCAGGCCCATCACGCCTGCCGCTAAGGCCGCCGAGATCACCAGGGAGCGCAGGCTCTGCTCAAGCACCATAGGAATTGCGCACATCACCAGCAAACCCAGGGTGATCAGGCTTAACATGCTGCCCGGTCCGGGTGCCCAGTTTTTACGCTGGTAGGGCTGGTAGTTAGGGCGCGGGCCGCCCGCGTTGTAGTTGCCCTGCCAACGCGGAATGGGCTTACCGTTGCTGCCTACGGGCGGGGCGGAAAAAACCTGCTGGCCCTCGCCTCCGTTGTAAGCGCTGTTGGGGCCATAGCTGCCGTTGTAAGTGCCGTTGGGGCCGTGGCCGACGCCGCCGTCGTAGCCTCGGGTTGAGGCGTAAGCCCCGTTTGGGTCGTAGTTTTCTGAGCCGACGCCGCTGTTTCCGTAGCCGCCGTCAGTGCCGCCCCCGTTGCCGCCGTCGGGACCATAGCCAGCGCCGCCGTCGTAACCGCCAGGGCCGTAAGGGTAGCCAGAGTAGTTTTGCGAGTTACGCCGTGAGTTAGCGATGAGCAGCACTGCTACCACAGCGGCGATACCAATAAGGGTGCTATTACCAAAAAAACTGGGTAAGATGGGTAAGAAACCTAGCGAAACGCTTGCCGGGGCGCCACTAAAGAGCGCTAACACAATCGCGCCAGCCAGGCCGCCGGTGAAGTCGCCGTGCAGAGCCTGCTCCACGTGGATGCGCCCATCTTCAACCTCGGGCAGGAAAGCCCAGGCCAGGGAGTAGAGGAAACCGCCAAAACCAAGCAGGGCGGCCACTATAAACAAGATGCGCACCAGGGTCATGTCGATGCCGTAGCGCTGGGAAATCCCCGAGCATACGCCACCAAGCACTCGCGGCTGGGCGCGGTAGAGGTTCATGGCGCGGATCGAGTTAAAGAAGCGGTCCATGCCGCTTTGGCCGTAGGTGCCGGGGTTGCTGTGGTAGCCGGCGCCCTGGAATGCGGGACCGTTCTGGTAGCCGGGGGCCTGGTAGCCGGTGCCCTGGAAAGTCTGGCCCGGGCGGCCCTGCGCGGTGCCGGCCTGGCCGTAAGCGTTCTGGCCGCTTTGCCCGTAAGCGTTCTGGCTGCTCTGCGCTGAGCCCTGGAACCCAGAGCTGGTCTGCGCGGAGCCCTGCGCGGAAGTAGAGTCCGCAGCACCCTCGCGCTCGGCGTCGTTGTTAAAGTCTTTGCTGTTCATGCTTCAAGTTTGCAGCTAACCGATGCTTTGGCGATATTGGGGACTACCCTGATATAACCCTGATTAATCCCTACCCACCCCTAATGGCACCTCTTTGCGTGCAACTATATAAACGTGAGTGCCACCCCTAATCAGTCCTCTGACTTGCCGCAGCCTTCCCCAGGGCCGACGTCGTCACTGTCAGGTTCGACGCCACAGTCTGCGGGTTCGACGCCGCTGGCGGGCTCAGCGTCACCTATCCCAGATCCGACGTCGCCACTTATGGGTTCGACGACGTCGCCGCTCGCCTCATCTTCGGTCGCGTCTGCCCCTATTGGGGCTCAGGCAGCCGAGCCTGCCCCGGCTGTAGCTCAGCCTGCCCCGGCTGCGGGCCAGTCTGAGTTAACTGCGGGCCAACCCTGGCGCCCCGACTTCACTCCGCCGCCTAGTTGGCGTAACCCCCGAGGTAGTGGGCGAGGGAACGCCGGTTTGCAAGTAGACGGCGCGCGCAGTCACCATGGTCAGCAAAATTGGCCGTGGGACAGCGTCTACGGGCAGGAAAGCCGCGCGTGGGGGAGTGCTACTCAGGCCGGCCCACAGACGGGCGGTAGGCAGCCGGGAGCCAGCCGTGTGACAGGTGACCAGGGCGCCGGTAGCCGAGCCGGAACTCAAGGCGGTACCCAGGCGGCGTCGTCGCGCCCCCAACTGGTGCGCCTAAACCACAACCCCACCCCACTAGCCGACGGGTACATGCCACCAGCAGCCCTAATGGGCGGGGTGTGCGCGGGCATAGCCACGCACCTGGGCGTAAACGTGTGGCTAGTGCGCGCTATTTTTGTGGGTCTGCTCTTCCTAAACGGGGTCGGCGCGCTGGCATATGCCCTGGCCATAGCCCTAATTCCAGCCGGCAACCCAGCCAGTTCACAGCTAGCCGCCCCCACCCGCCTGGCCACGCAGCTAAACCAGCTACAGAGCAAAGACGGCAGAGATCAGGCCACCACCATATTTAGCGGCGTAGTGCTGCTAGCCCTGGCCGCAATCCTGGTGGCCTGGAGTCGAGGCTGGCTGGAAAGCAACGCCTACCTGCCGCTGCTGATAATCGGTTGCGGTGCTGCCCTGGCCTGGAGCCAAGCCGAAGAAGTAATGCATACCCCGCGTTCAATGGCGGCAATCGCGCGCTTAGCGGCCGGCCTGGCCCTAGCAGTTTTAGGGGTGTTGATTTGGCTCAGCGACCACACCGACATGTCAGGCATGCTGATCGGGGCGTTCGCGGCCCTAGTGATGCTAAGCGTGGTGGCCCTAGTGCTCGCCCCGCTGTGGTTGGGGGTAATCAGGCAGCTGTCCCAAACCCAAGCTGCCCAGGTACGCGCCTCCGAACGCGCCGACATTGCCGCCCACCTACACGACTCAGTGCTGCAAACCCTCACCTTGCTGCGCGCCCAAGCTGACGATCCCCAGCGTGTGGCCGCCCTGGCGCTAAGCCAAGAACGTGAACTGCGCGCCTGGCTTTACGGGGACAACCACCCCACCAACGAAAACCTTCGCAGCGAGGTAGAAAGCGTTTCACGTGAAATTGAGCAGCTTTACGGCGTGCCTGTAGATAGCGTGATTGTGGGAGACACCCCGGCCACCGCCAAAACCCGCGTGCTCACCTCGGCCCTGCGTGAAGCCCTAGCCAACGCGGTACGCCACGGCAAACCTCCCATTAGCCTATATGTGGAGGTCAGCGGCCAAGAGGTGGAAGCCTACGTGCGCGATCACGGCGCCGGCTTTGACCTAGAAGCCATAAACCCAGACCGCCACGGGGTGCGCGACTCTATCATCGGCCGGATGCAACGCCACGGCGGCAGCGCCACCATCCGCGCGCGCGAACCTGGCACAGAGGTGTGTCTGCGCCTGGCCTTGCAGTAGCTGAGTGCACAAAAACTGACATTTCGTCCGTTGCCTATAAAACCCCATGTATTTTTTATAGGGAAGGGACGATTTTGGGTGTAGGGAAGCCAATACAATTAACTACATGGCTGAACCTCTAAGCGTCCTGCTCGTTGACGACCACGCCCTTATCCGCGCCGGGGTGCGCGCCCAACTAGAGCGCGTACCGCAGCGAATCACCGTAGTGGGCGAGGCCGAGGACGTGCCCGGGGCAATCGCCGCCGTCCACGCACTAAAACCCGATGTGGTGCTGCTAGACGTGCACCTGCCTGGCGGTAACGGCTCCGGTGGCGCCCAAGTGGTTCGAGACTGCGCGGATATCACTGCCACCCGCTTTTTGGCTCTAAGTGTCTCTGACGCCGCCGACGACGTCGTAAGCGTTATCCGGGCCGGCGCTCGCGGGTATGTCACTAAAGCCATTGCCCCGTCTGACCTGGTGGCAGCCATTGAGCGGGTAGCTAGTGGCGACGCCGCGTTCTCCCCGCGCCTAGCCGGTTTTGTGCTGGATGCGTTTGGTTCCACCCCAGCGCAGGTAGAAGACAGTGAACTGGACTTACTTTCCAACCGTGAACGCGAAGTTATGCGTCTAATTGCGCGCGGCTACACCTATAAAGAGGTAGCCAGTGAACTGTTTATCTCCATTAAAACTGTGGAAACCCACGTCTCTAAAGTGCTGCGCAAGCTGCAACTATCTAACCGCTATGAGCTAACCCGCTGGGCTAACGCCCGTAACCTGGTCTAACCCCAGCCTGCCAAAACGCCCGTAACCTGGTCTAACCCCGCTTGCCAACTGCCTGCCAAAACGCCCGCATAAAAGTAACCTGGTATGAAACATGGAAAGACAAATTCTTTACCCTAGCGGCCAAGCTGACTTTAGTGCCCGAGTGCCAGCGCTGGTACATCTGGGTTCAGGCCACTTGGTGCTAGTTCATGATCTACGCCCGCGTCCCAAAGGTGAACACTGGCGCTCCAGCGGCGGCGCGCTGCCTGACGACCTGCCCAACCCCAACTCGGTAGTGGTGCGCCACAGCTACAACCACGGCTCCACCTGGGATGACGCCCAGATCCTGGCTGAGGGGGTAGCGCGCGGTTACAGCCTGGACGGTATCGGCTGCGGCTACTCTGACCCCTCCCTGATCTGGGATGGCAGTAAGCTACACCTATTTATTACAGCCTCACGACTAACTGGCCTGTTTGGGGCCAAGCCGGCCCTGCAAGCCCCCGCCCCGGGTTGGCATGAAACTCCCGCCGCCGCCCTGGCCAAGCAGGGTGATGAGGAGCTAGCCCTGCTCTACGGGGTCAGCCGGGATAATGGTTACACCTGGAGCTGGCGCCAAATCGATATGGCCGCCGCTGCGACTGGCGGCAAACGTAGTTGGCGCACCAATTTCAAGGTAGCTCCCTGCGGCTTTAGCGTCTCGGGTCATGGCGTCTGTCTAAATAGCGGCCGCCTGGTACAGCCCCTAGTGCTGCGGATAGAGGGCAGCAGTGAGGGGGCGCAGCAGTTGCAGGCATGCTGTCTACTTAGCGACGACGGCGGCCAAAGCTGGTTCCTGGGCCAACCTTGTCAGCGAACACAGGAAGGACAAACCGGCAGCCTGGCCGGCGGCACCGCCACCAGCGGCGTCGATGAATTTTGCATAGCCCAAGTAAACGCAGACGTCCTGCTGCTTTCCGCTCGTGACGCCGGCTATAGCGGCCAGCGCCTGTCTGCAGTCAGCGTAAACGGGGGAGTTAGCTGGTCTAAGGCTTCGCCCGATCCTGTGGCCGATCCGGGCTGTAACGCGGGCATGGTTAGCGTGCGCGCCAGTGAATTTGGGTTAGTGATTGTTTCTGACCAACCGCATGTATTTTTAATGCAATCTGAGCTTTACAACACTGTTTACGGCGGTAGGCATGCCGATGACCGGTTCGCACTGCTCACTAACGCCTTTGATGCGCGCCAACGCCGTAATGGCTGGCTGGAAGCCGTGCTGCTACCCCCGGGCGCAGACTATGGTTACACAGAGGGAGAAGAGTATGGGCCGGTGCGCTATCAGCTCCTAGTTGAGCTTGAGCCAGGTAGTTTTGGCTACAGCGATGTGGCCTGGACTGATCGCACCGTGGTGGTTGTTTATGAAAGCGAGGGCGGGCTTAAACAGGTAAGTTTAAGCGCGGGAGAGATACGTCAACGAGTGGTTTAAGTCCCAACGGGCTGGAATAGGTGGCCTGACGGGTGGCAGTATGGGAGAGTGACTATCCCCGTGCAAGCCGCAGTCAGCCATCTTCAGGCCGCTAAAGTGGCGATCATCCCTACCGACACCGTCTATGGAATCGGTGCGTTAGCAAGTGACGCCCGCGCCGTGGCACAGGTGCTGGCCGCCAAAGGTCGGGGACGGCAAATGCCCCCGCCGGTACTAGTCAGCGACATCTCTCAGCTGGACGGCGTCGTCGCCAATATCCCAGCCCCAGCCCGCGCCCTCATGGAAGCCTACTGGCCCGGGGCGCTCACCCTGATTCTTCCCGCCCACCCAGATCTAAGTTGGGACCTGGGCGAAACCGGCGGCACCGTAGCCGTACGCCAACCCAACTATCCGCTCACTTTGCAGCTGCTGAGCCAAACCGGCCCGCTGGCAGTTACCAGCGCCAACCTCACCGGCCAGCCGCCCGCCACCGACGCCACCCAGGCGCGCACTTACTTTGGTCCTCAGATCGACTCGGGCGAGATTTACTTGCTCGACGACGGCGCCACCCCTGGCCCGGTACCCTCCACTATCGTTTCTTTCGCAGCCCCCCAGCCTAAGGTGCTGCGTGTAGGGGTGCTCAGCGTGGCGCAGATCGAAGCTGTTATCGGCAAGGTAAACGGATAGGGGTCGCCTGTGAAGGTTTACCTACTGATTTTGTTGGTGGCTGCGGCCATTACCTATGTGAGTGTGCCGGTGGTGCGCCACATCGCTTTGGTGACTCACACGCTCACCCCGGTGCGTTCGCGTGACGTGCATAAGGTTCCCGTGCCGCGTCTGGGCGGGGTGGCCATGTATGTGGGTATGGTGGCTGCCATTGCGGTGGCCTCCCATATTCCCTACCTGGAGGGCGTGTTTGAAGGAGGCAGCGCCTGGGGGGTGGTGACCTCCGGCGGTCTGCTGTGTGCGCTGGGCGTGGTGGATGACCTCTTTGACCTGGAATGGTGGGCAAAACTTGCCGGCCAAGCCCTGGCAGCCTCGATTTTGGCCTGGCAGGGTGTGCAACTGGTGTCTTTCCCAATTGCGGGGCTGACTATCGGTTCTTCCGGTTTTTCCATGGTCATGACGATTTTCGTGGTACTTACCGCCATTAACGCCGTTAACTTTGTTGATGGTTTGGATGGTTTGGCGGCTGGGACTGTGGCTATTGGCGCCATGGCGTTTTTTGGCTACACCTATGTGCTTACCCGTAACACGTCGCCTGACTCTTACGCCTCACTGGCGGCCACATTAGGTGCCGCCCTGATCGGTATCTGCCTGGGCTTTTTGCCGCATAACTTCAACCCGGCCACAATCTTCATGGGCGACTGTGGCTCTATGCTGCTGGGCTTAATGAGCGCGGCCACGGCAATTGTGGTTACCGGCCAGATTGACCCGATTTCGATTAGCTATGGGCGCGCGCTGCCGGCCTTCTTGCCGGTGCTACTGCCCTTGGCCATGATGCTGCTGCCGCTAACGGACATGATGTTGGCCGTGGTGCGCCGCGTTAGTGCCGGTAAGAGCCCCTTCCACCCCGACCGTATGCACATCCACCACCGTCTGCTTTCGGCTGGTTTGACGCACCGGCGCGTGGTGCTGGTTATGTATATGTGGACGGCGGCGGTGGTTTTCCCGCTGGCGGCTTGGGCCTTCATTGAGACCCGCCAGGCTATTTTGGCCCTGGGACTATCCCTGATCGCGGCCTTCGTGTTCACCGGCTTTATGCGCAAAACTAAAGAGCCTGCGAAGAAGTCCGCAAAGAAAACTGTAAAGAAGCCTAAGAAGAAGCCTGCGCCTAAGCAGGATCTGCCTGATTCGGTGCATCCGACCAAGCTTCCCGACAAGACTGATGCCACTCCGGTGGTGCGTGTGCGTAGCGCCTCCACGCCCGTGGTTGATAGCTCCTCTCTCAGTGCAGCTAGCTCGGCCACCGCTAGTGTGCCTGTTGTGGATAGTTCTGCTGAGGCTGGTTCTGTTGCGCCCGCTGGCTCTGCTGAGGTTGGCTCTGTTGCGCCCGCTGGCTCTGCTGCTTCTAGTGCGACGACGGCGCCTAGGACCCGCCGCTCTAGGCTTAAGCCGCGCTCGACTACGCCGCCTTGGCTACAGTCAGATGAGTCGGCGCCGGCTAGTGCGGCCTCTGCTGCTTCTAGCGTTAGCGTGGCCTCGACGTCGCCCTCAAGTGCTGCTGTGAATGCGCCTTCAAGCCTTAGCGCACCCTCAACACAATCTGCACCTTCATCTTATTTTGCGGCCAACTCGCCCGCTGAGCTTGCCGCATCCAAGCTGAGCGAGCCTATGCGCAGCCAGCAACTAGCTGCGGACCAGCTGGCCCCGGCTCAGGCCCCGCTGAGCGCGCCCACGCAACCTGGGGCGCCTGCCCAGCCGGTGGCTCAGGTGAGCCAAGACGCCGCGGCGCAGGCTTCTTTGTCTGTGCCGGTTGCTCCAGCAACTCAAGCTGGGCAAATGCCGGGTGCAGAGCCTGCTGTGCAGACGCGACGACGTCGAGCTGGCCGCCACGCCGCTACTACGACAGAGCAGCCTACCCAGGCCACTCAGGCCGTCCCGGCGCTAACGCAGCCAGCAGTCACTCCGGCTGCACCAGCAGCTGCGTCCCAGCAGGTAGCCCAGACCGGTGCGCCGCAGCCGAGCCAGCAGGCAGTCCAGGCCAGCGCGCCACAACCGAGCCCGCAGCCCGCCGTGCCGGTGAGTCCGCAGCCGAGTCAGCAGGTAGTCCAGGCCGGTGCGCCGCAGCCGAGCCCGCAGCCCGCCGTGCCGGCGAGTCCGCAGCCGCCGTCGAGCCCGCAAGGCCCTTACGGAGCCGGCGCTAACAGCAGCCCGGTATGGCAGGCCCCGCGCAACCCCAACGTGCGCTACGACGTCGTCCCCAACCAATCCCTATGGCAAGACGAGGAAGACGACGACACCAACCCCACCGGAGTGCCGGCAATTTAAAAGCGCCGGTAGCTAACCAATAAGCGAGCCAAATGAGCCACCTAAGCGCCACCCAGAACTTCCGCCGCACCGCCCGCCGCTGCCTAGCAGTTGGGCTGATCCTTGCCTGCCTAAGCCTGGGGATTTCCTTCGCGCTAGAGGGAGCCAAGGCGGCTGGACTGGCCTGGGGTGGGGGAGCGGGCCTATTGCTGAGCCTAGTGACTGCCGCGATCTTGTACATTCCCTGGGACCGCTACCCACAGCTGGCCGGCTCAGGGGTCATGATCGACTTTACGCTCAAAGTGCTGGTGATGATCGGCTGCCTGATAGCGCTAAAAAATTTGGGTGATAAAGCAGTTAACCCGCGCTACTTTGTGCTGTCTTTAGCTGTAATTTTGGTGGGTTTAACCTTAACCGAAGTAGTGAGCTTAGCCACAGGCAATAAGGTATATGTAGAGACAAATGGGTCTGGCGCGAGGCCTAAGTCCTAAGGATTTCTGCTAAAAGAGTTACTGATGTGACTCAAGCTACTGTAGATAGGTACTAAGGCGTGCTTTCCTCGCAGCTTTAGGAGCACAATAGGTACTTAGGAATTGCTGTAAGGTGAAGAGCCGAGACGCAGTAGTTCTGTGAAACCTAAACCATCAACCAAAGGGGGGCCTCGGTGCTGGATGTAACCGCACCCGCTCAGCTGGTCACGGCTGTAGCCGCGAAAGGTGGATTTGTGCCACCAAGCATCGATGACTTCTTTCCCCCAGCATTGGCATTCTTGAACACCCCGTTCGAGCTCAACCGCATCATGCTGGTACGCATCATCATGACGCTAGTGCTAGTGCTGGCATTTGGGATCGGGGCTGCACGCGCCAAGCTAGTGCCTGGACGTTTCCAAAATATGCTGGAAATGCTGCTGGAATTCGTGCGCAAGAACGTGGCTGAAGACGTGCTAGGTGAGCGTCGCGCTGTGCGCTACACGCCGGTGCTGACCGTAGTTTTCCTAGGTATCTTGTTTATGAACCTAGCTGGAATTATCCCGGGCCTGCAGGTGGCAGGTACCTCGGTGATTGGTATGCCGCTGGTGTTCGCCATCTTCGCCTACGTCATCTTCGTGGCAGCAGGTATTAAGGCCTCGCACGGCAACCCGTTCAAATTCTTCAAAGACCAGACCATGCCTAAAGGTGTGCCTGGGGTGCTCTACGTACTAGTAACCCCCATCGAGATCTTCTCCACCTTCATCATGCGGCCAGTCACTTTGACGCTACGTCTTCTGGCCAACATGGTTTCTGGGCACATCCTGCTAGCCCTGTGCTTCCTGGCCACAAACGCCCTGTTCTTTGAGGCCAGCGGCTGGATTAAGGGCCTGGGTGTAGTCACTTTGGGGCTGGGCCTGGTATTCATCCTGTTTGAAGCTTTCGTGGCTGTCTTGCAGGCATACATCTTCGCCCTGCTGACGGCGGTCTACATCGACACTTCGATTTCCGCCCACTGATCGCCTAGATACTTAACTTAGGCAAACAAAGCTATCCTTAACTAACAAAGACCATCGGCTTAAACCTAAGCCGGTTTCAACCACAAGGAGAACAATTCCATGACTGGCTCCATCGCTACCATCGGTTACGGTCTGGCTACCCTAGGCCCCGGTCTCGGCATCGGTATCGTCGTTGGTAAGACCCAGGAAGGTACTGCTCGTCAGCCCGAGGTTGCTGGTGCGCTGCGTACCAACATGTTCATCGGTGCGGCCCTGATTGAGGCTCTGGGTCTGCTCGGCTTCGCTGCTGGCTTCGCCTTCTGATCATCATGGCATCAGCCAGCGTATACACCGCTGTGCTCGCTGCCGCGCACTCTAGCGAACACAGCGAGCACTCCATCCTGCTGCCAGAGCCAGCTGACCTGATCTGGGGTTCACTGTGCTTCGTTGTGATCGCCGTCGTGCTACTTAAGTACGCGCTACCTAAGTTCACCGCGATCCTAGATGAGCGTACTGCCAAGATTCAGGCTGGTCTGGACTTCGCTGAACAGGCCAAATCCGACCGCACCCGTACTCAGAAAGAAGCTGCGGAACTGGTTGAAGGCGCTCGTCGTGACGCCGCCGCGCTACGCGACAAGGCCCACGGTGAAGCTGAACGTATTCTCAGCCAGGCTCGCACTGACGCTGAGGGAGAAGCTGACAAAGCCCTGGCGGCCTCCAAACGCCAGCTTGAAGCTGAAACCGGTGCAGCCCGTGAAGCTCTACGCAGCGAAGTAGGCCTATTGGCAACCGAAATTGCCGAAAAGCTACTGCGCGCCGAGCTGTCGGACCCCAAGGCGGCAGCACGTCTAATCGACGAATCTATCGCCCAGCTTGAAACCGAAGCGAGTGTGCGTTGATGAGCGCCGAGCTCACAGCCAAAGTCTGGGCTAGCCAGCTAGCCACCGGTGGAAAGCGCTCCGTGGTGCTAGGTCACCAGATGCTGGGCGTGGCTCACATCATTGCTGAAAACCGTCCGCTACTTAACTCACTTACCGACCCTGCCCGCTCCAATGCGGATAAGCAGAAACTGGCACGTGAGGTCTTTACCGGCACAGCGGATGCAGCAGTAGTGGAGCAGCTTTGCGAACTGGTGACCGGCCACTGGCTAGACCCCATCAAGCTACTGACACGCATGCACGATCTAGGTATCGAATCGGTTATTGCCGGCTCGGTCAGTGCCTCCGTGCCAGTTGAAGATGAGCTCTTCGCGGTAATCAACGTGTTAAAGCGTGACCGGCAGCTACGTCAAGCTCTGGACCCCTCACGCCTTAGCACCCCAGACCAGCGCGCGCAGCTAGCCGCCAGGTTGTTTGAAAGCCAGCTTTCAGAAGCTGCGCTGACCCTCCTAGTGTGGTGCGCCCGCCACGAGGTGCGCGCCGGCATCACCTACAACCTGCGCCGTGTATGCGAGCTTGCCGCACGTCGTCGGGGCCTAGTGATTGCCGACGTGACCAGCGCTGTCGAGCTGACCCAAGCCCAGCAGCAGCGCCTGATCAAGGCCCTAGCCAAGCGCACCGGGCACGACGTCGAACTGCACCTAGAGGTAGACCCTGAGGTAATCGGGGGCCTGCGCATCCTGGTCGACGAGCGTCTATACGACAACACCACCCGCAGCGCCCTCAAGGCACTGCGCACCCAAATCGCTTAAACATTCGTGCCGGTAACGGCAGTAAATGAGGTAAGGAACCGCAATATGGCTGAGCTGAGTATCTCTCCTGCAGAGATTCGCAGTGCTCTAAATGAGTTTGTTAGCTCCTACCGAGCCACCGACGTGGCCGGTGAAGAAGTCGGTCAGGTCGTGTTTGCTGCCGACGGTATCGCCCACGTGGAGGGGCTGGCCGGCACCATGGCCAACGAGCTGCTGTCTTTCGAAGACGGCACCCTAGGCATGGCCATGAACCTGGAAGAGCGCCAGATCGGCGTCGTCGTTCTAGGTGACTACACCGGCATTGAAGAAGGACAGGCTGTACGCCGTACCGGCGAGGTACTGTCCGTGCCGGTCGGTGACGGCTACCTGGGCCGCGTAGTAGACCCGCTGGGTAACCCCATCGACGGTCTAGGCGACATCACCGATCTAGAAGGACGCCGCGCTCTGGAGCTACAGGCTCCCGGCGTTATGCAGCGTAAGAGCGTGCACGAGCCGCTGCAGACCGGTCTTAAGGCCATCGACTCCATGATCCCGATCGGTCGTGGCCAGCGCCAGCTGATCATTGGTGACCGTCAGACCGGTAAGACCGCTATCGCTCTGGACACCATCTTGAATCAGCGTGACAACTGGCTCAGCGGTGACCCCAACAAGCAGGTGCGCTGCATCTATGTAGCCATCGGCCAGAAGGGCTCTACCATCGCTTCGGTGCGTCGCACCCTGGAAGAGGCCGGCGCGCTGGAATACACCACCATCGTGGCCTCGCCCGCTTCAGACCCGGCAGGCTTCAAGTACCTGGCTCCCTACACCGGTAGCGCCATCGGTCAGCACTGGATGTACAACTCCAAGCACGTGCTGATTGTTTTCGATGACCTATCCAAGCAGGCTGAAGCCTACCGTGCAGTGTCGCTGCTGCTGCGTCGTCCCCCGGGCCGTGAAGCCTACCCCGGCGACGTCTTCTACCTGCACTCTCGTCTGCTAGAGCGTTGCTCCAAGCTATCCGATGACCTCGGTGGCGGCTCCATGACCGGTCTGCCCATCATCGAGACCAAAGCCAACGACGTTTCGGCTTACATCCCCACCAACGTCATTTCTATTACCGACGGCCAGATCTTCCTGCAGTCCGACCTGTTCAACTCTGACCAGCGCCCGGCTGTTGACGTAGGTGTCTCGGTATCCCGTGTGGGTGGTGCCGCACAGATCAAGGCCATGAAGAAGGTCTCCGGTACCCTCAAGATCACCCTGGCCCAGTACCGCTCCATGCAGGCTTTCGCCATGTTCGCCTCCGACCTGGACGCCGCCACGCGTGCCCAGCTCACCCGTGGTGCTCGCCTGATGGAACTGTTAAAGCAGCCTCAGTACACCCCCTACAAGGTCCAGGACCAGGTAGCCAGTGTGTGGGCAGGTACCAACGGTTACCTCGACGACGTCGCCCTTAAGGACGTATCTCGTTTCGAGAAGGAGATGCTCAACTACCTGCACTCTGAAACCGACGTACTAGAGACCATCGCCACCACCGGTCAGCTGACCGATGAGACTGAAGATAAGCTGCGTAAGGCCGTTGAGGCTTTCCGTACCACCTTCATGGGTGACGGCGCACTGCTAGACGCCGAGGTGGCTGAGCTTGAGGATGCCCCTGCTGCTGAGCACACCGTAGAGCAGATCGAAGTCAAGCGAGGCTGAGGTGGCTGGAGCACAACGCGTTTATAAGCAGAGGATTAACTCCACCCGCACCCTCAAAAAGGTGTTTAGGGCTATGGAGCTAATCGCTGCCTCGCGCATTGGCGCGGCCCGCGATGCCGCCCAGAGCTCGGGTCCTTACAATGCGGCGCTATCTCGCGCAGTGGCGGCAGTGGCCTCCTACTCAGGCTTAGACCACCCCATTACCCGTGAACGCACCGACACCAACCGGGTAGCGGTACTGGTGGTTACCTCTGACCGTGGTATGGCTGGGGCTTACTCGGCCACCATTCTGCGTGAAAGTGAACGCCTCATCGAGCACCTGGTTGAAGAGGGCAAAGAGCCGGTGATCTACACCTGCGGTCGTCGCGCGCAAGGCTACTTCTCCTTCCGCGACCGCCCGGTAGAAAAATCTTGGGTGGGCGAGTCTGACCGTCCCAGTGCGCAGATGATTGACGATATTTCGGCAACTTTGCTCAGCACCTTCCTGGCTAAACCTGAAGACGGCGCCGTAAGCGAAGTGCACATCGTCTTTACGCGTTTCAAAACCATGGTTACCCAGGTGCCGGAAGTACGCCGTATGCTGCCGCTGCGCGTAGTGGATGTGGAAGGTCCCGGTGAATTGGTCCGTGAAGACGTGGCCGCCACCCAGGAGCGTTTCCACGCTGAAGAAACTGCCGCCATGCCGCTGTATGAGTTTGAGCCTTCCAGCGCGGAAGTACTCAACGCCCTACTGCCGCGCTATGTGGCCAGCCGTATCAATGACGCGCTGCTGCAAAGCGCCGCCAGTGAGTTAGCTAGCCGTCAGCGTGCCATGCACACGGCCACCGACAACGCCGAAGAACTCATCACTACTTACACCCGTCTGGCAAACGCCGCTCGACAGGGTGAAATCACCCAGGAAATCACCGAAATTGTTTCCGGTGCTGACGCCCTGGCGGGAAAGTAAACGCCCAGATAGAACACGGAAGAACGATAAATGGCTAATTACCCAAACACCGGGGCTACCGGGCGTATTACCCGCATCATCGGCCCCGTAGTAGACATTGAGTTCCCGCCGGACGGACTACCGGCGATGTACAACGCTTTGCACACGGATCTAACCCTAGATGGGGTTACCTCCACCCTCACTTTGGAAGTAGCCCAGTACTTGGGTGACAACATTGTGCGTGCAATTTCGCTTAAGCCCACCGACGGTCTGGTGCGTGGCGCCCAGGTAATTGACACCGGCGCCCCTATCTCCGTGCCGGTAGGTGACGTTACCAAGGGCCACGTGTTCAACGTGACCGGTGACGTGCTAAACCTCAAGGAAGGCGAGCACTTTGAGGTTTCCCAGCGTTGGCCTATCCACCGCCAGCCCCCGGCCTTTGACGAGCTAGAGTCTAAGACTCAGATGTTCGAAACCGGTATTAAGGTTATCGACCTACTAACCCCCTATGTACAGGGTGGAAAGATTGGTCTGTTCGGTGGTGCCGGTGTGGGTAAGACCGTGCTGATTCAGGAAATGATTCAGCGCGTGGCCCAGGACCACGGTGGTGTGTCCGTATTCGCCGGTGTGGGTGAGCGTACCCGTGAAGGTAACGACCTGATCGTCGAAATGGGTGAAGCTGGGGTATTCGACAAGACCGCTCTGGTATTCGGCCAGATGGATGAGCCCCCGGGCACCCGTCTACGTGTTGCTCTTACCGCTCTGACCATGGCGGAATACTTCCGCGATGTACAGCACCAGGACGTGCTGCTGTTCATCGACAACATCTTCCGTTTCACCCAGGCCGGTTCTGAGGTTTCCACCCTGTTGGGCCGTATGCCCTCCGCCGTGGGTTACCAGCCCAACCTGGCCGACGAAATGGGTCAGTTGCAGGAGCGTATTACCTCCGCAGGTGGTCACTCCATCACCTCGCTGCAGGCCATTTACGTGCCCGCCGACGACTACACTGACCCGGCTCCGGCCACCACCTTCGCTCACCTGGACGCCACCACCGAGCTTTCGCGTGAAATTGCTTCACGTGGTCTGTATCCGGCTGTGGACCCGCTGACCTCTACCTCGCGTATTTTGGACCCGCGCTATGTGGGTAAGGAACACTACGAGGTGGCCACCCAGGTTAAGTCCATTCTGCAGAAGAACCAGGAGCTGCAGGACATCATCGCCATCTTGGGTGTTGACGAGCTGAGTGAAGAAGACAAGGTTACGGTTGCACGCGCCCGCCGTATCCAGCAGTTCCTGAGCCAGAACACCTACATGGCTGAAAAGTTCACTGGTGTTCCCGGTTCTACCGTGCCCCTGTCTGAGACTGTGGCCGCCTTCAAGGCTATCTGCGAAGGTACCTACGACCACGTGCCTGAGCAGGCATTCTTCAACATCGGTGGCATCGAAGATCTAGAGCGCCGCGCTCACGAGCTGACTAAGTAGTCGGCTTACGTCCCGCCTGGGGTTACCTGGGCGGGACGGCGACGGCGCCCCTAGCTCCGGCAGTCTAGCTCGGCAGTGGGGTGGGCGGCGTCGTCGGAAATTAAGTGACGCCCCAGTGACGTAACGGCAGTAAATTAACCAAGCCAGGAGAAAAAAGTGAGCAAGCTAAACGTTGAGATTGTCTCCCTGCGCAGGCAGGTATTCAGCGGGCAGGCAGACAGCGTTTCGCTGCCCACCGTCACCGGCGCACTGGGTGTACTACCTGGCCGCGCCCCGGTGCTGGCCCTTCTTGGCGACGGATATGTGCAGGTGGAGGGGGATAAGCCCTACCGTGTGCATGTGCGTGGGGGTTTCTGCTCAGTTGACCACGACCAGGTCACTGTGGCTGCCGACGCCGTGGGTGAGGACGAAGTTGGCAGCCTCGACGTCGAAACTATCGAGGTAGATACCAAGGTTGAGCACGTCGCTCTCGCTGCTTTGGATGGTGACGACCTAGACTAATACCCATGCACGCTGTTTGGGTATGGGGTCTAATTGCACTTGTTACGGCGCTGATCGCGCTAGTACTATTTTTTGTTCGTCTGCGTACGCTAGCGGCCCGAGTGGGGGCTTTCGAGTGTGCGCTAGCCGTTAAATCTGGTTGGATGGGCGGCATTGCCCAGATGCGTAGTGAAACCCTTGACTGGTATCGCATCATGTCCGCCTCGCCCAACCCGCGCCTGCGCGTTGAACGCAGGTTTGTGGAGTTAAGCCAGCCGCGCCGTCGAGTTAATGGGGGCAGCGTGGTGGAAGTGACCCTCTCCTATGGGCAGACCGAATATGAGCTGGCTATGGCTGAAGAATTCCATTCGGCGCTGGTAGCCTGGGCTGATTCCGCTGCCCCGCGTGCAGGCGGCTATGTATAGTTTCAAGGTCTACTAAACACTACACAAAAACTGACATTTCGTCCCTTCCCTATAAAACCCCATGGAAAAATCACCTGTGAAGGATGATTTTGGGTGTAAATGATTGGGTTATCCAATGCGCTTGCTGATTGCTGACTGCTCTGTTGATTACTCTGGCCGCCTAAGCGCCCACCTGCCCAAAGCCAAGCGGCTAATTATGTTTAAAGCCGACGGCTCAGTGCTAATTCACTCCGACGGCGGCTCCTACAAGCCACTTAACTGGATGATGCCTCCGCTAAGTGTGGAAGAACTAGACATCGACGCTGAGCATGAGCAGGCCGGGGTAGTGCAGCTGCTCGACGTGCGCTCTGCCAAAACTGATGACCGCCTGCGCATCCGTATCTACCAGGTATATGCCGACGTCAACGAAGAGCTAGGGGCAGAGCCTGGATTGACTAAAGACGGCGTGGAAGCCCACCTGCAAGAACTGTTAGCCCAGCAAATTGAGCTGCTAGGCCCCGGCCACCGCCTGATCCGCCGCGAGTACTACACCGCCATCGGCCCGGTAGACATTTTGGCTAAAGACGCTGATGACCACACCGTGGCCGTAGAAATTAAGCGCGTAGGCGGCATCGACGGCGTCGAGCAGCTAACCCGCTACCGTGAGCTGCTAGATCGTGACCCGCTACTGGCCCCAGTCAAGGCTGTGTTCGCCGCCCAAAGTATCAAACCCCAGGCCCGCACATTGGCTGAAGATCGCGGCATCACTTGTCTGATCTTGGACTATGACGCTATGCGCGGCATGGACGACGCCGACTCACGCTTGTTCTAACAGGGCACCATTAAGTAGCTCAAAAATCACTTTTAACAGGGACTTTAACGCTCTAAAAGCGCACAAAGGGCAGATAAACTAGGCACATGAGCAAAGAAGCCAGTTTCGCCCTACGTGGGCGAGTTGTACTACCCGAAACCATCCTGTTAGACGGCCTAGTCGTTGTTAACGGTTCACACCTGCTGTGGGTGGGGGAAGCTGAGCAGGCCGCAGCTGCCGGTTTTGCCCGCGAACTTCAGCAAGCCAGTCCTGCTCCCGAGGGCGGCTACCTGCTGCCGGGTCTAATCGACGTGCACTGCCATGGCGGCGGCGGGGAGTCTTTCCCCAACGCCACCACCCGCGAGCAGGCCATGACTGCCGTGCTTGAGCACCGCCGCCACGGCACCACCACCATTGTTACCTCCTGCGTCACCGCCAGCCCCGAGGTGCTGCGTGAACGCACCAAGCTACTGGCAGATTTGGCTGATGAGGGCGAAATTGCCGGCATCCACTATGAGGGCCCATTCGTTTCAGTTGAGCGCTGCGGCGCCCAAGACCCCACCTACATCATTGACCCTGACGCTGAACTAACCCGTGAGCTGCTGCAACTGGGGCGCGGGCACGTGGTCACCATGACTATTGCCCCCGAAAAGCCGGGCCTGCTAGGTGACGACGGCGTAATCGAGGCCCTGCTTGAGGGCGGGGCGCTACCCTCCTTTGGGCACAGCGACTCTGGCGCTGAGCCGGTACGCCGCTGCCTGGAAGAAACCGATCGACGTATTTGGTCGCGTCTAGCCACCGACAAGCCGGTTCGTTCAGAGCGCGCCACCGCCACCCACCTGTTCAACGGGATGCGTCCCATCCACCACCGTGACCCGGGCCCCGTGCCCGAGGTGGTGGCTGGTGCCCAGCGCGGCGAGGTTATTGCTGAGCTCATTGGCGACGGCGTACACCTGGCGCCAGCTATCGTGCGCGACCTATTCGACACTCTGGGCCCAGCCAACCTGGTGCTGATCACAGACGCTATGGCTGCGGCGGGTATGGCTGACGGCTCCTATGTGCTCGGTTCCCAGCCGGTTACTGTGGCCGACGGCGTAGCTCGCCTAACCGAGGGCGGGGCGATTGCGGGCGGCACTGCGCACCTGATCGACGTCGTACGCACCACCTGGCACAGCGGGGTGGCGCTAGAGGACGCCGTCTACGCCGCCAGCGTGCAGGGCGCCGAGATCCTAGGTGACCCAGCCCGTGGCGAGCTAGCCGCCGGGCTGATTGCCGACGTGGTGGTAACCGACTGCGACCTGAACCCGGTTGAGGTGTACCGCGCCGGGCAGCTGGTTAAGTAGTTCGTAGCTGGTTAAGTAGTTCTTGGTTTTAAGGGCGCAGGCATTAGCGGCTTAGTTGCTGCGTTAAATTGCCTGCGCCCTTTAAGATGTGACTATAACGACTACGTCGGCACCCAATTTAAAGTGAGGATCACGCATGACTAACCTAGCAGCGGTGCTTTTTGACATGGACGGCACCCTGGTGGATTCAGAGATCATCTGGGAAGAGTTTTTGCGCTCAGAATGCGCAAAGCGAGGGGTGCTCATTGACCAGCAAACGCGTGAAAAGATGCGTGGAGCCTCACGTGACTTTACCGCCAACTTGATGGTGGAGCTGGGCACAGTAAAGGACCTGGCCGGCGGCTATGAGTTCTATGCGATTGTGGCCAAGCAGGTAGCTCAGCGCATTGCTGAAGCGCCCCCGTTTGAGCCGGGCGCTCAGGAACTAGTGCATGCCTTACATGAGGCCGGCATCAAGATTGCTATTGTTTCGGCTTCGCCGCGCGGCGTGATTGAACCGGTAGCTGACGCACTAGGCGTAGTTGACCTGGTGGTTTCCGGTGAAGACTCAGAGCTAGGCAAGCCCTGGCCGGACCCCTATGAACTGGCACTACACAAGTTCGGGGTAGGCCGCGCTAACGCAGTGGTGCTGGAGGACTCCATTAACGGGGTAGCCGCCGCCCGTGGCGGCGGCATCGCTGCTATACAGATTTCACGTCAGCGCGCCTTTGCTACCGACCCTGGTATTTTGGTGGTGCCAGCAATTGCCGCAGTAGACCAGCCCCTAATCGAAGCTTGGCTGGACTCGTGCCGTCGCCGCGCCGTCGTCGGCTAAAAACACCCTAAAAACCGCAGCTGTGGCCCTGGCCAAAACTGGCAGCAAAACCGCAGCTAAACCCCTAAAACCGGACCAGACCTTAAGGCGGACCATGTCACTTACAGACCAGACCCTGCAAGAATTCGACCCTGAGATCGCAGCTATCCTTGACGCGGAGCTGGAGCGCCAGCGCGACGGTTTAGAGATGATCGCCAGTGAAAACTTTGTGCCCCGCGCAGTACTACAGGCCCAAGGCAGCGTACTAACCAACAAATACGCGGAAGGCTACCCGGGCCGACGCTACTACGGCGGCTGCGAGGAGGTAGACAAGGCCGAAAACCTGGCCATTGAGCGCGCCAAAGCTGTTTTTGGGGCCCAGTGGGTCAATGTGCAGCCGCACTCGGGGGCCCAGGCTAACGCTGCCGTGCTGCACGCTCTGGCTCAGCCGGGTGACACCATTTTGGGCCTGAGCCTAGCCCACGGCGGTCACCTCACCCACGGCATGAGGATTAACTTCTCCGGCAAGGTTTACCGCGCCACCGCCTATGAGGTTGATCGCGAATCGATGCGCATTGAAATGGATCAGGTGCGCGCCGTGGCTAAGGCTGAAAAGCCCAGCGTAATTATTGCTGGCTGGTCGGCTTACCCGCGCCACCTGGACTTTGCGGCTTTCCGCGAGATTGCTGACGAGGTTGGCGCTGCCCTGTGGGTGGATATGGCCCACTTTGCCGGGCTGGTGGCGGCGGGGCTGCACCCCTCACCGCTGCCGTATGCAGACGTTGTTTCCACCACCGTGCACAAGACCCTGGCGGGGCCGCGTTCGGGCATGTTGCTGTCTAACCGGGGCGAGCAGTGGGGTAAGAAGCTCAACTCGGCAGTGTTCCCTGGTCAGCAGGGCGGCCCGCTGATGCACGTGATTGCCGCTAAGGCGGTGGCTATGAAGGCTGCGGGCACTGAGGAATTTGTGGACCGTCAGCGCCGCACCTTGGAGGGGGCGCAGCTGATCGCCCAGCGCCTGCTAGCTGACGACGTTAGCAGCGCCGGCATCCAGGTGGTTACCGGCGGCACTGACGTGCACCTGGTGCTGGTTGACCTGCGTGACAGCGCGCTAGACGGGCAACAGGCTGAGGATCTGCTGGCACAAATCGGCATCACCGTTAACCGCAACGCGGTGCCTTTCGACCCGCGCCCGCCGCGAGTAACTTCCGGCCTGCGTATTGGCACCCCGGCTTTGGCTACACGCGGCTTTGGTGCCGCCGAGTTTGGTGAGGTAGCTGAGATTATTGCGGCTGTGCTTAAGGCTGGCGCCACTGATAGCGCCAGCCAGGAGCTGCTAGAGACGCTGCGCGGGCGGGTTACTAACCTGACTAAGGCCTTCCCGCTCTACCCGGGCCTGGTGCAGTGAGGGCGCCTTGGGCCGGTAGCGCGCGGGTGCTGGATGGCAAGCTGATTGCCGGCCAGATTAAGGCTGAGCTGCGCGCTAGCGTGGAGCAGCTGCGTGCGGCGGGGGTTGTGCCCGGCCTGGGCACGCTGCTGGTGGGCAGCGACCCTGGTAGCGTGAAGTATGTGGCCGGCAAGCACGCTGACTGCGCCGAGGTGGGGATTAACTCTATCCGTGTTGATCTGCCCGCTGAGGCCACCCAGGCCCAGATTGAGGCGGCGGTGGATCAGCTAAATGCTGACCCTGCCTGCACCGGCTATATTGTGCAGCTGCCTTTGCCGCGCGGCATCGACACTAACGCCGTGTTGGAGCGCATTGATCCGGCTAAGGACGCTGATGGCTTGCACCCCACTAACCTGGGGCGCCTAGTGCTGCGGGTCAGTGGTCCTATTGATTCGCCTCTGCCTTGCACCCCGCGCGGCTGTATTGAGCTGCTGGTTCGTAACGGTATTTCCTTGGCCAACCAAGATATTTGCGTGGTGGGTAGGGGGGTCACCGTGGGGCGCTCGATTGGCTTGCTGCTGGGTAGGCGCGAGGTTAATGCCACGGTGGATATCTGCCACACGGGCACGCGTGATCTGGCCAGCCACACTCGCCGCGCAGACATCATTATTAGTGCCGCTGGTGTGGCCGGGATTATTACTCCCGATATGGTCAAGCCTGGCGCGGTGGTGCTGGATGTGGGGGTCAGCCGCGTGGTTGGCGCTGACGGTAAGGCCCGTATCTGCGGGGATGTGGCCGACGGCGTCGACGACGTAGCTAGTGCCCTGTCGCCTAACCCGGGCGGGGTGGGCCCCATGACTCGCGCGCTACTACTGGCTAATGTGGTGGAAACTGCCCAGCGCCAGTTAGCTACTGCCGGTTAGCTACTGCAAGCTAGCCGCTGACAGCTAGGCGTTACCAGTTGAAAACACTCGGCTACTTAGCGAGCTAGCTGCAACCGTCTTAATCAGATAAATCCCTAAAGGCCAGCTGCAATGCTGGCCTTTAGGGCTTGTTGTAGCGGTGGTGCAGGTAGGAGGCGATTAGCGCGACCCCCACAAAGCACAGCGGCAGAGAAACTAGCCAAAGCGTAGTGACCAGGTTGTTTAGTACGGGCAGCTGCGCCAGTAGCGGGCATAACGCCGCAATTATGGTGATGGATACCCCTACCCAGAGCCGACGCCGCGAGCGCGGGGGAGTGCGGTAGTCCTCGTCGATGGGTAGGTCTTCGAAGGAGGCCTGGTGATGCTGTTGCATGGATGCGATCCTACCGCGCTTTCGCGCAGGTTTTGTGCCCGGCTGTGCTTGCCCGCGCTAGCTTAGTTGCCGTATTTGAATTCGCCTTGGCGGCGTAGCAGTTCGGTTTGCACCTGGCTAAGCTCGCGCAGCTCCACATCGGTAACCTGAGCCCAGCGTGGACCTCGCCCTAGCCAGGTGATGAACCTAGCCATTAGTTCACTGTCACCGGCGGCCCATACCTCAACTCGGCCGTCGTCGAGATTACGGACGCTGCCGGAGAGCTGATATTTGAGGGCTTCTTGGTGGCAGCTGTAGCGAAAGCCCACGCCTTGCACGCGTCCACTGATATAGGCATGAATTCCGCGCATGTTTTGTTCCTTAGCTGGGTGGCTGGTTTGGGTTAATTATCGCGTTTAAGTGTGTGCGCGGTTAAGCGCGTGGGGCTTGGCGCCCTATTTGCCGCCTGCGCCGGCCCTGCCGCCCTGTGAACTGCCTGCGCCGGCCCGCGAACTGTTTGCCTGCTGAGCCTGCCGTCGTATTTGTGCCCGCGCCGGGTTAGTCACAGCGTTAACTGCGCGCCCGCCGGGTCTACCGCCCTGGTTAGGGCGGGCTTAGCTATTCTTGGTTTATGCGTATTGTTACCGTCAACGTTAATGGGATTCGGGCCGCTGCCCGTAAAGGTATGGGCCAGTGGCTGGAGCAAAGCGCCCCGCAGGTGTTGCTGTTGCAGGAGGTGCGTGCTGATAGCGAGATTGCGGCGGGTTTGCTGCCCGGCTATGAGGCCCACGTGTTGCCGTGCCGGATTAAGGGCCGTGCGGGTGTGGCGGTTGCGGTGCGTGAGGGTAGTGGCATCCAGGTGGCGCAGGTGCGCGACGGCGTGGCTCGCCCTGGTACTTTGGAGCCCGACGTCGATTCGGGGCGTTGGTTGGAGGCGGATTTGGTTTTGCCCGCTGGCCAGCAGCTGACGGTGGTTAGCGCCTATATTCACTCTGGCGAGGTGGGTACCCCCAAGATGGAGCAGAAGTATGCTCACCTGGAGTTGGTTGATGAGCGTATGAGCCAGCTGTTTGAGCGTGCTGCTGCGGGTGGGCCGCAGGCGCTAATGGCGGGTGATCTTAATGTGGTGCGTAGCGAGAAGGACATTAAGAACTGGAAGCCTAACCACAACAAGACTGCGGGTGTGTTGGATGAGGAAATCGCCCACCTGGAGGGTTGGTTTAGCCAGGGGTGGGTGGATGTGCAGCGCCAACTGACCGGGCCAGATGCGCAGGGGCCTTACACTTGGTGGTCTCAGCGTGGTAAGGCTTTTGATAACAACACTGGTTGGCGTATTGACTACCAGGTGGCCACCCCGGCCCTGGCGGGGCAGGCACAAGATTTTAGTATTGGCCGCGCGCCAAGCTACGCCGAGCGTTGGTCAGACCACGCTCCGCTGGAGGTTAGCTACGCCCTAGAAAGCTAGAGCGGCCATCACGGCCATCGCTGGGTGCGCAGCCCTGGCCGCATTTATGCACCCCTGGACGGGCACCAACTAAACCAAAGCGCGCGCCGCCCGGCGCGCGCTTAGTGTTTTGGTCTGCTTTAGAAACGGATGGCGTCAATGGGTTTGATGCGCATAGCCACCCAGGCGGGGATGATACCTGCCAGGGCGCCCACGCCGGTGGCTGCAGCTAAACCGATTAGGGCAGCGCTGAAAGGGTAGGCGGGGGTGGGCACATCGGCTTGGATCCCCAAGATTGGGCCGAGCGGCACAAACCGTAGCGCCAGGATAGATATCGCAATACCCACTATGCCGGCCACCACTGTGGCCACCACCGATTCGAGCATGATTGAGAAGAAAATACGCCAACTGCTGGCCCCAAAGGCGCGGCGTACCCCGATCTCGTGGATACGTTGACGTACGGTCACAATAGAGACGTTGATCAGACCCAGCGCACCTAGCACCATCATGAACACGCCGGCAGCGGAGACCACCATGGTGAAAGTACGCATGGAGCTATTGCTGGCGGCAGTATCAATATTGGAGTTGACCTGTAGGGTTTTGGCGCCAAACTGGGCCCCAAATTCACGTTTAGCCAGGGCCTGCATTTTGCTGACCTGGTCGCGACCCACATACATACTTAACGTGGGCACGGGCGCGGTGGCGGCGTCGGTAAGGCTAGCTTCAAAAGGATCACGCAAGGCATAGGCCTTATATTCCTGGGTGCACACCTGCTTGCCGTTTTCGTCGTCGTAGCAGTTAGGTGAGTCTTTTTCCGCAGTGATACCCACAATCGTGAAGGAAGTGCGCGAAGGGGTGAAAGACTGCACGGTGAAGGGGGCGCTGAGGGTTTCAATGCCCAGTTCTTTAGCGAAAGCCTTATTTACCACGATGGGGGTTGCCAGGTTTTTAGTGTCTGCCTGGCTAAACCAGCGCCCCTGTGACAGGTTCACTGGCACCACCTTGTTGTAGCTGGCACTGACCACGGTGGTGTTGACCCGTTGGGGGCCAAAGGGGAACATAAACCTGATGTTGGTTTCATAAGAGGTGGCGGCGGCCTGCACCTTGTAGCGTTTAACAAAGTCATTCATGGATTTAGAGACTTTGTGTGCCTGGGAGGCGCTGGCCTGCTGGGTTACCCCGCCCGCGCTGTCAGAGCTGGTGGCTTGGCTTTCGTCAGCGCTGTCACTTTCACCGCTGCTGGGGCTTATCTGCACGCTAACTGTGCCGGGATAGCCGGAGTAGCGGGCCATCTCGTTTTGGATGACAATAACTGAGACTTGCCCGAGGGCAATTACGAAGGTCATGGCGGCCACTGAGGCGGCTACACCCACCAGGGACAGCAGCACACGCAGTTTAGAGATACGCAGCTGGGTCCAGGCTTCAATGAGGGAACCAATGATTAGGCTCATGCCAGCCCCTGCCTGATATCGATGGGGTGCAGGCACCCGTCTGCTAGCTGGTAGGCCATTTGGGCGCGGGCGGCTACAGCCAGATCATGGGTGATCACGATTAGTGCCGCCCCGCTTTGATGGCACTGTTTTTCAAGTAGGTCCATAACACTGGCGGCGGTGTGTACATCCAGGGCGCCGGTGGGCTCGTCAGCCAAGATCACCTGGGGGCGGCGGCTTAGTGCGCGGGCGATAGCTACCCGCTGCTGTTCACCGCCGGAGAGACGCTCAATGGATTGATCTATTTTGCTTTCCAGCCCTACCGCTTCAAGTAGCTGCTTGGCACGGGTTTTGCGGGTCCAAAACTGTGAGCCGCTGGCGTAGAGCAGCGGGGTGTAGACGTTTTCGGTGGTGGTTAGCCCGTTGATGAGGTTGAAGGATTGGAAAATGAACCCAAATCCACCTCCGCGTACTTTGGCGCGGGCGGCCTCACCTAGCCGGTTAACGCTCGCCCCGTTGAAGCGGTATTCGCCGCTGGTGGGGGTGTCCAACATGCCGATGATATTGAGCAGGGTGGATTTACCGGTGCCTGAGCGGCCCACAATGGCAATGTGTTGGCCGGCTTCAACGCGCAGGTTGATGTCGGTGAGGATTTTCAGTTCAGCGTCGTCAACTATGAAGGAGCGGGCGATTGACTCCAGCTCGATCAGGGCGCTCACTTAATTTCCTTACCGGCTGAGTCATAGCAGGTCCCGTCAGGGTCGCAGCTGTTGGGTTTGCCGGTTTTGTCTACGTCTTGGTCGGGCACGAACTGCAAGATGGAGTCGCCTTCTTTAAGCCCGGAGGTAACTACGATCTGGTTGCCGTCGTTAATGCCTAGTTTGACGGTGGTTTCTACGGTTTTGGTGGGCTTGGATGGGTCGGGCACAACCCACACCTTGCCGGTTGCGTAGTTGCCTTGCACGGCGGTTAGGGGCACGGTTAGGGCCCCTTTAGCTTCGCCGACGGCGATCGAGATGGTGGCTTTCAGGCCTGGGAATACTTTCTTGTCTGCGGGGACGGCGCAGCGTACCTGTACGGTGGTGGCGTCGCCGCTAGCGGCGTCGGCGGTATCTTTAGGGGCGGCGGTGGAGTTAGATGAGGAACTGGCTGTTCCAGTGCCAATTTTTAGGTTGCCGCAGGCAAAGGGCGCCGGCCCGGATTTGATGGTGAGCGTAGCGCTGGTGGGGGCCTGGGTCAGCTGGTACTGCTGAGCGGCGCTGATGGTGCCGGTGGCGCTGTAGGTGCCGGTGGAGATGGAGGCGATGGAGGTGCCTACCGTGGTTTCTTGGTCTTTAATCACCGAGTAGTTGATGGTGCCGGTGGTGGGGGCGTAGACATCAATGTAGGTGACTTTTTCGGTGGTTTTGGGGGTGGTGTCAGCTTTGGAGTCCGAATCTGAAGAGTCACTAGATCCGTTGGCACCCTTAGAGTCACTAGATCCGTTTGTGCCGTTAGATCCATTAGAGCCATTGTCGGTGGTGGTTACGGTTTCGGTTTTCTTGATGGTCAAGATGGGTTCACCGGAGGTAACCGCAGCGCCGTTGTCAAAGTAGAGGCGCGCTACGGTGCCCGCGGAGGTGGCTGGCACTTGGGTGGGGGCGTCGGCAACTACTTGGCCGTCAATGTCGACGGCGGATTTAACGTCAGCTTTGGTGACGGTAACTAGCGGGGTGCTAACTGAAAAACCTGTTTGCGCTGCGGTGGGCGTGGTTTGCTCGCTGTCTGGAAAGAATGCGAGTTTTACTAGCGCTGCTGTCACAACCAGGGCCAGCAGAACTTTTAAACCAGTTAGTAAGTAACGCTTCATGATGGGCATCCTTACCTATTCGGGACATAAGTACTAATGAGAATTTTACTTGATGGGTTGAGTATGGGGATGTATCCCCACCTCAGAATAGTCGTCAAAGTTTCCCAGGATCCATGCAGAAACCAACTTTAATCTCATTTCCATAACGCGGCGATCAAGTTTTCTGGTCGTTTTTACGCCAAATGCCACGGACTGGTAGCCGTGGCTGGACAATGATGGAGATTTAAGTGAAGCAGAAGCGTGCGTTGCGCCGAGGTTGGCTGCGCAAGTTTGCAGCATTGACGGCGCTGGTTACTGCTGTGGCTGGTCTGAACCTGGTGGGCCCCCAGGAAGCTCAGGCTGCTAACAGCCCCTATGTGCCTGCCAGGTACCGCCTGGTGTGGAGTGATGAGTTTGAGGGTAATTCGCTAAACGCCAGCAACTGGACCCCTGCCACTGGCGCCTGGGGCGACAATATGCAGATGGTTTACAAGGACCAGCCCCGTAACCTTTACGTTAAGGATGGCTCGCTACACCTGGTGGCCTACCGTGAAAAAAATGGCGTAAAGACTAACGTGTGTGGTGGCCAGAAGGTTAAGACTGGCAAAAACTGCATCCAGACCCGCCGTTACACCTCTGCCATGCTGCGCTCGCGCGACAAGCAGCACTTCAAGTACGGCTACTACGAGGCCCGTATCAAGCTGCCTAAGGGCCACTCTTCCTGGTCTAGCTTCTGGCTGCTGGCCCAGGACAAGACTTATGGGGACTGGCCGCACTCAGGTGAGATTGACGTCTTTGAATCCAAGGGCTACGACCCCCAGTTTGTGCAGTCCACCGCGCACTGGTTTAACAAGGACAAGGGTAAGCGCGACCAGTCCAACAACTGGAACAAGAAGCACTTTGGGATCAACACCCAAGATGGCTACCACACCTACGGTCTGCTGTGGGAGCCCAATAAGCTTACCTACTACATTGATGGCGTAAAGACCCACGAGATCAAGAGTCCGCTGCGCGGCACTCACTCCAATGGTTTCATGCCCTTTGACAAGGAGTTCTACCTGCTGCTTAACCACGGTGTAGGCGGTAACTTCCTGGAGGGACGCTACAACCAGGCTGGTGGTTACATCGAGGGGCAGTATGTTAACGGTCAGGACATGAGCGTCGACTACGTGCGCGTATACCAGAAGAAGTGAGCGCCTGCTTAGCGCTACTTAACTGGATACAGCTACAAGCTAGCGCCGCTAGGCGGCGCCTGCAAAGCAGCTACACACAATAGTGGTGGTGGCGCAGCCCTAAGGCTGCGCCACCACCATTTATTAACGCCTCTACCGGCGTATCCTGGAGGAGTAGCTTGTGAGGTTTTGTTCTGAGAGGCACAAATTTCTATGAACGAGTATGTCGCACAGCTAGAACGTGAGCTCGCGCTTATTGAGAGAGGCTTCAAAGAAGAGCAGCGGCGCGCCCAGGCTGACTACCACTCATTTGACCGAGAACACGCTAAGGCACTTGCCCACCTGGCTTATCGGTCCCAGGTTTACCAGGTGCGTATGTATGCAGTATTCCTGCTAGGACACCTGTCACAAGAGGAAGAGATTTTAAACTTCCTCAGAGATGAAGTCTCCAAAGATGACAATTGGAGGGTTCAAGAGGTTCTTGCCAAAGCCGTCGATGAGTTCTGTGCGACCAGGGGATATGAGCAAGCACTGGGTGTTATCGACGAGTGGTTGAATGATGCTCGCCCACATGTGCGGCGAGCCGTTACTGAAGGTTTACGGATTTGGACGAGTCGTCCGTACTTCAGAGATAACCCATGTGAAGCAATCGAGAGACTATCGCGGCTTCGAAGTGATAGCAGCGAGTACGTTCGCAGGTCTGTGGGAAATGCCTTGCGGGATATTAGTAAGAAATTTCCGGAGTTGGTTGCAGCGCAGTTGGGCACGTGGAGCTTGCAAAGCCGGGAAGTAAAGCAAGTACATAGCCTGGCAAGCAAGTTCATCAAATAGTACAGTTCTCAACCGGCATGGCTTCGTTAATTGCCCGCTGCAAGGCCACAGGCACATGCGTGTCCGTGTGGACCTCGACAGGAAAACCGGTTAGCTCGCTTGTGTATGCGGCGATATCCGCCAACTCAAACAGTGATAAATCACGGCTCGGAGTACCGATCAGATCAATATCTGACTCGAAGCCATCCGTTCCCTGAACGATAGAGCCAAAGACACGTAGAGCCTCAAGGCCTCGTTCCTTGGCGTAGCTACCGATTGAGGAAGCATGGCGAGCTAGTGGCACAGAGGGCCGATAGTCTGCCATACGCAAGATACGCTCAAGCATTTCAGCAGACACAGCACGCTTACCAGACTCAATCTGTGCAAGGGTTGACTGACTCATTCCAGTCAACCCCGCCAGCTCTGCCTGCGTAAGAGACGCATCCCTGCGTGCCTCACGTACCAGGGACGGCGCATCTTCCCGCCGAAACCGAGCCATAAATCCATGATAGTGCACGTATGCACTATTACGGAGAGCTCGATTAGCTCGATTCAGTCTAAGCCGCCGGCTCCCGGGCCGGGCTCGGCCTGCAAAAAGGCCGGCTCGCGGTAACCAGCCTTAGCAAAGGCCTGCGCAATAGCCTGGGCTACCTGCTCCAACTCCTGGGTATGCACCAAGGCAATGGCAGAGCCACCAAAACCACCGCCAGTCATACGCGCCCCAATAGCTCCAGCAGCGCGGGCTGCCTCAACCGCCGTATCCAACTCGCCTACAGTCACTTCATAGTCATAGCGCAGCGAGTCATGCGAAGCATTCATCAACTGGCCAACCTCAGCTAGTGCGGCCGCATCAGTTAAATCTTGAGTTTGCAGCAGCTCAATGAGCTTTTCCGTACGCTCAATCTCGCTAACCACATGGCGCGTGCGACGCACCAAAGTGTCCACCTGCTGCTCTAGGCCCTGCTCGCGAGCGCTTTGCGCTAGCAGCTCCAGGTTGTAGTCAAGCTGCTCAGGATCCAAATCAGCCAAAAGCTCCACTTCCAACAGCTTTGCAGCCTGCTCACAGCTACTGCGACGCGCCGCATACTGGCCATCAACCAGTGCGTGCGGGGCGCGAGTGTCAATCACCAACAGGCTCAAACCCGACTCGCTCAAGTTAAAAGGCACCTGCTCAGCAGAAAAATCAGTGCAATCTAGCGCTAAAGCGTGTCCGGCACGGCAGCGCAGCGACGCCGCCTGATCCAACCCGCCAGTAGGGGCGCCAGCAATCTTATTTTCAGCCAAACAGCACAGCCGAGCTAGGCGCTCGCGGCCCACATCCGAGGGGTTATCGGCTGGACCAGCCAAAGCCAGCCCGGCGACGTCGTCGAGAGCTACCGCCACCGCGCATTCCAAAGCGGCAGAAGAAGACAAACCCGCCCCCAGTGGCACGCAAGACTTTAGAGCAATATCGAAGCCTGGTAGCGGACCCAAACCATCTTGCTCCAGTGCCCAAGCCACACCCACCAGGTAAGCAGCCCAGCCGCTAACCTCGCCGTTTTCGCCTTTAGGGGCCACCTGATCCAAATCCAAGCTCACCACATCGCTAGGGTCGGCTGAAGAAACCAGGCGTACCAGGCGGTCTGGGCGCCGGCTCAAAGCCACAAAAGCGCGGTGCGGTAAGGCAATTGGGAAGGCCAGGCCACCGTTGTAGTCAGTGTGTTCGCCAATAACATTGACGCGCCCAGGGGCTTGCCACACGCCCTCAGGCTGGCTGCCAAAGGTAGCCACAAACAAATCTGTGGCACCCTTAGCGCCCTGACTAAAGCTTAAAGCGGGCAGGTTTAGCATCTTTGCTCCTTTTATATATGGTCAGTCCACGCTAGTAGTTAGCCTGCACTAGTAGTTAATCCGCGATGGTTAGCGTGATGCCGTGGTCTTCCAGGTGGGCCACGGTCTGGGGCTCAGGTGAGCGGTCGGTGATCAAAACATCCAGGTCATCGAGGGAGCAGAAGCATTGCAGACCGAGCGCATCCCACTTAGAGACGTCCATAACCGCCACCGTGGTGCGCGCGCAACGCACCAGCGCACGGTTAGTGGCAGCCTCGGAGAGGTTCGGGGTCATCAAACCTACACGCGCATCGAAAGCGTGAGTACCCATAAATGACCATTCCACGCGTAGCGAAGAGAGCGCATCAATCCCGGTCAGCCCCACCAAGGCGGCAGAAGGGGTGCGCTCACCACCAATCAAAATCACGGTGGGGGCGGGGTGGCCCTGCTCGCGGGCCGTATCTGCGGCGTCGAACAGCAAATTAGCTGCTGGCAGCGAGTTAGTAATGATGGTCAAAGTTGGAAAATGTTCCAACTCAGTTAGGGCGCGTGCCACTGCCAAAGTGGTGGTACCTCCAGAGAGGGCCAAAGAATCCTGGGGGCGCACGAGCTTAGCGGCAGCTAGCGCAATCTGGCGTTTTTCATTGGTGTGCTGCTCAGATTTAGTGGCAAAGCGGGGTTCCATAGAGCTGGGTCCAGCGGCTACCGCGCCGCCGTGGACGCGCTCTACTAGGCCGGCGCTAACCAGCTCGGTAATGTCGCGGCGCACAGTCATCTCAGAGATGCCCAGTGCTTCAACTACTTCTGCCACGCGCACGCCACCGTTGCGCGTAACTAAATCCATGATGAAGTCCTGGCGTTGGCGGGCCAGCATGGGGGTTCCGGTATTGTCGCTCACGGTAGATATTTTGCCATATTGTTGCTTCTTGTTGGCTTTATAAGTTCAAAGAGTTTGACTTAGTTGGGCTCTTGGTTAGGGTCGAAGAGGCAACATATAATGCCCTAGGAATGCGGCCTTAATGCATGTGTCGAAGCCTCGTTAACGTGCAAACAGTGACGAGCTGAGCGTATCTATGGGCACAGTCAAATCCCGAGGAGTGATGCAAATGGCTCTAGCTGTTGAGTCGGAAATTGGTCGCCTAGAACAAGTTATCTTGCACCGCCCTGGTGACGAGATGAAGCGCCTGACCCCACAAAACAAAGACGACCTGCTCTTTGACGACATTTTGTGGCTAGCCGAAGCGCAGGAAGAACACGATAAATTCGCAAACGTACTGCGCTCACGTGGCGTCGAAGTACTTTATATGCAAGATCTGCTGGCCCAATCGCTAGACAACAGCGAAGCCCGCACTCACGTACTAGAAAACACCTTTACCCCGGCCACCTTCGGTCCGCTAGCTGTAGACAATATCCGCAGCCACTTCAGCACCCTGCCCAGCGAGGAACTCGCCCGCATTTTGGTGGCCGGCCTAACTAAGAACGAGCTACTAGAAAACACTAGCGTCCCCTCCTCAGTAGTAATTGCTGGCATGGACGGCGACGATCTAGTCCTAGAGCCGCTGGTAAACCACCTCTTTACCCGCGACACCTCCTGCTGGATCTATAACGGCGTATCCATTAACTCCATGCGCTTGCAGGCTCGACGTCGTGAAACCGTTAACTACCAGGCGATCTACCGTTGGCACCCGCTGTTTGCTAACGAAGAATTCCCCGTATTTAACTTTGGTTCCATGGACGGCACCGGCGCCGTCGAAGGTGGAGACGTACTGATTATCGGTAACGGCGCAGTACTAATTGGTCTAGGTGAACGCTCCACCACCCAAGGTGTAGAAATCCTAGCTAGCAAACTGTTTGCCTCAGGCAAGGTAAACCGAATTGTGGCCCTAGACATGCCCAAGGTGCGCTCGCAGATGCACCTAGACACGGTCATGACCATGATCAACCAGGGTACCTTCACCAAATACGCGGGTCTGGGTATGCGCCCCTCGCTGGTGATCACCCCCGGACCGGACCCCAAGCACCCGGCTATCGTCTCCCACCCAGCTGAAGACATGCACCATGTCATCGCTCGCGCCCTGGGCCTAGCCGACATTGAGGTGCTAACCACCCCGCAAGACTCCCTGGCTGCTGCCCGTGAGCAGTGGGACGACGCAAACAACTGTCTAACCATTTCCCCTGGCACCGTAGTCACTTACGAACGTAACGTGGCCACCAACACCTACCTACAAAGTCGCGGCCTGGAGGTACTCACCGTACCTGGCAGTGAGCTCGGCCGTGGTCGTGGTGGCCCGCGCTGCATGAGCTGCCCGACCCTGCGCCAGCCGGTCTAAGTCCAGTTGGTGGCCCGCCAATCGGGCCGCCGAGCGGACATAACCGGATAACCACCCGCCCGGGCGTTAAAGGCCAAGCGCCTGGCGGCGTCGTCGTAAAAAACTGGCCACAATCCACCCCTAGACCAATCCAAACCCTCTAAAGCCAAAGAAACGGAGAAGCCACTCATGGCATACCCCCTGCACGGTCGTTCCTTCCTGCGCGAACTAGACTTCACCCCCGAAGAGTGGCGTGGCCTGCTAAACCTGGCCGCTGAGCTCAAGGCTGCCAAGAAGGAAGGCCGCGAGGTCCAGCACCTCAAGGGCAAGAACATCGCCCTGATCTTCGAAAAGACCTCCACTCGTACCCGCTGCTCCTTCGAGGTTGGCGCTTACGACCAGGGTGCAAACGTAACCTACCTGGAGCCCACCGGTTCCCAGATCGGTCACAAGGAATCCGTAGCCGACACCGCCCGCGTACTAGGCCGCTTCTATGACGGCATCGAATACCGTGGCGACAAGCAGTCCAACGTAGACCAGCTAGCCCAGCTCTCTGGCGTGCCCGTATGGAACGGTCTAACCGACGACTGGCACCCCACCCAGATGCTGGCCGACCAGCTGACCATGATCGAGCACTCTGACAAGCCCCTAAGCGAGGTAGCTTTCGCCTACCTAGGCGACGCCCGCAACAACGTGGCCAACTCGCTGCTAGTTTCCGGCGCCATGATGGGCATGGACGTGCGCATGGTGGCCCCCACCGAGCTACAGAACTCTGACGAGGTAGTTGAGGCTGCCCGCGAAATCGCCAAGACCACCGGCGCCCGCATCACCATCACCGACAATGTAGAAGAAGGCGTTAAGGGCGTTGACTTCCTCTACACCGACGTGTGGGTATCCATGGGTGAGCCCAAGGAAGTTTGGGACGAGCGCATCAAGCTGCTACTGCCCTACCAGGTTAACGCGCAGCTGGTAGCCAAGACTGGCAACCCCAACGTGAAGTTCCTGCACTGCCTGCCTGCCTTCCACGACCTAAACACCACCGTGGGCCGCGACATCTACGAAAAGACCGGTCTGGACGCCCTTGAGGTTACCAACGACGTGTTCGAAAGCGACGTGAACATCGCCTTTGACCAGGCCGAAAACCGTATGCACACTATCAAGGCCGTTATGGTGGCCACCCTAGGGGAGTGACCTTTGCGCATTGTGGTTGCCCTGGGCGGTAACGCCCTGCTGCGTCGCGGCGACAAGCCCGACGCCGACATCCAGATTGCTAATGTGCAGCTAGCTGCGGCCCAACTGGCCAAGCTAGCTAACGAGCACGAGCTGATCATCACCCACGGTAACGGCCCCCAGGTGGGTGTCTTGGCCCTGGAAAGTGCCAATGACGAGCGCCTTAGCCGCGCCTACCCGCTAGACACGCTGGGCGCTGAAACCCAGGGCATGATCGGCTACTGGCTGCTGCAAGCCATGCAAAACGCCCTGCCCGGGCGCCAGGTGGCCACCATGGTGTGCCAAACCCTGGTGCTCTCTGGAGACCCCGCCTTTGCCAATCCCACTAAGTTCGTGGGCGAGGTTTATGACGAGGAAACCGCCAAGCGCATTGCCCGCGAGCGCGGCTGGGTAGTTAAGGCCGACGGCGAGCACTTCCGCCGTGTGGTGGGTAGCCCCGCCCCGCAGCGAGTGATTGAAACCCGCCTGATCCGCAACCTGGTTAACTCTGGGGCAGTGGTGATTTGTGCTGGTGGCGGCGGCGTGCCTGTGATCCGTAACGAGAAGGGTCAGCTGCAAGGCGCCGAGGCGGTTATTGACAAGGATCTAACCGCTGCGGTGCTAGCTGAGGACCTGGAAGCTGATGCGCTGATCATCCTCACCGACGTAGACGGTGTCTACGAAGGTTATGGCACAGCCCAAGCCCGCATGGTTAAGCGCGCCACCCCGATGCGTCTGCGCGAAATGGGTCTGCCCGCTGGCTCTATGGGCCCCAAGGTGGAGGCAGCTTGCCGTTTCGTGGAGCTAACTGGGGATATGGCTGCAATTGGCCGCCTGGAAGATGCGCTAGATATCATCGCTGGTCACAGCGGCACGATTGTTACCCCTGGCGGTAACTATGGGGGCCCTGGGGATTTGCGTCCCCCGGGTATGGGCCGTATCTAGTGTTAACTATCCGTAAAATTGTGGTGGCCTGTAAAGCGGTTTATGCCCGCTGGCAGGCCACCACGTTTGGGCGAGCCTATGCGCGTTTTAAGGCTGAACGCGGGACGATTTTGGCATCCGGTATTGCCTATACCGGCTTGGTCAGCCTGTTTGCGGCGCTGACGCTTGTGGTTTCCTCGCTGCTGCAGCTTTCGGACATGTTTCCGGCTTGGCGCGCGGCCATGGTTAAAACGCTTAGCCATGCCCTGCCGGGGGTTATTTCTGATGGCTCTAGCTCGGGGCTGGTGCGTTTGGATCAACTGGAGCTAAATCAGGGTATTGGGATAGCTGCTTTTATTGGCACGGTGACGCTGGTGGCTACGGCCCTGGAAATTCCGGCGGTTTTGCGCGGCGGGGTGCGGGCAATGTTTTCAGCCCCGGTTTTGCGCGCAAATTTTGTGGCTTTGCGTTTGCGTGACGCCGCCATGGTGCTGGTGGTGGTTATTGGGGTGAGTGTGAGCTCAGCGGCCTTGGCTTTGGCGGTGGCGCTGCACTCCCAGCTTGATAGCTACTTGCATATTCCTGGCTCCACTTCGCTGTTGCAGCTGTTTGCTTATGGGCTGGGTTTTATTGTCGACGGCGGCGTGTTAACTGCAATAGTTATACTCGCCAAGGTTGAGGTGCGCCGGCGAGTATTACTAATTGGCTCTTTTGCCGGAGCCGGCATGATGACAGTGCTGCGCCTGGTGGGCAGTCAGGGATTGGCCTCTGGCACTGTAAATCCGCTGCTAGGCTCGTTTTCGACGGTTGTGGTGCTGCTTATTTGGATGCACGCAGCGGCCATGGTGCTGCTTTACGCCAGCGCCTGGATGGCGATTGCTACTAAAGAGAAAAGCACAGCTGAAACTGCCCCGGGTGGCGCGGCTTTAACCGGCAGCTAAACCCGCTAGGCTTGGTCTATGACCCAAATCCACGCCATCATCCCTGCCGGTGGAGCCGGCACCCGCTTGTGGCCGCTTTCGCGTCGTGAGCGCCCGAAGTTTCTCCTTGACCTGACCGGTGCTGGTCACTCCCTGCTGCAGGGGACTGTGGCCCGTCTGGCTCCGGTATCTGACTCGATTACTGTGGTAACCGGTATCGCCCATGTGGCTGCGGTAGCTGACCAGCTACCTGAGCTTGACCGTGAGCAGCTAATTGCTGAGCCGGCCCCGCGTGACTCTATGGCCGCTATTGGCCTGGCAGCGGCAGTGATCGCTAACCGCAATGGTCGCGACGCTGTGGTGGGTTCTTTTGCCGCCGACCAAACTATTGCTGATGAGTCTGCTTTCCACGCGGCTGTGCTAGAGGCTGCTGAGCTGGCCCTGGCCGGATATGTGGTCACTATTGGGATCGAAGCTAGCGGTCCTTCTACTGCTTTTGGCTACATTCACTGCGCTGAGCCCATTACTGTGCCCGGCGCTCCCAGTGGCCGCGCGGTGGCTGGCTTTACGGAAAAGCCAGATGCTGAGACTGCCGCCGCCTACCTGGCTAGCGGTGACTACCGCTGGAATGCGGGCATGTTTGTGGTTAAGGCTGGGGTTTTGCTAGATCACCTGGCCACCACCAAGCCGGCTCTGGCTGCAGGTATTGAGGCTATCGCTAAGGCTTGGGACACCCCGCAGCGTGAAGAGGTACTGGCTGCCACCTGGCCTGGCCTGGAAAAGATCGCCATTGACCACGCTATTGCTGAGCCGGTAGCGGCCGCTGGTGGCGTAGCCGTGGTGCCTGCTGCTATGGGCTGGGATGACGTAGGTGGCTTTGATGCCCTCATTGAGCTGATTCCGGCCGCCAAGCAGGGCACTGGCGCGGGGGTTAAGCAGCTAGATCTTTCTGGCACCGCTCAGGTGCGTAACGTAGATTCCGACGGCGCCCTGGTGGCTAGCTCTGCCGGGCGTCTAGTGGCGCTACTGGGCGTACCCAACCTGGTGGTTGTGGACACCCCTGACGCCCTACTGGTGGCAGACCCGGCACACGCGCAGCAGGTTAAGGCAATTGTTGACAGCCTCAAGGCAGACGGCCAAGAGAAGCTGGTGTAACACAAGTGCGAGGTAGAAAGTGCCGCCGCCCCGGTTGCGGGCGTAATGCGGTAGCTACGTTGACCTCCAACTATGCGGACTCAACTATTGTGATTGGACCGCTGTCGGTGGAGGCAGATCCACAGGCCTATGACCTGTGCGAGGTGCACGTGGAATCTTTCACGGCTCCGCGCCAGTGGCAGGTGGTGCGCCTGGTGACCGAGTTTGAACCGGCCCCGCCTACTCCAGATGATCTAGACGCGCTAGCTGAGGCGGTGCGGGCGGCGTCGCGGCGTTCACCTAAACGCTCTGAGGCAGTAGACCGCGCCCGCAGCTCTATGCCGGCGGATCTGCGTAACCCGCGCTCAGCCACTGAGGTTACCCGTCGTTCACACCTGCGCCTGTTAAAGGGCGAAAAGGAGGGCTGATGAGCCAGATTGCCCCTTGGCTGCGTGAGTTGCTGCGTGACCCGGTGGATGTTTCACCGCTAACCGACGCCGAGCACATGCCCCCCACAGTGCTGCTAGTGCCCGGGCTTGGCTCGCTCCAGGCAGCCCCTGAATCTGGCAGCGTGCAGGTACAGGCCCCTGGCGCCGACTACTACCTGGTTAACCGCGAAGCTACGCGAGCCTACCCGGTACGTGACGGGGTGGCCATGCTGCTGCCGCGCTAAAAGCCCCTAGCCTCAAGCGCCAGCCCCTAGCGCTAAGCCGACGTCGGCAAACTGCCTGCGCCAGCTAAACGCAAGCCGGCTAGCCACCTAGGCCAGCCGGCGTCGATATAGGGCGCCTATAGAGTGCCTAAACCGTAAGGAAGCTGCGCCGCCGCTGACTGTTGCTGTTGGTGGCGGCGTTCGCGTTGCAAATTCAAGAAATACTCCCTGTCACGCCGCTCCACCAAAACCGCAGCTAGTAGCCGTTCCGGATGCGTGTGTGGCGGGGGCGGAGGAGAAACCAAACCAGAGACCTGATCAGCTAAAGCCTGCCCCAGGGAGGCCCGGTGGCGCAGATCCAAGCTGGAGGCGCGCTGCAAGAAGGTGTAGGCCGAAAGCGACAGGTGGGTGGGTAGCTCGCGGATATCCGCCCCACGCGCCCAATAACGCAGCTCAGGGGGCATGATCAGTACCGGGGGAGAGGTAATAATATTGTCCTCCTGGGCGGCATAGGTGCCCGCCAGAATGTCACCAACACGCTTGGAACGCTTAGAAAACAACATCACCACCACGGCTACTATCCCGGTGGTGAACAGCACTTCAAAGGGAGCACAGATAGCCCGCACAAAGCTTTGATAAGGGTGAGCCGGACCGCCGTCGTCGCGCACAATCCGCAAGCCCATAACTAACCTGCCTAAACTACGCCCCCGGCTTAACACTTCCACCAGCCACGGCATGAAAATCAGCCAAAAAGCCAGCATCAGCGCCACGCTGGTTGCCAAAACCGCCGCAGACACAGTCGATTGGTTAACAGCGGTGTACAAAAGCCGCAGAGAGAACGATAAACCCAGGAAATATACGGCATAGTCAATCACTGCTGAACCCATGCGGGTAGGCAAAGGCGCCGGGGCGATATCAACCACCACGCCTTCACCAGTGATAACCTGCTCAGGGACGATCATTCTTTCCGATGAGCTGTTCAAAGTCTCCACAAGAAAAGAGTACCCGGGTGGATATAGATGCGCTGCGCCAATCTCATAAAGACCAGTGGGAACGTCTGGGCAAGCTAGCTAGCAAACGTATTCTCAGCGCCAAAGAAACCGATGAGCTGATCTCGCTCTACGGTCAGGTAGGCCAGCAGCTTTCCGCTGTACGCAGCCAAGCCCCCGACCCTGACGCAATTGTGGAGCTCAGCCGCCTGCTGTCGCGAGCACGCGGACGCATTGGCTACCACCAAAATGCGCGGGCCACCAATGTGCGTCGCTTCGTTACCGTCACCATGCCTATGGGGCTATATAAGGCGCGCTGGTTCTCAGTTGGGGTAACGGTAGCGTCCTTGGCAGTGTCGCTGATCTGTGCGCTGTACCTGCTCAACAATATGGCGGTTTTTGACCTCCTGGTTCCTCCAGCTACGCGCCGCTCTATTGCCCAAAGTCAATTCGTGGGTTACTACTCTCAATACGCCCATTCAGAGTTTGCCTCCCAAGTGTGGACCAACAACGCCCGCGTGGCCGCCATCAGCATCATTAGCGGCCTGACCGGTTTTTTCCCGATCTTGGTGCAATGGCAAAATGCTTTAAATGTTGGGCTAATGGGCGCGGTGATGAGTGAGCAGGGCGAACTCGGTAAATTCTTTGCCTACATAAGCCCCCACGGCCTGCTAGAACTTAGCTGCGTATTTATGAGCGGCGGGGTGGGGCTGCGCCTGTTTTGGACCATGCTGGTGCCCGGCAGGCGCACTCGCGGCCAAGCCCTAGCCCAGGAAGGGCGCGTGCTGGTTTCAGCGGTTATCTCCCTAACTGCCGCCTTGGCTGTGGCCGGGGCTTTGGAAGGCTTTGTTACCCCCTCGGATCTGCCGCTATGGATCAAGATCATGCTGGGGGCCAGTGCGGCTGTGGGCTTGTGGGCTTATACCTTCATTTTGGGGCGCCGTGCGGCTTTGCAAGGCGACGACGGCGACCTAGACCCAAGCCAAATCGGCGCCTACGCCGCCCAGGCCTAACCCCCGGGCCTAAACCTGTAGCCTAACCCCCAGGCCTAAAACATTCAGGCCCGCCCCAAACATTCAGGCCCGCCCCATCAGGGGCGGGCCATGTCTGCGGCCGCGCAGAGCGGCGGATGCGCTCTAGCGGATGCGCGGTGGGGCTTGCGCTTGACTAAGTGGAGCTCACGCTTGGCTAACTGCGCCGCTCTAGAGGCGGCCAGCGGCCTTAAGAGCCAGGTAAGTGTCAGCCAAAGCGGGAGCCAAAGTGGCCGGAGCTGACTCCACCACCTCAATGCCCAGACGCTTTAGCTGGCTGCGTGCCTGGTTAGTTTCTAGCAGTGTGCGCTCAGCGGCGGCGGCCTGATAAGCCAGGTCAGCGTTGTCACGCTCATGGCTCATCTGCTCAATTTGCGGGTTTATGGCGCTAGCAAAAATAAGCGTGTGCTTATGGGCAATCATGGCCAGCACGTCAGTTAGGGCCTGATCGTGGCTTACCGCCTCAAGGCTGCTAAGCAAAACCACCAGGGCATGTTGGCTTAGGCGTTGGGAAGCTGCCAAGTTAAGGGCCGGCGCTGACAGCTCACCCAGATACGGTTCCACATCAGCTAGCTCATTAGCCATGGTGGCAATCAACTCACCTGACTTCTTACCGGCAATCCAGGCCCGGCGCCTAGTGTCTAGCGCCATTACCTCCACCCGGTCGCCAGCCGCGCTAGCTAGGGCAGAGAGCAAAAATGAGCTATCAATACCCACGTCTAGACGTGTGCCCTCCTCCATACGGGTGGCGCTGTGACGGGCACTGTCAATAATGATCAGTACATGTCTATCACGCTCAGGGCGCCAGGTACGCACCACCACTTCGCCGCGCCGCGCCGTCGAACGCCAGTCAATAGAGCGCACGTCGTCGCCGGGAACATACTGACGCAAAGAATCAAATTCCGTGCCCGCCCCACGCACCATAACCGCGCTGCGCCCATCCATTTCACGCAGCAAATTAAGGCGTGAAGGCAAATGCTTACGCGAATTAAACGGCGGCAGCACCTGCACATGTGCCGGCGCTACCAGGGAACGCTGGCGCCCAGCCAAGCCCAGCGGCCCAAGCGAACGCACAGTGGCGTAGTCAGCCCGGCGCTTGCCTCGGCGTTTAGGTTGCAGCGGGGTAGTGAAACGTCGCTTCTGGCCGGGGCCCAAATTGAACTGGTAAAAATTATCGCTAGCCCCGGCGCTAGGCACCCAGGCATCACGCAGGCTTCCGCGCATAGTGCGTTTGGCAGTGTTAGTGATCGTAATGCGCGCAGAACTGGGTTGTCCTAAACGCACGGTGGTGCCATTTTCGCGCTCAACCCTAAGCTCCAGAGGTTTTGGCGCCAAAAAGGCATCTAACAGGGCCAGGCAGATCACCGCCAGATCCCAGGTCAGGGCTGCGCGCGTGGAAACAAAAACCAGCAGCAAACATGGGGCCAGCAGTAAAGCCAGCCGTTTGGAGGCAAACATGCATTTACCTCAGCGCGGGACCGCAACCATACGCAGTACGCCGTCGATAACCGAAGCGGCACTGACCCCTTCAAGCTCAGCTTCAGGACGCAGCTTAATACGGTGACGCAAGGTAGGCAGCGCAAAGTTTTTGACGTCGTCGGGAGTGACAAAAGAGCGCCCGTTAAGCCAAGCCCAAGCCCGCGAAGTAGCCAGCAGAGCGGTGGCTCCACGCGGGGAGACCCCCAGTGACAGCGACGGCGAAACCCGCGTAGCTCGCACCAAATCCACAATATAGGCGGTCACCTCCGGGCCAACCCCCACCTTAGCCACCTCACTGCGGGCCAGGCGCAGATCCTGGGCGTTAGTAACCGCCTGCAACCCGGCGCTAACCAGGTCACGCGGGTTAAAACCGTTAGCGTGGCGGGTGAGTACCTCAATTTCGGTGTCGCGTTCAGGCAGCGGCAGCACCAGTTTCATTAGGAAACGGTCCAGCTGTGCCTCAGGCAGGGGATAGGTACCCTCATACTCAACCGGGTTCTGGGTGGCGATCACCATGAAAGGCTCAGGCAAAGCCCGAGGCGTGCCGTCAATAGAAACCTGGCGTTCCTCCATGGCCTCAAGCAAAGCTGCCTGAGTTTTGGGGGGAGTACGGTTAATTTCGTCAGCCAGCAGCAAGTTAGTGAATACTGGGCCCGGGCGCAAAGAAAACTCGGCAGTGCGTGAGTCATAAATCAGCGAACCGGTTACGTCACCGGGCATCAGGTCCGGGGTGAACTGGATGCGTTTAGTGTCTAGCTCCAACGACGCCGCCAAAGCCCTAACCAGCAGGGTTTTAGCCACCCCGGGTACGCCCTCAAGCAGTACGTGACCGCCCGCTAGCAGGGCTACCACTAGGCCGGTGACGGCGGCGTCCTGGCCCACCACAGCTTTAGCGACCTCGCTGCGCACCGCTGCCAGGCGGGCCTGGGTGGGAACGCTATAGTCTAGGTTTTCAGCGCTCATAGTGCTTTACCTCTTCTTCTAATTGTTCAAGGGCTTGGCTTAGCTGGGTCAGTTCTACTGCACTTGCTGGCGCGGGCCCGTAGAGTATGTATTCAATTTCTTTAGCTGTGCGGTTGCAGGCCATAGATACCGTTTGCGCTACCAAGGTGGCGTCTGCATTTGGGGAAATTCCCAAGCGCCGGCCGAGCCTAATAATGGTGGCTATGCGCAAAATACGGCCACTGTGCTCACTGGCTCTAGCTCGCTGATACAGTCCGGCGCGCCCCACTGTGGTTTCGGTGCCTTGCGCAACTACCGGTAGCGGCTCGTTAACAATCCGGCCTTGGCGCCGGCCCACAATAAATGCCCAAACCAATGCCAACAGCCCAAACTGCCACATTAATGGCATCAGCCAGGATGGGTAGGGCTTAGGTGCCTGCGCTGCATAAACTGACTCATTAATTTCAGCGTTATAAAAAACTACTTCACTGCCCCGGCCGGTGGCGTAAAGCGCCAAGGCTGCGTTGTCATCTTTGTCTAGGTACTTGTTGGTAACTAGCTCTGGATTAGCGATGATGCGCAGGGTTTTGCCTGATTTTAAGGGCAGTTCTAGGTAGCCGTAGCCGTTAGCGTAAGCGAAACACAGCTGGGCTGGGCCACGGCCCAGGTACTGGCTATTGGCTAGCGCCTGCGGGTTACGCACTATGATGGCGTTTCCGGTTGCGCTGATGGTTTGGGCTTTGGCAGGTATAGAACAGGCGCCGCGAGAGACAGGTTTATCGTTATAGCCTTGCGGTTCCAAGCCGCTTTCAGTCAGGGACTCAGGCAGGTAATACTCGAAGCCAACCAAGGTGATATCAGCGTTTGAGGTAGTTAGTAGAGTCTCAAAATCATAATTTCGTAGCTGGCCAGCATTAAAGATGGTTACCGGTTTGCCCTGCGCGGCAGCCTCGATAGCTTTTGCAGGTGAACGCACTTGGTCCACTGAGACGTCATAGTGATCGCCAAGTACCTGAGTTAAACCCCGCACCCCCTCAGAGCTAACGCTGTGGATGTCGTAGGGGTCTTTAGTGAGTTCCTCTTTCATGGAGGCGTAGATAACCATGCCTGCCAGCAGCAAGCTAAGTGCGATTGCCAGTAGTTTCCAGCCTTTAGAGCCAGTTTTTTTAGACTCGGCGCTGGCTTGTACGGGGGCTGTTTGTATGCTCATCGCCGCCTACCTTTAGTGGCATAGGGGTTAGAGGCATATGGGTTAACATCCAGTGGGCCAGCTGAGCCGTGAGTTAGCTCCGGGGTCAGGTTATGGGCGCTTTGGTGGGTTATGCCTGGGGTTTTGGTGACGGTGACGGCGAAATCGCGCATCCACTGATCATCGCTAGGGCCGGTTTCTTCATGGCCATAGCGAGCCCGGTCAAACAGGTTAGCGGCGTAAGCAAAGCTCTCGTTTAGGTTTGGCATTACCTGGGCCCCAAGCTGACCGGCCTCCTGGGCGGTCATGCCTGGATAATCTTCCAGCAAGGCGCGCTCGTCTAGAGAGCGGATAATGGCACGGAAACGGTCTACGACGGCGCTTACCCAGTCACCGGCGGCAGCCGCCTTATTGGCGCTAAGCGTGAGCATACTGGCGTCACGTTTATCGTCAAAAAGTGCTTTTGATTTGCGTTTACGGCGTGCCAAAGTGATTTTTGTGGCCAAGTAGAGCAGCAAAGCTATCAGCGCCATAAAGATCAAAAAGGTAAGCAGCACTCCAACCCATTCCGGTAAGCCCAAATTTAGCTTAGCTTTACTTAGCGTGGAGTCCAGCCATTTAAACAGCTTTTCTAAAATATTTTGTTTAGGTTTATAAGCTACTTTACTGAGCTCATGGTGGGCTTGTTGGCGTGCCTCATCTGGGCTTGGAGTGGGTTGACTCCAAGTCGGTAGGAGGGCTAACTTCCAGATTAAATTCATTGTGCCTGTTGTTCTGCTACCGCGTTACGTAGCTCCACATCCAGGCCTTCTTTACGCATACGCAGATCGATATATAGCAATGCGTTGACCGAGGAAGTGAAAGGCAAAATTAATAGCTGAGCAATGGTAGACGTAACCATAACCAGTATGTAAGTGGTATTTAGGGATGCGATCACATCTTCAGGCGACGATGATCCAACGACGATAAAAATTGCACCTAGTGCGTCAGCAATACCGACAAAGATGCCGGCCACCATAGAGGTGATTATGGCGGTCAGAATATTAATGCCGAACAGGCGCCAAAAGTTTCCACGAGTTAGGCTCCAAGAGCGGCCAATAGCGGCAAATACTCCCAGGTTTTCAAGCACCATGGCTGGTGAGGCAACACTGAATTTAATGGATAAGTAGGAGCTTACTAGTGCGCTAATCACCATCAGTATCAATAAGCCAACTAGGCTGACACCCAGGTCTTGGAGAAATTCGCGGTCTGTCTTAGCTGTAGAAGCTGCGCTAGCTAACAGCACAAAAAATACGACGATTCCAATTATCATCATCAGGCCGCTAATGATGCTGGTGATTATATTCAACCCAATTAATGGCAGGAACTTTGATTTAGTGCGTTCCCACACTTCTTTGCTGGAAGCTACTCGCCCAAGTACAGAGCGCGATACCGCTACAACAATTAAACCTGAAAGTAAAACCGTGGCTAAAACCTGTAAGAGACTGCCGCCTAGCTGAGAAAAAGATCCGGATAAGGAAGTGAAAACAGCGGCGTAAGGGGAGCTGGGGCTGAGGTAGTTAGGTAATACCAGGTTGATAATTGCATAATTTGTGGCAATGCTAATTACTAGCACTACCCCTAGCAGGGCGGCAGTAAAACCAAACATGGTGCGCGCATTAGTTTTAATTGCCGCAAATGCGCCCTGATAGATGTCGCCAATAGACAGGGGGCGCAGGGGAATAATGCCAGGCTTGTAGACATAGAAGTTTGCGGCGCCGTTAGATTGTCCATAGCCAGCGCCCGGATAGGCGCCGCCGCTCGGGTAGCTACCCGCGCCGGGATAACCCGCCGCCCCCGGGTAACCGCCAGGGTAACCAGGGGTGGCGCCAGGGTAACTACCAGACCCGGAGGTGGCAGAACCGCCTGCCCCGGGATAACCAGGGGCAGCGCCAGAGTAATCAGGAGTGGCTCCGGGATAACCAGCCCCAGCAGCACCAGCTGCACCGACACCAGGCACGCCAGCGCCGCCGTCGTAACCAGCACCCGGGTAGGAACCTTGCCCAGGGTAGGGGTTGGCATAGCCGCCAGAGCTGTTTGCAGAGTCAGCCGGCTGCCCAGATTGCTCTCCAGCGCTTTCATCGAAATTAGGCGTGCGCCAAGTCTCGCTCACCGTTACCTCCTTGGGAATATGCTACGTAACTAATCCTGCCAGGTTTGTGTAGCTTGTACCTACGCCTTGAGGAGGAGGTTTAGCTACATTCCTGTATAACCATGCAAAAATATGCTTTAAGTGTCACAATGTAGTTATGAGCACGCGTATCTTACTGGTAGATGATGATACTGCCCTGTCTGAAATGGTTGGCATGACCCTCGAAAGCGGGGGTTATGACGTGGTTTATTGCGCAGACGGAACGCATGCTTTGCAGGCTTTTACCATTAACCAGCCAGAGCTAGTGCTGCTAGACCTGATGCTGCCGGGCATGGATGGCATTGAAATCTGCCGCCGCATTAGGGCTATTTCTGACGTGCCCATTATTATGCTCACCGCCCGCAGTGACACCCAGGATGTGGTGGCCGGGTTGGAGGCAGGGGCTGATGACTATGTGGCTAAGCCCTTCAAAAACCGTGAGCTGATGGCCCGGGTACGTACCCGCCTGCGCCGTGTCAGCGACGTCGCCGCCAATGCTGAGCCGCCCAAGGACAAGCTGCGCATTGGCGATATCGATATTGACGTGCTCGCCCACGAGGCTCGCCGCGCAGGCCAAGTAGTGCCGCTGACCCCGCTGGAATTTGACCTGGTAGTGACCCTGGCGCGTGAACCCTGGAAGGTGTTTACCCGTGAGGAACTGCTAGAGCGTGTGTGGGGTTACCAGCACAGCGCCGACAACCGTCTGGTCAACGTGCATGTGCAGCGCCTGCGGGCCAAGGTGGAACTAGACCCCGAACACCCCAAGGTGGTTATCACTGTGCGCGGCGTAGGTTACCGCGCCGGTAGCGCCCAGGGCTGATGCGTGGCCTAGACGCTATACGCCAGTGGCTGGCGCGTAGCCCCCTAAAATACTTTCGCCTAGCCCTAGCACGTTCACTAGTGCTGCGCGTAGCCGTGCAGGTCATGGTGGTGGGGATGGTGTCAGTGCTAGCCCTGATCATCTTCGCCACCTCCTGGGTACGCTCCGACCTACTGCGCGAACGCCTAGACGCAGTAATTGCAGATGCCGATACGCGCGTGGCCACAGCCCAAAGCCAAATGGACGCCACCGCCGTCAACACCACGGCGGAAGTCTCGGCCCTGGCCCAAAGCCAAGTCACCTCCCTAAAAGACGCCATTAGCGGCGCCAACGGGGTGGGGGTGGTGCTAATGCGTTCGCGTAGCTCAAACTCTTCGATTGTTATTAACGACCTGTCTTCCACCTCCGGGTTACGCCAGGCCATTTCTAATGATCTAATCAACCAGCTGGAATCTAATCCGCACCGCCAATACTGGCAGTACGCCAAGGTGACCGACGACGGTAATGCGGTACCCGGCATTGTGGTGGCTAGCCAACTTACTTTACCTTTGGCTGGTACTTACAACGTGTTCCTGGTGTATTCGCTAAAAAATGAGCAACACCTACTTGATGTGGCCACCCGCGCCCTGGTGTCGGGTGGAGCCATGCTGGTGGTAGCCATGGGAATTGCCGTGGCATTACTTACTTGGCGTGTGCTGCTGCCAGTTAGACGCACCTCGCTAGCTGCCCAGCGCCTAGCCGCTGGCAATTTTGGTGAGCGTCTAGAAATTAAAAGCCAGGATGAGGCGGCCTCCCTAGCGCTGTCTTTTAACAACATGGCTGATTCAATTGAAGCCCAAATTGATCGCCTAAGTGAGCTTTCGCGTCTGCAACAGCGTTTTGTTTCTGATGTTTCCCATGAGCTGCGCACGCCCATGACCACCATTTTGCTGGCTGGTGAGACCCTGTTTGATGCCCGCGATAACTTCAGTGATCCGCGCCTAAAACGCAGCACCGAGCTGCTATTTGGGCAAATTGAGCGTTTCGACAAGATGCTGGCGGACCTGCTAGAAATTTCACGTTTCGACGCCGGCTCAGCGGCCCTATCTTTGCAGGAATGGGATGTGGGCGAAATTGCCCGCGACGTCATTGATTTTGCCCAGCCACTAGCTCAAGCTAACGGTTGCCAAATCCGCCTGCACATTGAAGGTAATAAGGTGACCGCCGTCGTCGACCACACCCGAATTGAGCGAATCCTGCGTAACCTGGTGGTTAACGCAACCGAACACGGCGAAGGTAAGCCCATCGATATTAACGTGGTGGGTGACGATACGGCCGTGGCTGTGCGGGTGCGTGACCACGGCATTGGCATGAGCGAAGAGGTGGCCGAGCACGTCTTTGACCGCTTCTACCGGGCCGATCCCTCGCGGGCGCGCAAAAGCGGGGGCACCGGGCTGGGCCTGTCGATTTCGCGTGAAGACGCCGCCTTGCACAACGGTACCCTCAGCGCCTGGGGGTGGCCTGGCGACGGCGCTGCATTCTTGCTGCTAATTCCTCGCAACCAAGATGTTCCTGCAGGGCGAGGGCCACTGGACGTGATTCCGCCCGACGCCCCGCTGGAGGCTTTGGTTAAGGATGTGGCCGGGCATATGGGGCCAAACCCCGAGCCGGTGCCCACGCCGTCGCTGGGCTTGCCGCTACTTATTCCGGCCACGCGCTGGGCTGATGAGGAGGAGGAAAACGATGCGTCCTAGCTCTTCCAAGCGTTTTCCTGCTGCAGGGCGGTTTTTTGCTGCAAACCTGCCTGTTTCTGCGAACCTTCATGCAAGCCTTAATTCAAGCCTTGCTTCACGCCGCAGCCTGATTAAAGCCTCGCTGCTGGCGGGAGTGGGGCTGGGCGCTAGTGCCTGTGCCAAGCTACCCACTAGCGGGCCGGTGCGAGTGGCCGATCATGACGTGCGCCAAGCTGACCTGGTGCTGCAATACGCTCAGGGGCCGGTTAAAGGCGCTAGTCCCACCCAGATTGTGGAGGGTTTTTTGCTGGCATGCGCGGCCGGCTACTCTGACGAATTTGCTACTGCCCGCAGCTTCCTGCTGGGGCAGGCCGCCAGTTCCTGGCGCCCGGATGCCCAAGTGTGGATTTATGACTCTGCCGGCAACGCGCGGGTCAGTGACGCCAGTGACGGCTCCTTGAACGTGTCTGCCCCTGCCCTGGCCACGCTGGATGCTAAAGGTGTCTACTCGGTGGCTTTTGGGGGAGCTAACCATGAGCTGACCTTGTCGCTAGCCACCGATGGAGCCGGGCAGTGGCGTATTGCGGCGCTTCCTGACGGTGTTTTGCTTTCTGCTACTTCCTTCCAGAACGCTTTTGTGGCGCAAAACCTGTACTTTTTTAACCGTACCCGCACCTCTTTGGTGCCCGATAGGCGCTGGGTGCTGCGCCGCAGGTTAACTACCCATGTGGTTAGTGCGCTGCTGACCGGCCCGGCCCCCTGGCTTAACCAGACTCTTTCTAGTGCCATTCCCGACGGCGTCACCTTAGGTGGCGCGGGAGTTGAGGTCAGTCAGGCTGTGGCCACAGTGGATTTATCCAGCGAGGTGGCTAACGCTTCAGCTAACGATAAGCAAGCAATTGTGCGCCAACTGGCCACTACTTTGGGGCAGCTAGGCTCAGTTAACCAGGTGATAGTTAACTGTGGCAGCACAGTTATTGGTTCTAGTGCCACAATCCGCCAGGGCCACCGTTCGCCCGGTGCGGTGGTGGCCGCTAGCGCGGCGGGCCTGGTGCGTCTGGAGGGCAATAACACGAAGGTGTTACTAGATGCCGGCGCCCTTGGTGAAGGCATTAATGGGGTGGCGGTGGCTGACGCAAACACTGTTTACCTGCAGCGCAATAATGCGTTGGAGCGGCTGAGCGTATCTACCAAAACCCTTACGCAGGTAAATGGCGACACTGATTTAGGGGCGGTGTGTGCCGATAACTTGGGTTGGGTGTGGCTGTGCCAGGGTGCTAATGTGCTGGCTTACTCGACTCAAGGGGTGCGTTACACACTTGCGGTGCCCTCAAACCTGCCTATTGCGGCTTTTAATGTGTCTAGTGACGGCTACCGCCTAGCCTACGCGGTGGCTGTGGGTGAATCTATGCGGGTTTCGGTGTGTGCGGTGGTGCGCGACGATAAGGGCGTACCCACTGGGCTGGGTGAGGCATATTCGATTTACCAAACTGACGTGGCGGCGCTGAGCTGGGTTGATGAGGTAACCGTGGCGGTGCTGGCTAAAGCTAATACTGCTGGGGTGGCGCAGCTGGCCTACGCCCCGGTGGGCGGGATGGTAACTGATATGACTCAGGTTACTAACGCCGAGCGTCTGGTTTCAGGCAAGCATGGTGGACAGGTGTCGGTACTGACTGACCAGGGGCAGCTGATGGTTTCTTCGGGTGCCACTTGGGTGCCCAGCTATTCGGGCCTGAAAGCGGCCACCTACAGCCGCGTCTAGTTTGCATATGTGTCACAGGCACAAATTAGGGTGCAGGTAAACACAGGCAAAATCGTCCGTTCCCTATAATTTAAACGCGTATTTTCATAGGCGACGGACGATTTTGGGTGTAAATGTGGGCCAGCGCCGGGCGCTTTGCCTGCTTGCACTGCCGACGGCGCCGCTTGCGCCAGAACATAAACAGGACATAAAAAGGGTGGCCGGGTTTCCCCAGCCACCCGTGCTGCATTAGCAGCTGTGGGCAGGCGTCTTAAAACGCTCTATGCCCCGCTTTAGGTGTCTACACCGTCTCTAGACGCAGTAGACCGTAGGTCCAACCTTTGCGGTGGTAGATCACGCAAGGCTGGCCGGAGGATGCTTCAACAAATAGGTAGAAGGAGTGGCCCACCAGTTCCATCTCGTAAAGCGCCTCTTCAATGGTCAAAGGCGTGGATTGGTGCAGTTTCTGGCGCACAATCACCGGGGAGTCGCCGATCTGGGATTCAACTACCTCGCCTGGTTTGGTGGGAGGCAGTACGATTTCCTCAGCCTCAGCTTCGGGGGCTACTTCGATACCCTGCTCAACTAGGGCCTGTTCGACCTCAGCAGTGATCATCGGGTAGCGGCGGTGGTCCTTCTTGCGATCACGTGCACGACGTAGGCGCTCGAATAGCTTGTCGATAGCCAAATCAAAAGCTGCGTAGCGGTCGCTGGAGCTGGCCTCTGCGCGGATAACCGGGCCCTTGGAGATCACCGTGAGCTCAACTCGCTCAGAAGTGTCTGCCAAACGGGGGTTGCGCTCGTGGCTGACTTCGATTTCTACTCGCTGTGCGCGCGGGTCGTACTGGGTTACCTTGCTGACCTTCTCTTCTGCGTAAGCGCGGAAGCGGGAGCTAATTTCAGCGTGGCGGCCTACAACCGTGATTTCCATAGTTGAATCAACCCTCCTTGGTTGTTTCCGAAACATACCAACGATTGGGATGGTGTGTTGTAAGACACACTATAGTACATTATCGTGTTCTGTGTCACCCTTATTTTGGCTAGTATTCTGTAGGCGAAATCATGTTTTGCCTTGAATTTAGGGCCGCGCTGTGCGTTTTTTGCTAGGCGCTGCAGCCAGTGTCCAGGCGCAAACGACGACGCCGCCCGCCGCCTCTAAAGCCTTAGCGCTAGCTTCCAGCGTGGATCCGGTAGTGACGACGTCGTCCACCAGCACTACCTGCCAGCCGGTGGCGTCAGCTAGGCACTGCACCTGACGCTGAGCACGCTGACGTGAGCTTTTACCAAGCTGTTTGCCAGAGCGCAGGCGTAGCGGATCGGCGCTGACCACAGCTATGTCTAGCTGTGGAGCTAAAAAATCGGCTAAGCCTTGGGCTAATTGGCGAGCCACTAGGTTGGCGTGCCAACGCCGCGAAAGCTTAGAGGGGGCGTTGATGATCGCTAGGGGTTTGTTTCTAGCGAGCTGGTAGGTGAGCCAAGGGACCATGGCGGCGGCGCCGTCGTTAATTCCAGCCAATACGGCACCGGTGATAGCGCGGTGGCGACCACTTTTAAAACTGAGCACAATCTGGCGCAAAGCTCCCGCATAGGTGCCTTGGCTCCAGATGGCCAGATCTGTGGCCGGCAGCAAATCGCTGTTGAGTAAGGTGGCGCTGCGGCTTAGTAGCTGGCGGCACTGTGGGCATAGGTCTGTATCCCACAGGCCGCAACCAGCGCATTGGCGCGGTAAAACCAGCTGACCTGCGGCCCTGAGGGGGTTGGTCATGGTTGCGACGACTCTAAGTGTGGCGGCTCTAAGGGGGCTAGTCATGGACGTGACAGCCCCAAGTGTGGCGCCCTAAACGAGGTTAGCCTGGAGGTAGGAATAGTGCCGTTTTTGCTGCTGGAAGTGGCTTTGACTTTCGAAGTGGGAGGGCGGGCAAGAGGCGTCAGAGCATTAAACATAAATTAAATATCTCTAACATGCCCTGTCAGAGCCAATAGCTAAAATAAATCTGTGGAAAACTCGCGCAAGCACTGGTCAGCGCGGTAAGGCTGGCGTGTGGCGGGCGCCTGAATTGCAAGGGCGGGCGCCTGAATCGTAAGGCTGGCGCGTAAGGGGTAGGGCTTGGTTGGTGAGGCTCAGTGCACGAAAAGCAAATAGCGAATAGATTCAAAGCCTTAGCCGGGCGATAGTACGATAGACAAGGTTGAATATATTCAAATGGCTGCCCGTAACAGGCTTAAGCCAGCAAGGAGCTTGTAAGCGTGTCTATTGTTGACCGGATCCTACGCATCGGTGAAGGCCGGACCTTGCGAAAGCTAAGTGCTATCGCAGACCAGGTTGATGCTCTTGAAGATGACTACCGCGAATTCACTGACGAAGAACTGCGTAATCAGACCAAAGAGTTTCGCGAGCGCCTAGAAGAGGGCGAAACCCTCGACGATATCTTGCCTGAAGCTTTTGCAACTGTGCGTGAAGCCGCTGACCGCGTACTAGGCCAGCGCCCCTACCGGGTACAGCTAATGGGTGGTGCGGCCCTACACCTGGGCAACATTGCTGAGATGAAAACCGGTGAAGGTAAAACCCTAGTTGCCGCTTTGCCTTCCTACCTGCGCGCACTAACCGGCAAGGGCGTGCACGTGGTTACCGTCAACGACTTCTTGGCCGAGTACCAGTCTGACCTAATGGGGCGTGTGCACCGCTTCCTGGGGCTGACCACCGGTTGTGTGCTTGCTGGTCAGGACCCCTCTGAGCGCCGCAAGCAGTATGACTGCGACATCACTTACGGCACCAACAATGAGATGGGCTTCGACTACCTGCGCGACAATATGGCCCAGCGCCCTGAGGACATGGTCCAGCGCGGGCACAACTTCGTGATTGTTGACGAGGTTGACTCCATCCTTATTGACGAAGCCCGTACCCCGCTGATTATTTCCGGCCCTGCCGACGGCGACAACAATAAGTGGTACCGCGAGTTTGCTGATGTGGCTGAGATCCTCAGTCCCAACAAGGACTATGAGGTTGACGAGAAGAAGCGCACCGTGGGTATTTTGGCCCCCGGTATTGAGAAGATCGAGGACCGTCTAGGTATCGACAACCTCTACGAAGCCGGCAACACCGCTCTGATCGGTTTTCTCAACAATGCCATCCGCGCCAAGGAACTGTTCAAGCGTGACCGTGACTACATTGTTGCCGACGGCGAAGTGCTGATTGTTGATGAGCACACTGGTCGCGTATTGGCTGGGCGCCGCTACAACGAGGGGCTACACCAGGCCATTGAGGCCAAAGAGCGGGTAGAGATCAAGAGTGAAAACCAGACTCTAGCCACCATTACCTTGCAGAACTACTTCCGTTTGTACCCGGAAGGTTCGCGTTCAGGCATGACCGGTACGGCCGAAACCGAGGCCGCAGAATTCGCTGGTACCTACAAGATCGGCGTCGTGCCCATCCCCACCAACAAGCCCATGATCCGCAAGGACCAGCCGGACCTGGTGTACAAGTCCGTTAAGTCCAAGCTGAACGCGGTAGTTGACGACATTGAAGAGCGTCACGACGCCGGACAGCCGGTTTTGGTGGGTACCACCAGTGTGGAAAAGAGCGAGGAACTCTCGGCCCTGCTACGTGAGCGCCGCATCCCCCACGAGGTACTAAACGCTAAACAGCACGCCCGCGAAGCCGCCGTCGTGGCCATGGCTGGACGTAAAGGCGCGGTAACCGTAGCCACCAACATGGCTGGTCGTGGTACCGACATCATGCTGGGTGGTAACGCTGAGTTCATTGCCGTGGCCTCCCTGAAGGAAGCCGGCCTAGACCCCATCGACACCCCCGACGAGTACGAAAAAGCCTGGCCGGCCGCCCTGAAGGCAGCCAAGGAAGCCGTCTCGGTGGAGCACGACGAAGTAGTGGAGCTCGGCGGTCTGTACGTGCTGGGCACCGAACGCCACGAGTCGCGCCGTATCGACAACCAGCTGCGTGGTCGTAGTGGCCGTCAGGGCGACCCTGGTGAGAGCCGCTTCTACCTGTCCATGCAGGACGATCTGATGCGCACCTACGCCACCGGTCTGGCTCAGCAGATCATCTCCTCGGACCGTTACCCCGACGACGTGCCGCTGGAATCCAAGATGATCACCCGCAACATCGCCTCCTACCAGCGTCAGCTGGAGGCGCGTAACTTCGAGATCCGTAAAAACGTGCTTAAGTACGACGACGTGCTCACCGAGCAGCGTCAAAAAGTTTACGACGAGCGTCGCATGGTGCTGCAGGGCGAGGATCTAGAGCCCCACATCAAGGCCTTCCGTGAGCGCGTAATTGCCAATGTGGTGGCGCAGCGCACTGCCGAGGGCCGCAGCGACCAGTGGGACCTGGATCAGCTGTGGAAGGACCTGTCCACTGTCTACCCGATGGGCTTGAGCGTGGATGAGGTGGTCGACGGCGTAGGCGGCCTGGATGCGCTAACCAGTGAACGCCTAACTGAAGAGCTCACTGAGGACATTGCGGTGGCCTATGAGGACGCCGAAGCTAACCTGTCCGCTAACGATCTAGCTGTGGCGCAGCTGGGTGAAGAACCCATGCGCACCCTGGAGCGTCGCCTGCTGCTGGCCGTGGTGGACCAGCACTGGCGCGAGCACCTGTACGAAATGGACTACCTCAAGGAAGGTATTGGACTGCGGGCCATGGCCCAGCGCGACCCGTTGGTTGAATACGCCAACGAGGGTGCCCACATGTTCAAGGCCATGATGGAAGCCATTCGCGAAGACACGATCGAGCAGATTTTCGCTTATTGCGCCCGCTTTGAAGCTCAGGCCAAGCAGGCCGCCCGCGAAGCCGCTCAGGCCCGTGAGCAGGCCTCGATCATGGGTGACACCGGCCGTAAGGCCCTGTCTACCGGGGTGACCTACTCCGACGCCGACACTCAAGGCGGCGACAACCAGGGTAACCGCGCTGAGCGTCGTCGTCGCTCCAACAAGAAGCGCCGTCGCCGCTGATCAGGGCCCTGGCTGGGGTAGCTGAGCAGGGCCCTGGCTGGGGTAGCTGAGCAGGGCCCTGGGGTAGCTGAGCAGGCCGCTGCGCTCGCAAAGATCCATTAGCGCCTAATGATCCATTAGCCCATGTGCAGGTAGGTCATTACCCAGTGCCCATGGCGCAACTGGATCTGGCAGGCACAAGCGTGGATACGCCCATCATGGGAGAGCAGCACGCTAACCTCCCAACCACTGGCACTGGCCTGGGCCCGCACCGCATATAGGTAGGGGATCCGGGCTGGCTTGCCGGCCTGGCAGCGTGCGGCTACCTGTGCCCGACGGCTGAGGGCGTCGTACAGCTCCGGGGTGAGCCAGCGAGCTAAATGCTGCGGCTGGCGCATCCCGTGCATGATTTCCCAGGCGTAAACGGCTACCGTCCCTGCCCAGCGCCCCGGATCGGGCAGTTGTTGGCTTTGAGGCTGGCTTTGTCGCCGAGTTTGGGACTGGTGATTTTGGGGCTGGTGGCTTTGCTGTGAGCTGGGAGAGCCAGGGCCGACGGCGCCGCTTGCCTGGAGCGGGCTGCTTGCCTGGCGCTGCGACTTGCTTGCCTGGCGCTGCGGGCTGCGGCTGGAGGCTGCTGCACCTTGGCGCCTTTGGGGGGCTTGCTGGCGCGCGCTAGGGGCATAACTTGAGGCATAAAGCGTGCTCATGGCTAGCCCTTAGTGGGAATCGTCAGTGCGAGGCCGGGGCGAATCAAATCTGGATTAGCCCCGATAAGCGCCGCATTGGCCGCAAAAATCTGTTTAGACAGCTGAGCTACCTGCCCGTTGGTGGGGGAGGGTACCCCATTTTGCTGCAACCACTGGAGGGAAATAGACCATAGGCTCTCTCCAGCTAAAACCAGGTGCTGGCGAATAACCGGGGCGGGTTTAGCATCCGGAGCCGGCACACAAGTGCCCGAGCGCTGCGCGCTACCCGGCTTGAGGCTGCCGCTCTTGGGGTTGGCCTTCGAGTTTGGAGATTTGGCTCCCGGAGCTTTGGCTCCCGGACTTTTAACCGCCGGGGTTTTAGACCCGGGCCCGCCAGCGCGCGGATGAGCACTAGAGCGGCTGGGACTGGCTGACGGTTGCGCACTGGGTCGGCTTGAGGCGCTAGGGCTTGTTGTAGCCCTGGCTCGCGCGCTGGCGTGACTAGTGGGCGTGGCACTGGCTCGGCTAGTGGGCGCGCTGCTAGCGTGCGGGCTCCTGGATGGGGAGCTTGCTGTGGCCGGGGCGCTCGCCTTGGCTGAAGCACTGGGCCTGGCTGTGGCTGAGGCGCTTGCGGTGGGGCTAGGGGAGGGGCCGTGTGCACCCCAGCCCAGATTGTCGTCATTAGCGCTGGCCGGGGCGCAGCTAAGGGCAATAATGGCGGCCCCGGTGGCCAGTTTGCGCACTAAAGGCGCGCTGTGACGCAAATTCAAAGTGCGGTGAGTGCAAGCACATACCAGCACCCACATGGCTCCCAGCGCGTGCCAGGCCACCAGTGCGGCACCGGCTCCAGCGGCCAGTCCGGCCAGTGCAGTGCTGACATCCGCCATCGACCACAGCGACAAATACTGCAAAGACAAGGTCTTGAGCAAAGCCACGGCGGCTGCTAGCAGCAAGACGCTCAGCGCTGTGCCGAGCCAGGCAACTAGGTGAAGACCTAGCCAACATTTTAGGCTCTTAGACATCGGTACACCTTCTTTGGTGAGAAATAGTGATGTTTAATTATGTTTTGCTGGAACTGGACTGTCAATAGCGAATGTGACTTTGGTTATGGCAATCTTGAATCATGCACTTAGAGAGCCTGCTAGCGGATCTAGATAGCCAGTTTGAGCAGTATGAACGCTCTGCCAGGGCAGCTCAGGCTTGGGAGCTAGCCGAGGCTGAAGCTGGTAGAACCGCGTTGGTAGATCGCCTGCGTGCGGTGGAGGGTGGTGCGCTTACTGTAACCACTCGCAGCGGGCGGGTAGCTAGCGGCAAGCTACTGCAAGCGCGCCAAGAATTTTTGCTACTGCGTGCCGGCGATGCCAGTCAGATGCTGGTGCCAATGGGGGCGGTAGTTAGTGTGCGGGGCGTGGGGCGCCAGTTAGAGACGACGCCGTCGCAACGGGTTAGCTACACGGTTGCGGCAGTTTTGCGTCAAATTATGCGAACTAAGCGACCGGCCAGGTTCAATACGGTGGCGGGTGATATTACCGGCAGGATCATCCGTGTCGGTGCGGATCATGTGGACGTGCTGAGTGTGGATAAGCGTGACTTATCCGATCGGGTCACGCTTATCCTGTCAGCAATTGAAATTGTGACCAGTATTTAGCCGCAAGCGGCTAATATTTAGGTCGTGTGGTCACTATCGCTACCCAAAATCGGGTGCTAGCGATAGCGCTTAGAGATCTAGTCCACCTTCGGATACGGCCTCGCGGGTGTGCGCATACTGCTTGTCGATGTAGTCTTCGAGTGCAGCTACTTCAATGCGCCATAGACCGCGAGCGCCAACCTGAATAGCGGGTAGCTCTCCGGTACGGATAAGTGAACGGACGGCCTGGGCGGAAATCGATAACTGCTCGGCGACGTCGGCGATAGATAAAAATCGAGGTGCCATGTCCTAATAATGTCACGGGTTAGCCCAGATGCAAACTGGTTAGGTGAGATTGTGAAAACTTCATGGCTGCCCAGAATTTCTCTTAGGATAGGCAGATAGCTGGACGACCTGGGGGTTGTTACCAAGGGGTGCGCATATGTCTGAATTAAATCAATCGAATAGATACGGGGCGCGGCAGCATCAAAATGATGCTGGTGCGAGCATTGACGCTTGGCGCTGGAGGCGCCCAACTTGGCGAGATCCTAGGCTTTTTATTGGAATAGTGCTGGTCATCGTGTCTATGGTAGCCGGTTCAGTACTAATTGATAGAGCCACTAGTACACAGCAGGTATGGGCTTTGAGTCAGGATGTAGCCCCAGGAACTGCTCTAAAAGCTGGAAAAAACCTGAAATTAGTCTCAGTGAATCTTGGGAGCGCAAGTAGCGCTTATGTGCAACAAAAGCAACTTAAAGCTGACACATATGCGCAACGTTCATTACACTCAGGAGAGTTATTGCCAGCCGACGCCACTAGCCAGCAAAGCAAATTGAATATGCGCTCAATTGTGGTGCAAAGCAGTGGCCAGCTTTTAAATAGCATTCGGGTTGGCGATACCGTGGAGCTGTGGCAGTTGCCTTCCAGAAACGTAGCGGCTGTGGCACCCACGCCGTCGGCAACTAAAGCAGCTAGCACCAATGGAGCTAGGCGCGTGGCTCAAGGACTGATAGTGGACGCAATCGGAGGCGATCAAAACGCCATCGTCGCAGATAAAAGCACCAGTGTGCGTGTGCTGGTACCGGCCGAACAAGTTGAGCCTGTGCTCACCGCAGTAGGCTCTGGTGCCGGCTTGGTGCTGGTGAACACGGGGTCTGAGCAATGAGAACAGCTGTATTACTAGCTCTGTGGGATGACGATTCCACCCTTTTGCGACAAATTGACGCTGAGCGTGACCTGTATGTTTCACGCCGCTGTGCAGATATAAGTGAGCTTTTAGCTGACGTTGCCGTGGGACTAGGGCAGCTGGCAATTATCGATGAGCAGCTTGACGGCCTAGACCGCACAGTGATTGCCACTTTGAATTCTTATGGCGTGCCCGCGATTGTGTTGACCCGCAATGACGGGGTGCGCTGGCATGATCTGGGCGCCTGGGTGGCGCCTTGGCCGGGTTCGCCTCAGCGAGTGGTTGCCGAAATTTCACGGGTTTTGGTTGCCGGCACGGTTTCGCCCCAGCCCACCGCTGCCGCCAGTTTGGGTGATGAGCTCTTTGGGCTTTCGCCTACGGCAGTTGACGACGGCGCCTTGGGGCTGCCTAGCGCGCGTTCTGCAGCCTTTAATCCTTTAGATGTGCCCATGGCGGCGACGACGGACGGGGCTAGCTCTCCTTTGTTCGACGCCGTCGTGCAAAGTCAGGCTTCAGCTTCCAGTCCGCCGCCCGCGCCGCCAGAGCAGCTACCACCCCCGCCCTTTGATAGTGCGGTGGGGCAAGTGCCGCTTATAGCGCCAACCGAGGCTCCGGCCCCTAGTGGGCAGTTAGATCCGGCTTTAGCGCTGCCCTTGCCGCCAGCTCCAAGCTTTGAGCCGCCGGCGCCCAGCGCCGACTTACCTGAGGCGCCAGCTGAGCTGCCAGCTGCCAGCTCTGAACAAAGCCCAGCAGACATCACCGCTGCGCAGCCAACCACCCGCATGGGGCGCCGTCGTGCCCGCCAGGCCAGCCACGCTGCCAGCCCAGTTACCCCGAGCCAAGGCAATACGTCTAGCTACTTCAGTACGGCTAGTCAGGAGCAAAGCGGCGAGGCTAAAGCTAGGGTTGAGCCGGACGATCCGCCGCAGCAGCTCAACGACTCTAGTGTAGACGCTGTCAAGTCGGCTGTTTCAGCTGGCCAGACCAGTATTGACTCGCCTCCATTGCCTGAGGGGGCATTAGCTGCTCGCGTGCTGCCGCAGCCGGTTCAACCAGTTACGCGCCGCAGCGTGCGCCGCTCTCAAACGGCGCGCCCGGCCACGCCCTCTGAGCCTGTTGCAGCTGCCCAGGCGGCAGGTGCTGGTATAGAAGTCTCGCCTTTTGCCCCGCCGCAGCAGCGAGGCGTGGCTAGCTCAGATTTGGCGGGTTCTGGTTTCTCAGCTAGCACTGGAATGTCGGCCGCTTCGGCTGGGCCGCTGGCTTCAGCCGCATCCTTTGCTTCGGCCGCTTCAGCTGCGCCTTATGGCTCGGCTGCTTCTGCCGCGCCCTATGGTTCGGCCGCCTCGGCGGCGCCTTATGCTTCCGCCGCCTCAGCTGCAATCCCTACTGCAGCCTCAGGAGCCGGTGGGCCCTGGTCGGCAATGTCGGCTGCAGGGACTGCTTGGTCGGCTACTTCGGCTCCATTCGCGGCTTCAGCAGCGGCACCTGGTGGCCCTATGCCGGCGCAGACTCAGGTGCTGGCGCCTGGCCAAATTAACGGCTACCAAAACCCAGCTGGCAGCAATGGGGCTCAGCCTCCACGTCGTAAAGGTTTACGTGCTTTGCTGGCGCGCAAAAATGGGGCCAGTACCCCCAGTGCAGGTGGTCCAGTAGTTGCCGGCGCGCCGGGTGCTATGCCTGGTGCTGCTCCTGGTGGCGCGGCCCCTGGGGCTGGTATTCCTGGCGCCATGCCTGGTACTGCTCCTGGTGGCGCAGCCCCTGGTGGCGTTCCGGGTGTTGGTATTCCCGGTGCGGGCGCGCCAGGTGCCATGCCTGGTGTTGGAGCGTCGGGGGCTGGCGCCCCGGGGCTGCCCGGTATGCCCAGATCCGCTATGGCCGCGCCTGCGGCTGCGGGCGTGCCAGGCGTCGTTCCTGGTGTCATGGCCCCGGGGATGCCCGGTGCTGGGCCAGTCGCAGGCGCAGTTCCTGGTGCTGTGGGTATCCCTGGCGCTGTGGGCGTCCCGGGTGCAGGTGGACTCGGTATGCCTGGCGGGCAAGGCGCCCCTGGCGCCGCCATGCCCATGGCCATGCCTGGCAGCCAGGGCGCCCCGAGTGCTTATGCCCCCAATGGGCAACCTCGCGCAGTTAATGGCCCAGCTAGTCCTGGGGCTGCGCTTACCCCGAATGGGGGGCTACCTACCCGCCGCTCAACACGGGCCGCTTTCTCAGCGGCCAGCGCGGCTGGATCAGGTGCGGCCGGGGCAGGCCCGGCTGGCGCAGGCCCGGCTAGGGCGGGCGGGGCTGGAGTTACAGGCGCCTTGGCTGCGGCGTCGTCGCAAAATAATGCGGCCCCACTAAACACAGCCGCAACCACCCACTCAGCGCAGCCTGAAGTAAAGCTCGGCTGGCCGGTCACCGCCGGAACCCCCTCAAGCCCGGCCACCAGCGCTTTTGCACCAACCTCACATCGCGAAGAAATTGACGCTGCAGGCAAGCCTAAAATCGGCAAAATCATTGCAGTTTGGGGCACCCACGGGGCGCCGGGGCGCTCAACCCTGGCGTTAGCACTGGCTGCCTACCTAAATGAGCAAGGCAGCACCATTTTGGTTGACTGCGACATCAACGCTCCCGCACAGGTACAGCTGCTGGGACTGCCTGAAGACTCCTCTGGCCTAGCTAGCGCCGCGCGCCTAGCCACCCACGGCGAGCTCGACTCCACTCGGCTGGTACAAACCCTGCTCAGCGCTAAAGCTGACCTGCAGGTACTAACCGGGCTGGGACGCTCAGGGCGCTGGCGTGAACTACCAGTAGCCTCCATGAATAAGGTCTGGGAAGTTTGCCGCCACACCGCCGAATACACTGTGGTGGACCTAAGCGGTGGGCTGGAAGAAGAACGGGTAGAAGACTTCGCCATGGAACCCGACCATGACGCCGTCGCCGCCGCCCTACTTGAACAAGCAGACCTGACCTTGATTGTGGGCGCGGCCGACCCAGTAGGTATTAGGCGCCTAATCCAGCTGCTCAACTCCAACCGTCAAGCAGTTGGTGGACGCAGCCAGGTGGTAGTTAACCGAGTACGCTCAAGCACCGCTGGAGCTGACCCCAACAGTGCTATCGGCAGCGTACTTGCCCGCTACACCAGCGCTTCAGACATTGTCTACGTGCCGGCAGACTATCGCCTATTCGATAAGGCCCTGATGCAAGCCCAGCCGGTGGCAGTGGTGGAAAGCCGCAGCGCGGCCGCCAAATCCATTGCCAAACTGGCCAAACTAGTGATGACCCAACTGGCTTAAGCGGCTAGCTTTGGCGAGGCGCTAGCGCTTTAGTTTCGGTTAGGTCGTTAAACTAGAGGTTATGCGCGTATATCTACCTGCCACAGTGGCGGACCTTTCCGCCCCGGCCATCACCTCCCGCCAGGCCCACGCCGCCACCGCCTCACTGGCTGCGGCGCTACCTGACGAAGACGAGGAAGGCCTGGAAGTGTCGGCCTGCCTGTGCGCAGCCGACTCCTCAGTAATTGCCATCTCTGAGCAAGATGAGGCGCAAAAACGCTACCGTCGCGTAGTAATTGCTGCTGACGTGGAGCGTGAGAACCTGCGTGAATTAGAGGTCGACGACGAAACCCTACCTGGCACTGTCCAGGTGCTGGTGGATGTGCCCTGGGATGACGTGGCCGCAGTATTGGCAGATGAAGATCAAGCCAGCGCGGATGTAAAACTAGCAGCCGAAGGCGACGAGGAAGCTTTTGAACGCAGCGCTGACGCCGATCTGCTCTGGTTCGACGTGTGTGAAGTGGCGGTACTGGCCAAAAACTGGTCCTAAACTCGCGCGCAGGACCTAAACACGCGTGCAGGCCCTAAACTCGTGTGCAAGCTTGAGGACACGCCAGACTTGCCAGCGGCGAGGGCGCGCACCTAAACCCGTGTGCGCAGGGTAGAGCCACCGCCAAGCAGGGGACGCACCTCAACGGCGGCGGGGATAGCACGCTTTAGCTCGCTGACATGAGAAACAATCCCCACCACGCGCCCGCCTGAATGCAAGGCGCTAAGCACGTCCATAACCTCAGCCAGCGTGCCCTCATCAAGGGAACCAAAACCCTCATCAATAAACAGGGTGTTCATCTCGATACCCCCATTTTGGGCGGCCACAACATCAGCCAAAGCTAGGGCTAAAGCCAAAGACACATAGAAACTCTCGCCGCCCGAAAGCGTACGTGGAGAGCGGGTAGTGCCACTTAAATGGTCAACCACCGCCAGGCCCAAGCCCTGCTTCTGCTGGCGAGTGTCTTCCTCACTATCAACATTAATCAGCTCATAGCGGCCCGCCCCAATCACTCCCAGGCGTTCATTGGCGAACACTAACACCTGGCGGAAATGGGCCTGCAATACCCAGGCAGACAGTGTCAAGCGGGCCTGGTTGTCGCCATTGGCGGCGCTAGCCAAAGCCAATAGTTGAGCATCCTTAGCGCTGGCTTTACTACGTCGGGCCAAAAGCTCATTTAGCTTAGCTAGCTGCGCATTTACCTGCCCGGCAAACGCCTGCCAGGTACTGGCGTAGGTTTGGCACGCTTGCGTTTTAGCCTGAGCCTGCTCTAGCTGGCCCTGGGTTTGCTCCAGTGGGGGAGGAGTCAGCTCAATTCCTTCAAGCTCAGCCAAAGCTGCCTGGTTAATTGATAAGGATTTTTCGTAGCTGGCTGCGGCCGCCTTCAAAGCGGCCAAATCTAGCCCGGCAAAATCTTGGCAGGCCTGCGCATAGCCGTCCTGGACGTTAGCGACGCTGGTGTCTTGGGTTGGCTCTGCTTGGGTTGGCTCTGTCTCGGCCGGGTCTGTAGGGGCAGGGGCTGCCGCTTTAGCGCTGTGATCAGCAAAGCTCTCACTGGCCTGGGCCCATTGCGCAGCGAAACTGTCAGCGGCCTGCTGTGCACGCTTTTTACATTGGTCCAGCTCCTGGGCGGCGTTAGCCAACTGCTCAAGGGCGGCGGCCAACTGACTCAAATACTTAACCTTCGCGGCTACGCTCTCAAATCCCTCACAGCTTAGTGAAGCCGCATCGGCGTCAATCTTTTCACCCAACAGCTGGATCTCTTTAGCGTCACCAGCCAGGCGAGCCTGGGCCGTCTGATTATCTGCCCGCAGCGCCTCAAGCTGCACATTTAGCTTGGCAATCTGCGCCTTACAGCTGCTTGCCTGCTCACTAGCCTGCTGGGCAGCAGTCAGAGCCGCTTTAGCTTCCTGTAACTGCTCACGGGCCTGGGCTGGGCTTAGCTGGCAAGGCTGCGCCTCAAGCTGGGCGGCCAGTTTTGTTGCCCGTTCACTGGCCTGCGAAAGTTCGTCTTGAACCTTATTAACTTCCTCAAGGGCCTGATCTAGCTGCTCCTGGCTGATGTTCTCACCGCCCTGGGTGGCCGGGGCCGGGTGCTCGGTGGCGCCGCAGACCGGGCAAGGCTCGCCAGCAACCAAATTTTGCGCCAAGTTCAGGGCCGACTGGCTCAGCCACTGCTCCAACATGTGCTTGTGCCTCTGGCTAGCCTGCTTTAACTCCAGCGCCACAAGCTGCTGAAGTTTAAGTGCCTGCTGCTGGTCTTTGACTAGCTGCTCATGGGCGTTGGCTAGTTTCAGGGCCTGGTCGGCTTGTTCTTGGGCCAGCTGGGATGCGGGTAAGGTGGCGGCCTGCTCGTTTAGCTGCTCCAAAAGCTCCTGCTTGGAGGCAATCTGGGTGGGTAGCTGGTTTTCGCGTTCGCGGGCCTGGGCTAGTTTGGCACTGGCGCTTTCGTGGGCCTGGGTTTTGGTTTGTAAATCACGACGCCGCCCGGCCAGTCCCGCCTCCAATTCCACCTGCGGGTTTAGGGCTGCCACCTGAGCGGTTAGCTGCACACTTAAGGCCTGGGCACCTCGGTAATCTAAAGGCTGTAAAACAGCTTGTGCGCGCTCATCTGACTCTAGCTGCTCAAGCGCCAGAGCCTGGCTTAGCTGGCGCTGCGCTACAGCTTGCTGGGCTTGAGCCTGTTTTAGCTGCTCATGCCAAGGCTTTAAATCAGATAGAGCCTGCAAAGCCTGAATCTGGGCTAGGCGCTGCCTCTGTGCAGGCCCCTGGGCTACCAGCTGCTCATGCTCTTTAGTGAGCGCCAAATAGCGTTCTTGGCGGGCTGCCAAATCACGCTGAGAGGCAAATTGGCTGCGTAACTTATCTTCCTGTTCTCTAAGCGCGCTCACCTCTAAATCGGCGCAGCGCTGGTTGTGCTCCAACCAGGGCGCCAGCGGCTTAAAGCGGCTGGGCCAAGCGGTTTCTAGTGGGTCAAACTCGCAGTCAACCTCCGGCACGGGCTCATAAACCAGCGATTGCGCCTGACTTAACTGGGGCGAGTCATCCAGCAATGAGGCCAGTACCCCCAAATTGGCGCGCAAGGTGGCCTCTAAAGCTTCCTGATTCTTTTTGACCTTGCGGGCGCGCTCAACTAGATCAAGCTGCAAATCTTCAAAAATCGCGGTGCCAAATAGCTCTTGCAGCAGATCCTGGCGATCTTTTGAAGTTGAACGCAAAAACTGGGCGAACTTACCTTGCGGCAAAACCACGGTTTGGGTGAATTGCTCACGGCTCAGGCCCACAATGCGGGTTATTTCAGTGCCGACGTCGCTGGTTTTAGTAAGTGGTTCACTTACTTCCCGTAGCTGCTCATCTAGCTTAAATAACCAGGCTTTAGCGTTTTGTTTAGTGACGCCTTTACCATTTTTCTTAACCCGCTCATAGGCCGGTTGGCGACGCACCTTATAGTTGCCCGAGGAAGTAGAAAAAATCAGCTCCACCTCAGTTTTAGCTTGCTCACTGGCGTAGCGTGAACGGATCCGGCTATCGGAAGAATCCCTACCGCCAGAAACCTTGCCATAAAGAGCAAACACAATTGCATCAATGATGGTTGATTTACCCGCCCCGGTAGGGCCCGAAAGCAGGAACCGGCCGGCGTCGCTAAAAGCCTCAAAATCAATAACTTCGTGGCCTGGAAATGGCCCTACCGCATCCATGGTTAGCCGCAAAATGCGCATCAGCGCGCCTCCTTAACAACTTTTTCATAGCTGCTACGCAAAATCTGGAGCTGGTAGGGATTTAACTCAATACCCATCTCATCCATAAAACCTTGGCTTAACTGCAAGGGGGAAAGCGTGTTGTCGCGGTTAAGGCGCGGGGAGTCAATTTGCTGGGGCAAATCTGTTTGCTCAAACACGCACAAGCCCTTAAAACGCTGCTTGAGTTGAGCTAAAGCCTGCGGTGGACGCACTCCAGCCAGGCGCACCCGCAGCCAATGCTCACTGTAGTTATCAAAATCGGGTCCCATTAGCTGCTCAAAAGTGCCGCTAATAGTGGCAATAGGTTGGAAGCTGGGCACAACCACCCGCTCCAAGCTAACTAGCCCGGCGCCGTCAAACTCAGCGATAACAGAAGACTTTTCAAACTCAGCCTCCCCAAAAGACAAAGGCACAGGTGAGCCGCTATACACCAGTCGCGCCGGTGGGCGGGCAGAGTCTAAGTCACCTAAAGCTATCTCCTGGGGGCGGTGCAAATGCCCCAAAGCCGCATAGGCCAGGCCCGGTACCTGGGTAAAAAGCGCGCTGGGCACGCTATCAACCCCACCCACGCGAATATCGCGTTCAGACTGGCTAGCTTGGCCGCCCACCACAAAAGCATGGGCCATCACCAACACCGGTGTTTTCGGCTTATGCGCCGCCAAATCCGCCTGCACCAGGCGCAGCGCGGCGCCCACCGCCGCCTCATGGGAGCGCGCCAGCATCTGCCAAGTTTGTGGATGCTCCTCGCCTTCAGCCCACACTTGCTCACCCAAAAGCCGCAAGTGAGGCGGCAAAGTGACCCGGGCGGCGTCGGGATCAAGATAAGGCAGGGGATAAACCCGCAAACCAACCCGGCCACTGGCGTCAGGAAAGTCATAGCCGCGCCCACAATTTTCAATCCGGGCGGCAATAGTCAGGCGCTCATTTAGCTGCTCAGCGTTGAAGCCTAAACGAATATCACTGTCGTGGTTGCCGGCAGTTAACACCACGCGGGTCAGCTCAGTTAGCCGCCTAAACGCCTCATCAGCCAGGGCCACCGACTGGGTTGGGGCAACCGCGCGGTCAAAAACATCCCCAGATAGCACCACCAAATCAATTTTTTGGTCTTTAACCACCTCAATGAGGTGATCCAAAAAAGCGCTGTGGATCTCATGCAGATCATGGCCGTGGAAGAAACGGCCCAGGTGCCAGTCGGAAGTGTGCAACACGCGCATAAGCAAAGTGTGCCACTTGCGGCCTATCTAGGCCGACAATTTGCCTGTCGACCCGTTAGACTTGAGCAGTGGCCATTGACTTTTCAGCTGAAATTGAGCGACTAGAACACACCTACTCTTCCATCGCAGCAGTAACCGACCCGCAAGCACTGCGGGTACGCATCGACGAATTAAGCGAAAAAGCTGCCGCCCCAGACCTTTGGGATGACCCCGAGGCGGCCCAGGTGGTCACCAGCGCCCTGTCCCACGCCCAGGCTGAACTGGCGCGCGTGGAGAAGCTGGGCGAGCGCATTGAAGACCTACAAGCCATGGTGGAGCTAGCTGAGGAAGAAGAAGGCGACGAGCGCGAGGCTATCCTCGACGAGGCCGGCGCTGACCTGGAAGCTATCTCCAAAGACCTGGCAGATCTGGAAATCCGCACCCTACTTTCGGGCGAATACGATCAGCGCGACGCCGTAGTAACTATCCGTTCAGGCGCCGGCGGTGTGGATGCGGCAGACTTCGCCCAGATGCTGCTACGCATGTACTTGCGTTGGGCTGAACGCCACGAATACCCGGTTAAAGTGCTGGACACCTCCTACGCTGAAGAAGCTGGTCTAAAGTCGGTTACCTTCGAAGTACACGCCCCCTACGCTTACGGCACGCTTTCGGTTGAGGGTGGCACCCACCGCCTGGTGCGTATCAGCCCCTTCGATAACCAGGGCAGGCGCCAGACTTCATTTGCGGCGGTTGAGGTTATTCCTCTGATTGAATCCACCGACCACATCGAAATTCCCGAAACCGACATCCGCATTGATGTCTTCCGCTCCTCAGGCCCGGGTGGTCAGAGCGTTAACACCACCGACTCGGCTGTGCGCATCACCCACTTGCCCACCGGCCTGGTGGTGTCCATGCAGGACGAAAAGTCCCAGATCCAAAACCGCGCCGCCGCCATGCGCGTGCTGCAGTCGCGCCTGCTGCTGCTAAAGCAACAGGAAGAAGACGCCAAGAAGAAGGAACTGGCTGGCGACGTTAAGGCATCCTGGGGTGACCAGATGCGCTCCTACGTGCTCAACCCCTACCAGATGGTTAAGGACCTGCGTACCAGCTACGAGGTGGGTAACCCTGAATCTGTGTTCGACGGCGACATTGACGGTTTCATCGACGCTGGCATCCGCTGGCGCAAGCAGCAAGAAAGCGCTGAGTAAGCGTCAGGAGCAAGAAGGCGCTGAGTACAAGAAAGCGCCGAGTAAAAGCGCCAAATAAAACGCTAGTGGCCAGCCGGTTTAAACCGGCTGGCCACGACTTTTTTGGGGGCGGTTTAGGCGCGCATTTTAGGGGCGCTTTAGGCTCGCACCCAGGTTTTTACGCGCCAGCGGGCATCGCCGCTAGGCGGACGCCAATGGCTATCGCTGGCACTGGCTTCTAGACGGAAACGTGAATAATCCACTTGGGGAGCCAGGGTTAACTGGCGCCCATGCAACGGCCCCAGCTTGGCGCGGGCATCTAGCTCCAGCTCGCTAATCACCAGCACATCAGCCAGATCGCTGTCTAAAGCCAGCTGATACACCTGGGCTCCACCTAGCACCCAAACCCTTGGGAAAGTACGGTAAATACCCTCACGCGAATCTGGGCCCAGGCCCGCGCCAGCCAACTGCAAAGCTTCATCTAGGGTGGATGCGCAGGTGGGCCCAGCTACACCCCGGCGGGTAAGCACCACACAGTTACGTCCAGGCAGGGCCCCACCCAGCGAATGCCAGGTGCGCGAACCCATAACTACGCCGCAACCCATGGTGGCGGCCCGAAAATGCTTGAAATCAGCCGGCACCCGCCAGGCCATGTCACCGTCAACCCCAAGCACGCCGTCGTCAGACTGGGCCCAAATCAGCCCCACGCGCCCCAAAGCCGGAGACAAAGCCGGCGCCGTCGTAACTACACCGCTCACACCGCTACCGGAGCCTTAATCGTGGGGTGGTGACGGTAGCCATCAGAAGCATCAATGTCATCCATCTGATAGCTGTCAATCGAATCAGCCGGGTTGAGACGCAAAGTGGGGAAGCTATAAGCCTGCGGCACCCGGCTTAGCTGCGTGCGCACCTGCTCCAAGTGGTTCAAATAAATGTGGCAGTCCCCGCCAGTCCACACCAGCTCACCGGGCTGCAAACCAGTTTGCTGCGCCAACATATGCACTAGCAGCGCATAAGAAGCAATATTGAACGGCACCCCTAAGAATAGGTCGGCGCTGCGCTGATAAATCTGCAAAGACAGCTTGCCGTCGGCCACATAGCACTGGAAGAAAGCGTGACAAGGCGCCAGCGCCATATCCTGCAAAGCCCCCACATTCCAGGCCGAAACAATCATCCGGCGCGAATCAGGGTTAGCCCGCAAATCCGCAACTAGCTGCGCAATCTGGTCATAGGTGGCCCCGTCAGCACCCTGCCAGCTACGCCACTGGTGCCCATAAACCGGCCCCAGCTCACCGGCGGCGTCGGCCCACTCATCCCAAATAGTGATGCCGCGCTCTTGCAACCAACGCACATTAGTATCGCCACGCAAAAACCACAGCAGCTCACCCTTAACCGCCTTCATAGCCACAAATTTGGTGGTAATACGCGGAAAACCCTTACTTAGGTCATAGCGCAACTGGCGGCCAAAAACACTGAGCGTGCCCGTACCGGTGCGGTCAGATTTACGGGCACCACTGGTGAGCACCTCAGCTAAAAGCTCCTCATAGGCCACATCCACACCTTCAGGCGCGGTCAGTCCCATAGCTTCCAAAAAGGGGTAGCTCATAGGTCGATAACCTTACTTTCATCTAAGTCCAGGTCTGAAACTTTGAGAGTGGAAAGATCCTGGGCATGATCCTGCATCGCCACCTGGGTGGACTCAATCACCTGCCGGGCCAGGGAACGTCCACCCCACCAGCCCACAGCCGCGCCAATCCCCAGGGGAGCCAGGCGCCCAGCGGCCACGCCCAAAACCTTGCGCCCGGCATACTTAGCGGCGCGAGTAGTCAGTTTGGCGTTAACCGTACGCACCGTGGAAATAGGCAGGGTGTTAACCAGCTGCCCCACCCACACCAGAGACTGCATCCCCAGCTGACCCTCAATAATTTCCTGGCCCTCCTTGCCTAGCAGGGCGCTGAGCAGCAGGGTACGACGGCGCTCGCGGTCTACCACGGAAATGCCCTGCAGCTGGGCTACGGTGAGCACATAGTAGGCGGCTTGCACGAAAAATGCGGCGGTTTGGGCCGTGGTTAGGCCCGCTGCCGTAATGGTGCCAACTGAAGGCAGAGCGGCGGCGGTACCTACTGCCCCGCTAGATAGCGAAACGTCACGCACTAGGGCGCGCCCAGCTAATTCCACCAGTTCCTCAGTGGTGGCGTGGGGGTGTTGGGCCCGCATACGCTCGGCGCGCACAACCACCCGGTCTGCCGGAATGGATAGGGCCTTATCTAGTGCAGTTTCAAACTTGTTAGGTTCTAGGGACAAGCCCCCGCTCCCTTCAGTTAGTGGTTAATTTAGGCGATAGGGGTGCCGTTGAGGCGGGTGGTTACGGGGGCGCCGTGCTCTACCGTGTGGCCTACCGTGCAGTAACGGTCAATGGCTACATCCACGCGTTCACGCAGCTTGGCGAGTTGGTTTTCGTCTAGGCCGGCTAGGGCTGCGTCAATGTCGACGACGAAGGACTCGTAGCGCTCTTCCGCATCGTTTTTGACGGCGGTGGCCACGGCGGTCAGCTGACCGTCTTGCCCCAGTTCGCGGGCGATACGGTGGTCGGCTGAGAGAGTCTGGCAGGTGAGCAGGGCGATCTTCATTAGTTCACCGGGGGTGAAGTTGCCTTCGCCGCCAACCTCGACGCTTACGCCGTTTTCGTTTCCGGCCAGGTAGTGGCGGGTGCCTAGGCGCTTAGCCCAAACCCCGGCGGCGGGTAGGTTGGCAGGGACAAGTTCAGGATGTAGTTCGTTCATGGGCAATATCTTTACATGTTGCGCCGTCAGCGGGCAGGGCTATTGCTTGCGGCGCAATGGACCTTGTGCCCGGCATCTGGCCTCGCTAGGGCTGCGGCTGGGCAGGCAGTTTGGGTGCGCCTAGTTGGCGCTGTGGCCCGCCAGGTATTTAGCGGCGCAGGCAAGCTCATAGACGACGGCGTTGTCGGAGAACTTCAGGGCGCTGCGTAAGATGCGTTCACCAAAAAGCGGGATCGCCAAAGTCGCGTCAATATCCACGTTTAGCTCGCAACCTGAGGCGGTGGGGGTTAAAGTACCCTGGCCGCTTAGTTTGAGTGGTAGCCCACTGATCTGGGTGGCGATTTGGCCCTGGTAGCTTGAGTCAGAGCGGGGTTGGGTGCACCAACGCTGGGCCAGAGCCAGGTTTACCTCACCCTTTATAAAACGGCTGGCGTTTGCCGGAATAACAGTGGGGCTTACGGCGGCCTTGGTGAGCGTGCCCTGCCAGGTTTTACCGGCGTCGTCGGCGCTGGCAGGCAAGGCGTTAGCGTGCAAATTTTCTAGCGGGGCCCTACCAAAACGGATTAACTGGTAAGCCGGGTCGTTAAACATCGACAAAATCTGTTCGCAAGGAGCCTGATAATTTATTTTCACTGATGTACGCATGAGATAAGCCTGCCATGCGCGCTAGGCTGGAGTCATGACGACTCTCCCCGCAGCGCTACGAGACAAAGTTGAGTTTGCCCCAGCTGACCTGGACTGGCTGCATCAACTTGTGGGGGACTGGCAGCTGGTGGCTGACATGTCGATGGCTGACCTGGTGCTGTGGGTGTGTAACAAGAATGGGCGTCTGATGGCTATGGATCAGTGCCGTCCCTCCAACAACACCACTGTGCACCATGACGACGTAATCGGTCTGCGTATGCCGGCAGCACGTGAAGCACTGGCCCTGGAAGCGCTGGCCTCCTGCCAGGTAAGGGTCGCTAAAAACAATATTTGGAACGGCACGGTAGCTGTTAAAGAAGAATTCATTCCGGTGGTGCGCAGTGGGCGAGCTATTGCAGTGCTAACTCGTGAATCCACCGTGGGGCTGCTTAGCGGCGGGCGCCTGATTGACGATGGCCAGCTGCAAGCGGCTAACCGCCTGTGCCAGATGATTTCTCAGGGAGATTTTCCCGTGTCAGGGGCGGGCACCAGCGTACGCCACGGGATGCCGCGTGTAACTGACGGTATGATCTGCCTCAGTGTTGAGGGGAATGTTACCTACGCCTCACCTAACGCAACCACCTGTTTTCACCGGTTAGGTATTAAGGGAAGCCTGGATAAAGTACAGCTACTTGAGCAGGTAACAAACCTGATTCCTCCCCATAGCCACGTGGATGAGACTATGTCGCTAGTGCTTATGGGACGCCAGGCTTGGCTAACTGAGCTGGAGCTAGGGGGAGTGTTCTTGGCGGTGCGCTCTGTGCCGCTGCTAGACGCTGGCCAGCGGGCTGGGGGACTGCTGCTGGTGCGTGACATCAGCGAGCTGCGTCGTAGAGAACAGGTGCTGCTGAGCAAGGATGCCACCATCCGCGAAATTCACCACCGCGTTAAAAACAATCTACAAACCGTCTCGGCGCTGCTGCGTATGCAGGCGCGGCGTGCTGAGCAGCCGGAGGCGCAGGCAGCCCTGCGTGAGGCGGAGCGGCGCGTGGCTACCATTGCCACCGTGCATGATGCGCTGAGTCAAAACATTGATGAAATCGTTAATTTTGATGAGGTTTTCGGTCAGGTTTTGCGTCAGGCCGCAGTGGTGGCTGAAAGTGACCATAAGGTAAGTGTCCAGCTGGAGGGCAGGTTTGGCATGGTCGGTGGCGACGCCGCCCAGGCCCTGGTTACGGTGCTGGCGGAGCTGGTCGCTAACGCTGTTGAGCATGGCTTGGCTAAACGCGACGGTACAGTTACGGTTACCGCCCAGCGTGATGGGGCCGCTTTGAAGGTGCTGGTTAGCGACGACGGCGAAGGCTTGGCTGAGGGCAAGGTAATGAGTGGTTTGGGTACCCAGATTGTCTCCACCTTGGTGCGCACTGAGCTGCACGGCGTCATTGACTGGTCACCTAACCCGCAAGGCGGCACAGTGGTAACTATCCACGCCTGCCTGGAAGACTAGGCGCCTTAAAAAATTTATAGCTGCGCTAAAAATTTATGGCCGCACCAAGTTGGTGCGGCCATAAATTTTCGGTCAGGCAGAACGACGAGCACGGGCAGCCCTACGTTTTAGGGAGCGCCGTTCGTCTTCACTCATTCCACCCCAGACGCCAGCGTCTTGACCGTTGTCCAGAGCCCATTTCAAACACACATCCACAACTGAACAGCTGCGGCATACAGTCTTGGCTTCCGCGATTTGGGCGATTGCCGGACCGGTGTTACCCACAGGGAAGAACAACTCCGGGTCTGCGTTCAGGCACGCTGCACGCTCACGCCAGTCCATGACATTCTCCCTTCTTAATACCGCCGTTAAGGCCAGGTAAAAATAGATGAACGGTCGTCGCCGCCGTAGCGCCGATCGCCCGTTCGATTTGCCTGTCCAACTCTCACACGGTATAAGCGCTAGGACAAGACTTTTTACCTGAGAACTGCGCGGAAACGCGGTGGAAGTAATCACATTTGGGCACTTTTGAGCAGTTTTTGCAAATTTCAAGAGGTTTACTTGTGGAAAAGCCTACACTTGTGGGTTATCTGCAAATGTGGGGCTGGTATTTTGGCAGATCTGTATAGGTGTGATTTGTGAGCTAGCTATGACAAGCCCCCTGCCTGGTAGGTGCTGGCGGTGAGGGTCAAGCCAGCGCGTTAGTCGCACATTGGTTAGCTGCGTCCCTTCGCCCAAGCCAGGGGCAAGTAGTAGCAGCGGACTTAGGCTGCGCAGCTGGGAGAGGGCGCCGCTATAAGTGTTGGCGGCGCGACTGGTTAAGGCGGTGGCAAAAACTGGGATGCCAGCATCTAGGGCAGTTTCTACGGTGTTAATGGCGCTTGGGCAGGCTTGGTCTAGGTTGTCGATAAAAATTGCACGCTGAGCCAGGGCTGGGTCGGTAGCCTGCAAAATGTCGTAGACGCGCGCCAGGGCGGTGCTGCGGCCACTACCAGCAGGCCCAATGATGGCCAGCCCTTGGCTTAGCTGCGGGCACCAAGGCTGGGCTTGGTCACCGCCTAACCCCAGCGCCCAGGGCGGGCAGGTGAGGACAATCTCCGGCAGGGCCACAACTGGGGCAGCCGCGAGCGCCGTCGTCGTGTCTGAGGGGTTAACGGGTAAATCTGAGGCGCTAGCGGGCGAATCTACGACGCTAGCAGGCAAATTTGCGGCACTAGTGGGCAAAACCGGCGCCAGCAAAATCTGGGCGGCGCACCAGTGCGAGGCCAAAGTAAGCACCCCGGCACCCACCTGATTAGGGGCCTGCTGGCAGCGTTTAAGGCCGGCTTGATCAGCCAGGGCGTCAGAGCAAACTCCCAGGTACAGGCGCTGGGAAATATTGGCGCACCAACGCATTGGGGCATTAGCTAAATCCCCAGCTAAAGCTAGGGAAAACAGGCCTCGACGTGAAGCGTTAACCAGTTTTTCTAGCACGTCGCGGCCTTCACCCAGTCCCAAGACAGTGTCTATCGCCTCGCCCACACAGTCCAGATCATCAATTAGTAGCAGTTGGCCACGTAGTTTTCCCTCCAAAGCTAACTGGGTTAGGCGCAAAACTTCGCAAGGATGAAAGGTGTCTAGTTGCGAGCCGGCCAGGGCTGCATTTGGCAAAGCCAGCTGGTTTAAATCAGCGCCTATCACATGGGTAACCAGACCAGCCTGGGCGGCGCTGCTAGCCAGTTGCCGCAGGGCAGCGGTGCGCCCCGAAGCGCTGGTACCAAAAATCCCTAGCGGCGTGGCGCTGTCCCAGTTAAAAGCCCCATAGGCTAGCTGCTCAGGCAGGTCACATAGGGCCAAGGCCAAATTTTGGCGGGTACTAACCAGGCTGGTAGCTAGTCCTTTAGCGGGCGCTGGGGTGACGTGGGCAGATAGTAACTGTTGGGCTTGGGTAAAAGTGAGGTTAGCTGGGGGCGGCGCTAGCCAGGGTGACTGACAAGGTGGCAGGGCCTGGGCGGCTTTAACGCAAGCATCAATCCACACAGCGCTTTCCTGGGCAGTGCCGGCATAGGGACAGCGAAAATGTCCGCGCTGGGTGCTTAGACATAAAAACCCCGGCGCACGCGGCAAATCTGGCAGGTCACCGTGGCCCAGCAGCGGGGCGCCTTCGCTGGCGTCAAGCATCCGCAGGCACACTCGTAGCGCCGCATTGGCGGTAATTGAGGTGCTCAGCGCCCCATGTGGGTGTTGGGTAGCCAAAATCAGGTGCATCCCTAAACTGCGTCCCTGCGCGGCCAGGCGCAGCAGATGCTCAAGTAGCTCTTCTTGGGTGGCCGCCAGGGTGGCGAACTCATCCACCACCACTAGCATCCGGGCTAGCGGCGCCAAGCTGGGCTGGTGATGGCGTAGCTGCTCATATTCGGTTATGTCTTTACAGTTGCTTTTGCGCAAAATTTGTTCACGACGGCGCAGTTGGGCACTGATGGCCTCAATAGCCCTGGCGGTGGCGGCAGGCTCTAAATCAGTTAGTAGATCGACGCAATGCGGCAGGCGCTTTAGCGGCCCCAGGCAGGTGCCGCCCTTGTAGTCAACCAAAATCAGTTGCAAAGCTGAGGGGGAATGGGCCCAGGCCAACTGCAATAGCCAACTGGTTAATAGCTCTGATTTACCAGCCCCGGTAGTGCCCACCACCAGGGCGTGGGGCCCGTCAGCCACCAAATCCACCCAAGCTTGGCCACAGTCACCCACCCCTAAACAGGCGCGCAGCTGGGTGGGGCTTTTGGCGGAAGCGCTGGGATCAGCCTGGGTAAACTTGGCAGGCTTGGCCTTAGAAAAGGCTGCCCCAGGCTGGGTAAACTTGGCGGTTGTTTTAGATTCTTGAAGCTGGCTAGCAAAAGTAGGGCCAGCTGCTAAATCCAAAAGTGAAGCTAGTGCAATACAAGCTGGGCCTTGGCGCTCTTGCGTGGCCTGCAAAGTGGCGGGAGTAAAAATCTGGCGCCACCACGAATCAGAAATCTCAGCTACGCGCCTAGGGGCGCGAATACAGCGGGTAGCTGGCTTAGTGGTGGCCCACATCAACCAAGCCTGGTTTTGGCCCTCATCCCAAAGCAGGTGGGCTCCGCCGCTAACCGGTTGTACCCGGGCCTGGGCTGTGGCTAACAGCTGCGCACACAGCCAGCGCCCGGTTATCTGGGCATTAGGGCCGGTAATGGTAATACGCTCATCGGGGCGAATCCGGGTGGCGTGAAAGCGGCGGATACCCGGCCAAGCCCGCAAACAGTTTTTCGTATTGGGTTTATGCTCGCCAACCATGGCGCAGGCCAGCGCCAAAGTAGCCGGATCAGGTAGACGCCCGGGGCTAGCGCCTCGACCAGAGGGATAGCTACGCAGCATCATTAGCCCCAACATGGGGGCGCTAATTAGCATCATTGACCAGCCCTGATCGGTTAGCAAAAACCCGGCCATGGCCACCAGCGGCAAAAGCACATACAAGCTTTGCAACAAAAACCCGCCAGCATGAGGCTGGGGCACCTGCAACTGGCGCGGCAAGCGCCGCAGCTGCAACACGGTAGTGCCAATACGAATCCGGGCGCGCGGATACCACACCAGGCGGCGGCGTCGTCGCCAAAAACAACCCCCACAGCGCAACCAAAGCCCATTAACAGAGCCCACATCACGCACCCGCAAAGCCCCACGCAGCTGACGCAGGCGCAAATGCTGCCAGGAAACAAACTGGTCATCAGGTAAATCAGCCCGGCCTAAAGCAGTGGCGCTCGCGGGCAGAACCATGCCGGCATGAGGACCGTGCACAACTGCTATATGCAGCTCAGCGTCGGTGGCTGCACGCAGCGAATAAACATCATTAAGCGGCGTTGCCATATTTCAAGCATAACACAACATAATCAAATATGATCTAGTGCTGGGGAAAAATCGCGAGAAGGGCGGATTTCTGCGATGATTGAGCCATGACTAGCCCGCAGGCAGTAAGCCAAATTCCCGCATCCGCACGCGAGCGTTGGGGGCAGCTGGTACGCACCATCGATCGCGCCCGCCACGATTACTACGACGCCGTAGACACCCAAAGTTCGCTCAGCGATCAGGAATATGACCGCCTTTACCGCGAGCTAGAAGAACTTGAAGACACCTACCCGGCACTGGCCCTGCCCTCCTCGCCAACCCAGCATGTAGGTGGCCAAGGCGCCAACCAGTTTGCCCCCATCACTCACGCTGAGCGCATGTACTCGTTGCAAGACGTTTTTAGCTTGGAGGAGCTAGCTCAGTGGTGTGCGCGCATAGACCCAACCGATGAGCTACCCATGACCGCCGAGGTTAAGGTTGACGGCCTGGCCATCTCACTAACCTACCTAGACGGCGTCTTAACCCAGGCTGCCACGCGCGGAGATGGGCGTGTGGGTGAAGACATCACTGCCAATGCCCGCACTATCACCTCAATTCCGCTAGTGCTAGCCGGTGCCAATCACCCCAAGCGCATTGAGGTGCGCGGTGAGGTGTATTTCCCAAGCGAAGCTTTTGCCCGTTTTAACCGTGAGCGCCAGGAAGAAAATCAGCGCCGCGAGCAGCGCAACCTAAAAGCGCGTGAGCAGGGACGTAAAACTGAGCCGCTGCTGCAGATTTTCGCTAACCCGCGCAACGCCGCTGCCGGCTCGCTGCGCCAAAAAAACCCGGCAGTGACCGCCTCGCGCCCACTAGCTATGGTGGTGCACGGCTTTGGGGCGGTTGAGGTGCAAGATGAAGCCCAAGAACTGCCGCAAACTCAGCGTGAATGGTATGAGCTAATGCGCTCCTGGGGCTTGCCAGTGTCTAGCTACACGCAGGTGCTAGTGGGGCGCAAACAGCGCGAAGAATATATCGCCACCTACGCTAAACGCCGCGACCAGCTGGTACACGACATCGACGGTATCGTGTTCAAACTAGACGATGTCCAGCGTCAACGTGAGTTGGGCTTTACTGCCCGCGTGCCGCGCTGGGCGGTGGCCTACAAGTACCCGCCCCAGGAAGTGCACACCAAGCTGCTAGATATTGACGTGCAGGTGGGGCGCACTGGGCGCGTCACCCCCTTCGCGGTGATGGAGCCGGTGGCGGTAGCTGGTTCTACGGTAGCCCGCGCTACTTTGCACAATGCCAGTGAGGTAGCCCGTAAAGGCGTGTGGATTGGCGACACGGTGGTGCTGCGTAAAGCCGGGGACGTGATCCCTGAGGTTTTAGGGCCGGTATTGTCGCTGCGCCCCGAGGATGCCTACCCCTTTGTTATGCCCGCCAACTGCCCTTCTTGTGGTACCGCCTTAGCGCCCATGAAGGAGGGCGATGTGGATCTGCGTTGCCCCAACCAGCGCTCGTGCCCAGCTCAGCTGACCCAGCGTCTGGTGTATTTGGCCGGCCGTAGTGCCTTTGACATTGAGGGATTGGGGGAGGAGTCGGCCCTGGCGCTGACTCAATCCACTAGTGAGCACCCGCCGGTGCTCAGTAATGAAGCCCAGCTATTTGACTTAAAAATTGAAGATCTTGAACAGGTAACCACCACCCGCATTAATGCGCGCACCGGCGTAAGCGAGCAGGTGCCCGTGTTTTACACCAAGCCCACAGCCAAGAAACCTTCAGTGCCACGTAAAAACGCTATCTCCATGCTGGAGGCTATCGAGGGGGCCAAGCAGCGTCCACTGTGGCGGGTTTTGGTGGCGCTTTCGATCCGGCACATAGGGCCGACGGCGGCGCAGGCTTGGGCTGCCCACTTTGGCTCTATGCAGGCTTTACGTCAAGCTTCCCTAGAGGAGCTGGCTGCGGTTGAGGGCGTGGGCGAGACCATTGCCCAGGCTTGGCTGAGCTGGCTTGAGGTGGACTGGCACCGCGAAATTTTGCAGGCCTGGCAAGACGCCGGGGTGCGTATGGACGACGCCGAGGGTGAGGCACCTGCTGGCGGTGCTGCGGGGGGCACTGGCGACGACGTCGCTGACAGCGCAGGGGATGGCGCCGCTGCTGAGACGCAAGAGTTGGAGCAAACTCTGGCTGGGCTTACTTTGGTGGTCACCGGCACGCTCTCTGGCTTTACCCGCTCCCAAGCCCAGGCGGCGATTGTGGCTAGGGGCGGCAAGGCTGCCGGTAGCGTTTCGAAGAAAACCGATTACCTAGTGGCGGGGGAGAAGGCTGGCTCTAAAGAACGCAAAGCCATCTCGCTAGGGGTGCCGGTTTTGGATGAGGAACAGTTTGTGGCCCTACTTGCCGGACAAGCCCCCGCCTAAACGCTAGGGGCGGGGCCCGTCGCTCAAAGGGCCGGCGGGCCTCCAAGGGGGCTGACGCGCTCAAAGAGCCGGAACCTGACCATGCAAAGGGGCGGGCGCCGTCGTCCCTGCCTGAAGTAACCAAAGGGAGACATAACAAAAATGGGGCCGGGCTTAAAACCCGACCCCATTAGCGCGCTTAGCGGTTTACTAGCGGTTTAGTAGTGCGAAACTACCGTGGTGCCCACGGGGGCCCAGTCATAAACCCACTTGGCTTCAGAAACTGGCATGTTAACGCAGCCGTGTGAGCCGCCCTCGCCAGACCAGCCGAAGGAGTTACGCCAAGGCGCACCATGTAGGGCGTAAGAACCGGTGAAGTAGGTGACCCAAGGAACATCCTTGGAGCAGTAATCCCAACCGGCAGTACAACCCATATCCTGGGCAGCGTACTTGAGGTAGACGTGGTAGGTGCCGGTTACGGTTTCAGTTCCCGGAGCACCCGGAACCATACCCACCGGGCCATGCACCACCGTGGCACCCTCATAGGCGGTCACTGTGGCGTTAGACAGGTTAACGTCAATCCACTTCTCGCCCTCAGCTGCCGGGTAAACCAGCTTTTCTGCGCCGTTGGCGATAGTGCGCTCTTTCCACTCTGCCTTAGTGGTTTTGTACTCGAACTTACCGGCATAAACCTTGCCGCTGTTAAGCGAAGTCAGTAGCTGCTCAGAGACAGTAGAAGCGTTCTGGACATCTTTACCGTCCTTAGCCTCAACCACCACCGTGGCCACCTTACCGTCAGAGTAAACGTTACGTTCACCCTCAACCAGGGTCACCTGCGCGGCCGAAGCCTGCTTGTTAACCCACTTGGTTACTGCTTCCTTATCGACGGTTACGGCCAGATTCTTGCCATCCGTGCTGGGGCCAACCTTGATCCAGGCAGCCTTAGTTTCAGTGTCAGCGGTGTAGGTGTCGCCATCAGGGTCAGTAATGGTGACATCGTTTTTAACGATGGTGTTGGCCTTATCAGCGGCAGCCTTAGCCTTGGTGTAAGTAATGGTGGGGGCCGTGTTCACATAAGCCACCTTCACCGAGGTAGAGCTAAGCTGCGCGGCGGCGCTAGTGGCGGCCTGCTCAATCTCCTTAGGAGACAGGCTCTGGCCATCCTTACCGGAGACAACCTCAAAGGTGGTTTCTTCCTCGTTAAAGGTCACCGAAGCATTGACCGGGGCGTTAGAGCCTGGCGGCAAAATCTTGGCGATGTACTCGTCAATCTTGATTGAAGAGCTGGTGGAAACCACGCTTACTGAATTGTTAGAGGTAAACGGCGCCGTGAAACGGTTCATGATTGAAGCGTTAGGTGACAGAGCAGCCTTAGCAGTAGCGGCGGCGTCGACCTTAACCCCCAGCTCGCTGAGGCTAGCCTGGCGATTAACCGCGCCGGAGATAGACACCGTGGCAGAGCTTGCCTTAGAGGACACCAACTTGGCGATTTCGCTCTGAGTCATGCCTGATACATCCTGGCCGGCCACACTAGTGCCGGGGAGGGCATGGTCCGAATAATGCACGGCCCAAGCGCCAGCGCCACCGCCCACAGCTAGGAGGGCTGCGGCGCCCACCAGCCAGGGCCAGCGGCGCCGTTTTTCAACGTTCGCGCTTACCTTCTGTGAACGGTTGAAGAGTTTTATCACTACCGTCAACTTCCGTGAGATTTACACCTAGATATTTGGGGAAGGTGTAAGGGGAGTAAACTAACCAATAGTTTACGGATCAACTTTATTTTAGTTTAGTCTGGTGCACTTGTCGCCTGTCTGTGGCAGTCGTGCTGCTTACATGTTATGCGCCAAGCAGGCAGGCTGGGATAGTTTTAAGGACACAACTCGCTAACGGCGCAGCCACTTTTGTTAAGGCCAAGTAACCAACGGCCGCCTGGCGGGGTTTAAACTTGAGACCATGTCGACAATTTCTACCGCCGAAGTTGCGCGTGTAGCCGCATTGGCTCGCGTTGCACTAACAGACGCCGAGGTGGAGCGCCTAGCTAAAGAGCTCGACGCCGTAGCCTCCTCATTTGCTCGCGTTAACTCTGTGGTTTCCGCAGAAATCCCCGCCACCAGCCACCCGGTGCCGCTAACTAACGTGATGCGTGAAGATGTACCGGGCCCCACCTTGGATGTAGAAGAGCTTCTAGCCGGCGCCCCCGCCAGCGAAGACTCCATGTTCCTAGTACCCCAGATTTTGGGTGATGAGGAGTGAGCGTGAACAGCGAACTTACCCGTCTAAGCGCAGCCGAGCAGGCCGCCAAACTAGCCGCCGGAGAATTTAGCTCCCGCGAACTAACCCAGGCCCACCTAGAGCGCATTGATGCCCTAGAGCCTGCCGTGGGTGCCTACCTAAACGTAGACCACGACGGCGCCCTGGCCGCCGCTGACGCCGTCGACGCTGCCCGCAAGGAAGGCGCCGCGCTACCTGAGCTAGCCGGTGTGCCCGTAGCAGTTAAAGACCTGTGCTGCACTCGCGGCCAGGTGACCACTGCCGCCTCCAAGATCCTGGAAGGCTGGGTGCCGCCCTACGACGCCACCTTGGTAGCCAACATTCGCGCCAACCAGATGCCGATTTTGGGTAAGACCAACCTGGACGAATTCGCCATGGGTGGCTCCACTGAGCACTCGGCTTTCCACCGCACCGCCAATCCCTGGGATCTAGAGCGTATCCCCGGTGGTTCTTCAGGTGGCTCGGCTGCCGCCTTGGCCGCCTATGAGGCCCCGCTAGCGGTAGGTACCGACACTGGTGGCTCGATCCGTCAGCCCGCCGCCGTCACCGGCACCGTGGGGGTTAAGCCCACCTACGGTACGGTTTCGCGTTTCGGTGTAATCGCTATGGCTTCCTCGCTGGACACCCCCGGCCCCATGGCCCGCAACGTGCTTGACACTGCGCTGCTGCACGACGTGATGGCCTCCTATGACCCGCTGGACTCCACTTCACTGTCTGACGCCCCCCGAGGCATGGCCGACGTGGTGCGCGCCGCCCAGGCCGGCATGGACTTAAAGGGTCTGCGCGTGGGTGTAATTTCTCAGCTCGACGGCGGCGAAGGCTACCAGGAAGGGGTAGTGGACTCCTTCCACCAGGCCCTAACCCTGCTGGAGAACGCCGGCGCCACCATTAAGACCGTAGACCTGCCCCACCTGGAATACGCCCTAGACGCCTACTACCTGATCATGCCCGCCGAGGTTTCCTCCAACCTGGCCCGCTACGACGGTATGCGTTACGGCCTGCGTGTTGAACCCAAGGAAGGCCCGGTCACCGCTGAGCGCGTTATGGCTGCTACCCGTGGCGCCGGTTTTGGTGACGAGGCTAAGCGCCGCATCATTTTGGGTACCCACGTGCTCAGCGCCGGTTACTACGACGCCTACTACGGCAGCGCCCTGAAGGTGCGCACCCTGGTACAGCGCGACTTTGACGCCGCCTTTGCCGACGTCGACATTTTGGTCAGCCCCACCAGTCCGATCACCGCCTACCGTTTCGGTGAGAAGGACGACCCGCTGACCATGTACAAGCTGGATGTAACCACCATTCCGGCTAACCTGGCGGGTATCCCCGGCATGAGCCTGCCTAGCGGTCTTAGCGAAGGCTTGCCGGTGGGCTTCCAGATCCTGGCCCCGCAACGTAAGGATGACCGTCTCTACCGCGTGGGTGCGGTGCTAGAGGCGCTGGTAAACGAACGTGTTGGTGGCGCGCTGCTAGAGCGTGCCCCCCAGCTATAAGGAAGTGCGATGAGCGATAAGCTAATGGATTTCGACGAGGCCGTTGAGCGTTTCGATCCGGTTTTGGGCCTCGAAGTGCACGTCGAGCTGGGTACTGCCACCAAGATGTTCGACGCCGCCCCCAACCAGTTTGGGGCCACCCCTAACTCGCTAACCACCCCCACCTCGGTGGGTCTACCCGGCGCCCTGCCGGTGGTTAACGCCAAGGGTGTGGAGTATGCCATCCGTATCGGTTTGGCCCTGAACTGCTCAATTGCTGAGTCTTGCCGCTTTGCCCGCAAGAACTACTTCTACCCGGACCTGGCTAAAGACTTCCAGACTTCCCAGTTTGATGAGCCCATCGCCTATGACGGTTACCTGGATGTGGAACTAGAAGACGGCGAAATTTTCCGCGTGCCCATTGAGCGCGCCCACATGGAAGAAGACGCCGGTAAGAACACCCACATTGGTGGTGCCGACGGGCGTATTGAGGGTGCGGAATACTCGCTGGTGGACTACAACCGTGCTGGTGTGCCGCTGGTGGAGATCGTGACCCGCCCCATTGAGGGTGCCGGTAAGCGTGCCCCCGAGGTGGCCGCCGCCTATGTGCGTACCCTGCGTGACATTTTCCGTGCCATTGGGGTTTCTGAGGCCCGCATGGAGCGCGGTAACGTGCGTGCGGACGTGAACGTGTCACTGCGCGAGAGCCCCGATGCGCCGCTGGGTATCCGCACTGAAACCAAGAACGTCAACACTTTCCGCTCTATTGAGCAGCACATTCGCTACGAGATTCAGCGTCAGGCCGCGATTTTGGCTGACGGTGGCGAGATCGTGCAGGAGACTCGCCACGGCCAGGCTGACGGTACTACCGCCCCCGGCCGGGTTAAGTCCGACGCCGACGACTACCGTTACTTCCCTGAGCCTGACCTGGTACCCGTGGCTCCTAGCCGCCAGTGGGTGCAGGAGATTGCTGCCTCGCTACCGGAGATGCCGGCCGCTAAGCGCCGTCGTCTAAAGGAAGCCTGGGGCCTAAGTGACGAAGAGATGCGCGATGTGGTCAATGCTGAGGCCCTGGACCTGATTGAGGCTACCGCCCTGGCTGGTACTAGCGGCCAGGCTGCCCGTAAGTGGTGGATGGGTGAGCTGGCCCGTTACGCCAAGGAGCAGGAGCAGGCACTTACTGAGCTGCCGGTTACTCCCGCCCAGATTGCGGCTTTGCAGAAGATGGTCGACGACGGCGAGCTGACTGACAAGCTGGCCCGTCAGGTGCTCGCTGGGGTACTAGCTGGTGAAGGCGACCCGGCTGAGGTTGCTGCTAAGCGTGGCCTGAAGGTAGTTAGCGACGACGGTGCCCTGCTGGAAGCTGTGGACGCCGCCCTGGCGGCTCAGCCCGACGTAGCCGACAAGATTCGCGCCGGTAAGGTAGCTGCCGCCGGCGCAATTGTGGGCGCAGTGATGAAGGCTACGCGCGGCCAAGCTGACGCCAAGCGTGTGCGTGAGCTGATCATGGAGCGCGTACAGGGCTAAACGAAACTGGCTAAATTCCAAGCCAAAATAACGGAGGGGACGTGGCCGCACGGCCACGTCCCCTCCTGCTTAGTAAAGACAAATAGTTAAAATTGTAAAGATTACAAACAAGCCGGGCGTTTATTGTGGGAAACCTCGCTGCACAGCGCGTATTTAGTCGGACACAATAGTGTCAATGAACGGCATACAGGCCTTAGCCACCGCCGTCGTTTTGTGAAAGGACTACAAAATGGCACAGCCCAGCCCTAGCTACACCGTCGCTCTGCGACTACAGGTACCGCGCAGCCAGGCTTCGGTAGCGCAGTTGGTTGACACTGCGGCTTCCACCGGTGCCATCGTCACCGGTGTTGACGTGGATGACCCCAGCGGCGAGAAGGTCGTAATCGACCTAACCATGGACCTGCGGGACTCCAACCACCGCCTTGAAGTAATTGATCTACTCAAGAACCTGCCCGGAGTGGAAGTTGAGAACGTAGGCGACTCCACCTTCCTGGCCCACATCGGCGGCAAGATTGAAATCGCCGCACGTACCCCCATTCGTAACCGTCGTGACCTATCCCGTGTCTACACCCCCGGTGTGGCCCGTGTCTGCAAGGCCATCTACGACACCCCCTCCAAGGCCCGCAAGCTGACCATCAAGCGCAACACTGTTGCCGTGGTTACCGACGGTACCGCCGTACTGGGTCTAGGCGACATCGGCCCGGCCGCCGCCATGCCGGTAATGGAAGGTAAGGCTGTACTGTTCAAGCAGTTCGGTGGGGTTGACGCTTGGCCGGTGGCCCTGGACACCAAGGACCCCGATGAGATCGTGGCGATCGTTAAGGCTCTAGCCCCCGCCTACGGTGGTATCAACCTAGAAGACATCGCCGCCCCCAAGTGCTTCGACATTGAGGCCCGTCTGCGTGAAGAGCTAGACATTCCGGTATTCCACGACGACCAGCACGGCACCGCCATCGTTACCCTAGCTGCCCTAATCAACGCCCTGAAGGTAGTTGGCAAGAACATTGAGGATGTACGTATTGTGCTTTCCGGCGTGGGTGCGGCCGGTTCTGCTATCGCCAAGCTGCTGATGGCTCACGGTGCTCGCGACATTGTTGGCTACGGTCGTGACGGCGCCCTCAACGGTGACAACACCGAGGGTATGAACGAGCACCGTCGTTGGCTGGCTGAGCACACCAACCCCCGCCACGTTACCGGCAACCTGAAGGAAGGTCTCAAGGGCGCCGACGTGTTCATCGGTGTTTCCTCCGGTAACCTGCTGGAGCCTGAAGACCTAGCGGTTATGAACGAGGGCGCCATTGTGTTTGCCATGGCTAACCCCACCCCCGAGGTGGACCCGATTGCCGCCACCAAGTACGCCGCCGTAGTGGCTACCGGCCGTAGCGACTACCCCAACCAGATCAACAACGTCATCGGCTTCCCCTACATCTTCCGCGGCGCCCTCGATGTGGCCGCCACCGCCATCAACGAGGAGATGAAGCAAGCCGCTGTGCGCGCCATTGCCGCCTTGGCCCAGCAGCCCGTGCCCGAATATGTGGCCCAGGCCTACGGCTTGAAGGAGCTCACCTTCGGTGCCGACTACTTCATCCCCAAGCCCGTCGACAAGCGTCTCATCGTCGAAGTCTCCTCCGCCGTGGCTCGCGCCGCCATCGAGAGTGGAGTGGCCCGCCGCCCCATCGAGGACTGGGACGCCTACCGCGCCCGTCTCGCCACCCTCATCGAGGAATAAACAGGCGATAAGACTTTATTCGTCAAACGCTCAACGCGAGCGACACTCCGCAGTGGAGTGCCGCTCGCGTTTTGTTTTTTTGCCCGTGCGCCCACTGCTTTGTCAGCATGGCGATGGGAGGAATAATAAAACCCGAGCGGCACGCTAATCGTTAGCGTGCCGCTCGGGTTGATGGGTCGACGCGTTTATTGTGTCAACTCGTCGGTTGTGGTTTCCGCCGCGTGGGCGTTTTGCTTTCGCTGTTTGCGTTCGCGGAAATACTTTTCGATGACTCCGGTGCCGCCGATGACGAAGCCCATCATCAGCGCAGGCCACAGCAG
>ERZ773050.14-NODE-14-length-131309-cov-17.239406_pt1 | contig 131309 bp, 182 predicted proteins | sample MGYA00580632_ERZ773050 | MGnify/ENA primary metagenome ERZ773050 (study PRJEB29015, sample SAMEA2738123) | human oral metagenome | biome: human oral; feature: human-associated habitat; material: saliva | place: China | collected 2166 ... | reverse complement strand
GTTGTCTTGACTTAAGCAAGACAAATATTAAATCTTTACCAGACAACTTAACTGTTAGTGGATATCTTGACTTAAACAAGACAAAAATAGAATATTTACCAGATAATTTAGTTGTTAGTGACTGTCTTTATCTATATAAATCTAAAATTAAAGATTTACCGAATAATTTGATTGTAGGTGGTAGTCTTTATTTAAATAAAACTGAAATTAGAGAATTACCGAACAATTTAACTGTAGGTGGTAGTCTTTATTTAACTGATACTAAAATTAAAGAATTACCAGAAAATTTAATTGTAGGTGAACACCTTTATTTAGATAGAACTGAAATTGAATATTTACCAGAAAATTTAATTGTAGGCGGTAGTTTTAATTTTAAAATGAGTAAAATAAGAAAATTACCAGACAATTTAACAGTAGGTAGTTGGCTTGATTTATGTTGTACAAAATTAAATTCATTACCTAATAATTTAACTGTAGAACATTTCCTTGATTTAAATGGAACTTATATATCATACCTTCCACAGAGTTTAACCGTAGGTGGTGAAATTTATACTTATTATACAAATATTCAAGACACTTCAAAAGTTAATAGGAAATTTTCTCCAGAACAGCAAAAGAAAATTCAGGATTTAAAGAATATGGTTCTTTTCTGGGAGAGAGATGGTGTGAGATACATTAAAGCTGACGGTATTTTCTCGATAATTGATTCTCATCACGGCAATGTATACAAGGTACATAAACTTAGGCAAGAAAATAAACTACTTTACCTTGTTACCGATGGAGAAAACAATTGGGCGCATGGCAGAACTCTTAAAGAAGCGAGAGCTGACCTTTTATTTAAGATATCAGAACGAGATAAGTCTGATTATGAAAGGCTGTCACTTGATGATATGTTAACATTTGAAGAAGCCATTATTGCCTATCGTACCATCACAGGTGCTTGTTCAGCAGGTACAAGAGATTTTATTGAAAACCGTTTACCTACACCCCATAAAGTTAAATACACCATTAGGGAAATTATAAAGTTGACTGATAGTGAGTACGGTGGGGAAGAGTTTGCTAATTTTTTTAAAGACAAATAAATAATATGGAAGTAGAATTAACAGTAAAAAAGAAATTTGATGTACATTATTTAAAAGTAGATGCTGGTGTACGTTATTGGAATGATAGTGATGTCAATGGTGAAGAAGATATTGATTTTTATGAAACTGAAGGTGTAGGCGTTCCGAAAATGCCTTGCGCTGTAAAAGTTAAAGATAAACCGACAAGTAATATCTATTCTGACCATTATAGATGGCAACCAATTATTGATATCAATACTGGACAAATTATCAATTGGAAAGAGGGTGTATCAGCTTTTGTACATTACAAGGTGTGTGATGAAGGCGAATATACTTTACTTGATAAAGATAATAATGTAATTGTTTCAGTAGAAAGTTATGTTCCTTATGTTCTTTATCCAGAAGATGAAGGTTATGGTGATTACATTATAATGTCAGTAGACGAAAATGGTTTTATAAAAAACTGGCATTGTGATAGTAATGCTATCGAAGATTTAGTAAAAAACTCTTTTGATTAGTTTATCATGAAGAAAATATTTTATAACTTTGTAAACAAGTTTAAGAGATTTTTCAGTAAGTCAGTTAAAAAAGTGACAGCACATTCTAATGGATGCGGTTGTCACTATTTTGAAGATAATTTATGAAAATAATATACTTATGGAAGTAAAAGTGCAAGATGGTGACATCATCAATGTCCCACATGGTTTAAAACCAATCATTAAAGATACATATATAACGTTTAAGAAACAACCGTTTTTTAGAAATGGTGATGTTTTAGTTATTGATACTTTTAATAAAAGCGACACTGACTATATCTTTATTTATAATGGTGTAAAAGAAAAAGATGGATTTTATTATCACGCTTTCATAGATAAGGATGGAAAATTATTGAGAGATAGTAAAATAATTTGTGATTCAAGTCAAGTTCGTCATGCTACAATAGCAGAAGAATATGCGTTTTTTAAACATTTAGAGAAAGAAAAATTGAAATGGAATAAAGAAGAATATAGGCTTGAATATATAAGATGGAGAGCGAATAAAAACGAGAAATATTACTATCTTGACTCATATCTAAAAGTGGATATCATGACTGAAACAGGTAGCTGGGTTGATAACGACTTGTATGAATCAGGAAATTATTTTAGGACAGAAGATTTAGTTCGCCTATACAAGTTGAATGTACAGTCAACATTAAGCAAATTTCATGAAGATATAAAAGAATAAAATATAAGAGAGATGGCATTTTTTGTTGTCTCTTTTTTTGTTTAAAAGAATTTATTTTTGTATCTTTGCAACAGAAAATATTATTGTATGATTACAGAACATAAATTCCATATAGGTTCTTCTTGTGATATGCAAGAATTAGAAGATAATTCTATTGAACTTGTCGTAACATCACCTCCATATCCTATGATTGAGATGTGGGATGAATTGTTTATTTCAGGTGATTCTGAAATAGAAACATCTCTTAAAGATAGTCCACTTGATGCATTTGAATTAATGCACCAGCAATTAGATTGTGTATGGGCTGAATGTTACCGAGTACTCAAAGATGGGTGCTACATGTGCATAAATATTGGTGATGCTACTCGAACAATTAATGGAAATTTTGCATTGTATAATAATGCTGCAAGAATTATTAATAAATGTACTGAATTGGGATTTGTTACACTTCCTAATTTAATGTGGCTAAAACAAACTAATTCTCCCAATAAGTTTATGGGAAGTGGCATGTTACCATGTGGTGCTTATGTAACTTTGGAACACGAGTGGATTTTAAATTTACGAAAAGGAGATAGAAGAAAATTTTTAACTGATTCTGATAAAGAGTTACGTTCAAGAAGTGCTTTCTTTTGGGAGGAAAGAAACAAATGGTTCACTAATATTTGGAGTATTCATGGAGATTCTCAGAAACTAAAAATATCTTGTGGAAGAGAACGAACAGCATCATTTCCTATGGAGATACCATATCGCTTAATTAATATGTTTTCCGTAATAGGTGATAAAGTTCTTGACCCTTTTCTTGGTACTGGAACGGCAATGAAAGCAGCCATGTTAACAGGAAGAAATGCTGTCGGATATGAGATAGATAAAACGTTTGAGAACGTAATTAAAAGCAATCTGAGGGACTTTGTTAAGACAGACTTAAATTCTATCATAAAGAATAGAATAGAGTCTCACAAGGCGTTTATTAAGGTTAGACAAGATGCTGGATTAAACGTTAAACATCATAATTCAACTTATGACGTTGGTGTAGTTACCAAGCAAGAAAGTAAAATTAACTTTGGTACCATATTAAATATAGTTGAAGAAAATAGTAATAATTTATTTAGAGTAGATATATGTTACGAATCAAACTTTATGATTTAGAATACGAGATAAAAGATGTGAAACTATCTTATGAAATTTTTAAACATACAGGTATACAATGTGGTTTCTTCGGTAAAGATGAAGTTTGTTATAGCGAAAATCGTATATTAGATTTAACAGATGACTTATCAGACATTTTGAATTATCTAAAAATAGATGTAACAAATATTTTCAGAATTAATTGTAAATATATAGATTTCAGTAGTGATGACTTTATTCTACAGGATGTAATTAAAAAGATTATGAAACGTGGCAAAAAGTGCGACGTTTTAACAATATCATCGACGCAAAATGATAAGAAATTATACTTTTATAATTATATCTTTACTGGCATGTTAGATGAATATCACTCACGTTCCTTTAAATATAGATTTTCTTTTGATTTCTTTGAATTTAAAAATAAATAATATGATTTTTACAAAATTAGAAAATGTAACATCATTTGGAAGTATGAATTATATTCCAGATTTTGATAAGATTTTTCCAGAGCTTAAAGACCTATCACGTGATGAACTATACAGAAGATTTTCTCAATCTAATGTGAGGTTTTTCATGGTTCATAAGAAGAAAGTTCCTGCCCTTTTGCGATTAACTATGCCGTTGGCTATAATCCTAATATTAATAATGTTTATTATGATGCCAATTAATTATTTTGTTACTGGTAGCTTCCGATATGATACAGATAGATATATCAAAATATGGAACTGGTTTGAAGCTATAGGATTAAAAGTTTAAAGAGTTCATGAAATATCAGGGTTCTAAAAATCGGACAGCAAGTGAGATTATACCACTTATGACAGGTAAGCTAAATAAAGGAGATTATTTTGTTGACCTGTTTTGCGGTGGTTGTAATTTAATAGATAAAGTTCCTCGTGACTTTATTAGATTATCAAATGATAATAATGAGTTTTTAGTAGAAATGTGGAAAGCACTCCAAAATGGTTGGATTGGAGAAACTACTATTGAAAGAGAACTTTATAATAAAGCACGTGAGGCATATAATAAATGTGATTATTCAACTTTCACTAAAGCAGAATTAGGTTGGATAGGCCATATGGCAAGTTTTAACGGTCGTTTCTTTGCTGGTGGATATAGTGGTCATAAAGTGCAAGGAAGTAATGGTAAACCACGAGATTACATTTCTGAATCAATTAGAAACGTAATGAATCAATTACCTGCAATTAAAGATATAGTTTTCTCTTGTGAGAATTATGATAAATTCATACTTCCACCAACCGATAAATGTATTGTGTATTGCGATATTCCATATAAAGGCGTAAAACAGTACAGTACTTCAAAAACATTCGATTACGAGGCATTCTATCAATGGTGTCGAGAGCGTAGTAAAGATGGATATAAAGTTTTTGTTTCTGAATACAATATGCCAGATGATTTTGAATGTATATGGGAGAAACCTGTATTATGTTCTTTAAATCAAACAATCACAAAGAAACCAATAGAGAAATTATTTACAATATAAAAATATATAGTTATGACAAAATTTTCAACACCAGATGAATTAATTAAGATTTCTGAAAATAGAAAAAATAATGCAGAAAAAATTGAGAAAATTAACGATATGTTAATAGAAGCTGCAAGTGATGGTAAACGAGAAATTTTTATTTATGAGAAAGAGTTATGGAATGATGAAATTCTTTCTGAATTATCTCAAAATGGTTTTACAATTACTGAAGAGAAAGAGGGATTTTTCGAAGACCCTTCTCTTTATATTTCTTGGTGAACTAATAGTAGTCTGATAATTTATAAAAAAATATATAGTTATGGTAAATTTTATATCTCCAAATGAATTAATTGAATTTTCAAAAGATACTGAAGGCAATATTAAGAGAATTGAAAAACTTAACGATATATTAAAACACGACGCTCTTTTGGGTGTACGGGAAACGTATATTTATGATAGAGAATTATGGAATGATTATATATGTTCTGAGTTGGTGAAAAGTGGTTTTTCTGTAGCTGAAGAAAGTCAAGGTTTTAACGGAAGTGTATATCTCCGTATTTCTTGGTGAATAGGATTAGTGGAATATGTTTATGTATTCCACTTTTATTTTTTTTAACTCTTTTTATTTTGTTGTATTGAATAGTTTTATTATCTTTGCAGTGTAATTAATAAGAGAATATATGGACATAACGAAAATACCTTACAACTATAAATCATTTTTGAATGAAACAGAAAGTAAGACAATATTCTACGATAGAATACAAACTAAAATTACAAATAACGCTTCTTATACAACGATATTGGGAACGGGTAGTTTAGCTAAAATCCATAATACTGGAGATGTCGTTGATATGTATTGTCATGGTTGTAATACAAATGTCGTTAATAATGGTAGCCATTGTAAAATATCATTAATGAAGAGAAGTGGTTGTGTTGAAAACAATGGCAATAAATGCTCTATTATTGTTCATTCGGATTCTCAGACTATAATAAACCATGGTAATGAATGTAAAATACATACATTAGGAAATGGGAATAGAGTAAGATGTGATGGTGAAAAATGTACTATTTATGCCCATGGCTTCGGAGATATAGTTATAGCTTCCCTTGGTACTATCGTTAACATTTCTGAAGTAATATATAATAAAGAAAATAATACATTTGAAACTGAACGAGAATTAATGTATGTTGTTGATGGTAAGACGTATAAACCCGACACATATTATACTGTTAAAGATGGAATAGTTCAAGAAACTGATGTCAGAGATAAATTTTAACAAGATAACATTTATTATTGAACGTTTAATTTAAAAATAAATAATATGAAAAAGTTTTCAGAAATAGCTTGCATTACTATTAAAAGTTTTACAGCACTGTACATCATCTTTGCTGTTGTCCTATGGAATTTGGTATGGATAAGTTCTGATTTTTATGGTATTATTTTTGTTCGAATAATGTACGTTATATTCTCATTAATCCCGTTATTAATATTTGCAACTCATAAATTTGTAAATGAAGTTTAATAAATAAAATTAAAACATATGACAATTATTTTTGACGAATGTGACCGAATAGATATTCCAAATGGTTACAAACCAGTTATTGAAGATGGTGTAGTTTATTTCGAACGGATTGAATACCCTAAGTTTGAGAAAGAAGATATTATGATAATGCGAAATAGAGAAGAAACTATTTATGCATTATTTAATGAGTATATTACAGAAACTAAAGCTAAAGTTTTTTGTTATTTTTCACCTTCAGAAGGACTTAAATTCGATACTACAGTAGAAATTGATAATACTGAAGAATATAAGTGGGAAAAGGGAGATTTTGACCATTACGTCTACTTACAAAACATATGTAGAAAATTTAAGAACGTATCTTGGAATAGTTATCTAAAACGATATCAATTTGATGCAAATGACAATGAACGATTCTTCTATTATGATTTGGAAGAAAGTACAGTAAAAGAATCTATTGAAGATATAATCCATAGTAATAGTTTGGCATGGCTCGCAGGAAACTACTTTCAAACAAAAGAAGAAGCTGAAAAACTTACTGAAGATGATAAGAAACTCATTCTTGACAGATATGAAGAATTAAAAGAAAATTATCATCTGAATATGCATCAAAATGAATAAGAGTATGAAAGCTAAAAGTTTATTTTTTGAATATTTTGTAGATGCATTAATACGTAAAAACAATAATAAAACAGATACATTTACTGCACCTAAGTTAATTAGATTATTGTTTTTAACTGTTGGTTTGTTTTCAACAGATGAGAATAAACAACTAACAGAAATTTTCAATAAGTTTGTAGCAAAACCATTTGGTCCAGTAGAAGAAGATGTTTGTGAATTTATTGCAGCAGATATCTTATCAAAATACTCTATTACCAATTCCTCCTGTAACATAAAGAACGATAGTGTTAGTATTGATTTAGATAATGATAGTAAACAAGTGGTCGATGAAGCAATAAATTTATTACTTGAAAAGAATCCAAACATCCTATATTATCAACCTACTAAATTGGTAGATATTGTTCAGAAATGGTCTTGTTGGAAAATTTGTTATGACGTTGCTTTAACAAATGGTAATTTTAATATAATAATTCCAACAAAAATGATAAGAAATAGTGTTAAATATTATGGTTAAAATAGAAAAAAAAGTTTCACAGACAACTTATTGTATGGACGAAGCTATGAAATCTAATGATAGTTTTGATTACGATGCAAAAATCAATGAATTAAGAAAAATCAATGAACGTCTTGAAAAACTGGAAAAGTTTATTGACCCTGATTCGTTGATGACTGTAGATGAATATATAGAAATGTGTGATATGTTTTGTGGTGGTTCAATAACAGGAGGTAGATTTACTCCTGGTGAACCAACTCAATCTAATGGTTGTTCTGTAACAAAGAACGACGTTCATAACCCGAATAATGGTAGAAAAGATAATTTGTAGACTAACAAAAAGACGAGCTAATGATTTTGTTTCACAGCTCGTATTTTTGTTTTAATACATTATATTAATGTTGAAATTACCATTTATCCTATTTTTAAAGTCTTCATATTCTGCTGCAATAGATGCTTCTACAGTTATGCTTAGACTTCCATATGTTCTATTTTGATTTTTAAACTCATTATTACTGCTCAAAAATTCTTTAAAGTCGTCATTTAATCTGGAAACACTTCCATATAAAACAATTTGAGATAGCTTCCGACAGTTTTCAAAGTTTAAGTTATTTCCTATATTTTCTAATGATGCTGGTAATACTAAGGTCTCCAATTTTGGACAGTTATTTATAGCATCATTCCCAATGGTTTTAGCACCATCTGGTATTTCAAGATTTGTTACCCAACAGCCACTAAAAGCTTTATCTCCTATCGTTTTTAATGATTGTGGTAATGAAATATTTTCTAATCCGTAGCAATCTTCAAAAGCATTACTACCTATTGAAGTTACCGTATTGGAAATAGTAATTTTCTGTAAGATATTATGTTTAAATGCTGACGGACCTATACCAGTACATCTATTAGTTAATATAGCTTTTATTATAGGTGCATCAGGTAATTTTTGTTTAGTTATTTCTCCTTCACCTGTTAGATATGCAATAGATTTATCAAACTTTGTAACGATACTCAAAATATCATCTGGTACATTGTAGTGAGGGTCTACTACCCCCCCCCCCATTTTCTTCATTTATTACTGACACATAAGGTTTTACATAAGTGTCTCCAAACTCATAATTCAGTCTTTGGTCGTTATCATCAAAGATTTTTAAATATGTACTCATAGATTAAAAAATATTTGTTATTATTATAATAAATAATACTTTGATTATATAATATATATTTATTTGTTATATTTTTATCTATATTATCTTTTGTGTTAATTATGGTATTTATAAATAAAAGATAAATTAATGAGAAGATTAGTACGTATTAATGAGCAACAATTTAAGAATATAGTTCTGAAGATTATGAATGAAGAAAGAGGTCCTTATGGTGAATTTAACGGTCACATGCTTGCTTTGATAAGAACGTTTGAGGAAGCAAATACATATTCTAATTATGCAAATTGGAACTTTACCAAAGATAAAAATACATTCCTGAAATTTATACGTAATGGTGGTTATTTCTATTTTATATTAAAGAAAGAATTTGCTTCAATACCAGAAGAGGAGGGAGATAACGCACCATTGGATGAATACGGTTTATCAATGATAGCAGTGTCATTTAGAAAAGATGGTGAAATTAATAGTGTTACAAGCAGGTGGGGTCATAAGAATGACGGAAATGACAATATAATGTCTTCTAAGCAGCTTTCTCACCTTATAGGTACTGATATATACTCTGTAACAAAAAACACCGTGTATAACAATATTTCTTATCCTAAAGATTGGAGATATATTAAGAAAATAGCAGATAGATTAATGCTATTCTATGATAAATCTAAGAATGATTATTTGGTAACTGATAAATTCTTAGAAGATGTAGAATATTTTCATGGACGTGATGCAATAGTATTGAATAAACAATTTGATTTTGGTAGAGATGTAGTAATAGACTTAACCAGAGAGATTAAACACGATTTAAGAGATAACGAACAACATACAGATAGTTTGAAGTTGGTAAAGAACTTAAAAGACGGTTTTAAATTGGTCTATGATAAGCAAGCAAATGATTATTTGGTAACAGATAAAAGTAATTCGGTTAAAAAATACTTCGCAGGTAAAGATGTTATAGTTTTACATACTGATAATTCTTACGATGTATGTGCAACTATAAATGGTTTATCCTTTGTTTCTCAATCAAGAACTATACGAAATGCTTATATTAAAGATAACGTTCTTTATATCGAACTTGGAAGAGTCATAGTTAAATTTGATGCGAAAACAGGAAAAGAATTAGGTCATGAATCAATAATAGATTTTTAACATATTTTATATATTGAAATTTTGAGATATTATATTTTTTCTATATCTTTGCAGAGTATTAAAAAATATATGTTATGAAGAAATATTTATCAAAGACAACTTGTTGTATGGCTGAGCCTATGAAATTAAAAGATGTACCCGATGGCGTACTTCCATTCAACATGGATTGTGATGAAGAAATGGATGGTTATTTAGTGGAAAATCATTATGGTGAGCTTACTTGGACTCCAAAATCATTTTTTGAAGAGAACTTCGCATTAGCTGATTCATTCATTGATAGAATGAAATTAGAACTGGATGAATTGGATGAACGTATTGAAAAATTGGAAAAATTCATAGATTCAGATTCATTTGCTTCTTTAGAAGAAACTGATAGGAACCTATTGAATGAACAACTTCAAGCTATGCATAACTATTTAGGCACTTTGAGTTGCAGAATGAAGAGAGCAACCTCTAATTAAACTAAGAAAGTTGTTAAAATCACATAACTTGATAGATGTATTTCTGTCAAGTTTTTTTTTGCTTTTAATGTTAAATTTAATATTTATTTTTATATATTAATATTAAAATAATGAGAAGAATTATTATAGACGAAAACCAGTTCGCAAGTTTATTTAAAAGAAGTCGTTTAATTACTGAGAACCGTGCTTCAAAGAACCAATCCCTTGCAAGAAAAATGGTTAGAGAACTATCCCCAAATACAAATGATAAAGAGTTTACAGAGAAAGTATTGCATGACATACCAAGTGTACGTAAAGAAAACTTTCATTTGTTTCCAGCGGTTGTAAGATTTTTATTACAGAATCCTAAATCAATAAATGCTGACACATTATTAAAACTTAACAAATTTATTAGTGTTGCAGCAGCCAAATCTAAGGAACTAAATCTTGACCAGAATCTTAATGGTATGCCATTGGATGAGTTTTTTAGAAATTTTGAAGGCTATGTGCATCAAGCGGATAAGGCTAATAGAGAAAATACCGCACATTATGGACAGAGTAATGGACATAATAATGGCTATACAATTGTTCCAATCCCATCGTTTTCAGAGGCATCTGAATATAGCGATTATACCACATGGTGTGTAACTCACCGTTCACAGGATTTCATTAATTATGTCGGTATAGGTAAGGGTTTGTTTTATTTCTTATTAAAGGACGGTTTTGAGAAAATTCCCAAGAAGGTGGGAGAAAATGCACCATTGGATGAATATGGGCTATCAATGATTGCTGTTTCGTTTAATGAAGAAGGTGGCATTATTTCTATTACATGTAGATGGAATCACGCTAATGGTGGTGATGATAATGTTATGACACCTGAACAAGTTTCTGAACTTATAGGAAGTGATATATATTCTATCTTTAATCCAGACGATATACAAAATGAATTTTTGAAAAATGTTGAAATTATAGATGAAATAAATGATGAAGATATTATGTTGTGTAAAAACAAAGAAAATGGTCAAATATTTGTTTCCTCTAAGGATTATCAACGCCAAGTTTATTTTAAAGACAAATCTTATGTTTTATATCAAAGTAATTATGACGAATATGGAAGAGTCTTTGAAGCTATCGTCGCTAAAGATGGAAGAATCATAGTTTCTTCAGATGTGGAATCTCTTACATTTGAAGAATATAATAATTTATTATTTATTGGTGATACTGATTTGTCGGAAGGAAGTGGTATATATAATGCTAAAACATTAGAACGTATAAATAATGAACATCTATGTGAAGTAGATGATAAAGGTGCAGCAATTCAATTATATAACGAAGATAAATACACTAATTTCTTTATTAAATCGACTAATAAATTATTATTTAATGAATGGTTGGATAATGTGTCTACTGTTCCTGTTGGAAATCTGATTATTGCTTTTGACGGTAATATGTTATCATTATATTCATACGATACATTTGAAAAAGTTATGGATTGGGTTAATATATTAGCTTATTCAAAAGTAGATTACAGAAACACTCTTTTCTTGGTTGAGAATAATGGATATTATCTTATTTCAGATTATAATGGAATGTTAAACAAACGACCTATTACAAAACTTTATAAAATCGTTAATCAAGGAAGAATTAATGCAAGATATATTGCAAAATGTGATAACGAAATGATAGGTATTTCACAAGATTTCGCAACAACAATGCCAGTTAATGAAGATGAATTTGCCATTATACGTTATGAAAGTGAAATAGTGGAAGTAAATTTATATGATGAATTTATAATGCATAAGAAGTAATGAATATACGTAAAATCATAATTACCGAAAAACAGTTTTTAAACAATTTCAATAATGGTTGTTTAATCACAGAGAATCGTGCTTCGAAGAATCAATCTCTGGCAAGACGTATGGTAAGAGAATTATCTCCTGACTTGGATGATAAGGAATTTACTATGAAAGTTTTACATGACATTCCAAATGTTCGTAAAGCAGACTTCCATTTATTTCCTGCAGCAGTTAGATTATTACTACAATCAGGAGATACAACTGACGGAGAATTTATACAGAAACTGAATAAGTATATAGGTATTATAGCACCAAAAGCAAAAGAGTTGGGTCTTGACCAGAATATCAATGGAATGTCAACGAATGAATTTTTTAATAACTTTAATCAAGACGTTGAACAAGAGGATAATTTAGATAGACAAACAGCAGCTAAATATGGCAATGGAGATGGTAAATTTGGAGGTTATGATATTGTTTTTATACCAGATTTTCAATCTGCTGAAGAATATGGAGATTACGTAGATTGGTGCATTACATACAATGAAGGTAACTTTAATCAATATACAAATAATGAAACTGGTTATTTCTATTTCTTCTTAAAGAAAGGTTATCAGAATATTACAAAGAAAGATAAAGATAATTATGAAGCACCTTTAGATAAATATGGTCTTTCCATGATTGCTGTATCATTCTATGAAGATGGAGAAGTGAATACAATAACAGGTAGATGGAATCATGAATTTCAAAAAGGGGAACATGGTGGAGACCATTTGATGAGTGTTTCCGAATTATGCAATTTAATCAATGCTGATGTATATAAGATATGTGTTGATAAACGCCCTAAAAAAGAAATACCTTCTTCGTGGAAATTAATCAAAAAACTTCCACATAATCAAACTTTATATTACGACAATGATAAAAAAGATTATTTAGTATCTGATAAAAATATACGCAAAGTTGTCTATTTTGAAGGCGAAAAAGTTTTAGAATATAATGGTTTTGGAGTTGAAGGATTTGATGCATTAATTCTTACCAATGGTGTAATCATTGGTGGTAAAGATGTTTTTATTAGTGGTTATTTCTTCGTCGGTGATAAACTTTATGTCAGTTTAGATTTTAATATCTACGAAGTTGATACTAACTCTGGACACTTAACTCAATCACCTAATTTAAAATCATTTAGTGTTAGGGACGGATACGTTATTCTAACAAGTAATGAAAGGAAGATGAATATATTATATCCAGATACCAATCAATTACTTTTTACTGAATGGGTCGATAACATTTACGTCTTTGGTAAATTGGTTATAGTTCAAAAAAATAACACTTATTCAATAATTGATATTGTTGAACGTAAATATTCAAATGAATGGTTGGAAAAATATTTCTTTAATCATGTATTTTATGTGTTTAAAACTCCACAGAATAAGTTAATTATATATACTTTTTTAGAAGTAAAACCTTTTGGAACTGTTGATGAAGCTTTCAAGGTAGATGATTTCACAATTGCTGTTAAAAAGAATGATAAATATTATTACTTAATGTTGAAGGATAAAAATTCAGAAGTAAGTGTTCATGAACTATCAAAAGAAGAATATGAATTATATAAATAAACAAAATAATATGAATAAAAAGATAATTAAAATAAATGAAAGCCAGTTCTTGCGTAATTTTGCTAATGGACGCTTGATTACTGAAAACCGTGCATCAAAGAATCAGTCTTTAGCACGCAAAATGGTACGTTCTATCAATCCAAATTTAAATGACAAAGAATTTACTGAAAATGTGTTGCATGATATTCCAAACGTTCGTAAGGCTGATTTCCATCTCTACCCAGCAGTGGTAAGATTTGTTCTCAACGCAGGTAGTAGTCTTGATGCGAACACTATATTAGAGTTAAATAAATATGTTGGTATCATAGCACCAAAGGCAAAAGAATTAGGTCTTGACCAGAACGCAAACGGAATGACTTTACAAGACTTCTTTAATCAATTCAAAGGTGATGTATCACAGAGGGAAACTGATGACCGTGAAGCCAGCGCACAATATGGTGAGAATAATGATGGCAATAATAATGGCTATAAAATAGTACCAATACCAAATTTCGATAACGCAAATGAATATAGCCATTATACTGATTGGTGTGTAACACAAAATGCAGAATATTTCTTGCGTTATACTAACCATGGTTCAGGAATTTTCTATTTCTTATTAAAAGAAGGTTTTGAAAATGTTCCAAGAAAGGTAGGTCCAAATTGTCCATTGGATGAATATGGACTTTCGATGATTGCCCTATCTTTTAGACATGATGGTTCTGTAAATACAGTAACCTGTAGATGGAATCATGACAACGGAGGTAACGACTCTGTAATGACTCCAGAACAACTTTCTAAATTAATTGGAACTGATATATATAGTATATTTAATCCAGATGATATTCAGAGTTTAATTCCTGAAGGTGTGGAAGTTTTGGATGATAATTTGAATTATGGTTTGAACTTGTGTCAGAATAAAACAACTGGCAATTTGTACATTTATAGTTACAACTTTCACGATAACGTTTGTTTCAACAGTAAAAACTATGTTGTCTATCAAGGTCAAACTGATGAGGGATATGATATTTGTGCTTTAATTGATAGAGAAGGAGTAATTTATGAGACAGCTGAAGGTGATGAATGGATAGACACGATTGAAAATAATGGTCTTTTATTTGTCGCCAATACTGATGAAGAAGAAGATGGTGGTGGAATTTATGATGCAAAGACCTTGGAAAAGTTAAAAGAGATTTCTATTAGGGAATTAGATAACTATCAAAATGTTCTTATATTAACCGATGATGATGGAGATAAACAAGTAATCAATAAAAAAACTAATAAGGTTATGTTTGATGAGCCTATGGATAAATGTGTATACCAATATGGTAGGTTGGTTTGTTTTAAAGATAATCAAATTTCTGTAATAAATACAGATACATGTGAAATTTATATATATTGGGCAGACATCATTAGCAAGATTGGAGAAGGTGAACAAACCTTATACTTAATTCAAGATGAAGATGGAATGTTTGTTATTTCTGAAAAATTTGGGCTACTAACTCAGCTTCCAATAGAAGAGACTTTCTATGTTACACCATCGAAAGATGTTCCTGAAGAATGTGTATACTTGATTATGTGTAAAACACATGGTATAGCTCTCAAACAAAATAAAGGGTTTTTCTCTAATGTTTCATTAAAGGACTTCGAGAAACTCAATGAATTTACAACCATTACACCAATGGATATTAGAGAAATATTTGGATAGATACATGAAATGATGTGATATTTTAGCAAATAAACATACGTATCAACGCACGGCCCTCATTAAGTTCTGTTATCATAAATGTTAATTATTTAGATATTGTAACTATCTGATAATCAATATATTATAATATACATATATAAATACAAAAATATATAAAATTGAGGCGTATTCACGAAACATGTTATTCAAAATATTTTTTATAAATTAAAGAGAGAAGTGATGAATAATGTCGCTTCTCTCTTTTGTTTTTTTAACTTTTATTATTTGTATGGTAAAGTATTTTTTGCTATCTTTGCACCAAATAAAAATATACATGATATGGACTATTGTAAAGATATAAATAATTTTTCTTATGGTGTAACAATGGATGGTCATAATGATATTAAAATGATTAGTTGTTATATCGAACTTTCTGACGTTAGTGAAGAGTATGGTAACGTTGTTATGCGTGTGGATTCATTTTCTAAAGATGATGAAATGTCTACTATCAATGAAGAAGTTATTGATGAATTGACTCTATATCTCTGGATTGAAATAGAGGATAAACTTCCTCTTTTACTCGACTGTATTGCTAACTTTTATCTTTGTAATAAAACTAAGATTAACATCAATGATTTGTCAGATTTATTACATTTTGCTGTCAATATATTCTTTAATTGGGACATATCTTGTAATTCTTTTAGCGAAGATTTATTTCTTTTTCGAAAGTTTACTCTGTTATCTATTCCTTGCACGGAAATGCAACTTGCCCTATATGATGAAATGATAAACTATTTTAGTGAAAGAGATATGTAATAATATAAAAGAATATGGAAATTTCAAACAGAATAAGCCCGAATGTAGTACAACTAATTACAGAGCCAAGTCAATTTGGTTCCATTACCATTCATTCAATGAAATGTGAATCAAGCATGGCATATAACACATATCATCTAATTTATGAATACAGTGATATTAATGGAGAAGAAGTAAAAGTCGTAGACGAAATGATATTTGTTGAATATACTATTGGAGATAGTTATAATACAACTTCTTACCTTCCTTATGTTCTTGATGATGCTAAAAAAGTTTGCATAAAATCATTAAAAAATGTAACAGATATTAACGTTGTTGAAAAAACAATTAAACAAATATTTGAAGATAAACTTGCATTGGCTTATAAAGCATTTATACTTACCAACTATAATGAAGGTCAATTATTTAAAAAAGTTTATAGGAAATTTAGTCTCGTTAAACAGTTTACGTATACTGTCATTAATTGTAAGTGGAAATATAGTTATCAAGATGTACTTACTGTATCTTATACTTACAAACCAGTAGATGAAAATAATGGTTTACTTGTTTTTCAAATTACAACCACAGCCGAAGATTATACAACTTACGAAGAAGTTTATACGAATACTCTGTGTGAATATACTTTGAAAGATTGGATTAAGAATGAAGACAAAATAATTTTTCTATTACAAAAATTCAATGATTATATTTCACAACATCCAGTTCGTATGAAATCGCTTTACTGTTCAGATTTATTGCGTAAGATACCTTCTATTATTTCTGAAGATGGCTTTAATGAAGAAAATGTTAATGATGACTATATAAGAAATATTGTTTCAAAAATCAAATTAGAATATTCATTATTATGAACGAAAATATAGCAAAAAATCCAACAAATATTCAAGTATTTAAAAATGGATTAATATTGGGAAATTTATGTCTTACAAAAATGAACTGTAAAATTGATATCCCACTTAAGCGTATAGTACTTAAGATGAAATATAATTATAAAGATGACAATTCCAAATGGACTGAAACTTTCCATATTCTAAAAGATGAAGACGAAGATACATTTGAAATAATTTTAGCGATTTTTGAAAATGCTGTTAAAGAAGCGGAAGGCTTAATGATTATGAAAAGTATTTCTCTTAAAGGTGTGGATATGGATGTCGACATAGCTTTATGTACAATTAAAGAAACTTTTGAACAGTGTTTCTATAAAACTATTGCACACATTCAAAAAGAAAATGTAACTGAAAATATAGATGAAGATTCTATAGTACTCGATGTTATTAACGAAGATAACAAGGTGGATTTTGAAAAAATTTCAATTATTCATTTAAGTTGTTTTTTTGATGCGTTAAGTAATACTCTATTAGTAAAATATAGATACAAATATACAGGTGAGTATTCTACTGATTTTATATATTCAACGACACTTAGAGTTCTTAAAGATAATAATGTTGGAGATATCATAGACTATTATCCAATTTTTAAATTAGCTGTATTTGCTGGTCTAAATAATGCTAAACATGAAAGGAATTATGTTAGACAATATTGTAGTGAAGAAGACGCAATAAAAGAAGAACTTAATAAAAGTTTCTTAGTTACTTACGCACATATTCAAGTCTTCAAAGAATTAAGTAAATAATTAAATTGTAAATAATATGGAAGGAAAAAATGAAAAATATCCTATCAATGCATGCCTCTTTCAAGATGGAATTTATCTTGGAGATATGTATGTGAATAAAATGATGTGCTTCTTGAATCCAGCTAAGAAGTGTATTGAAGTCGGCTATACATGGACTGCTGATGAATATACACAAGAAGATTTGTTAGAAAAGGAAGAAGTTAAAGTATTTGAAAATCAATCAGAAATGGCTTATAATATTCTTCTTCCATCTTTTGAAAGTGTTGCTAAAGAAGTTGAAAAAAATATTAAAGCATTATTACCTCATTTCAAACGTGATGAAGATTTTCTTTTCCACTATTTTATTCAACAAGAATTTGAGTCCGCTTTCTTTAAAGAATATGCACACATCTTAGAAGAAAAGATAATGGAAGAGGACGAAGACGAAGACTCATCAACTTTATCTCCGTATACAATTGGAATTACGGTAGATGAAAATGTTAGTGATATGAAGTTCTTTACCATAAGATTTCTTACATGTTCATTTTATTCAGAAGATAATTTTGTAAATGTTAATTATGTATATGTATTGAAAGACTCTGACGATAAAGAAAGACATACAAAGTCTTTTAAAATTTTTCACAAGACAAAAAATAGCGAAATGTCAGCTTTTTATGATTTCTTTAGAGCAGCATTAAAAGTAGGTTTGGAGAAGTCTTATTATATGTGTTGGGAATCAGTTAGTATTGATGATTCAATGTATTTAATTGAAAAAGAATTGGAACACAGTTTTTCTGCAATATATGATTTAATTCAAACAGCAAAAACAATATAATGAAACGTAAATTTACATTTGCAATAACAGGACATGAAGAAGTTCCAAATTTACCAACTCGCTTCACATATAAACTATCAGATATCAAAGACGATGTTGGTAAAATTATTGTATCCGTGCATTATGGAGATGCAAAGATTAAACGTAAGGTCGATTGCTTTGTTAGTGAAGAATTATGGATACAAGTCAGTAAATATTTTGATGTAGCATTTCAAGCATTGGAATGGTTAAACGTTAATTTCGTTTTTTCAAAAACATCTTCTGAAAATTTTGCATTGGCAGACTTCACATGGCATCTTCTTAAAAGGTGGCAAATGGAGTATCCCATAATGCCACTGCATGAATATATTGATATTTATTTGCAAAGAAATACATGCCTGATAACTGATACAATACATTATCTTCTTACAGGATTGAAAAAATATTATCACTAATTGATAGGTGAAATGGAGAGAATTATCGAGTTCTCTCCAGTTTTTATTTATAATATACCTAACTTTTTATATATATTCTAATATTCTTGATAGATATACTTTAGAATCGCTTGTAACCACTTATAACACAAATCTGTTAGATAAGTTGTATTTAATTTTGATGGACTTAGAAGTAAGGAAGATAAGAGTATAAGAGATTGTGTGGAACAAATAACAACATTTGTTGATGCTAATGGAAATATATTTGTTCTTCAATATAATCAAGAAGAAAATAAACTATCGGTAAATGACTTTGAAATGTATAAAAATAACTACGTTCCAGATTATAAAATAAAATTAATGATTAATATATCAGATAGTCTATAAACAAGATATTTATATAAAAAATAAATCTATATGAAACACCTTAAAATTTTTAAAACACAGACTGATTTTGATAATGCAAAGAATATATTAGTAAAACCATCCGTATCTCTCATAGATGTTGATGGTAATGTTATATATGATATAATTGAAGATATCATACAAATGAATAAAACAATTTATATAAAATATAGTGGTCCTTATGACGGATTTTTACAACTTGATGATTTGGATATAACTGACGGACTTAAAGATGAATATAAAACCAACATTGGAACTTTTACTAAAGATAATGTAGATTGTATTGATTATAATGATGGTATTCCTGGCAGAGGACTTTTATCAGGAATATTTAGTAATTATGCCGACAATGAAATAGAAAAGTGTTTTAAATGGGAAAATAATAAATTAAAACTATATGATAGAGAAGAAAAATTAACAACAATCTTTTCATTTGACGGTCTAAAAAGAAAAGATAATGGTCAAAGAGATTATATAGGTCAAATTGCTTGTTATTGCGATAAAAATAAACAACCATTTGTTCTTAAAAAGGCACAAGGGGGGGAGGGTAGAAATAGATTCATTTTCCAAATATAATGATACATATCTGCCTGATTACAGAACTAAATTATATAAATCAGTATCAAAGTTCTAAATTTGAAATAACATTAAAAAAATATAAACAAATATTATGAAATACATTAATATCTTTAATTCAATGACAGAATTTAACAAGGATAAAGAAACGAATTTAAATCAACTACGTGTCGCACTTGTTAAAGAAAATGGGGGGAGTAGATAAGCTATTCTATATAAATTTTAAGTTCTATACTTATTCTGAATCTTCTTTAATTAATGGTTCAAATGGAAACTATATTACTAATGAAGATATACCTGTGAAGACAACTGTACAAGACATGTCTAATGACAAAACAATAAGAGGTGAAGGATTCTATAACTCTAAAAATATTGAAAGCATTCGAGGATTAACTTATAATGAAATTTCATTATTTTTAGGTAATTTAACAATTACGCCAGATTCTCTTGATTTGATAGAAGACGGTAGATTAGTGACCAAATTTACATTAACAGGTCTAAAAAGAAAGGATAGCGATGTGAGAGATTTCGTAGGAGAGATTGCTTGTTATTTTGATAGTAATAATAATCCAATTTTATTAAGAGTTAATAGAGCGAATCCTGACCACCCTACAGTAGATGTGTTAAGTAAAGTTCATAGAGATTTTTCTAAATATATGGATAACCATGAACCAGAGAAACGAACAAAAGGTCTGCATTTAAGATTTGACCATTTGTAATTGAATAAAGTAAATAATGTAAGAAAATACTTATTCTAATATAGGAGAGAATGTGAATATAATATAATTCATGTTCTCTCTTTTCTTTTTATATATATCACCAAACTATCTAATAATAAAACAAAAATCCTTGCCAATATAAAATATTATATGTATATTTGCAAATGTAAGAAGATAACTTATTTAATTGAAATAAAAATAAATCAAGTATGAAAGATATTAAAGAAAGATATTTTAAAGATGATGATTCTCCCATTTTTCTTAGTCCAAACGCTGAAAGAGATTATAGAGAAAGCAAAAAGGAATATATTAAAAACAAAGAACAATATGAAAAGTCTTATAAAGAAATTATGGCATATTATAAGGTCTTAAACGAAGGAAGAAAACGACTTGATGAAATAAAACAAATTGGAAAGAATAAAGAAACTAAAGATAGATAAAATAAAGTATTGAAAGAATAAACTATATAATACTAATATATCCACTATAAATAAACATATATGTACATAATACAAATCCTTACCTTCCAACTATAAAAAGAAAGAAAAAATATACTATGAAATAATTTTAACTATATAGAGATATAATAAGAAATAAGATAGGATAAAAATAATATTATATAGAAATATCCTTATCTGAAATATAGAGTTATTGAAATATAGATAAATATATACATGATATGAAAATATAATATTAAAGAAAAACATAGATATATTGAAATATTATAGAAGAATAGAGATATAGAGATATTATAAGATAAAATTATAGAAATAATATATATGATTTTATATATGTCATTATATATAGGAAAGAAGTATAACAGCAAAGGGAGATATACAGCAAGTGGAAATGTGAATGAGTGACAACTGTAAGAAAGTGTAACTGCAAGGGAGAATAGTGGAATGATATAGTTTGTAGGGAAAGGGAGGAATGGGGAAGGAATGGAACTTGAATGGACACTTTCGGAGAGATATACTGCAAGGGAGGACTTTTGAGGTATGTCTGCGAGGGAGTGTAACTGCAAGGGAGGAAAATTGATGAAAACGTGCAGGAAGGACTGTTTGGTGTCCATTTTTACAAAAAAAAAATAAAATTTTTTATAAAATTTTGAAAATTTAAAAAATTGGGAATATAGTATTAAATAGTGTTTATATTAATTATCTTATTTATCAATTTAGTTAATGTATATAAAATTATATGATTTTATTTGGCAGTTTAAAATAAAAGTAGTATCTTTGCATTGTGATTTAGAGAAGTCTTGTTCTCCTCTGAGTTCCATACTCAGACTTATATATACTTAGTGGAAGCGTACAGCAGTATTAATACAGAATATAATATTGGTTTATTTAAACAACTTTGCTTCCTATTTTAGATGCGGATAAGGTGTAATGGTGCACGCTGTGATTTTCCAATACAGAGGAGTGGTTCGATTCCATAATCCAGCTCAGTTTGGTGCGTGAGAGGGTCGATGTCGTGACCTTTTAGTGAGATTGCTGCGGTCAGCATCCCCTCTCGCTTTTAAAGAGATTCATAATTACTTAAATATAAATTTTAGTTTGTTTAGATTTTAATAATTAGATATGAAAAAGATTAATTATATAAGACCATTATGCAGTGTGATATAAGTTGGATGCGAACATGATGCTAAGACTATTGACGATTTGATTAATCGCAAGGGCGCTGGCGGTGTTTGTCCTTATAATCCTGAATATACTACAGGACCTCAATATAAACGTCACAAATAACATTAAAACCCCTCAATAGGCATATTATTATCTATTGAGGGATTATTGTTTTTATATTAGTTAAAATTATTTTTAAGTAGTTGTTTTGTGTCTTTATCTATTGTATTATGTCCACAGTGCCATTTATTGCATATGGGGCAGACATATGATACCATTCCTTGTTGTATTAGTTTAGGGTGCTGTTTAAGCCATTCTTCGGCATCGTCTTCTGTTTCGTAAGTGACTTTAGTTTTCCATCTATTTTTGTCAGTTCTTGTCCAGTGGCATTTATCTGGTTCAAACTTTTTAGGTGGTGTTTTTCTGTAGTACGTCTTTTTCATCCGCATTACTTTGTTTTTTGTTGAATTTATTAGTTATAAAAAAATAGGCAAGCAGTATATTATATATTTGCTTACCTATAAATATTAGTATTATGTATTCTTTATATAGTTTTTCTCTTAATATGTTGTGATTTTGAATTTGTAATTACATTCTTTGATATTTTATATAAGATATATAGTAGAATATAATATGTTCCTATGTTGATGATTGCATATAGTATGTTAAATCCTAAGACAATCATTATAATGTTTATTGCTGTGATAAGAATTACTTGCCCTATACTATATAGTTGAATATTTTTTTGAATGATTTCTTTTATATCTTTTTCTTCATCAAATGTTATTATATCAAATATATTCATTACAATGAATGATTGATTAATAAAGAAGAACACAAAAACTAAATAATAATAATTCAAATAATCGTTTAATGTCAAAAATTGATATGCTGACAAATTAAAGAGTGTAAAGGATAATAATCCTATATATACGTTTTGTCTTGTATTCATATTTTTATTTATTTATTATGGTGCTGGTTGATGATGTTTACTAATTGTTTCATTATTTCTTAGAAGTCTTCTAAATTTTATTTTTCTATCTATTCTTACACGTAGAAGAATAATTGATGTAATGAATAGAATATATTGTGTTAGGAAGAAAATTACACTTTCTAATTGAATAGACAGATATAAAAGTAGTGGTAAATAAGTTGTATGTAGAATAATCAACATAGTATCAACGATATTTATTACAAATCTATCTTCTTTTGTTAACGTACTATCTTTTTTGATTATTTCAGTATTTCTTGTGAGTAGTGTGATATTTTCCGACAGGATTAATATATCGTATACAAATAGTGTTATAGTAGGAAATGCTAAACAAATAAAGAGTAACATTGGAAATGAACTTATTGTTGTAGCATAAGTGTCCATTATATTACATAATAGTATTCCTATAGTTACGTATAAGAATACCCAAATAATAATTTCTTTAAAGATATATTTCATTGGATTGTCGTATTATTTTGTATAGTTGTTTTTTCTTTTATCATTTGCACTAACATATCATTCAGTAAGAAAGCATATAAAAGATATAGACCAGAGTCTTTAATAAGATTATAGACTGAATTTGTGTACCAAGCATAAATGATAGCAGGAATCATATATATGATTGTCATTGCAATTGTTGCCAAATTAGTCCGTAGAATACATCCTTTACTTTCTTCTGTTTGAATATATGGGGTGGTTTTATCATTACATCTATATGTTTTTATCTTCATCATTAATCTTATATAGTCAGTAAATTGAATAAAATAGATTATCATGAAAGGAATAAAAACTATCATAGGGAATTTTCCTACACTATGTCCATAATCATTAATTAAACTATATAACGATAATCCAATAAAAAAGAAAATAACAATTCCACATACTGTCTTAATAATAAAATCTTTCATATCACTTTAATCTTTTAGGTCTAATATTGCGACATAAATAAATGTTAGCAATGTAATTATGGCTACTTCAAACTTCGTACTTGCCCATAGAAAAGATAAAGTTATCGAGCCTATCATACTAAGCAAATTTTTAATGATTATATATAATGTTTTTTTCATTTTTCTTTATTGTTTAAATATTGTGTTACGAATAGAGTTAAGAAAATATTCATAAAAAATAGAATAACAACTAATTGTTGAAATTCAGTTTTGCATGTATACCCTAACGCCAAGAGCATAAAGAAGGTTAGAACAATATAGAATATATCATAAATAAATTTAATCATTTCTATTTATGTTTGATAAGTAAATAAAAGTTAGGAGTGCGATGACTCCATATTCAAACTTATTACTTCCAAAAATTAGAGACAATACAATTGCTATAATAAAAGGAAATAAGAAGAAAAAAAGTTTTGCCATATTATTTCTTATTTTTATAGTTATCAATAAAATTTCTTATTTCAAAACTTGTCAGCATAACAAAGTATAAAATAAGAGTTTGATATGGGGTAAACTGAAAACATACTATAAATATTAATGTTAATAATCCTGCCCAAATACAATTACCAATATATTGTTTCATAAGTTTATTTTTTATTTAGTAATTTATTGATTTTATTTTCAATACTCATTAACAATACAATTATCATAAAACCAATAACCACGACTAAAGATTGAAATGGTGTTTGGCAAGCATAATCAACTACAATATATACTAAGATAATCAAAAGTATTGTAAGTATTATTGAAATTATAATCGCATATTTCATATTAGTTTCTCTTATTATAGTTCAGAATATACTTTTTGCATAGAATAATTATTCCCCATACAATTCCAAAGAATAATACTATATAGAATGTATATGGAACGCTGTACGGGTTTATTTCGCTGATTAGGTATGTCAGTACCCCTGCAAGTATTAAAGAGGCTGAGAATACAATTAACAGCCTTTTAATAAAGTTCTTGTAATTAGTATTCATCATCTTCTTCTTCGTTGTTTATATTATTATCTTTATTTAAAAAGTCATCATCTTTAAATGTTGCTGAAATAATGGGTGGCATCATGAAAGTAAACATTAACAAGAAAATAGCCGTTGTTGTAATAGTATACAGTACTGCGTATGTTTCATTAGCATCAATGAACCAATCCAATCTTCCAAATCCCAATGCGAATGTAATGTATGGTAGTACATAAGCAGGAATACATACCATCAATATAGTTTGAAGTAATATTTTTAATAAATGCATAAATTTAATTTTTTATTTATTTGAAGTATTATTATTTTCTTCTATGTTCTTATATAATGTTTCGATATACTTCACGGTAAGTTCATAGTTTTTACCACTCAATTCGCTATCTTCGTATGCCTTCTTTATAAGTTCTTTGCCTGTACCATAGAAGCATCCAACTTTCCACATTTTATTTGAATGTGTATAAGTAAAAAATCGTCCACTGGACCAATTATTTCTACATACAATATAATCAAATTTATTCTTAATAATTGCATCCTCACCAATTTCCGCCTTGTCGTACACAAATGCATATTCTCTTATTATGGCATCGCCATAAATAATACACTCATCACATATTTTCGCATTCTCATAAACTCGAGCGTTCCCAAAGACTTTAACTTTATCCGTAATTGTAGCATACCCATAAACATCAGCATCACCGAAAACTTTGACACTCTTGTATAGAGTTGCATTCCCGTAAATGTTGGCATTACCCCATATTATTACATCATGGCGAATAGTAGCATTACCAAAGATGCGTGCATTATTTTCCACCAACACATTGTCAAAAATGCGAGCATTATCAAAGATATAAGCATTATCATATATTCTTGCATTTCCATGTATTTGTGCATTATTTTTAACCGCTACATCATTAAAAAGACAAGCGTTGTCATACACCCAACAATCACCTATTTGGGAAAGATTATCTTCCTTTTCAATCCATCCTCCTAAATCACCTTTATTGACATCAGAGAAGTCTTTTAAAGCTTCAATACGATATATAGTAATACCATTTTCTACCTTTGATAAATCTTTTCTTATTTTATATTTTAATTCGTCCATGATTTGTTTTTTTATTGTTATACTTGCAAAGTTAATAATAATCTATGCTATATCCAAATTATTTAACTTAAAAAACATTAAATAAAAAAATAGGATACTGTATGTTTAGTATCCTATTGATAGTACTTTACTTTCGATTTCTCTCCATTATTTCTTTTTGGAATTGTTTTAGAGTTTTGATAATTCTTCTGTTTGCTTCTTCTGCATCTTCATAATTTGTAAAGCAGTTATAATGAACAATATCTTTACGTGCTGTTTTCATCCATTCAGAAGGTGAAGAGTTTTCTCTGCTTCTAACAAGTGGGTAAAAACTGCTATTTGCATAATAGTAAGGTAAGAAGTTTCCAGATAAATCTTTCTCAACGTTACAAAATTCAAATTCATCTATAGTTATACCATATTCAATTTCCTTATCAGGGGAATCTAACATAATAAGTTTTTCATTTTGAAATTCATAACCATTCTTCTTAATTGCTTCGAATAATATTTTTTTATCTTCATCGTTAGCGTAATAAATTTCAGTTATGTACTTATTATCATCGGTGGATGTTTTAACGATATCATCCACTTCAAATCTATCTTCTTTGGGATAATATGTCATTAGTGAATGGATATATGAACCACTCAATGAACGTTGTCTTGGAATGAATATAAGTTCAGTTTCTTCATTTTTCCAATCACGAATTACTAAAACAGTTTCATTGTTTTTATAATCACTACTTCCAATGTAAAATTTTTCTCTTCTCATTTCTTTTTATTTTTTATTAATAAAACAATATATTAAAAATACAACGATTACACTAATTGGAATATATGGCGTTTTCATGGTTACATAGAACGGATTAAAATGTAATGTTGTGTGACCCATCATTAATAACGCCATAATGATTAATACAAGAAGCAATATTGTATATAGAAATAATTTCATAATATTGTTATTTCAACTAATCTTTTAAACATATAAGCACACCCCAGTACTCCTATAAGAATAGAACAATTATCGGGTGAATCTAATTGAATATAGAACGGATTCCAATATATATGTGCTTGTCCTACTATAAGTGTTATAATGATAATGAATATCATCCATATAATTGTATGGGTATAATTTTTCATTCGCTATAATAAATTTGATGCTGTGGATTATGTCTATTATATGTGGATAGACTTTGATTGAATAGTTTACTGAGTTCTATACGATACCACATATCAGCGTCTGCTTGTGCCATATCTATAGAATCATATTCACCAAGTTCAATATCATCTGGGGCGAATAATGTTGCTTTATCACTGTTTACGTTATCAATAGTCATAACACCAAATAATGTGATAGCATATTGATAATATTCATCACCCTCCCATTGTAGTTCTGGAAAGGCTCTGACGTAATCTTTTAATTGAATAACTTGTTTCATTTTTTTCTATTTTGGAATTATAAATCAGTATATATAAATGGAGAAACATATTCATAATCTTTTTTATCTTCTTCTTTTCTACATTCCGTATATGGAAGAATATATGGTAAAAGATATTTCTTTGATTGAACGACTTCTTCGTAATCAAATCTTGGTATCCATTTATTACTATATACTTTTTTCATCATTTATTTCTATTCTGTATTTCTTCTTGGAAGTTCATCAGAGTTTCTTTGACTCTTCTGATTGCTTCATCAACATCTTCTTTATTGGTGAAGTAGTTGAAGTTATTTAAATCTTCATGTAATCTATTTTTAGGAGTTCTTATTATACGGTCTATATCCTCACTGATAGCATAGTATGGTAATGTATTACCTATAATATCTGTCACGACTTTAATATTATGTGCTATCTTGTCTTCAATAGCTTTATCTAAGATACATTTCTTTTCAACAGATGGTACAATAGTTTCTTCTTCAGAAGGACTTTCATCTTGCTTATCTTCATCAGATTCTTCATCATCAGAATCCCATCCCCACCAATTGTATTGATATCCTTTTTCTCTCATGATTTTCAGAAGATTTGTTTTTTCTTCTGGTGTTGCGAAAGCTAATATTGTCAATTTATCGAAATCTAAAACTGGACTATCCCTTAGTATTCCAGTAATAGGAGAATATGCAAGTACTGTATTAAACAAACCATATTCATCCATCATACAGTCATATATCAAGATGTCTTCTATTTGTCCTAACGTATTATATACAGTAAGAATTTCTCCTTTTGATAACATTTTTAGTTTCTTCAAATTTATTTTATTATCGTTTTCTATTTCAACTTTCTTTTCTTCAGCAGAGTTATCTTTTATGACTTGCCATCCATCCCATATATATCCTTCTTTTGCCATGTTTTTTAGAAGAATTTCTATTTCTGTTTGCGTTGCAAAACGAATTGTATCAATTTCATCAAGTTTAAACGATGGACATTCCTTTACCCAACCTATTCCATCGTAATATGCAATTAAAGGATTTAAAAAACCACTTCCATTTACTCTTCCAGCATGTATAAAGATTGCTACTACTTCTCCGAACTTATCCAGTATAGTAATATAATTTCCTCTTGGAACACTATCTAATCTTCTTTTATTAATTTCACCGACAATATTTTTTTTATCATTCTTTTTTACAGAATCATATAACGATGTTTTATTATTTGTTGTATTCATATTTTATTCTTCTATTAATTGTTTTGTTTTATTATTCCAAGTATAACCATTATCTTTAAGAACTTGGAGGAAATCATTTATTTCTGGTAATGTTGCGTATCTTAGTGTTGAATACATTGGATATTTCTCATTAGTTACAGAGATACTTTCTGGTTTACCAAGTTTCATTGAAGCCCATGTTTTATAATAAGGCGTGTAATTTTTGACACTAACTGTTATAAAATAATCTTGTTCTTTTAAAATGAATATTTCATTTTTTGTTTCATCAACAATAAAATCTCCTTTTGTTAATCTATCCTTTTCTTTGCTTGATAGATTATATTTACCAACATAGACCAATTCATCCGTTACATCATTCCAAAGATAGCCCACTCGACTTAATCTATCAAATAGATGTTCCTCTTCACTTCTTCTTACACATCTCCAATTGCCATCTATTTTAAAAACATTTTCATCAATATGGATGAAATTATCTTTATCAATGAATGCGTATGTCCCGATAACCCCATCCTTTTTAGAAATATAATCTCTCATTAGGAAACATTCACCAGTTTCATCATTTGTATACCAACTATTTTCAAGTAAATGCTTTTTGATGATATCATAAGTAAGATTTGCATAGGTATCTATTAACACACCATTTTTATCATCCCATATATATCCCTCTTTATTTAAGAAATTAACGGCTTCTATTTCTTTTCTTGGAGTTGCTTTGGTAAAGTATTCAATACCCGTAGCAACAGCATTTATTTCAACAGTAGGGTCAACAGACCATGTAATTTCTACCCAGAACGTTATCTTATCTGTAGATTTATCATAATCTTTGAAGATACCAGTGGTGTTTACACTGGTAATAATATCTCCGTTCTTAAAAACATTATTCATATTTTTGTTTATTATAGTTTACAAACATTTGCTTCAGTTCCTTTAAGAGTTCCGTTGCATCTTCTTCTGTCTTAAAACAATTATGTAATGATATATATTTTCGCTGTGCTTTACTATTAATATTTCTTGCTTTAATCACCTTAAAATATCTATTAATAAAGTAATACGTTTCTCCAATTTCAGGCATCCAGCATAAATCTACAAGTTGCTTTAATTCCTCATTCCACTTATAATTCTGTTCTGCCAATTTATCTTTGAACAATTGTATATCTTCATCTGTAGCTTTTGTCCATTGATTTAAATGGTGTCCGATAACATCCTCTGCCATAAGAAAACCGTCACTCTTAGTAAAATATTCAGCGTATCCAATAATCTCTCCTCCATCTGATATTTCTTTAAAGATTGCTATTGCACAGTCAGTTTTCGTTTTAATAAAATCACCATCCTTAAACTCTTTGGTGAAATAAATCTTTCCATTCTCAATAGTTGCTATATATCCGTCTGGAATATTGATAGGTTGAATTTCATTTGGAATTGAAATGGAATTATCACTAATATTAGTAGTTATCATTCTTGGGTGTGAGAAGAAGTTATTTTCATCCTTATCCCATACATATCCATTTAATTTTAATATATCACGAATATAATCTTGTTGATTAGCTGTAGCATATTTCCAAGGAATAAATCTATTATACTCAGTTAAGACGTTACCATCTGTAGGTGCATGCCATACTCTCATCTTGAGTTTATCAGCAGTTATTCCCTTGAAGATAACAGTTTCTCCATCTCTGAAATAAATAACGTCACCACATTTGAGTTTATCATCATCTAACTCATATTCCTTACGCATTTCTTTTACATCATCATGCCAAACATAACATGTGCCTCTTAGTCTGTAGAGAAATTGTTGTTTCTCATAATCGGTTGAATATTGCCAAGGATGTGCAGGATTAAATCTTTGCACCTCACACTTATTACAACATTCGTCTATACCGTATACTATATTCCATCCTAACAACCATTCATCTTCTTCGTATCTCATGAAGATAAATGTTTCGACTCCGTCAATACTTGTAAGGAAATCACCTGTCTTGAACTTTGGTTTAGTTTCTTTCATTTCTTCAGTTTTATTTTCTTGATTAACCGATGAGACTGTTGCTTCCATTTTAATGACTTTCATAGAATCATCGTCCCATATATATCCGTTTTTCAAGAGCATTTGATTAAATTCATTAATTTCAGAATCATTCATTTCACGGAATGAGCCATCATTAAAAGTTTTCGTTTCTTTGAGAATAGTATGCTTATCATCTGCATTAAGAAAAGCTATGTATAAAAATATACTCCCTCCTTCTTCTGGGAATCTATTATGAAAATAAAACATATCAGCTGAGTAACATTTAACTATACCACTCATTTCTCCATTAGTGATATAAGTGCCTGATTCGAATTTTTGAATTTTATCCATTTTATTTCTTTGTTTTAAGTAATTTGTTAAATACTGCTATTTCTCTATCATTTGCATGATACCACTCCAAATCATCTGTATAAGCCATATCATCAATGATAACCAAATCATCCAAATACATTCTATCACTAAATATACATAGTTTTCCAAAGAATATATTTTTGGTACTATTCATTTGATGATACTCTGCGTATATCAAACCATCACTTCTTACAATGATATCATTTTTATTTGGAGGATTATTTTCAAAATCTATCGGTGTTCTTTTACCACCATAATATAATTCTTTTGCATCTTCAACCCATTCATGACCATGTTCTTTAAGTTCCTGAATAAACTCATTCTTTTCTTCGTGAGTAGCTTTTCTCCAAGTTCCTATATTACATATAAACTTTTCACCTAAAATAAACTCTCGGGCAATAATGGAACTATCTTGACAATTATTATATGCTTTTGATATTATTCCAAAATCTACAGGCTCTTTAACAATAACAATATCGTCATTAACTGTGTTTACAATGAAATCCCCTTTTCGTAATTCCATTTTACTTTCGGGTGTTAATAAATCCTTATCCATTTTCTTTACTTACAATATCAAGTTCTTCTCTTATCTTATCAGTATTATATGCCAGTGCTGCTTCTTTTGCTCCGTCTACTGTAATGTATTCAGCTTGGATTGCGTCATTAATATAGAGTTCTGGATGCATAGTGTCTGCATTAATGTTGACGTGGAATTTATTATTAAACCCGTAAGCTATATTATCTTCATTCCATTCTAACTTACTTATTCTATCAATAATATCGTTGATTGCAGCCCCATACGTTATCTCTAAGGCGAATAAAGCATCTTTGGTTGGTAATGTATCACCGAAGTTACTTTTGCGCCTTACGTAGTGATTAATGCGTTCTAAGATAGATTTATAATTGTTTTCCTTCAATTTCATATCCATAGAATAATTCATTTAATCTTGACTTGTAATGTTCTTGCGCTTTCTCTCTTGCTTCATTGAGGTTATTGAAATTACCATATTTATTGTTATTAATAAAGAGTTGATAAATACCACCAAAATCTGATGGATATATTTCATATTTAACTTTATATCCGTATGCGGTATTGTTAGTATCCCATTCCAAATCTTTTAATCTTTCTTTTGCATCACTAACACCTAAACAATAACTTATTTGACAATATTCAATAACATCTTTTATTTGGATTTTGTCATCTGAAAATTTTTCTTTTAAAGTTTCTTCCAATGATTTTATATTATTTAATCTCTTTATGAAAGAAGTATAATCATCAATTTTAAGTTGTTCTTTATTCATAATCTCTTACATTAGTAATAATTCTATCGGACATAAATCTCATTACTTCATTTATATTTGTTTCATCAATATAATTTGGTAGATTGATTCTTTCTTTATTAATATATCCTACATATTGATTATTTGTTTCCTTTTTAATAATCATATTAATGAAAGGCAAATCGGCTTTGAAACAATATGGTTCTTCGTGCCATTGAATCTTTACATTTTGATTGATGCATTCAAAACCTTTAATGAAAGCATTTTTGATATCATTATATGTGAATATCTTTTTATCAAGATTGATAAAGTTAGATTCTCCAGTTTTATCTTTAAATCTTTTATTAGCGTATTCTCTTGCTTTTTCGTTTATATCCATATATTTATTCTTTTTATTTTAATATGGTGCAAAGTTATATTATAATTTTCATATATCCAACAATTTTGTGTTAAAAGTTAATAATATTATTCTGTTTATTTGGTACAACAAGATTTATTCTTTATCTTTGCAAACAGTTTAAAAAAGATATACATTATGAATTTGTTATTTATTTTTTGTGCTTTATTATGTTGTTTAATGGCATTTTCATTGATGGGATATATATTAGAACAGGAATGGATACAGATGATGCAAAGAATTTTTTCCTAAACATGATGCTTTTATCTATTTTGTCATTAGGTATTGGAATTTTGTTGACAATAGTTGAAATTTAATTAATCTGTATAATTTTAATTTTTTATTGTTTTATTTTGTTGTTCCGCACAGTGGTTGTTGTTACTCCCATTGTGCGGTTTTTAGTTAATATATTAGAGGAATGAAAGGATTTTGTTTTATGCATGAATATGGTTTAGATTTGTTAATTGAACTATTTGATTTAGATTATTATATTAGATAACATATTATTATGATAAACAGACTACTATATACATAAACACTAATTAACAATATACAGAAAACTGTATATTACTTGATAATCAATAAGTTATACTTATATAAGTACATACTTGCCCAAAAATTACGTAGAAAAAGAAGGATAAAAGATACATTATGTTAATTCATTTAACAATCTATAATTTGTAAATTATTGTTTAAATGTCTTTCATAGTGTTTAACTCATATGCAATATTTATGCAAGTTTTCTATCTACCATCCCACCCACCTCGTGTACACATTATGGTACACAACCGCCTACCTGCCCACCCATACTGGCACGTACTGCATCATATTATAATAATAAAAGAAGGGATGTTCCGTAATTAGGACACCCCTTAGCATTTACATTCTCGTTTTATATAGTGGTTATATTTTTCTTTTACATAAAGTCCATACTTAATTAAGTACATACGCCTCAAAAATTCTGTAGATTGAAGGTTTATTATTTATATCTTTATTGCATATACTTTTTATATCTTTTCTTCTTTATATTGTATCTATTATTCTCATCTTGATAGTATATATAATCTTTATCTCCTTTTATTAATCGTATTTGTATCTTATATAGTAAGCATGTGTTACAAAATGGAACTTGAGATATATGTATCATGTTATGATGGATGTAGTATCTTATATCATATATAGTATGTATACATTATCTCTGCTTGCGTGTCTGTTCTGTATAACCTTATATTATATGTATTTGTTGATAGTAATCATCAGAGTAGTAGAGAAGAATATATATTTATATGTTTATATATAATTCACACCCTTGGTATAATATACCATATAATGTACCATCTGTAAAGGATTACTTGACACATCATCCATGTTTAATCTGCGTATCATGCGACCTATTTCGAGATACTTCTTGTTTATGTTGGATATATTTCAGGAATTAAAGTGAGTCATTTTTAATAATTAGCATCGTACAATGTGATGATGCTTTCTGTGTCTGACTTAAATAAGTACACTTTAATACCCCTGTAAAAGTGGTTTAATAACGTTTTATAGCTTCTGTGCACGTGGGTGTTCTAACGCTTTAGTCCTTCATCGTGCACTCCACTATAATAAATAATAACTTAATTTTAAACTATGAAAAAACTTCATTCAAAATCTTTATTAACCTAATACCTCCTTTTAAGAAACACTTACTTGAACAATTGTATTTCTATATACTTTGAATTGTTCATCGGTTTCAACATTGAAATAGAACAATATCTGAAGGAGTCCATTTGAATCCAAATTATTGACACCTTCCTTTAATATTGAATGAGTATCCAACCCGTTCAATTTTTCTTTTTCGAACTCTCTGACATGAAGGTTGTAAGCTTCCAGTTGTTCCTTGGTTAAATCAATATAAACCTCCTGCTTATAATCTCCATTAAGTTCTACATTATCAATATTTTCAGGTGACTGAATATAAGACACCTTTGTTGATTTACAACGATTAATTAAATGTGTCATACTTAATTAAGTACAGGTAGTGTGTGTATGTATCCAGAAAGGGACCATTCCTGTCGGATATGTGAAAGAGTACCTGTTTTTCTCAATCACAATGCAAAGGTAAGACATTTCTTTTAATTGACAAAATATTTGGTCCATTAATTTTATATGATAAGTATTTTTTAACAGTTACACAAGTTCTATATAAGTGTTGGCATAATATACACATGCGTACATATTTAAAGATTTTACTATTTTAAGCACCTGTGAGAGTATTTCGGAATGTAGACTATAAATTTGTATGTTTGAATAAATAAAGTGTCTTAAAACGAAAATAAATAAACTTGTTAAACATTATTAATTAATTTGGATAATTGATGTTTTATTTGTAATTTTGTATCGTTCAATTATAAATGAAATTATGGAAGGAAAGAAATATAGAATTAGAGAAGATATGCCATTGAAACTTGATGGTGGTATTAATCTTTATCGTATTGAAGCGTTAAAGGACTTTAGCGATGTAAAAAAGGGAGATATTGGTGGTTGGATTGAGAAAGGGGAAAATCTATCTCAAGAAGGTGACTGTTGGGTATATGGTAATGCCTTCGTCCGTGAGAATGCCAAAGTATTTGACAATGCTAAAGTTTGTGATAAAGCAAGATTGTTTAATGAAGTCCGAGTATATGGTAATGCTAACGTATATGAAAGTGCGTATATAAGTGATAACGCAGAAGTATTTGATTACGCAGAAGTGTACGGAGATGCGTGGGTATGTCATAATGCAAAAGTTTTAGGTCATTGTAGAATTGCAGGTTTTGCCAGAGTTGGAGGAAACGATACTTTATCAAATACCGAATTAGTATAATAACCATACTTAAATAAGTACAAATAGAACATGAATGCGATAAACAAGTATAAAATTAGAACTGATATTTCCAAAACATTAGGTTCTGTTACCGTTTATAGAATTGAGGCTTTGAGAGATTTTGGTGATGTCAAGAAGGGTGATTTAGGTGGCTGGATTGAAAAAGAATCAAATCTATCTCAAAGGGGAACATGTTGGATTTATGATGAAGCTATTGTAGTTCAGAATGCTCAGGTAAGTGGCAAAGCTATAGTTAATTGCCATGCAAAAGTATATCATTATGCCCATGTTTGTGACAATGCTATAGTTAGTGGTAATTCGAGAATATATGATAATGCAATTATAGAAGATAGTGCGCTAATAAATGATAATGCTATAATTAGTGGAAATGCAAGAATTTCTAATCAAGCGGAAATTTATAACAACGTAGAAATACTTGGTGATGCACATATCTATGGATGTGCCAGTATCTTCAATAATGTTCAAATATATGATAATGTGAAAGTTCATGGTACCATTGAAATGTACGGAAATATTCGTATAGATGGTGATGCAGAAATAACATCAATTACTGACTACTATGTTGGAAAGAATACATGGAGTAGTGGACGTTACTTTGTTTATACACGTTCAAATAAGAAGTGGAAGGTAGGTTGTTTCTATGGAACAAGTGAAGAACTTATCAAGAAAGCTTATGAAGATAGTGAGTTAAGCGGACAAGAGTACGAAAGAGTTGTTAAATATGTTGAAGAAATGTATAATAACATAGAGAGTCATACTTAAATAAGTACAAAGTAGTACATAGGATGTTAAATTATAGTTAAATGCTATGTATTATTTGGTTATGTAAAATTTATTATCTATCTTTGCGGTAAATTATCAAAACATTTAGAAATTATGGAAGATTTTAGAAGTATTGCTTATACATTAAAGCCTACTGCTGACTATTTGCATGATTATATGCTTAGGTCATTTAAGTCGGAAGGTAAAAATAGAAGTGGGTCAACACCGTACAGCAATAAGCGTAATCGAAAGAAAAAGAATAAACCAAAGAGAAAATAATTAAACAGAATTTATTATGACAAATTTTGGCGCAATCATTATTGACACGAAACATAGAGGGTTAAACAAACTTACTCTACCTTATATTAAGCAGGATATGAGTGGAGAGTATAAGTTTGATAATGGTGTTTTGGGAGGTAACTATGCAGGTATTATTCCAACCACTGAAGGAGAAAGAGTAACAAGATGTAAGTTGTTTGAAGTTGATTTAGACGGACTTAAATCAGTCCTACCAGATGTATTAATCATTGATGATGTATATAATGAGAGAAAGAAGATTGGTAAGAGAGGATTAAACGATAAAAACGAAATAAAAGAAGATGAGTGGAAGGATATATGCTATTCACTCATTAAGGAAACACTTATGTATGCGAGCGATGCGGATGTGTATGTTGTTAATTTACATAAGTAATTGAAAATAAAAAATGGTAACTTATCTCACTTTTATGTATATTTTTAGCGATTTTTTAAATGCTAATTTGAATTTAATTAATTCAAAATCAAATACTTACAGAAAGTGGGATGTTTATAACACTATACCGAAAGGTAATTAGTTTTTTTTAACGTGAATTATTTTGATAGTTCACGTTTTTTGTTTATCTTTGCACCAATAAATCATTTATATACAAATTAAAACTTATTAGAATTATGAACGCTTATAGTAGATTATTAGAGAGAAAGAGAAAAGAAGTTAAGAAGATGTTGAGTGAAAATAATTCAACATATACTTTAAATAAACCTTATCCACAAGTAAGGTTTGTTGTTGAGAGTGAAGACAAAAAAGACACAAACTCTCTCATCACTTTAAATGTTTCAGAATTAACACTTGTTAACGGCAAGTTAATGGTTAGTGGTAGCACAAGACATGGGGATAATTATTCATTGCCTATTGAGAGTGCTTTCAATTCTTATGAGGACGGAGAACTTATTATATACGAACATATAGGTTTTGCAGATAATGTTCTCCCTATGGTACAGCATACTTTTGATTATATTAAAACTACTTTGGATAATCAATTTTTAATGCTGTTTCATACGTATGGGAATGTTATTTCTGATACTGATAATGAATTAGAGCCATGCTTTATCAAACAAGGTTTTGATGAGTTTGTAGGTGTAATTTGGTATGAGTTTACAGAAATTAAGTTTGAAGAAGGGAAAATGCTTGCTTATGATTGTCCAAGTGAAAATTATATCAACTTCGATAAACTTACATTTGAAGATAAAATTAAGTTATATCGACACTTCTACATACTGACTGAAGGTAGTGAAAAGAAAATGTAGTGTTAAAAAATAGTTAAAAGTAGGGAATAATTTGTGTATTTCAAATTTATTTCCTACTTTTGCATTGTAAATCAATAAACAAATTAAGAATTATGAGTAAATTATTAAAATTTAGCGAGAGTGATGTAAATAATTTGCGTATGTATATGCAAAAGAAATATCGTAATAATATTTCATTCGTTAATAATTGTCCTATTGTTAGAAAAGATATTGAAGAGTATGATGTATGCAACATTGTACTTAGTAAGGGCGATATTTATTTCCATTGCGTTAATAGACTTGATTGTTTGGATAATAAATTTATCCCTATGTCTGATTTATCAAGTGAACATGGTTTAAATCATATCTATAAGGCTATTTCATTGACTGAAACAATTTATGAATTAAGCGAGGAAGAAAGTGATTTGTCTCAGAAAATAATTGACAAATTTGCAACTTTCTTAGCGTTAAATAATAATGAAATTATTGCTAATGAGAATGTTCGTACCATACCAAATGTAAATGGACATTTCACTTTTACAAAGGTTGTATGTGATAATGGTTCAATAAGGTTCTATGATAAGGTTAGTGACAAATGGATATATATAAATCAATTACGATTAAAAGACCAAATTATGTTATATCATATTTTCAAGAAGGTTGTTGAGGAACAATTATTTGATTTAATATGTCCTCCTATGATTGGAGATTGTTAACATATTTTTTTAACATATATTAAATTTAGAAATATGAGTAATGTATATATAAACCCTATTCTATCAATTAGAGAACACGCAAAGGAAATAGAGAACGGCACTTATAGCGGTTTGGAACTTGCGAGAAAATTTCTTACATTCAATAATGATAAGAGTTATTTGGAAAATTGTGCATCTTCAATAGCGGAGGGCGTTTACTATTGTAAGAAGTCTGATAAATCTTGTCATGTTGAGATTAATAAGATAGGAAACATGAAGGCAGTATATGAAATGAATTTATAATAAATTACCTATGGAAAAAGAGATTAACATAAGTCAGATTGCAGCCAAGTCTGTTTGTCTTGAATGGTTTGAAATGGAAGGTGATTTATTAGCCGTAACAAGTGAAGGAATATGCAAAATTAGTAAATCTTCTTACTTAAATAAAACTTGTTATGATTTCTATAGGGAATATGATGATAGGACACCTACTAATAGTTTTCCAACTTTAGAGGAGGCAAAAGAATGGGCAAGGACTATGTATGTAGACAACGTATATAGTGAAATGACAATTTGTGTTGATGTTTTTAATCAATTCAATAAGAACAAAAACTTTATTAGTGTTAAATAAATGTTAATGGTAATGGAATATTTTGTAGTTTCAAATTATTTCATTACCTTTGCACTACAAATCAATTAACAAACAAATTAAGAATTATGGAAAATTTAACTATTCGTGTGATTACATCTTCAGCTACAGATGCGTATGTAATGATTGATAATGTTCTTACATTGTGTTCTATCAAGTTTCATAGTGTTGATACATTAAGCGGTGTTGTTCTTTACATGGTCACACCAAAGGGAAGTGAGGAGAAACCTTTTGAAGGCAAGATAATGAAAAATTTTGTCGCTTACAATTCTGTAGAGGACTATGAGAAGGATATCCGTATCGAGGAGGAGTTGTCACTTGTAGACTTCTTGAATGGTTTAACATCGGTACGTGAATTGCCTGCACAACTTGTTAATAATGGAGGTTCTAATTTCTACGATTTTGTATCTTACAAGTTTGCAAATGGTGATGTTGAGGAGGTACACATAGGTGCACCTATCATCTATGGAGAGAGTGGAAAGTATGATAACGCTTTCAAGGGTATTTACAAGACAAGGGAGGAGGCTTTGGCTTGGAATGATATTAAAGTATCAGAGAACGGAACTGAAACTATTAAGGAGGGTATTCTCAAGGCACTTTCGCTAACAGACGAGCAGAAGGAACTTGTTGATGAGTTTATGAAGATGAAGGATAAACTCAATGAGAATAACATTCAAATCATTTATGATAATGACGAGTGTTCTATGTCATTTCTCAACACAAGCAAGTATGATTTGGAATGTGCTTACAAAAAGGAAGAGATATATGATAACAACAAAGAAAGTTATGAGGAAATTTCAGAGTTCTTATATGAACCTTTGAAAAATATCTGTAGCAAAAACCCTACATATGATATTTACGACTTTTACGACGGAAAGTATTTTGTAAGAAAGAAGTAAGTAAGATAACAAAATATAAGTGCTATTGATTGAATGTTGATAGCACTTATAATAATATTAATTTTCAAAACATACATTTATGTTACCTATTTTCGGTTTACATTTAGGCACTTATGCAATATCCCTTCAATATGACGAGATAGAAAAAGACAAGTTGAATAATTTTAATATGCTTTGTGTCAAAAAGATTGAATATCCTACTATGGAACTCTTTTTTCAATTGGGAAGGGCTGCAAATAGTGAACCATATAGTGCTACATGGTATTTACAAATTCACGAAGGTATCTATACTCTTACATTTTCAAAAGATGATGTAGATAGTACAAACTATTGTTACCTTAAAATTAAAGGTACAAAGGAATGTAGCTTGGAAATTGCCGATAAGTTATTAAACTATTTCACAAAGTCTGAAATTAGTTTTAGAGAAAAACTACATAACTTGTCAAATGACGAACTTATTAAAATAACAAACCATTATTTCAGTAAAGAAATTTGGTACGAGTATTTTCTACAAATCGAGGGGGAGAGTACGGAACCACATAACAAACTTTTAAAAGATTGGTTATGTAGGTTGATTTCAACTCATTTAGATATAGATAAACTTATAAAAGACGGCTTTTGGCAAACATAATTCTATAAATGTTTAAGCGGTGTATTTGCATAGAATTGCTTATATACCGCTTTTCTTTCGTTCTAAGCGTTTTAAACTATAGTTTAGTATAATTGTCCACTTAGATGTATTTCAACGTCTTAAAACGCTTTTATTTCATGTTTGATAATTCTTTCATTCGTATGCGTATATATTATATCAATATAGCGTTTATTTTGGAAATGTTAATTATATGTTAAACATTTAATTTCTTTTGGTAGTTTGAGAATGATTGTCTATCTTTGCAGTCATAAATCAATATTAAAATTATGGATAAAATTAAAGAACTTATCAAGCAATATGATGATATTAAAAAGTCTATTGTCGATGCTATTAAAGAATTTGTTGAGAACAAAGGAGGAAAGATAACAATAGAAAATGATTTTTATATTAATGAAGATGATGTAGAAATTGAACTACAAAGTCTTTACATTGAAAATGATATATTATATTACAATTTTTGTTATTATGATGATTTAGAGGAAGATAATGCCCCTATCAGTACAGATTCTTTTACTGGTGATACTTTTCGTGAGTTGTTAAAATATCTTGACAATAACTTTTAATAAAACAACTAAAACATTTAGAATTATGAAACAGACGTTTTAAAAAAAACATTTGGAGGACTTGAAATCATATACAGAGGAAGAGTTTGATAAGATTGACTATGAATTAAATCTTATTGATATGTCCGTTGTTGATGTGGACTTAATTCGTAGGGATATTGTTAATCAATTAGGAAGGCCCGTACATACTTTCAGTAAACATACTGATTGGTATTTGAATTATAACGGACAAATATTCAAGGCTATGTTTGTTAATGGTGATAATGGAAGGTTTAAGACATTGTATCTATCTTCGGAATTACCGATTAACAATAAAGTTATCAATGCTATTGAAGAGAGTCTTAAGAAGGAATTTGATGAGAAGGAGGACGAAATTTAAATGTTCATAGTTCGATAATTTGTTTATAGTGGCGTAACTTTCCTATATGAAGGTTATGTCACTTTTATTTTTAGTATGTAGTTAACTTTTATTAATATAATATTTTTGGTAGTTTCATTTATTATGCTTAACTTTGCAATCGTATTTCAATAGTAAACAAACAATTAAAACAAATAGAATTATGAAAACAGAAAAGAAGTTTAAGTTGAGAGAAGACCTTACAATGTCATATAATGGTCACAAACTCTATCGTATTGAACTATTACGAGATTTTAGAAATCTAAATAAGGGTGACCTAGGCGGTTGGGTTGAGAAGGAGGAAAACCTTTCTCAAAAAGGTAATTGTTGGATTTATCATGAGGCAATGGTATATGGTGACGCACGTGTTTGTGGAAACGCTACTGTTACAGGTTATGCACAAATATATGACAATGCAAAAATCTTTGATGATGTGACCGTTTATGACAATGTAAAAGTATTTGGCAATGCAAAGATTTTTGATAATGTTATTTTATCAGATAATGCCCAAATATTTGAAAATGCAAGTCTTCATGATTATGCACAAGTTTATGATAATGCCATGATTTATAGTCATGCTTTAATTACCGATAATGTACTTGTTTTTGGTAATTCAGTTATTAAAACTTCTGTCAAAGGTAAAGCAGTGATATGTGGTAATGTTGAAATTAAGGAAATGTCTGATTATTATGTTGGAAAGAACATATGGAGTAGCGGACGTTATTTCACTTACACACGTCCTAACAATATGTGGAAAGTAGGTTGTTTCTATGGTACAAGCGAGGAACTAATTAAGAAGGCTTATGAAGATAGCGAGTTAAGCGGTCGTAACTATGAACGAATTGTTAAGTATGTAGAGGAAACATACAACGACATTGAAAGTTGTAAAGGTTGTTAACATTATTTAGTACGGATAATTTGTTTATATGACTTTTTATCCGTACCTTTGCAAATGTAAACAACAAGGGAATAGTCCCACAAAAACAAACTAAAACATTTAAGAGTTATGCTACAGATTGATTTTCCAAAGGTTAATTCAAGTATTAATGCTTTGTATGATGAGGAATTTGATGATTATAGTGATATCAAATTTAAGGAAAAGTATAATAGGGCCGTTAATTTACCTATTGATGATATTATTCGCATACTTGGTGTACCAAATACGAGAATTGATTATAATGCGGATAGTTGGTATTTAAATGTTAATGATGATATTATTCTTATAAGTTTGACAATAGATAAAATTTCTCGAACATATAATAAAATTCAGATTTCAACGACTAATACAAAAAATGAAGATTTGGAACTTATCCTCAAATATTTTCTGTTTCTTTCTAAAGGTTATAAAAACTTGTTAGAAAAGAAAACAAATAGTGAGTTGTTGGAACTTGTTGATACATATTTCAATGCTGATGTTTGGTATGATTTTGCCTTTGATACTGATAGTGAATCAAAAGTATCTTTTAAGAAGGTATTGAGAGAGTTTTTGATTAATAAACTTTTAAACGAGGTTTCTTTACATGAACTTATCTCTGACGGATATATTGAACTTAATTATTAATTCATAATTCTATACATTTGTTTATGGTAGTGTGTTTTTACTTATATAGTTAGCACACTACTTTTTTTATTTAATTCAATTAAAGTTTTTGTTTAACATCATTTAACGTTATAAATTTGGTGGTTTGAAAATTTATGCTTATATTTGCAAATATAAATCAGTAATAGTGCTGAAACAAACAATTTAAAACAAATAGAATTATGAAAGAAATTCACTATTTAGATGATTTGAAACAGTTTTTAAACGAAACAATTTCTACTGCGGTTGACAAGTTATTGAAAGATAGAACAAATAATTTTTCAGAACTTATTTTAACTTTTACAGCAAAGATAAAGTTAGAAATTACCGAAATATCTTTTAATAATAATTCTGCAATACTTCACCACTATAAGGTAGGACGTTTCAGTGTTCTTGAAATAGTAGATAGTTATAAGGAAAATTATGGCTGTTTGGTAAAAGTAGAACGCATAGAGGAAAGAATTGGTAAAATTTATTACAAAGTGGGGTTATATAAAAAACCATGTCCTTCGTTTGATAAACTAAACAAGTTTATTCCTAATTTAAGACCGCTAATGTATTATGAAGTTAGTTTGCATCGTGAAAACAAAGATATTAATGAGTTTGGAGAAAGAAGGTATCTTTGCTATGACGAAAACGCCTGCAGAAGATTGTACAACACTTTGGAAAGGTTAAACAAAACTTATGGTAAAATTATTGTCTTAAAGCAGATAAACGAACTATGGAACGAAGGTGAACTTGGTTCTCCTGAAAACTTTGGACTGCGTATGTGCCGTTTGGCTGTACAATGTTACTCAACAGAAATGATTTACGATAAAACCCTATTTGTTGCGTTCTAACGGCTTGTTTTTGATTTAGAGTACAATTATACTGCAAATGTGGTTATAACGGCTTAGAGAGCAAATAAACGCTAATCTGAGCCGTTTATTCTTTTTCTACTCTACTCAAAAAATTCTGAAAAGTGAAAATTCCTTCAATTTTTTCCGTTTTTCATGGCCTGGCCACGGTAATTTTTAAATCTAAAGTTGGAATATGATTTTTATTAAAAATAAAAACTTTCCAAACAATGACTTTTCTATTACACTCTGAAAGTTTCAACTTTTTCTTTTTTTATATTTTTTTCTTTTTATAATATTATAAATTAATACTAGAATATATAATTAATTTATTATATACTAGATATTATATTTTAATTACTATTATTATATTATTATTACTAGATATAATATATACGCATGCGCACGCACGAAGGAAATTTGAAGAGAGAAATTGAAAGTAAAAAACTATCATCATTCCAACTGAAAGAATTTAAATATTTGCGTTTTAACGCTTTATTTTGAGTTTTATGGGTAAATATACCACTTTGGAGTATAAAGTGCCTTAGAACGAAAATAAACAGCCTTATAGCTGATTTATTAATTTATACTTCAATTGAAAAGTTATTATCTAAACAAATTAACATAAATTTATAAAAATGTTAATCTCAAGTTAAAAAGAAAAATTTACTTGTACATTCCAACTTTTATTACTATCTTTGCATAGTAATTCAAAACAATAAGGGAATATTCCCATAGAACAAATTAAAACAAATAAGAATTATGAACGTATTTCAAGCAGCAATGATGTCAGAAAACTATTTTGAAAATGTAATGGCAGAAAGCGGATATGAACGTTTTACAACATTTTCAAGCGATTTGACAATTGCAGAATTAATGGGAGGACAGAAGGCAATTGAGGAAACCTTTAATCGTATTGTAAAAGAGTGGAAGGACGATGTGAAATATTTTACAGAGTTCGCAATGGCACTCAACATCAAGGCGTGGGAATTACATGAGAGAGGAAATGAGCAACTTACAAGATTGTACACTGAACTCTATTATGTTGCACGAGATAAAGCACTCTCTACTTTCAAAGGTGATGATTTAAATTACTTTATTCAAACAACCGATTAAAAACAAAATAAGCATAATATCCTTTCAAGTGAAGGGAGGATATGAATAAATAAACAATTATAAAAAGATATAAATACATTAATATATCTAAATATAAGAATATAATTACATAAATATATAAAATTAGAAGTCATGAGTAACAAGTCAGTAAGCAAATATCTCAATGTGAAGTTAGAAGATGATAACACACCTTTTGGAGGTATATCATTTATCGGGCAAACGTTGCAAGATTTTTTGGAGGAAGTTGGTGCTGAAAGAGAAACAAACATGGACAAAGTAAATGAAATGTTAAAAACTTGCGGTATTTCTCCGATTAAGTTAGATTAAAAGGAAGGACAATAATATGGGAGAAAATAAGAAAAAGAAATATCAATCAGTAGCCGTTGCACAAGTGAAGGACGGCAAAGTAATTGCACGTTATAATTCATGCACGGAGGCTGCAATTGCTTTAGGAAGTAACAATCGTGCAACCATTGGAAATATTGCAGCGTGCGCAAATAAAAAACGTAAAAGTGCTTTAGGGTATCAGTGGTTGAAACTTACAAAGGTAACAATTACAGCAAAGTAAGTAAAACAAGTTAATATACTTGCAAATGAATAAAACAAGTAAATATAATTGTATTACATAATAAAATAAACAATAATGGAGGGAATATATAAGACATACATAGAACAAGATAGGAAAGATGCTATAAATCGTATGGAAAAATTCAATACGTTTGAAGTTGATTTTACTATTAAGGAAAGGAATTTACGCCCCTATGTATTAGGCGTTTGTGAAGGGAATAGATTTGCGTTCATTGTAAATAAAGCACAATATGATAAAAATAAAGACATTTTTACTTTGAATTGCGAAGAGTACGAAACACGAACGAATAAGACATTAAATGAACATGAAATTTCTTGTTCTATGTGTGATATTGTATTTACTGATATATTGGAACATTTTAATATGTTAGAGTTCGGAACAATATAGACATATTATAACCTTAAATTGTCCTATGAAGGAATATATAAACACCTTTATGGGACTTTCTTTTGCTTTCCATTCTCTTATAATAAACTTTATGAGTGAATATAAAGTTACTATCATTTAAACGTCTTAAAATACATTTATGACCTTCAATCATTCGTATGTGTAATATATTATATAATAACATGAATTAGAATAAACTTCTATAAATCTTCAAGTGTTAATTAAATGTTAAAATAAGAATTTTACTTGTATATCTAAAATTTTATACTTATCTTTGCAAATGTAAATCAAAAAGGGAATAGTCCCACAAAACAACAAACTAAAACATTTTAAAAGAATTATGAAAGAAAGATTGATGACAAAAGCGGAATTTGCAGATTTTAATTCTGAAATGAACCGATTAAAGAACATCAAGTGGAAAAGTTACACCAGCACATTAAAAGAAGTCGGAGTTACATATTTAGGTAAAGTTGCACAAAGCGCAAAGATGTTGCACTCATACGAACATCATTTCTCAACATATTGTTTGTATTTGGCAGCAGCAGACTTAAGCGGTTTTAATGTGTGTCCAAATAATACCATGTGTAAAGCAAATTGCTTAATGGGAAGTGGACGTAACAAGGTAAGCAGATTGGGTGGTCGTAATGATATAGACGGCTCACGTATTACAAAGACACGTTTATTCTTTGCTAATAGAGAAGTTTTTATGCGCTTGATGTTGCATGAAATAAAGTTGGAAAAGAAACGTGCAAAATTGAAAGGTCACGAGTTTTCAGTACGTATCAATGGAACAAGTGATTTAAGTCCTACTTTGTTTAAGTTAGGTAAAAAGAATATTTTACAGATGTTTCCTAATGTAATGTTTTATGATTACACAAAAGTACCTAACTATTTGGAGTTAATGAATGAATATCCAAACTATGATATTACATGGTCTATTGACGGCTCGAAGGATAACTTTAAATTAGGTATAGACTACCTAAAGGAAGGCGGACGTATTGCTGTTGTCTTTGGTACAGAAACCATGCCTAAAACATTTATGGGTTATAAAGTCATTGACGGGGATAAATACGATGCACGTTATAAGGACGGAAATATAGTAGTAGGTTTGAAGTTTAAGAGAACAGCAGAGAATTTCAAAAAAGGAAAATTCGTTATGCCTAATACTGAATTTATTGTAAAGGAAGGTGACGTGCGCTGTAAGTGGTAAGTAATATCAAGGGTTGGTTATGAGAAATTAACCGACCCTATACAAAACAAATTAAAATGAGTAAATTATGAATAATAAAAATAAGCGACCTAATGACAATATTCCAATGACTGTAATTATGAAATATATTGTTTCTGAAAGGGACAAATGGAAGAATATGTATTACTTTGCCAAAGATAAGTGTATCAAGTCTGAAAAGGAACTTAAAGGACTACAAAAGCAAATAACACGTTATCAGCAGGCAAGGAACGAGGAAGGCAAGTTTATCAGTCAGGAACAATATAACGCTGTAAGAAAGAGAAACAAAAAGTTATCAGAGGAAGTTGCAAAGTTAAGGGCAGAAAAATCGGAAATGATTTACAAGGTTATGCGAGCAGAACAAAAACTTGTAAAACCAAAAACAATCTTGGAACGTGTTAAGTATGTGATTGAGAAATAAAACATTTATTAACATCAAAATTTTGGTTGATTAAAATATTTTGCGTATCTTTGCAGTGTAATATAAACAAATAGGGAATAGTCCCACAAAAAACAAATTAAAATTACTATCTATGATTTGTGATAGAAACAAACAACCATTAAAGGTTGGCGATTGTGTTCTTTACCACGATTGTGACGAGGAAACACGAGATTTAAATAGAGTTTGGGCAATTGACTCAATCGGAGGAAGTGACACAGACTTGGACAATGAAAATGAGGAAACAATTATCCATTGTCTGATGATTTAGGGTGCGAGTTGGAGGCATACCCACATGAACTGGAAAAGATGTAATTCTAAGTGTTAAATATGTTGTTGATTCTCCCTATAGGTATAACATTTAAATATGTTTATCCTATAGGGGTTTTTTATGCGTTCTAAAGAGTTATAATTAACTTTATGCGTAATTATAAGACAAACGTAATTTAATACGCTTAAAACGAAAATATTGAGTTATATTTAATCTTACGTGTATGCGTATATAATATATAATCAATCATTGAAGATTTTGCTAAGTGTTAAATAAATGTTAAACATATGATTTTACTTGGTAGTTTTAAAATAATTACTTATCTTTGCAACATAAATCAAAAAGGAATAGTCCTACAGAACGAATTAAAACAAGTGTTTTAGCTTGCAATAGCAATAAACAAGTTAATATACTTGTTTTGCATAATAAAATATCAATGATAATGGAAGGAATAAATAAAAAAAACATGGAGATATATAGGAAGGGTGCTATAAAACGTATGGAGAAATTCAATACGTCTGAACTTGATTTTACTATCATAGTAAGAAGTTCACGCCCTTCTATAAGGGTTGTTGGTGAAGGGTGTGTATGTACAATCATAATAAATGAAGTACAATATGATAAAAATAAAGACGTATTTACTTTGAAATACGAAACATACAACACACGAATAGAAAAGAGATTAAATGAAGATGAGTTTTCTTATTCTATGTGCGATTTTGTATTTAATGAAGTGTTGAATTATATCAATATATCAGTGTACAAGAAAATATAAACATAGTTACCTCATGAAGGAATATACAAATACCTTTATGAGGTTTTCTTTTGTTATCTAATAGCTTATATTCAACTTTATAGGTACATATAAGGTTACTATTATTTAAACGTCTTAAAACGCATATATTAGATTCATTCATGCGTATGTGTATATTATATAATCTTCTATAATCATTCAAATGTTAATTAAAAGTTAAAATAAGAAATTTACTTGCGTATTTGAATTTTTATCCTTACATTTGCAAGCATAAATCAGTAATATTGCTGAAACAAACAATTTAAAACAATTTAGAATTATGATTAAGTTTGAAAACGAAATTGCCAACGCTTACAAGCAGAGTGAAGAGTACAAACAGAAGGAGAAAATGTTTTCATTGAGAGATAAAATTCTTTCTTTGGGTGATAGAATTATAGATTTGATAGATACTGCAAATCATTTGATAAAGCATAGATTTTTGCTTGTTAGTACACTTAAACATAGTAAATTAAAGGAAAGTGATAAAACACGTACTTTATGTGCAATTGCTAATGGTTGGGATGAAAAATTAGGTTTTCTTAGTTGTTATGCAATTATAGGTGATGATGATGAGAAAGAAAGAATAAAATATATCGGTGTGGAAAACGGTAGCACAGAGAATCCAAAAAATCTTATGATTTCTCAGGAAGGTGTATTTTACGGCACTTTTTGGAACAAAATAGATATTTTTGAATATCCATATCCTCAAGACGTAATAAATGATATGGAGTACTTTTTGAATAATTTTGATAAGTTTGAGAAAAACTTTTATGACAAGATACAAGAGTTGTGTTGTAAAAAATAAGTGAACAAAGAAGGTAAGTAGTTTGAGAATAATTGCTTATCTTCTTTGGTTTACATCTAAAATTATAGATATGTTAATTAAATGTTAAATACTTAATTTTACTTGCATAATAAAAAACTTATTTGTACCTTTGCATCAGTTATTCAAAACATTAACAATTAAAACATTTAAGAATTATGAATTTAGTTAATATTGAAAAGTATTTTGAGAATAAGTTAAAAGATACAGAGTGGAAGGTTAGCACGACAATTAACGAAAGTAAGAAGCAAGTAGAAGTTTCACTTGAGATATGGACACCTGCAGGACGTGACGTTTGTCTTGAATTTGATTTTAAGGACAACACTACAAAGGAACAGATTTATAAAACATTCAAAGAATATGACGAGAGTTACGATGTTTCTTATGAAACTTACATTTGGCTTGATTGGGACGGACACGGAAAGAATGGTGCACCCTATGAATTGAAGGACGTATTGGAAGATACTATGTGGATTAAGAATGAACTTAAGAAACTCTCAACACTATTCGAAATTAAGTAAGAACAAACAAATTTAAATAATAGAATTATGAACGGACTATTTAGAAAACACGCAATTTCTTTAATGAAAGAAAATGATATTAAAGAATTAAAGTTTATCAGTAATGAAGGCGAATGGTTAATCGAAGATGTGCCTTATGTTCTTTGTCAAGTAAAAGAAGATATTTTAGATTTGGCGGTTAGTAAAGTCATCTTGAATGATGATGATAAATTGCAAATTATTGTAAATGATTGTGATGATGTTTATAGATTAAACGAGTACGACCCATTATATAACACAATGGAATATGTTTACTCAACTATAATAGAAGACATAAACAAGGAATTGGGAAATGGTAACTGATAAGAACGGAAAGGAACTTTATTGCGGAGATTCGGTACGCTATAATAGTGATAGTGAAAGTTTCTGTGAAGGTGATAATGAACTGACATGGGTTATTTTCAGAATGAGAGATAATGGTGTGGCAGGGGATAGTGAAATTTACATTAAAAATGGGTGGGAGGAAAGAACCGCTTATTCTTATGAAATTGAAAAGATAGAAGACGAAAACGAATAAAATAAATACTTTCATAATTTAATCCTATCAACGTAATATAATACATTGCGTTGGTGGGGTTTTATTTTGTGTTTGACGGACTTAAATTATATTCTTGACAAGTTATAAGAAAGTGACTATAAAACACGCTTAAAACGCAAATTATGGTTTAACTGTATATCCTTCATGCGTATGCGTAATATATTATATATAGCATATCGAAATAATATCTCAAGAGTAATAAAGTTAATTATATGTTAAATATAGATTTTTATTTGTTTATTTGAAAGTTTATTGTTATTTTTGCATACATAAATCAATAACAAATAAGAATTATGAATAATAGAGAAGAATTTAAATATTTCCTTATGTCTTTTATGAGAAGGAATAATATAAAGGGATTCGTCTTTAAAAATGATGTACCCGAAGTTTGTGCCGATTTTAACGGAAACTATTGCAATGTTTCCGTTAATAAAGTGATAATAGATGATTGTTTCGATTATGATAGATTACTATATTACGTAACATATTGCGGTAACAATTATATTCTTAATGATATGGATATTGATACATACTCTAAATGGGAGGTATTCAATTGTATTAAGAGAAACTTTCTTAATAACGTATATCCTTATGAATTTGAGGAAAGATTTAAAACTTTAAGTGTTAAGGAAAGAACTTTGATACACAATGAATATGCGTTATTTAACGCTGTAGATGATTATCTAATCCCTATGGAATATTTCGATATTTTTAAAAATATGGAGATTGAGTGTGGAAAGAAACCATTAATTTGTGAAGATAAGTTTAACAAAAAAAGTAAATACTTTGTATGTGACAAAGAAAGGAATACAAAGAGTTTGACAAGAAGGGAGGCATCAGATATAACTTTCAAATATCTAACTGAAATGTATTATGATATTAACTTCATGAAAAAATTACATGAAAAATATCCTATCTTGTTTGGAGATAAATAATAAGTACACTTTTAAGTAACATTTAAAAATAAAGTTATGATTAATATAGATTTTAAAAGATTCAATAGAATTTTTGACACCCTTCAACTTGAAGAGAAAATTTTTATACACAATACATTTGCTAACAATAATAATGAAGAAATATTTTTACACCCTATGTGTGATTATGGTCAGTGGGTACATTCCTTTAATGGAAAAGATTTCAAAAAACAACTTAACTTTATAAACTTCAATAGTAGACATAATTTTTATACGTGCGATAAAGATTATAATATTAAAAGTGTTACCGATAATGAGGCACTTGAGTTAGTAAACAAGTATCGTGATAAAATATTTGAAGACAAAGAAACTATGAATTACGTAAATGATTATTTGAAAATGTATATATAAAAGACATAATTTATAACCGACATGACATTTGTTTCGTGTCGGTTATTTTTATGTATTAACTTTGTTTAACTATAATAATTTTGTATATTAGATTTATTTCATTAACTTTGCAAATATAAATCAATAACAAACAAATAAAGAATTATGAAAGAAGTTAGAATTGGTGCGTGTGCAATAAAGAATTATTCATGCGCAAATATAAAAGGAATAAAAGTTACTTTAGATTTTGGTATTAAATCTGATAAAGATAGTGTATATAAGTTTGAAGGTAAAACGTTGTCTGACTTTGAAGACAAGGAAGGTAACATAAATGAAGATAAACTATTTGATTATGTTACAACTTGTTTACAAAAGCGAAACAGAAAGTAATACACACTTTACAAAAAATTAAACAAATAGAATTATGTATCAAGATAATAGAAAGAAAGCTATCGCACGTATGAAAAAGAATCGTACGTTCATTGTAGAATTTAGTGATAGGAAATTGAATGAACGTCCATACATTGAAGTATTATCAATTAACCATAAAGATGTTTATATGTGTGCCGTAAAAAGAGTTTCTTATAATAAGAAAATAGATAAATTCTATTTTACGTCTATTAATTTACTTAATGGAGAAATGGTTACATCATCAGAAGATAGTGTATTATCAGATGATATGTGCGAAAAAGTTTTTACTAACATATTAGTTTAAGATTATGAAACAAGTAAATATTAATAACCTCCAAATTGAAGTATATCAAAAGGAGGATAACATTCCCGACACTTGTACAACATTTATTACACAAACAAAACCTATTGCAAAGAGTGTTTTAGAGAGTTTATTTGGAGAACCGACAAATAACAATTTAAGTAATGATAAAGAGATACATTACACGTGGGTAATTAGTGTTAATGATAAGTTATTTGAGTTACACGATTGGAAGAGTGGAGAGTGTGATGATGACGAGCCAATTACATGGAGTGTTCGAAGTGAGGACGCATCAGAAACTTTGCAAAATGAGTTTATTAAAGCACTCAACATCTTCAGTATATACAAATACTATTTCAATTAACATTTATTAATACGAAATATTTGTGTAATTCAGAAAATAGTCGTATCTTTGTAAACGTAAATCAGTAATATTGCTGACACAATTAAAAACAAATAGAATTATGAAACGTTGCTTAATTTGGACAAACATCGACATTTATGATGAGGAAACAATGAAGGAAACACGTAAATTTATGCGTGAAGAGAATTACACAGATTTATCAGACAATAACGTTATGAGAGTTATTGATGATAACAACAATATGTATATCGAAGACGAGAGAGATAACCTTTCAAAAAAATATACAGGTTTTAAGGGTTATGTAGTAGCGTTTGCAGAACTCGGGTTGTGGAATGGTGTACGTGTTGCATCAAAGGTGTACAATGATATTTCAAACATTCTACAGAACACATCATGCGATGAGTGTGAGTGGTATTTGGATGAGTGGAATGTACGTTTTAGGGGTGTACACCATGACGGAACAAATAACGTGCTGTACAGATACGTTGACACTGAAAAGAGAGCCAACGACATTATGAACAAAATTGCGTGTGGCGGAATGAACCTAAAGCAATTTAAGAAGGCTACAAAGAGTATCCGTCCTTTTGTAAAGAAGGTTTATGGAATTGATGACAAGAAATAAATCTTATTAAATATAAATTGTTTTTATGCTAATAGTGGTATTGCTTGGGATAAGTAGTACCACTTTTCTATTTATTGTCACTTTATTTCGTTTCTGACGACTTGGATATATAAACTTGATAACTTATAAGATAAACACTAAAATAAGCGGTTAGAACGCTTTAGAATAAGTTTATTTTTTCCTTCATGTGTATGCGTAATATATTATTAATATATTATATATAATACACAAAAGGCACTTAATGTTAATTATATGTTAAATTAGTAATTTTCTTTGGTAGATTGAAATTAATTATTTAACTTTGCAATCATAAAGCAATAAACAAATTAGAATTATGGAAACAAAGAAATATAAAATCAGAAAAGATTTAAGTTATACATTTGACGGACACAAACTTTATCGAGTTGAGGCTCTTAAAGACTTTGGAAATGTCAAGAAGGGTAGTATAGGTGGTTTTATTGAGAAAGAAGATAATCTTTCACAAGAAGGCAATTGTTGGATATTCTTGGACGGAAAAGTTTACGACAATGCAAAGGTATTTGGTAATGGTATAATAGACGGCTTTGCACAAGTTTGTGGCAATGCAGTGGTATTTGGTAATGCACAAGTAAGAGGACATTCTAAAGTTAAAGATAACGCACGTGTGTTTAATAACGCACGTATGGAAGGTTGTTCTATTGTTAAGGATAACGCACAAGTGTATGGTAATTCCCTTCTATTAGATAATGCACAAGTTTGTGACAATGCAAATTTAATAGGTACTTGCTTGGTGAGAGATAATGCAATTGTTTGTGGTGACGCTTATATATACGATTTTGTACGCTTTATTAGTGATGCAAAAATAATGTCACCTGCTGACTACTATGTAGGTCATGAAAATTGGGAAGGTGGTCACACTTTTGTTTATACACGTTCTAATAATCAATGGTCCACGCTCTTTATCAACGGAACAAAGGACGAAATTTTAGATTTTGCAAAATTACGTGGTGAGAAATATTATAACTTCTATAAAAACGTAATAGAATTTGTAGAAAAATTATATTCTTAAACTAAACATAATTTAACAAGGAAAATTTATATATTTGGATTTTTCTTGTTAAATTTGCAGATGTATTTCAATAACAAACAAATTAAAAACATTAAGAATTATGAACAATGAAATTAAACAAAGAGTAATACGTTTTTTTAAAAATAACGATTTACAAGAAGTGCGCTTTATTGACGAAGACGGATATGCACTTGTTGAGAATATTCCTGCTATGGCTTATATTGAAAGCGATAAAGAATATTATCCCGTTATAAGAGCCTTTGTTGTTGGTAATGACATTTGTGTTGACTTAATGACAGATGATAGTATGAATGAATGGGAACAAACATCTATCGAAAAATGCGATAGTATTAGTCAAATGAATGTTTATAATGCTATACTTGAAACATCTTTATAATAAATAATAAGCATTATGGAAGTATTAGAAAGTTATTGGGACACTATCTATATTTGTGACGAAACTCTTATCAATATGGGATATGGTCCTTTCTTTAATGACAAAAACCCACGTACTGAACACGAGTTCACAATGTTGTTTAAAGACGGAATTGCAGAGGAGGTAAATATTGTAAATGGAGTTCCCGAAACTAAGACGGACAAAGATAGTATTATCTTGGAATATCCACGTAAAATAGACCTTTCCGAAAAAGATATTAAGGGAATTGAAGGGATGTGTGGTGTGGTTGATTATTATCATATTGCTTTGTTTTATGGAAATCCAAAGTACCGCAATATGTTAAATAAAAGTTAAACAGACAAAATTATTTGGTAGTGTAATGATAATTGCTTATCTTTGCACTATCATTTAAAAACAAACAAAACATTTAAGAATTATGGGACAATATTTTAAACCTATCATTATTGACAAAAAAGATAGTAAAAAAGTAATTGCATCATTGCACTCACATGACTTAAACTGCGGTTCCAAGTTAATGGAACATTCTTACGTGGGTAATATATTTGTTAATACCTTTGCTACTCTTATTAATGATGAGGACGGAAAGTATAAAGGTTATCCTATGGTATGGGCAGGTGACTATGCGGACGAGGTAGACGGAAAATATAACCATTGGGATATTGCACGTATCAATAATACTGACGAGAATGTAAAGGACTTGAAAGCAAATGAGTACCGTTACTTTATCAATAAGACAAAGAAGGAATTTGTCGACATTGAAGATTGTCCAAATGTTAAGGATATGATTGTGCACCCACTACCTATCCTTACCAAGTTGAGTTATGATAAGTGCCACGATTACAACCCTAACGAAGGGGAACTGAAATTTATCAGCTCATGGGCAACGGACGTTGTTGTATCAAGTAACAAGTGTCCAAACGAGAATACATATAAGCGTATTAAACCAAATTTTCACTTGTAAGATATAAGGTTATGAGTAATACATTTAGAGATGTAATAAAGTCCAACTTATTAAAGAATTGGAAACCTGCAAAGTTCAGAAAGCGAGAAATCCTTTCTGAACGAGTGAATGAAACGTTAGGAGGACTTGCAACAGAGATAACACTAACGGACGTTGGAAATGATGTATCAGTGCTTAAACTTGCTTTTGGAGATAAGAAGGAAAAGTTCGAAGTTGCGTGGAAACAAACAGAAAATGGCTGGCATTCAATCTCAAATATAGATTAGTATAGATAAGTTTTGTAGTTAATATTAATTTAGTTATTAAAATGTTTAGTCAAACCATAACCGCTTGAGATAAGTAGTTATGGTTTTTTGTTTTTATTAACATAAATAATTTGGTTAATTGAAATAAATTACTTACCTTTGCATACGTAAACAATAAAGGCATAGTCCTACAGAACAAATAAAAACAAGTAATTATGACAAGTCCTAATTTAAATTCTATCTTGGATAAAGTTATTAAAGACAATAACTTTGAAGGATTTTTGGAGAACGTTAATTACAAAGTAAATGTAATTAAACTTGCCTACAATATGAAACGCTTTTATGTTTCAGATAAAGATAGGAATATGATTGCTATATGCTTTGATTATGATTATAAATACAATCGTGTCATTGCAAGAGAGAATTACAATGAGTATGTATTTGCTCGGTTATATGGTTGGTGCTTTAGGAATAATATTGCAATTAAAGAGATTACACACGAATTGGACGAGAAAACCAAAAATAGTATCATGTGTAGTTTATCTTTCTTTATAGGATATGATAAGTACACGGAGGACGATGTTAAACGTATTATCTTCAAGTTTACAAAAGAATTAATTAAACACACGGACGATATAAGTGTATTAAGCGGACGTTATTTCAGTTTGGTAAATAAACCTACAGAATTATATTTTGTCCGATTGGGAGAGAAAGAAGATGATAAAATAAAGATTGAGATTAAAGATATGAAGAAGGAAGATTTGATTACATTCTTCTTTGATTTACTTTATTTCAGTTAATATATAGGGTTATGAAAAAGAATAATACATATTCAGTCAAATATAATTTGGTAATAGACAATAATAAAGTTATCGAAGATGATAGTTATGAATTTGACACAAAAAAGGAAGCGAAACAATTTAGTAATACACAAGTAGATAAATTAACTTGTTTGGGATTATATAAGGTTTACAAACAGTCTAAAAACTATGTAATACTTAATAGTCACGATAAGCAATATTCTACTAAAATAGAAATAGTAAAAAATATAAATTCATAATTCAAATGTTTTAGGATAGGGCAATGTAATTAATTTTATTTGTTCTATCCTTTTTTATTTTATCAAGCGATTAACATATTTTAATATTAATAATTTGGTAATATCAATTATTATCCTTAACTTTGCAAATGTAAATCAGAAAACAAATAAGAATTATGAAACAAATTAAGAAAGTGTACGTTTTAACGTTGGAGGAAAAAGTTAAGTTTACTAATGATGTATTAGTACTTGGCACATTTAGTAGTGAAAGAAGTGCTAAACAAGCAATGAAGGAAACATTTGAAACTATTTACGAGAGTGAATATTCCAAAATGAATAAAAATGATTATATAATTACAAAGAGTGATGATATAATGCACATTTCAGAAGTTCAGAATAGTGTTCACACAACATTGAGAATTACCGAAACAATACTTGATAAGTGGGAAAAGTAACAGATAAATTTATTAACAAATAAAAACAAAGAATAATTATGGAAGGAAAGAATATTTTTATCGTTACACAGGAAACACAAATGTGTGGAGAAACATACTATGCTACTATTGCAGCGTATAGCAACGAGGAAGACGCTAAAAAGAAGATGAAGGAAGTAAGTGAGAATGATTTATCTTATTTCAAGGAACATGTTTCTACGGATAATATTGATGTGGAGGAACACGAACATGCAATCTATATAAATGTGGGAATTAGTGACGAGTATAGTTACACTGAAATAAAGCAGACAAATCTATATTGTGGTGATGATATGAGATAATAAAATTATTAATCAACAAATAAACCAAATAGAACTATGGAAAGGAAAGATATATTTGTTATAGCAAAAGAAACACTGACATGTATTGATACCGATTACTCTACTCTTGTAGCGTTCAATAACTTGGAAGACGCTAAAAAGAAAATGAAGGAACTTATCAAAGAAGATATGTCTTACTTTGAAAACGAGTTTCCTATAGACGACATTTTTGTAGATGAGAATGAACACGCAATTTATATTAATGTAATAGATAGCGATGAGTATAGTAAAATTGAAATAAAGAAGATAACTCTCTATTAATAGGGAGTTATTTTTATTCTAAATAAACATATTTATTCAATAGAATAGATAAAATATACAATTAATAATATATGGAACGTTTATATAGAATTTGGAAGACATTATCACCTATAGATAAATTCTTTTACGCACAAGAGTATTGGAAGAGTGTTAACTCACCAAAAATGTGGTATGGAATGAATGAAATAGATACAAAGTTAAAAGGTTACAAACCTATTGATGTTTTAAGCATAATACAACCAAGAGAGTTTGATATAAGAGATAGTTTCTTTAGATACAATGAACATCATCTTTTAGTTAGCGGAAACGCAGAAGATGTCATGAAGGATATTAATTCCGATATTGATAACATTATAGAATATAACGCAAACGAATTATAAATTATTATTACATCTATACTTAATTAAGTACAAATAGATTGTGTATGATAATTATATAAGATTAAATCAACTTTTAAAGCAAATAAATACATAATAAAAAGTAAAATATAGATATGGAAAATTTATATGAAAAGTGGGAAACTTTATCACCAGTAGAGAAATTTCAATATGCCGAAGAGTATTGGGATGCTGTAGAGTCACCAAACAAATGGTATGCAATGAGCGACTTTGATAATCATTTTGCAGACTACCCACCATTTGAAATTGCACGCAAACTCGCAAGCGGAAAGTTTAACCCATACGATAGTTTCTTTAAATATGACAGAAACGGAAATGTAATTAGCGGTACAGCAGGCGATGTTATGTTAACCATTAATGATAATATTGATGAGATTATTGACTACTTTGAGGAACAAGAGTATTAATAAACAAACACATAGATAACTTGTATAAAAGGGATAGTAATTTATATTGCTGTCCCTTTGTTATTATATTATATATATATATTATATATACACACGTATAAGACATATAAACCAAATCAATATCCAAACACTGACTTATATAAGTACAAGTAAAATACGTGCGTTAACTTTAATTAACTATAATAATTTTGTGGAATGAAATAAATTGCTTAACTTTGCAACATCAATCAAATAAGAATAGTCCCACAAATTTTTTTAAAAACATTGAATTATGAAAAGAAATATAATACTGATTGGTTTAATATTATTGTTAATAATATTACTTCATGTTGCACACACTTACTCAACTTTGAGTGATTGGAAAATGATTTCATATTGCTTTATGTTTTTAGGTGTCTATTTGATAAATAAATAACAAAGGGTTAAACAACCGACCACCCTAATTAAAGAGTTGGTTAAATTTAAAGATATTGAATTATGAATAAAATTTTTATACAATATGGCTTGGTATGTTTGTCAACAATATTAATGTATATTGTAAACGCTTACTTACTTCTTAGTGGCTGTCAAAATATTTCAGCGTGGTTTATTCTTTTAGGTGTCTATTTCGTGTGTCTAATACTTATCCACATTGAAGACATCTATAATAAAATCGGTGAACATTACGTGGAAAAGAATTATGGACACAATAGATATTAAAACAAAGAGTAGTTTTTATTGTTAAAATAATGTTAAATACTTTATTTTATTTGCATAACTCAAATTAATTGCCTATCTTTGCAATGTCAATCAATAACAAAAGGTATAACAACAGACTACCTAAATAAAATGTCCGTTAAATTAATTATCATTGAATTATGAATAATACAACAAACATCGAAAGCGTTTACAATTTAGTTAAGACTATTAGCACAAAGTTTGGTGCTGCAATGGTTGTAAAGTCGGAACCAAAATTTAGAGGAGGTAAAAGTTGTCCTTTCGTGGGAAGGGTAGAGAAAATGACACTAATAACAAATTGCCGTTTTGGTAGTTATGTAAATAGTGTAAACGCTACTTTGGAAAAGAAGGGACTTGATACTGACTACAAAGCAGCACCCCGAAAAGGAATGAAATTTGTAGAAGGTATGTACCCTTATATTCTTCAGTCTGACAAAGATAGTGAACAATTTTATTTAACAATGAATTACCGCCCTTCAGACAAAACCACTTTTGAAAACGTCTTTGTATTAGACGGCAAAGTGGTCACAGACGACACAACACGTGCGGACATTGAAAGTTGGATTTATACCGCACCTAAAAAAGACAATGCAAAACAAACGGAGGCAGGACTTGAAATGGAGGAGCAAACGAAGGTTGTTACATATAAACTACAGAACATTGTGCAAATAGGTAAAACGCACGACCTAAAAATGTTGTGGGATATGTTGACAAAGTAAATACTTGAAAGGTAGTATCAATTTAGGGTACTACCTTTATTGTTTATATATGGTTTATTTCACTTTTAAGCGGTTTTATTCAAACAAACCTATAATTACAGTATTTCTTTAATTAAACGTATTAGAACGCAAATAAATGAACTAATAGCGTAATTTACTTTATTGTTATAATATTATATATACGCACACACGAAGGAATAATACTTAATTGTTAATAAAAGTTAACGCTATGAATATTTTTAATAAAACATTTGGTAGTTTAAAATTAATTGCTTATCTTTGCATCGTCAATCAATAATAAAGGGGTTAACAACCGACCACCCTATTTCAAGTATCGGTTAAATTAAATCATTGAATTATGAATAAAGTATATGGTGTTTGGTTTACTACTCATAACAATTATTGCGAGTATGATAAGATTTTAGAACTTTTCCAAAAGGAGGAGGACGCTAAAAAATATTGGAACGAGTGTGTGCAAAAGCACAAAGATAAAATTACTAAGGATATTAAAGTTACAACCACCGACTATAAAGTAGTATTTGAAAACATTAATTCGGGCGAATACGATATGTATTACGTATATGGAATTGAAGTAAAGTAACTAACTAAATATATTGGACTATGGAAATTAAACAAGTAGGCGAATATACTTTTAAATGTGTTCTCAAATTAGAATTTGATGAGAACTTTACTTTAAAAATCTATAATATAGATTTGTTTTCGGGGGTCGGTTTTATTATGCTGTCTGAAATATTATCAGTTGAGGAAAAAAAAGAATTAACAACCTTTCATAATAAACTACTTGAAAAAGGTTTATGCAGGGCGTTTGATAAATTTGAGGTTATTGAGTGTGAACCAAAATATTTGAGGTGTAAAAATCTTTCACAATTAAGAAAGATGTTGGTTAATACATTAAAAAAGTGGATTAAAACGGACTGGGTTATTAGAAATAAAAAATTGTAGCATGATAGAGAAAAGGGGTACTTGTTTGATTTGTCTGTACCCCTTTTATTTCGTCTGTAAGGACTTTAAATAATTTATATGATAACTTATATCATTTTATTTTATTAAGCGGTTAGAATTAAAAAGAATATGCTTTAATTTTAATTTGTTCACTGAATATATAGTATTGGTAGACCCTATGGGGGGGGACACCTATTTAACCCACCTACCCACCGCCATAAAAGGGGGTGTTTGAGAACGCCCACGGTTCTCCGTCCAAAATTTTCCAAAAAAATTCACCGTTTTCCATGATGGGGCCTTTTTCTTACCCATACCCTTTCAAAAAAAATTTTCCAAAAAATTTTTTCATATATTTTCCAGAAGGGTCATCATTTTTTATGTATCTATATTAATATTTCATTTTTTTTTTACTATAGATTTATTAAAACTAAAATAAGCACTACGATTAATTTTCGCAATGCTTATATTCGTATACTATATAAATTACTTTATAGTTTTATTATTTATCTATTTGCTTTCATATTTTATTACTTCTGCATTAGGAGATAGTTTGAAATATTCTTCTTCATCACAGAACAGTGGTGCATATTCTCCAAAAAAATCATTAAACATATCTTCCAACATCATACTATCTGTCATAAATTCATTATCACTTTGTATTCTATCTTTAGGTGAATATGATACAAGATATTGTTGTTTATTTTCGTTATATTCAAATTTTATAGTAAGCCAAGTATATCGTTTTACCATAATATTTAAAAATTCTCTAAGTAAGTTTTCTAATTTTAAATTTTTCTTCATCTATTTTAAATAACTTGTTAATAATCATTTTCCAAAAAACTCTTTAAATTTATCACTACCATATTCATTATCGGTCAATTCAATAATTTCTCCTATTGTATATGTTTTCTTGCGTGGTTCTGGTAGTCGGTGTTCTATAAAATCTCTTGTACCAGCTGAACATGCACCAGTAATGGTACGATATGCTATAATAGCTTCTTCAAACGTCAAGACATCATCAAGTGACATGTTTTTGTAAGCGGATGTATCTCTGTCTGAAATTTTATAAATTAGGTCAAGTTTTGCTTCTTTAAGGGTTTCACCATGTGCCCAATTATTTTCTCCATCGGTAACAATATATAATTCTTTATCATAACCGACCTGATGAGTGCGATAAACATTGCCATGTTGAGAATCAATGATACTAAGAATATCATCCACTTTAATATACCTCACCCCATTAGATTCCCAGAAGATAGGTTCATTTCGGAATTTTTGACGTTTGTCATAATCCTCTAAAGGGAGTGATGGGTGAACCATACGATTATCATTATAGTATATACAGCCATATATTAATGAATCATTTGGTACTTCTTCAATTTTTGTGCCTTCCAAACAAAGATAGCCATATACAGTTAAATTATTAGGAATTTTAATAATATTTGAATATTCCAAATCAAGATAACCTCCTACAGTTAAATTATCTGGAAGTGATGTGATATTTGTATCACCTAAATCTAAAAAAGTATGTACTGTTAAGTTTTGAGGTATCGTTTTAATTGAACTATTAGATAAATCAATTCCGCCTCCTACAGTTAAGTTATTTGGTAATGAAGTGATTTTACTATTAAGTAGGTAAAGAGTTCCTCCAATGGTTAGGTTATCAGGTAACTCTGTAATTGCTGTACCACTTAAATTAAGCCATCCTCCAATAACAGTATTGTTAGGGATATTTTCTATTGTGGAGTCTATAAAATCTAATCCATATCTTACTATCAGATTATTAGGTAAGGATTTAATATTAGCACACCATATTGATAATTTATCTAATACTGTTAAATTATCTGGCATCAATTTAGCGTTATCGCCTTTTAGAAATAAATTTCCATCTACAGTTAGGTCATTTGGAATAGATGAGATAGTGATATCACGTAAATCCAAATCGCCAATATAATATGGTTTTCCATTCCTTATTTCTAATTTGTAACCAGTTTCTTTAACAAATTGTTTTATTACATTATTCATCTGTTTTATTCATTTCGTTGATAATAATCTCTTTTATTTTCTCATCTTTTAATGTGAAGAAGAATACTGATAATCTTTCCCATTCTTCTTTTCCATATACTTTTTGTTCATTTGTTTTTTCATCTATATCGAATTGAATCACTTTTTCTTTTATGAATATTCTTCCGAACTTATTATCTGCTTTCTCATGATTCCAATTTGTATTATAATGTTCTATGAGATATTTGATAAGTTCTTCTGATGTCTTCCCTTTCATTTCTCCAATTGTTAAGAAGAATCTTGCGAAACGTTTTATGCTATTATCAATACATTCTTCTTGTCTATACACTAACCAATTATATGCATCTTCTACTGTTGGTGTATTCCATGTTTGGCAATCAAATTCAAAGAGTATTGTATTATTTTCTGTTTGGAAAAGTTCATGATATTCTCTTGTAAAGAATGTGCTTGCCATTGATGCTACAATACTTTGTATTTTTGATACATCTCTTTTCCACAGTGCATTTGTATTAAAATATGTTGGAATATTAATAATGATATTCATTTCATATCTCCATGTATATCCAACTTTTGTATATGGTAGATTTTCGAGAAGATATATAAGCGTTTCATTCATAAGTTTATTAAACTTAGAATCGAATGGCTTTTGTATTTTTTGATTTAATTTTTTATAGAATCCCACACCATTAAGAGTAATGATGATTGGTTTAAATGCAGTTAGTGTTTTAATATTATCGTTATATTTCGCTGTACAATCGCATTGTTCTGTTGAATTTATGGCATTAATATATTTATCCACCACATCATTTCCGAATTGTAGTTTCAGCAGTGTATATAAATCATTTAATGTAATATATTTTTGTTGTATAAATCTAAATGGGTTATCAATTTTATTCATATCTTGATGAAATATATTTGTTATTATTTTAAACATACTTGAAGCATCTTCTATTGTAATTTTCGTGTTCATTCTCATATCATGATAGTATATGATATGGTCTCTTTTGATAGAGTACATAAGTTTTATCCATGCTTCTTCTTTAGTTTTTCCGTATGCCCAATGATTTTCTCCGTCAGTTAAGATATATAGTTTTGTATCATCACCGAGTACGTGTGCATGATAAACGTTTTGGTATTTTGAATCAATTACAGTAAAGAGTTTTCCTATTTTTATATATGTTATATTATTTCTTTCCCATATAATCACCATATTATGTAAATCATTTAATTTATGGATTACATTCTCGGGTATAATTTTATTAACATAGGTATTATTAATACTTGAATCATCCGCAAAAACATTTCCGTGTACGATTATATTATCTGGTAAAGTTTTTATATTCTGGTAATAGTATAAGAACAAATCACCTATCACCGTTAAATTTTGTGGTAAGGTCTTAATATTTGAACGTTCAATAAACAGGTCATTACCTATTGTAATATTATCAGGTAATGTGTAAATATTTTTACATTTGTTTAATATAAGATTTTCTCCAATAACGATATCATTTGGTATATATTCAATTGGGGTTTCGTTTAAATCAATGGAGCGTCCTACTGTTATTTTATTTGGTAATGCGGTTATATTTGTATATCCAAGCCAAAGGGAATCTCCAACGATAAGATTATCTGGCAGTTTTTTAATTTTTGTGTTTTCAACATCTAATATCCCCCCAACTTTAGTAATTAATAGTTCTACGAGATTGGTACAATTGCTTAGAGTTAAATTACCTCCAACAATTAATGAATCAGGTATAACTTTCAGCATTGTACAATTGTCTGCATCTAAATCTCCACCTACAATTAAATCTTCTGGCAAAGTTATTATATTAGTGTTATCCAAGTCAAGGTCCTTACCTACACTTAAACCTGACGGTAAAGTTTTTATTGGTGTATTATACAAGTTTAAATCTTCTCCAACTGTCAAGTTTTTAGGGAGTTCTAAATTTTTGTCATAATTATCTGCATATAAATGTCCTGATATAGTTAAATTATCTGGTAGATAACCATTATTTGTTTTATCTATATTCAAGTCACCATCGTAAAAGTATTTATTATCTCTTACTTCATATTTAACACCGTCTATTTCTTTATATATTTTATTTTCTTGTTTCATTCTGTCGTAACATTTAATTTATGAAACCATCACCTTTTCTTTTAAGTGATTTGGTATATTATTTAAGTATGAGGTTTTTAAGAATATAAAATTTCCTACTTTTAAATCTTCTGGTAGTTCTGTAAGTTTAAAACAATCTTTCAAAGTCATATAACTTCCGACTATTGTATTTTTTGAAATTGTATTCAAGTTAATGCAACTATCCAGAATAAGATTATATTCTACTTTTAAATTTTCTGGTAAAACAGTTAAATCATAACAATGACTAAGAGTAAGTTCTCTTTTAACTGTTAAGTTGTTTGGGAGTTTTTGTATAGAGGTTGAACGTAATGTGATTGACTGTCCTACATGTATATTATCTGGTATTGATAATATCGGTGAATTTACAATTGTAAGATGACCATTAATATTTAAATTATTTGGTAGTGTTGTAAATTGTCTACAGCCGATAAGTGTTATATTATTTTTCACTTTCAGACTACATGGTAATGATTTTATATTACATTCATTGATATACAATGAGCCATTAACATTCAATTTATGAGGTATTCTTTTTAAAAAACAACAATTATGAATAATAAGGTCTCCATCTACAACTAAATTATCAGGTAATTTATCTATTGATTGATTTATTATATATAAAGTCCCTTTATAATAGAGTTTAGTGTCTATTACTTGATAAAGTATACCATCTATGTTTTTTATTTCTTTATTCATTATTTTATAATTTATTTGTGTTCAACATTTTTAACTTGTTCATTATTATTGAACATATTATTTATTTTGAACAATTTGTTTTACATCTTTTCCATTATCACGATATATTCGTGATTCATTGTTGTTACTGTTTCTCCGACTTTATTTGTTGGACTATTTTTAGATGGCATTCTTTTACTTGGAATATTCCTAACTATAGTTTCTATATGTTTGCAATTATTCTGTTCAAACATCTCGGCTGTAAAATAGTCAAGAGGAATCTGTATACCTTTCACGGTTCTACATCCAACCACATAACATATTTTTCCTTTTGTTCTAACTTTCTTTGCAACATTTCTAATAGAGTTACTATAGTCATTAAGGAATGCTATTACATCTTTATATCTATTATAGTCTATATTTTTTATTTGGTCTAATTCTTCTCTAATTGATGTTGTGGTAAATGTTTCTTCCGTTTGTTTTACCCCTCCCATCAATAGTCTATCAATATTTTTTGTGTCATTGAAATTAAACCATTGGTTTGCCCAACTTGAAAATTGTCCATAAGCTACAGTTGTTTTACTATCCCCATAAGGCGGTGAAGTTACAACCATATCAATAGTTTCATCTTCTATAATATCATTTGGTATTTCGTATACACTATTGAAGTTACATATCTGTGCAGAACTCATACATCTATCATGTGAGATTTTTCCATTAAATTCTTTCAACCCCTTAATATTCCGTGCGACTATTTTATAGAATAAACCAAACACATCTGGATTAAAATTAGCGATTTGTTTATCAGTTATTTTATAACGTTTAAATTCACTTTTTCTTGTGTAAGATACTTCTCTGACAAGTTCGGCTAAAATTAGCAAAAAGAATTTAGGTCTTGATGCACATACTTTTATAGTTTGTTCTATGTATGAAAGTTTTAATAAGACATCTTCTTTATACCAGTACAGATAGTTTATCAAACGAGAATAATCTTGTTTTACAACTTTATTAATATCGTAAGATAATATTTCTTTATCTATTAATTTATAATCGTTAATAATCGCATTAATATCGTATGTGGTTGTCTTAATTTCACTAATAAATCTTGCAAGCGGATTAATATCTGTACCGATAGCATTAATGTTAGCAAGAAGTGATTCTACGAGAGTTGTACCACTTCCCATATATGGGTCAAGAATGGTTTTAATTTGACCATCTGGTCTATATTCTTCAATAAGTTTTCTTGCCACCTGTGGAATCATCATTGCTGGATATTTGTGATAGCAATGAGTGTATTCTTTTGTGTTGACATTGTTAAAGTCCCATTCTGTATTATATGTTCTCTTATATTGTTCCATTGTTAAAATATTTTAGAAGTATAGAGTAAAGTTTTAAACTTTCGAATAATGCAAATATTAAAGTATTTCTTAAGTTATTAAAATCAGAGAGTTTACTATTATAAGAGGAAAAAAATGTTTCAGTAAATAACTTTTCAAATTCTTTATCATCTTTTTTCGTGACATCTATTGTATACAACCAACGCTTAAATAAATCTATATATTCTTTTATCTTGTCCAGTTCTTGTGAGTTTAAAGTTTCAGGACGATTATTAATACAATAAACGATACGTGCATTTTCTTCCAAAAAGCTAAGTATTTGTCTTGAAAGATATGTTATATTTTCTTTCGTTGAATCAATGGAAGTTATATCATTCCACTTATCATAATCTATTTTCTTATTGATTGTATTATAAATTCTTAGAATTTGGTCTATACTTTGTCCAGCACACTCTATAAAATTTTCTTTCTCAAAATTAGTAAGATATAAAACTATAGTAAGATTATTGAACTGGTTAGTATCACTAACCATCTGAAACATATCACTAAATATATAATATGGTATATTAACATTGTTATCTGGTGAAATAGATATACTCATTGATAAACTATTACAAATTTCAATATCTACAATAGGTGTATATTTATTTACCGATGTTACTGATAGTTGTTCACTACATTTATATACATTCTTTTTTGCCTCTTCATATAATTCATTACATAATTCCACAATCTTAGAATCATGAGAGAAACTTGTAAATTCTGAAAGATTAAAATTATTATTATAACTTTGTACGTTCATATTCGTTTTTATTTTAGTTTGACATGCAATTTATTTTTTATAAAACATTTTAGAAATAAATGAGTAATATCTCAAGTAAAGCAAATACATGAATATTAACCTTTGTCTTAACTTTTCAAATTCAGAAATATCTACATTGAATGCTTTTGTGAAATGATTTTTAAAATCATTATCGTCCTTATTAATAACATCAATAGTATAAAACCATCTTTGTAAGAAATAGACTTCATCTTGAGTTTTCATTATCTTTTGAAATAGCATTTCATGGTCAGTGAAATGAAGCATTGTAATACCTGCATGGGACCAATGAGGAAATAATTTATAAATTTCAATAAGAATTGTCATATCACATGATAATGGGTCAAAAGATTGAATTTCACCCCATTGAATATTGTGGTACTTTTTGTATATCGTATTCCATAGAATATTTAGAAAATCTATTGTCATACCAAAATTCTCTACAAATTCCTTTTTATCAATACTATTCAAAAATAAAGTGACGGTTGGATTACTCAACTGATTAGTACCACTAACTACCTCATTATTATCAAATTGAATAATAGGCAAACGTTTATACATACGGTTTTGAATAATAACAACCCTAAGTGTTATTGTATCAATAAATTCAACAATGTTTTGCTTGTATTCAAATGTAAATTCTTTATCATTATTGTCATTTGTAAACATTAAGTCCCACTCAATTCTATTGTATAGTTCATTACATAATTTTACAAATTTAGAATTACGAGAGAACCTTGTAAAGATTGAAGAATCAAAATCCTTGTTATCAATTTGAAATACCATAAATTTTATTTTTAATGTACTACTATTTTTAATGTGATACAAAGATAGTCATAATACTTTATATAGACAAATATAAATCAGTTATTTATATATTTTTAACGAACTTTTTCTTATTATTCAAATTAAAAATTGTATCTTTGCAAAGTAATTTAAAAAATAAATGATATGATTTTATTAATTGGAGATATACACGGTCGGGATTTTTGGAAGAAGCCGATACAAGATGTGATTGATGGAAAGTTGGATGTAGAGAGAATTATCTTTATTGGTGATTATTTTGACCCTTATCCATCTGAGGGAATAACTGAAATGGATGCTATTAAGAATTTCTTAGATTTATATGAAACTGTTACCAAGAATTTAAGTCCTAATATATATAGATTCCTTGTAGGTAATCATGATTTTCATTATATTAGTGATTATTTTTATGATATCGCAGGAAGTACACGTTATAGTGACAAATATGAAAATACTATCAAGGGAATTTTGAATGACGTAATGAAGCCTCTTGATATGCGTTTTGCATGTAGAGAAGAAGTGGGTGGTGAAACAGTGTACTTTTCTCATGCTGGAATTAGCCATTCTTGGTATAAAGAACTTAAGAGTAAGTATGACAAAGACGAATGGGATATTTTATTCACTACCAAGGTATCTGATAAAGCAGACAAAAGAGATAAATTTGTAAGATTGCTTGGTCAGATTGGTGAAATGCGTGGTGGATATGATAAGACTGGTTCTTGTTTATGGTGTGATATAAGAGAGTTCTATGATGACAAGAGAATTGGGGATTGCAAGATGCAGATATTTGGTCATACCAATGTTGGTGAAGTTCCTGTTATGTATAAAGATTTTGCTTGTATAGATTGTTCTACCGCTTGTATTCTAATGGATGATTTAAGTTTATTTACTTACGATGAATACTGTGAGTTGAAGAAAGATGGGTAAAAAAATACAAAAAGAAAAAACCACACTTCCTACGTTAAACAATAGGTTGTGTGGTTTTACATATGAATAAATTGCGTTTAAATCGTATTTTGTTGTTCTCTTTCCTTGGCGCATGATATTTCTCCATTATTTGACCAACAGTTCATTTCGTCATTTATGTCAATACCATTTCTTTGTAGATATTTGCCAGTTACTATTTTGTAATCTTTAGGATTCAAATCATTATCTTTTAAATCTTGAAAGAAATAATCTTTTTTAAAGCTTTTTAACTCAGAAGGTTCCATATCCCTATAATCCCAACCATAAACTATTAAACCTGTCTTTTTATTAACTGCGAAATAGTTGTTTCCATTCTTATCCGCGCCACTTTCGGTCATTTCTTTTATAATTCTATATGTGGCATTTTCTACGATATTACATATATCTGATTCGGTTAATCTAATAATCTTTTTTGACATTGTATTAATATTGTTTATATAATATAAATATAATGTTAATCAGCATTTGTTATTTTAGTAAATTATTATTTTCTTCAAATTTTTGTCTAAACAGTTTTGCTATCTCTGGATTTGTGTATATAATAAATTGTTTATAATTCTTAGTTTTTTCACTAAATTCTTTGTCGTAAGCAAGTATTTTTTCGATAAGTTCTTCTTTTGCTGTCATGTGAATATATTTTTTTTAGTATTGCAAAGATATAGTTTATTGTTGAGATTACAAAATAAAATATAATTTTTTTTAAATAATTTGCTAAATACAATTTTTAGTTGTAATTTTGTAGAAAATTAAAAATATGAATATAGAAGAAATATTAAATGAATGGTATAAATTAGTTAAGAAAGATGCTGAGAAAGAGGGGAAGACGGATGTTCAGTACTCGGATTGTATCAAGTTAACTGGTTGTAGCCTTTCGGAACCGTTAGAAAAACAAGCAGAAAATGGAGAATATTCTATAACTTTAACTCTCAATTATTGGAGTGAAGATGAAATTCAAAAATTAAAGAATTTTATTAATAATGGTACGCAATAAATAGATGGTGCAAGTAATTTATTAATTAAAACAATATTACTAAAATGAAAAATTCAATTTTAAGGAAACGTACGCAAAATTATTTTGATAAAACATCACAAAGCGTTTTGGATGATGATACTACAGAATGGAATTATCTGATTAATTCAGAAGCTGGGTGTAAAAGTAAAGGAGAAAGCTTGGTAGAACAATTGCAAGCACACTTTGATAATACACCAAAAGACGTATTGGATAAAGAAATGAAAGAATTTGAGTATTTGAATGAGATAGGACCGTATGTAATAACAGATGAGAGTGAAATCCGTGAACAATGTAAAGAAACAATTTCTCCATTACTTAAAGAACTTAATGACTTTTTAAATAATGCTTCCGAAGAAGAATTGAAAAGAAATTGGGAAGATTTAAAGGAATGGGAGCACGTCGGTCCAAATGCTGCTGAATTTGTTAAAAGATTAGAAGAATATGTTTAAAACATTTTATTCCACTCGAAAGTGGTTAAATCGAGAAGATTCTCCTTCTACTGGTTCTGTCGTTTGCTATGATGGAGAATTTGAATCACAAGATAATATATATCGCAATTTGTTTCTCGAAGTTACTGATTGTCACGGCTCTATTAGATTACATAAGAGCAAAGATGATAGTGTAGACGATTTTTTTAGAAAAATGAAGTTGTTAAGAAGTGAAATTGATAAATTCATAGAACATCTTGAAAAAGAAACTATTTATCAAGAAAAATAGTTTATGAATTTTAGAAGAATCGTTAATGAAGAGATAAAAAGATTTTTGCAAGAAGAAACTGAAGAAAATGGTAGTGTTGCTTCACTTGTACCAGATGAAATGAAATCATGGAACCCAGTTAAAGATTTCAAAGATGGTTATTCCAATGGTTCAGATGCTGTTGATGGTAAAATGAATAATAATAGTGGAAATATTTCAAATAATTCAAACCTTCCTTCCACTAACTTATCTGGAAATGCTTTAGGTGGAAGCGCTGAGGGACTTGCTGGTGGCATAGATGGTGCTGAGATGGCTGCTGTTGCTGTATAATTTTGTGTTTATCAATTTACAAAACAATAATCGGTATTACTGCAATTAATTTAGCAATAATACCGATTTATAATTTATATGCTTATAAGTTACTGTTCGATTGGTTTAATCTTTGACACATAACTTGACCATCCAGAAGCTGTCTTATATGTTTGTACCGCATTTTGTGGAACATAGATACTTTGAATAGTAGGTATTTGTTGTAATATATTTAGAAATGTATCTTTTGGAGTATCCGACTTGAATGTTATATTTTTTAAACTGGTACTATTCTTAAAAGAATAAGGAGAAATAGTGTTAATTTTATCTGAGAATGTGATTTTTTCTAAACTACTACAATCAGAGAAGCTGTTAAGTCCTATGCTGGAAATATTTTCAGTATTTATAATTTCTTCCAAGTTATTACAACGGTTGAAAGCCCAATCTTCTATAGCAGTTATTTTATTAGATAGGTAAACTTTTCTTAAGTTAGTAAAACCTTCAAAAAGTGAACGTCCTACAGATGCCTCATTATAATCAAATAAATCTACTTCTTCAATGTACTCCTTTCCATTAGTAATTCCAAGTGGTAACGAATAATTCTGTTTCATATTTATAACATGTTCTCCAGGTTTAAGAGTAATACCTCCTTGTAATGTAGCATTTCCTCCATCTTTTACTGTAATTCTAATAATTGATATATTATTATATTTTACTTCATTACCCTCTTCTTCCAGACTTACGTATGGTTCTGTGTAGTTACTTGAGTCTTCATAATCACTTCTTAGTTGTTTTGTTGTAAATAATTTAACGTTTTTCATAATTTATATATTATAATATGTTTTTTTCATAATATCTCTTAGGTTTTGTATAGATTTTCGTATGCGTTGAGCATCTTTTGCAAGTCTATAAAATTTTCGTTTTGTGTAACCATTTTCTTGTCTGACTATATTCAGACCGTCTTCAATTGAATCAAAAACCATATCAACATGGTCAAGGCTTTTAATGATACCATTATATACTTGCCCACCATCTTTTTCTTGAGCAATGTTGTTTAACTCTTCATTTATTATCTTCTTTATATTAACCATATTTAATATTCGTTACTATGCTGCAATCTACATATGAGTCTTTAGCTAATGGATAGCTCGCTATTAATAAATATCAATTAAAAATTGGATAACCACAAAATTCTCCACACATTATATAAATTGCATTTATTTATGACGGTGTTAATGTTCTGTCAAGCGTATATTCACCATCAGTACATACTAATTTACTACCACTTGGTATATCTGTTTCTTCTCTTTTTATACTTATCCATTCGTTACGTGTACCATTATAATTAATTCTTATTGGCTGTGTACAACCAAAGAATATACCATCATGTATAGACTTAATATTTTTAGACAAATTAAGTGTTGTTAACGATGTGCAGTTTCCAAACATCCTTGTATTTATTTCGATTACACCACTCGGTATTGTAAGTGCCGTTAATGAAGTGCAACCAAAAAAACAAAAATTACCAATATATTTTACACTATCAGGAATCGTTACTTCCGTTAGTTTTAAACAATTCCCAAATGCCTCATCACCAATATTTATCACTTTATTTGAAAGTGTCACACCTGTTAAATTACTGCATTGATAAAAAACTCTTCTACTCAAGTTCTCAAAATCATCAGGTATTGTAATTTCAGTTAACGATTTACAATTTTCAAAAGCGCTATCTTCAATTCTTCCACCTCGCATCATAAATGGTGGAAAGAATGGATTTTGTTCTTTTTCCCCCTCAACAAATATAACTTTTTTTAGAGATGTGCAGTTTGTAAATGTACTATTACTAATACTTTCTACTGTTTTTGGAATTGTTACTGTAGTTAATCCACTACACCATCCAAAACTGTAACTTCCTGTATTTTTAATTTTCTTAGGAAAAGTAACCTCTGTTAATGATTTACATTGATTAAAGCAACTCTGTCCAAGACCTTGTAAATTACTTGGTAAAGTTATTGATTTCAATTTTTGACAATTATCAAAACATTTATTGTTCATATAACTTAAACTATCAGGGAGATTAATTTCCTCCAAATTCGTACATTGACTAAATACCTCATTCCCAATACTCATAACACCTTCATTCAATGTAACTTTTTTAAGATTTGAGTTATAACAAAACGCCCCATCATTAATAACTTGAACACTACTGGGTACTACCACTTCTTTAAATTTTGACAACTTAAACCTATAATTACTAATATTAGTTACATAAGATGGTATTTCTAACTTTTCAATATAATTTCCATTAGTCCTTCCCCCTTCAATATAAAATTTTATTAAATATTCATTATATTTTGTAAAATCATTATCAGCAAATCCACCCAAACCATTAATAGTTTCTTTTAATTCATTTTTTATAGTTAATATTTTTTTAATAATTCAGCTATTGTTGTCATATACTTAAATTAATTTTTTCATATTATTTCACTCGTATTTACATTATCTTTTTGTATATATAAATATTTGTATAACTTGAATTATATACATAATTAATGATACAAAATATTTATATTAAATAACGTATTAAAGTTACTTAAAAAGAATGCTTAACGAAATTTTTGATTATAGGACTGGTTATTATACTACCAATAAAGGTAAGAAAAAGCTAATGGCTTATATAGATTCATCAAGCAGTGAAAATACTTTCCAATACAAAGATAAATTAAAGAATGAATTTGGCGCATCATTCATGAGCGGTATAGGAAGAAGAGGCGCTTGGGTCTGGTGGATTACTGGTCCAAATGACCCACGTATTGAAACACAAGTTAAACCTGCTATAGAGTTTTTAACGTCTGTAGAACAACCCTCTGAAAAAAACGGACAGAAAAGAGAGTTTGTTGATGTTATCGACCAATTGATTAAAGATATGAAGAATGCTTCTGAAGACACTGATATTGTTAATCAAGGAAATGTCAAGTTTATGTCTAAAGATGAAGTGACAGACAAATTAACTCAAATAAAAGAAGATATTATTTCAACAATGTCTTCTAAAGAGTTTTTGGATAAGATTGCACCTATACTTAAATTACGTGCGTCTTGTGGCTATGCTTATTCTATACGCAATACTTTGCTGATTTATATCCAAGATGGAAAAGCCACGGATGTTAGGTCGGATACTAACTGGGGAGAGTTAAACAGAAGCGTGAATCACGATGCGTTAAGAATATGTATGTTTAGACCAAATGGTTCTAAGTTATATGGAACAAAAGAAGAACGTGAAAAAGCTACTTTAAAATTCTTAGAAAGCGTTGGAAAGGGCTCAGTGGACGAATTAACACCAGGAGAAAAAGAACGTCTTAGAGTGCTTTTGAATACCAATGATGCAAGTCGTGGTTTCTCTTTTAGTCCTAATTGGTGTGATGTACGTTTTACAAAGCAGATAGAACATAAAGAAGATATTTATGGCGACCCAAGTGCTATTAATAAACTTCCATGGAATAGTTATGATGCAGAAGAGAATGAATATATGTCGGAATTAATTGATGCTGCTATAACTGTAGCTCAGAAGGCTGGTGTAAATATTCAATATCAATCAGAAGAAGAGTTAGGCGGTGCCAAAGGAAACGCAACGTCTACTGGTGTTATTAATTTAATTCAGAATGCACCCAGAAATGTAGGAATGTTAAATACTGTTATACACGAAACGGCTCATCAATTATTACATTTCAGTTATCTTAAATCTAAGAATCCTGAAGTGAAAGATTATTTCGTTGGTACATCAGCTGGTCGTGCACTTGTTGAACAGCAGGCTGAATTAACTGCATTGGTTGTATTAAAAGAGTTAGATATAGAAGATGATACATCTTTGAATTATATTGCAGGATGGGGCGGAGATAGAAAGAGTGCTGGTATTGTCTTTGATTCAATCGCTGGTGCTGCAACATATATAACAAATAATATATTAGATTATTTTAAAGAAAATGATAAAGAAGAAGAGAATAATTAAAGAATCAATTAATTTAACTGGTTCTGATATAGCTAATATGCTTGGTGGAGATGCTATTGATGCATATAATTCATCTAAAGCAGAAGAAAAAGAATTAGACGAAAGGATTGAAGTGCAGAAGAAAAATGTAATGGAAATGTTCAAACGTACTGGTCTTATTCTTTAGTTGGTAAATAACAATAATATTATATGCGAAAAACACAAAGAATTATGAAGACTACTGAGTATTTTAAAACATTACTTGACACAAAGTCATCAAATAGTACAAAGAGCTTTGTCTTAATGCTGTCAGCAATAATAAGTGCTCTCGTAAACTTAACTGTTTGTTTTGTGCTTGTATATGATGTAACTACCAATGGTTACATCAAGACAAGTCTATGGGACGCAGGCTTTTTTATTTTATGTACTGGTGGTTACATGGCTGGGTCTGGATTGTCTAAAGCATTAGTTGATAGACGACGGAACAAGCGTAGCGTAGATATCAATGAAGAAATAGAAGAAGAGAAGTAAAAAGTAAAGCGGTCGATTTTTTCGACCGCTTTTTCTACCATATTTTCTATGTTTTATAATAAGAGTTTACTTGATAATAAATTATATTATCTACATCTTTCCACGATAATGGTGTAAAATCATTATTGTCTACACCGACATCATATTGTGTTGGAAATAGATATTTGAGACGTTCATCATCTTTTCCTATAGTTTGTATATGCTTTCTCGAATGGACATGTCCAAATAATTGATAATATTGGTCCTCAACATCTGAATATGTGCCAGCGTAACACAAAAATGGATAATGATTTAAGTAAACATATCGTTTATCTATTTTAATCAATAGTTGATTATAAACGTCTTCAAATAATAACTTTTCTTGAGTAGGTGATGATGCATTATTTTTCCAATCGTGATTACCTTTGATAAGTATTATTTTACCATTCAGTTTATCTCGTATTTCTTTTGTATCAGCGAATTTACCATACGCAAAATCTCCGAGATGGAATACTAAGGCATCTTTTGGAACTTTATTATTCCACTTTTCAATCATATCATTATTCATTTCCGCAACCGACTTATATGGTCGATTGCAGAATTTTATTATATTTTCATGATTGAAATGTGTATCTGATGTGAAATATATTTTTTCTCCATCATTAAATTTCATATCATAGGTTTTCATTTTTATAATAGATTTTTAAAATCTTCTATATTAAGAGGATTAGATATTACATCTGGTTTACTACCGTCATTCCATAAAATTGCAACTTTATATTTTCCATCTTCAATAACAGGTTCTATTGTTGCTTCATTCTTAATATCAGGGTCATATCCAAAAGGTCTGTAATTAAAGAACTCTGGAGAAATCATCAATTTATCACATAAGTTAAATGCGTCTGATGTTTTTTCTTTCTTTAATAACTCCATTGTTTTATCTCTTAATTCTTTATTATGTTGATAATCATCAATGAAATTAGACCACTTATTCAATAATTCATCAAGTGTACCATCATTGAACAGTACGTTATTTCCGAACAGTTGCCAATTAAGAGATATTTCTGAGAGGTGATTTGATACATTAGAAATATCAGGTCTTACTATATACCAAGTATCACCGCCCATTTCTTCAATCATTCTTTTTTCGTTTGGAAAACGTACATCTTCTATAACGTAATCGGCAGGATGTAATTGGATATATTCCCTGATTTTCTCCATATGCCAATCAGGATTAATATATCGTATGATATTTGTACCTAAGAACTGAAGCAAATGACGTACATTTTTAATCATTACACCATTTATATTTTCTTTCTGAACAATATTCCAGATAACATCAGTCGGTACTTCAATACGTTTAGCAAAGTATTCACACGCATCTTTATCAAAGAGAATGTTCAATTCCTCATTAGTGTTTTTCATTTCGTTAAAAACGTCTATATTTGCAACGTTTAACCATTCCATACACATTTTCTTAAGAGGCTGTGCAAAATAAATGCTTTTATAACCTTTCTCAATGAGAAGTTTGGTAAGTTCAGACTTACCAGACATCATTCTTCCACTTAATCCTATAATCATATTAATTGTGTTTATTAATTAAATCTTGTAGAATATTACTATTAACACTACCACTTAACTTGTAAATGAGTTCATCATTCTCATCAAAGAATAACGAGGTAGGAATATTTCTTACATGATACTTCTCGGCTAACTCATTGCCTTCATCATCGTCTTCTACATCATAAGACACAAACTTAATATCTTTGTTTTCGTCTTTCTTAGATACCTCTTCAAAAACACTTGCATAAGCCTTACATGGTGCGCACCATACTGCTGATAATTTAACAATCTTCTTAACTTTACTCATTTTTTAATTCTCCTTATTATTCTTGTTTTTTTACTTTTCATTAAATTTCCAAATGCTTCAATAGCATTTTTAGGTTTATTTTTAGACTCTATAACAAATTCATTTTTAGTATCTGCTGTTTCACTAATTGTTGTTGCAGTTTCTATAATATGTCTTGCTTGGTCTATTGTTGTCACTTCGTTTCTCTTCTTATTATATAACTTATCAATAACAATCTGTTTTGATTTAAGAGAACGAATAGTTTCTGGGTTATATGCATCAAACTGTTTGAACTCACTTTCATCAAGAAAACCCAATATGTTCTTAGTACGTGTATATGCAACGTAAATAAGATTATTTTCTTGTTCTATCTCCCATGGTTGTTTTGCTGTCTTAGACGGCATGAGAGATTTGCAAGCTATATATACATTTGGAGACTCTAATCCTTTTGATTTGTGAATTGTTGACAGTATAATACCGCTATCTTTATTATTAGTAAAAATATCTTTGATACGGTCTTGTAATTCCTTAGCGGTCGTTAAGCCATCTGATAGAATCTCCAATACTTTAATTTCGTCAAGTTTTGATACGATAGATGCACTTGTTAACGCTTCCTCCTTTGATATATTCTGCTTACGCATTGTTGTTTCAAGGAAATCATAGAATACATCATATAATTTTGAGAAAACGCCTTGTTTATCAAGATTTACATTCAATATTTGTTCTTTTGTATTTCTTATCGTTTTTGATAAGTTGTTAGAATAATCTTTACCAAGTATTTTAGCCTTAATACCATTTCTTAATAGTTCGATATAAACTTGTGCAAGAGGGGCATTATTACGGCATAAAATCATATCGCCATCTTTAACATCCGACAAATTAGCATGTTGTATGATTTCACCTTTTACCTTATTCTTTTTATCATACTCCATAGTTGGAACAAGATAGTGAACATACTCAACAATATTCTTAGGACAGCGATAACTGATTGAAAGAGGTAATTGGATAGTATCTTCTAACTCTTTTAGTTTATCAAATGCTTCAGAATCTGCACCAGAGAAAGAATATATAGCTTGCGCCTTGTCACCAAAGAACATCATTCGTGTACCCATTCTTCGACAAGTAAACAGCATATCCTTTTCGACCATATTAAGGTCTTGACACTCGTCTACAATTATCCAATCGTACTTATAGAACTTGCTATCGAGATGAAGAATATTAGGCAACCAAACCATATCACCGTAATCTATCTCATCAAGATACGTTTTACCCCATTCTAATACCTTAACAGCAACTTCTTTTTCATCACCTACGCATACAATACCATATCTGTTACAAACTTTCTCTAAATCTTCTATTGTTTCTGAAAGATAACATCTACCAAAGTTTACAAGACTTTGAATATTAGTTAGATATTGAGAGAATTGTTTACCAAGACGGAAAGTATTGATTGTTGCAAGTTTGGATATATTGGTATTGATATATGATGAATACTTATACTCATTTGGTTCAGTATTCATAAAACGTCTATTAAAATTGGCATTTAATATCTTATACCCTAAACTGTGAAATGTTTCTACTTGTACATTCTTATGTCCTGCAAGTGCAACTTTCTTCTTAATTTCTTGACGTATATCTCTATTAAAAGCAACAATAAGGACTTTTTTATCTTCTGGTATATAATCTAAAGATTTAATAATAGTATATGTTTTACCAGAACCAGCAGAAGCCGATATAACCGCATTGCCAAGACCATGTTCGACAAAGTCATATATAGCTAACTGATATTTGCTTGGCTTGTATACTTTAATCTCTTCTTTTTTCTTTCTTGCCATATATTATAAAGATAAGAAGCTGAGCGATGTGCCCAACTTCTTTTAAATGTTTTACTCTGTTACATCATTAGTTGTTGGCTTGTCAATAACATAATATTCATCCTCTGGGAATCCAGCCTCGCTAAATGTCTTGACATCCAAAATATACCCTGCATTAGACATAACAGCTGCAAAGGTTGACAATGAGCAATTTCCACTGACAAGTGCTTTAAACTCGTCATCAGACAAACCAATATGCTTAGCATACTCCTTATCTGTCATGTTTAGCTCTGCAGCACTATGTTCAAACTTCGTCATTGCATCATCATTCATTTCCTTAACAATGACATTAATTACTTCTCTAAATCTTTCGTATTTCATATATTTCTTTTTTTAATAAAATTACGATGCAAATATACTGATTAAATTACTAATCCTGAAGAAATAATGGTTAATATTTCTGAAATATGAAATTTATAACTATACAATCATTTGTTTCTTTCTGATATTTTGCAGAATATCTTCGACCATTTGTACATCTATAGTTTCTGGAAGAGTAGAATTTTTCATTGCTTTGTCCATTTCTGCTTTCTTTTTATCAATCATATCCATAAGTTCATCATACTCATATTTATGATTTCTAATATTCATAAGCAAATCTCTATCTCCAATCTTATTTCTGTCAAGATTTACCCCTTCTCCACTTGCAATTTCAAGACCCATTTGAATTAAACGGAAACTATGCATCATATTTTTAGAATCATAGTTCTTTGTAAGATTGGATTGATATCTCTTCTCGTTACGCTTTTCTTCCCAATCTTTATAATGTTTATAGTCTGCACAATGAGCTGAATATCCGTTAGAATTGAAAGACATGTAGCATATTGGTTTCTCTCCCTTAGCTACTGGTGATAGGACCATTTCATTTGAATTTTCTCGCACAATGCCTTTATATCCTTTAGGTGTTTGATTTACACGAAACCACCACAGGAAATCATCCCAATCGTCAATATTGGTATAGTTCATGATAAACTGAGCCATATTTTGCATATAAGAGCGTTTAAGAAGACGGGTTTCTATTTCTATACCTGCTTGATTATTATTAGCTTGTGCTTCCTTTAAACGTGTAATAATATCTTTTGTGTTAAATAGACGTATATAACAACCCTCGAAATTTTTGTCTTCAACTCCTTCCCTTTGAAAGTGTTGTCCCCAGTCGTAATAAACGCCATAGATACCCTCCATATTAGGTATTTTAACAAGACCACAATATTCCTGTTTCATACCTCTATATTCCAGCCAATATTCCATTTTAGTACTACCTTGGTCTTTGAATGTATAGCAGAAATCCATTGGCTTTAAACGCTTGGTAACTGGATTAACAATCTTTTTATTAAGTCCACGTGCTTTCCTAATTTGTTCTATTGAATAAGCCACGAAAGGTTTAAAACACTGTTTGGTAATGAATTTATCTTTATTTGCAAATAATTCATCAAGGATAGGGGATGGCTTTAAAATCATTTTATCCTCTGGTATAAACAGAGTTTCAAGCACAGTTGCATTTGATTTAAGAAGCATTTGAAAATACTTGCCTAATTCATACCACGTTGTGTCATTTCTACTATCTGCAACCTGTGGAGAATAATTAAGTCCAAGTCCTGTTAAATCTGATGGATTACAGATAAACAATCCACCAGTATCTAAATCTGAGTCTTCATTATTCAATCCATAAAGATGACTACCTCTAACGTATTCAAATAATAATCTACTCTCTTTTCTAATATTTTCAAATGTTTCCATTTTTATACTCTTACAGTTAAAACATAAAAATATGTATCTTCATCTACACTTGTTCTTTCACTATCTTGACAGTAATCTACTGTATAACCCAATTCTCTAAGTTTACGGATAATATATGTTAGTTTAACAAAATTTACCTTATCTTGATTATATTTGATTTTAACACAACACTTTCCTAATATAAGTTCTTCTTCTAAATTTGATATTATATTTTCACAATAATTATAAATTCCGTTTTTTAGATTTGATACTTCGTTAACTACTTTTTCTTTTAGTTATTCTGCTGACAATAATTTTTCATTCATAACTTTTATTTTTTAATGTTTATAACTTTTTGAAAATTTTCTTACGTTCTAATTCAGTTTCAATTTTATTTCTTAAGTATTGACATTGTTGCTGTACAACAAGTTTTTGAATCTGTTCATTTATCACATTCTTTGATTTCTCCATTTTCAATGATATACCACGTATCTGGTTTAACATTAGCTCCATCAACATAGATTGTTTTTACTGTCGCAGGTTCTTTCTCATTTTCGTTATTACGTTCGGAATATATGATAATTGTTCCTACTGTAGCTTTTATTTTATTATTATTTCCATGCAGATAAACAATATTATTTTCTCCGTTACATATTATTCTATTTGTATCACTAATACATGAGATATTATTATTTTTACCAGTTGAAATAATATTATTAAACCCACCAGTTATGGATAAAGTATTATCTTCTTCACGTACAATGAATGTATTACCTGTATCAGATGCAATAATTTTATTTGATTTACCATTAGAAGTAACTATATTGTTATTACGGGTAAGATTACAAGTACACCTTGAACCATCAAGGTTAACCACACAAAATAAACCACTATTATTTACCGAACCTAATTCATTATGCATAGTCATTATACATCTATCTACAGAATTTGTTATCTGACCGTGAGCTACTTTATCAGATGTTATTACCAACTTCTCAACATATTCTTTTTGGTAATCAGAAGTGTCTTCTGCGATATCTTCAATAGCAATTTCTTTTATAACTTTAATGTGCTTACAAGTTATATGTAATGGGTCGCTATGTACTTTATCTATTTCACTGCATTCTACCATGAAATATGTATGAATGGAAATATCTGTTACAGCTATCAAATCGAACAAATTACGATAAACTGCATAACCATATCTGTAAAAATTGCTGTCTAAACAATTATGTTCTTTACCTTCTTTATATTCAGTCTTATATTCCTTAAAATTAGGTGCTACGAGATAACCAATTTGTTTTTCTTCTTCCATAACCTTTATATTATTATTTTTGCAAAGATACAAATAAATTATGGTAATTACAAATTATTATATTATAAAAATGTGTTAAATATTTATAATTAAAAAGTAGTATATGAAACATTTAAAATTATTTGGTAATGCAAATGAATTGCAGACCTATGTAGATGGAACTGAATATTTGGAACCATTTGTAGGTACTGATGCTCAAGGGGGGGGGGTGTGAGGTATAACCGTGTCGTTGAGAATATAATTAGATTGTTTGTTGAGGGGAGTGATGATGTACCTATTTTAAAAGGAAATTTAGATATTATTGATTTTTCATCACCTAATTTATTATTTTTACATCCTGGATGGAATACTTTAGACATGAATAGTGAATTGAAAGATGGGTTCTTCATAGGTAATTGGGGAGATGTGGAAAAAAATCAGAAGATTACACAAGTAGATTTTTCTAAATTCAATGGAAGAAAATTATATATGGGTATGTTCTCCTATGCAGGTTTTAAAGAAATTATATTACCTGATACGATAGAAGACATTGGAGTTTCATGTTTTACATCTGATACCCTACTAACAAATATTATACTACCTAAAAACATCAAAACAATTTCAGATTCATTACTTGATAACTGTAAATCTTTGAAAGAAATTACTATACCTGAAGGTGTTTTAGAAATAGGTAATTATTCTTTTGGTCGTACAAATATTGAAAAAATAGTAATTCCTCATTCAGTAAAAAAAATAGGTTATAATTTTTATTCACTTGACAACGGTAAAAATGGTTCTGTACGTTTCCAAAGTCTGATTCCACCAGAATTTGAGTTGGATACTTTTGAAAGAATTGATAGAATAGAAGTTCCAATGGCAGCTGTTGAAACATATAAAAATATTGATATTCCAGGTTGGAAAGAGAATGTTGGTGATAAGATTGTTGGTTATTAAAATAAAAAAAGATGATAGAAAAAACTATCATCTTTTCTGTTATTTACATTTTTGACATTTGTTTCATAACTTTATGGTAATATGTATTAGGTAAACTTTTGATATTCTTTACATAAAAACCATGATTCCAGCATTTTGTAGCTTTTTCAAAGCTATGTTCTGGGTTAAAATGTTCTTGAAGGTGAATAAAGATTTCCTTAGACTTCTGAGGGTCTCTTCTATCTTCAAGAGTGTAACGTTTCTTAATTTTCTTCTTTTTCAGAATGTTGTTACATTCAGCTACGGCTGATGGCGTAATTTGAAGTACCCCTAATGATTTTCCATTTCTTGCATTGTTTTGACCTTTGCTTTCAATGTGAATCATTGCAGCAATCAGACGTGACCAATCAAATCCATGTGAACAACTTTGTGCGTTTACTGTAGTTGTGGACAGAATCGCAAAAAGAACCATTAGAAATAATTTTTTGTAATTTCTCATCATTTTTATTTTTAAGTGAGGTGTAAATCAAAACCTAAGTTATGTTTTACAATTTAGCACTGTGTGAGACTCCGTTCTGTGCTGTTTTGACCTCTTATTAATTAAAAGCCGTATTTAGTTAGAGTACCATATTTGGTAATCTTCTGACTGTACCAATCTTTTAATACTTGTATAATAAATTTATCTCTACCATGTTCTTTTGGTAGTATCGTTTTAAATTTATTTTGTAGGAGATAGAATAATTGTTGGTCAGTTAATGACTTTTTGGATGGTTGTCCATTTTCGTCCATTTGTATGACTATTGGTATATTAACAAGGATGCCATTATCATCTTCTCCTGTATATTTTGCACGAATAAAATTTTTATCTAAGAAACTTTGAATTACTGACACTTTATCAGAGTAACTCTCTCTTAATACTTCTTTTCTAAATTCTTCGTTAAGTTGTTTATTATATTGTTTTAACTTCATTTTTGTGTCATGCATATAAAGATAAATAGTTTATAAAACTGTTTTCTATTAATTTTTAACACGGTTGCAAAGATATGAAAAATATTTTTAACGCCCAAATCAATTAAATATTTTAACATAAATTTAATCAATAATTTTGGTGAGTAATTTAGTATATTTGTCTGAAATACAATATTTATATTAAAACTTAAATATCATGAAGAAATTATTTTCAAAAGTAGCATCTTTTTTCAAAAAGTATTGTAAAACTTATTTCTTTATCCAGACATGCCTGATTATATTCTTCTTTATAGTTGTGGCACTTGTAGGATGTGAGTATTAAGATTTTTATGAACGGGGTTTGATTGCCCCGTTCATTTTGTTTTACGAAATGATTAATTCGTTTTCGAAATCAAAATTAAATGTATGCTCATTTTCATAATCCCCAAGTAAGATTACATCTGTCAACTTATCTTCAAGTTCGTTTTGTACAAATCGAATAATTGGGCGAGCGCCATACTCTTTCTGTTTTACTGCTTTTTGATAGATGAAATCAACAACCTTTGGTGTATATGTTATATTATAACCAGCTTGTTTAACTCTATTGGAGAACTTCTTTATTTCTAATTCAGTAATACCTTTGAGGTTATCATCTGTTAAACTATTAAAGTAAACAATTTGGTCAATTCTATTAAGAAATTCTGGTGTAAATTTACTTTTCATTTCTTTTTCAATGATGGCTTTCTTATTATTACCAACATTTGTAGAAAAGCCAATGCTTTTTCCAAACTCAGATGCTTGCTTAGCACCGATATTTGATGTCATTAAAACAATAACGTTCTTAAAATTAACAAGTTGCCCAGATGAGTCTGTTAATCTACCATCATCGAATAATTGTAAAAACAGATTATAAACTTCTTGGTCAGCTTTTTCAATTTCATCTAAAAGTAAGACACAGTGTTGCTTATTTTTAATTGCCTCGGTTAATTGTCCACCATTTTCATATCCTACATAACCAGGAGATGCACCTGTAAGTTTTGAAATTGAATTTTTCTCAGAATATTCAGACATATCAATGCGTATTAATGATTTTTCATCACCGAATATTTCTTCTGCTAACTTCTTAGCAATCAACGTTTTACCACAACCTGAAGGGCCCATCATAAGAATATTTGACATTGTCTTTGTTTTATCACCAAGCCCTACTTTATTTCTTTTAATAACCTTACAGATTGCTTCTACGGCTTCATCTTGACCTATAATACTTTCCTTTAATATATTATCAATATGAGCGATTTTAGTTTTCTCATTACTTGACAATTTGGTTACTGGTACTCCAGTTATATCTGATATTACTTTTGCAATATCATTTTCAGTAATAGGTACTATATGTTTATTATCTTTCTTTTGTTCTCTCTTATAATCAGTTAATTTACGATTAAGTGCCTTCTCTTCTTTATTTAAGACTTCAACAAGTTCCCATTCACCATTATTCATGTACTTCTTTTTTTCATTTGCAATCTCATGCAGACGGCTTCTTGTAGAAGTAATCATTTCTGGTTCCGTTTTGGTTAGACATAATCCAGCACCAGCAAGGTCAATCACATCTATTGCAGAATCAGGCAAACATCTGTCGTTTATATACTTTTCAGAAAGTTCAACCGCTTTTTTGATTATTTCATCACTATAAATTGTGTTATGATAATCCTCGTAAAACTTTTTATTTTCTTTTATAATTTGTATTGTTTCAGAAGCATTGTTTGGTTCAATAACAATTTTCTGTAATTTACGAGATAGTTGTGTATTATTTTCAACACAATTACGATATTCCTTAAAAGGTAATGTACCTATGACTCTAACATTACCGTCTTCCAAAATCTTACCAATTTTATCAGAAATGTCTGTATCTCTATCTTTATTACCATTCTTAAGTACCATCTGCATATCGTCAATAACAAGGATATATTTGTCATTGTTTTCCAATTCGTCAAATAGTCCTTTAACTCGTTCTTCAAACATACCTCTTAAACTCGTTCCCGATACCATACTCATAATATTGAGTAGAAGTAATTCTTTGCCGTCTAATACACTTGGTACTTTATGTTCGTTAATTAACTTTGCAAGACCGTAAACAATTGAAGTCTTTCCGACACCTCCTTTACCTACAAGTACTACATTATTCTTTCTACGTCTTGAAAGTACCTGCATGATAATTTTAAGTTCTTTTTCTCGTCCGATTGTTTTATCAACTTTACCATCTTTTATAATTTGATTTAAATTGATAGTATATTGCTTTATAAAATTATCTTTTGGTGAAACTGATTTAATATTAATTTCACTTTTTGAAGGAATATTCATGTTATTATTTTTAGTCTTCGGTTTTTTAGTATGTCTATTTTTTGTTTCGCTTTGACATTTACTCAAAATATTGTTATAATCAATACCAGCACTTTTAAGAATTTTTCCGCTATTTAAATTCAATTCTGGATTTAGTAATGCTAAAAGGAAATGTTCAGTACCTAAAATTTTACTTTTCGTAATTTCTTTTTCATTCTCAGCATCTTCCATTAATTTATTCATTTCTTTACTGAAAGGAATTTCAATTATATCATTTGTTAGTCCACTTATCTCGTTATTACATGCCGTTAATGCGTTAGCAAACAACTCTCTTAAACTTACTATGTTGTTGTTCATTAAATAACTTTCAAGAATCATGTGTGCATGACAGTTTTTTGTATCTAACATTGCAAGAACGAAGTGTTCTGGTGTTAACTCTTTGGAGGGTATTTCATTAAGAATAGATGTTTCCATATATAATACAACTTCATCCAATTCTTTGCTATACATTAATCTTATTTCGTCCATTAATAAAATTGTCTTTTTTAAAAGATAATGTATTTTATACGCTTGTCAAGTGTGGCGTTTAAATAGAAAAAGATAACATTTGAATTATTTGGATATTTATATTAAAGTTTAATAAAAAATAATATTATATAAAAAATGAAAAAAATTGTAAGACTTACAGAAAGTGACCTTCATAGACTTGTAGAAAATTCCGTACGCAGAGCATTGACTGAGATTGGTGATACACAAAAGGGTCAATACATGCTTGGTCGTGTAGCTGGTCGTGCTAAAGCAAATAAGGATAAGGATACTTTTATGGCAGCTAAAAATCACCGTCCAGAGGACCCAGCTGCTGATGATAAGAAAGTAGCCGATAAGTTGTTTAGACGACACGCTTTCAAGCAGGGTATGGAAGACCAAGAGGATTACCAGTATTACCGTGATAGAGAGAATGATGGTGAATACTATCGTGACGCTGCTGATACTTTGGGTCGTGGTATGAAACGTCAGTACAAGAAATTTAAGTAAAAACAATCAAACTTAAAACCTAACATTTTTGTTAGGTTTTTTTATTCCATTTTGTTATTTTCTAAAAATATTGTATCTTTGCAATGTTGAATTTTAAAAAACATAGATAATATGAGTAAATTACTTAATGTTTATAATGATAATATAGATAGAACATGGTATAAGAGTTCTAATATATTATATTCTGAGTGTATTGATAATGATAATAAGCCTAAGACTTTAAAGGTCGTATTCTCAAACGGTCGGCAATATCAATATGAAGATGTTGATGTAAGAGATTACTTGTTCTTTAGAGATGGTGATTCGCAAGGCAAGGCTCTTAATTCGTATATTAAAAAATATACATGTACCCGTTTGGAGGATGTTAATGTAGATATTATTAACGAAGAATATACCTACCGTTCAAATAATGGTATGTTTATGAATAATAATGATAAATTTACAATTAAAGACCATGCAGGTATAGTTTTGTATGAATTGGACAAAGCTTTAGATGCGGATACGTACGAAATGATTAATGATATTTTATTGTCAGTAGGTCTTAAAGTTAAAAAGTTGTAATATATGGGAATTGTTGTTAGTGGTTTTCCTGGTTGCGGAAGACGATATTTAAAAGATAATTGTCGTGATGGAGTAACAGTTGAAAATGTTAAAGTGTCTGATTTTGAGTCAGATAATTTTCCAGACAATTATGTTGACCATGTTTTGTCAATTGTAGATAAAACAGATATTGTTTTGATTTCTTCTCATCCTGCAATATGTGAAGAATTAAACGCACGTGGTGTTGATTTTAATTTATTTTATCCAGAGCGTTCTCGTAGAAATGAATTTGTAGAAAATTTTGTTCTTGCACATAAGCCAGCAAAACAGATTCAAGAAATAGATAATAAGTGGATGGAGTGGATTGACTTAATTGAAGAACGTACTTTGGAACATTGCTTTAAACATAGTTTAAGTAAAGGGCAATTCATTGGTAATTTTCCAATGATGAATGAGTATGTTTATAACTTGCTTAACAGTAATCAAACAGTGGTAGCAACAAAAGTTGTTGTAAATGGTAATGATATTACAGATATAAAAGATGAAGGCTTGAAATACATGCCTCAAGACGAATCGACTATTTCATACCAATTATTTAACACCACAGACTTATCGAATTTATCTTATATTGTTAATGAATGTAATGAAAAATTTGAGAAATTTAAACCAGATTCTGTTGGCGTTTTAATTGATAAAAATACGTTTGAAACAGTGAATAAAATTAAAACGTGGTTGGAAAAATTTATTAAAACTGTTAACGATGAATCATAAAGATATTCAAATTAGCGAAGATACACCACTATGGGTTGACTTAGGAAATGGTCTTGGAAAATGGATTCCTCTTGACAAAATTTCCTATGTAACAGAATATGATGATGTTAATAAAGATTATAAATCTTATCATAAAATCAATCTACCAAAATTATATCCTTTGGAAATTGAACAGATAAAATTTTTTTAAAAATAAAGATAATGAATAATGTTGATAAACAATATCTTGATTTACTTCGAGATGTTTTAGAAAATGGTAGTGAACGTAAGACACGTAGTGGACTTGTAAAGTCTGTTTTTGGACGTATGATGCGTTTTAATTTAAAAGACGGTCTACCTTTACTTACAACCAAAAAAGTAAGCACAAAAGGTATAATTCATGAATTACTTTGGTTTATTTCAGGTTCTACAAATATAAAATATCTTGTAGATAACGGGGTTAATATCTGGAATGATGATGCTTTCCGTTATTATAATGATATTGCCGTTAGAAATGATAAATGCATGGATGAACGTATGGTTAAAATGGGTTATCATATTTTATCAGGTATCTCTAAGGAAGACTTTTTGGAGAAGGTTAAATCAGGAGAAAAGGTACGAGTAGTGCATTGTATTGACGGAGAAAAGAAAGAGAGTGAATATAAATACGGAGACCTTGGTGCTATGTATGGAAAGAACTGGAGACATTTCGGTTCTTCTGGTAAGGACCAAATAAAGGAAGTCGTTAATTTGTTAAGGAACGACCCTACATCAAGACGTATCATTTTAACTTGTTATGACCCAGATACTGTAGATGAAGCTGCGTTATATCCTTGTCATATAATGTATCAATTCTATACAAAAGAACTTACATTGGGTGAACGTATAGATTTGTATAAAGAAAGTTTAAATGAAGATGAACAATGTGATGTTACGGAAACATTTCTAAATTATATTGATATTCCAAAGTATAAATTAAGTTGCATGTTGAATATTAGAAGTAATGATTTACCTTTGGGTTGTCCTTATAATATTTGTTCAGCAGCTTTGTTAACGCACATGTTTGCGCATGTTTGTAATATGACCGTAGATGAGTTGGTTTATATTGGCGGTGATTGTCATATCTATGAGAACCAATTAAATGGCGTACAGGAGCAATTAAAACGTACTGGTAGTAATACTCTACCACAGCTCAGAATACAAGGCGAAATAAGAAGTATGGATGATTTTAAATATGATAGTTTCTTAATTTATAATTATCATCCAGATGCTTCAATTAAGTTTCCTTTAAGTGTCGGATGAGTGTATCTTATGTTGTAAAAAAAGAAACTAAACGATGTTTCGATGAGGGTATGAAAGCTGACTTATTTACACGTGATAAGATTGAAACATTATTAGGCGGTAAATGCTATCAATCAACAATAACAGAAGATACAAAGAAGCATGTTGATTTTTGGTGGGATGCACCTAATGGAAAAAGATATGGAGTAGATGTTAAAGATTCACGTAAGAATAAAAGAACTGACTCTGATAAAGATTATAGTATAACTTGGTTAGAGATACAGAATGTCAGTGGAAAGCCAGGATGGATTTATGGGGAAGAAGATTATATTGTTTTTAAAACAGATAATAAACTTCTTTTTGTAAAACGAGAACAATTAGCGTATTTCGCTGAAACCAAATATAAAGAATATATTAGTAGTGGAAAAAATATTGTTTACGATACACCTCAAGAATGCTATGTACCTTATCAACGAGCTAAATGGGGACGGAAAGATATTGCTTTTAAAGCTTATATGAAAGATTTAGAAGATATATCTCACTTCTATATAAACTTTGTTACTAATGAAGTAGTTACATTTAATAAAAGCACCGCTAAATAGCAGTGCTTTTTTCTTTTATAACCTATTTATTAAAAAAAGTATTAAACATGTTAGAACAAGAATATGATGGTTATGGTTTTAACGAACCAGAAAGATTTGAGACTATGGCAATGCAAACTCGTGTAGAGTATGAACCTGACAAGGATATTAAAGTCGGACCAGATAAGGATGGTTTGATGTTGGGTCAGGAAGATGCTGTACCAAGTGATTTGCTTGTATCTAAAGTAGAGAAACATAAAATTGGTTTTAAGGGAGAAGGTAAGAATTTTCCGCCATCTAATCATTTATAATGATGAGTAAAAAGGTTTTCATTCCAAATAGTAAATTATCATTATTAAAAGAAAATAATAATGATTTCGTTTCTCAAGATAACTATAAGTTAAATACTGGTACTAGTCTTGAGTATGGTCATGTTGTGCAAGATAGTTTGGGGGAAAATGTTATTCCAGAAGTTGATGCAGAGGAAATTAGTTTAAGTTCTTTTAAAAAAGAAAAGACCCTTGTACCAGAAATATGGAAGGATGATAAACTTGATTCTAAAGTACGTTTACGTCTATTAGATATAGCTGATGATTTTTGGGACACTATGGGTGTTACATGGGTAAAACCTGAAGGTTATATTTTAACTGGTTCCATATGTAATTTTAATTGGTCTGAATATTCTGATATTGATTTACATATTGTAGTAGATTTTGAAAAAGTTGATAAACGTGTAGAGTTTGTTGAAGAATATTTTAAAGCTAAGAAGAATGCATGGAATAACGAACATGATTCACTCGAGATTTACGGATATAAGGTAGAACTTTACGTTGAAGATATTGATGCTGAAACTGAATCAGGCGGTATATATGATTTGGAAGGTAATGAATGGTTAAAAAAGCCAAATCCAGATGATATAGAAGAAATAGGTTTAGAGAAATATGAAATCAAGTCTATAGCAGCTGATTTCATGACTCAGATAGATGATTTAATAGACAGTGCAAAATCTACCGATGATAAACATGTCTTAGAGAAGATTTCAGAAGAAGCGGAAGATTTGTTATCAACAATTCAGGAAACAAGAAAGGAAGGTCTTGAAGACGGTGAAATGGGTGTTGGTAACATTGTGTATAAAGTTTTACGTAGAGCAGGTTATCTGGATAAATTGTGGGATTTAATTGCTTCCTTATATGACGATGTTAACTCTTTGAATGAAGAGGTGGTTGCTGACGGAAATGCCGACCATAATCCATTTGCAGAACGTTGGAGACATGAACGTGACACTCTTAAGAATTTTATCTTAAATAACGGCATCCTTATGACAAGTAAGGAAAATGGTAAAACTTATAAAGTTTACAATATTCCTCAATTATCTAATCTAATAGGTTATAATTATGCTATATGTCTTGAGTTTGACCCTTATACAATGGAAGAGGGTTCAACCGTTTACATAAGAGCGTTAGATAAGTTTACACGACGTTTATTCCAAGCACAGTTTGATACCAGAGGTAGAGATAACAAAGGTGGAACAGACGATGATGTTAGATAATATCTTTATTATCAATTATTTTTTATTTGATAAAGATATTTATATTAAAATAATCAATCAATTATTATATCAATTATGAATAAAAAGGTAAATGTCAATGACCAGCTTTCTCGAATGAAAGGTTTGATGAATTATGGTCTTCAGACAGAATCTAAGAATAATACATACTCTTCTATTGAGTATCAGAAACTTGGTGCAGATGGAAATGTATATGGAATTATTAGAGAAGGTTCTAAGTATTACATTGAAACAGCACCTAACAAGAAGACTTTAGTAAAAGAGGACTTCAACTATATTGGTGGTTTTAAAAACAGAAAAGATAACGAATATTCAAGTTTTGCTGCTGCACAGAAGAATTTTGACCTTAAAATGATGTCAATTCGTGAGGCATATGCAAACGGTAAGAATATCATGATTGAGTCTTGGAATCCTGACAAGAAAGAAAACCTTACTCTTGAATCAACTGAGAAAATGCGTAAGGAGATTCTTCGTGAACGTCAGATTATGTATAATGCTGCTTGTATTAATGAATCTAAACCTCAGTCAATGACTATGGAGAGTGATAACTCATGTGGTGTTTGTGGTTCAAAAGAGTGCAAGGGTGAAGATGCTTCAAAATCAGCTGATGTTGAGGGTTATGAGAACTTAAAGGATGCTAATCCAAAGAATAGTTTCCGTAAATCTAAGCACCAGACAGGTAAGGCTAAAGATGCAAATGATTACAAGGCAGTTAAAGAGTCTGCTGAACCTTTAGCTTGGCATCAGGAAGGTCAGGATGCAAAGGGCAACATGGCTGATACATATATGGATAAATCTCATGGTACCGAGGTTGGTAGTTCAGCACCTTTTGATGAGGAAACAGTTGAAGAGGGAGTTGCTATGCATGATGCTGAGAATCAGAATACACCTAACGTAGGTGTTAATAAAGTTGGTGATTCAGCTCCTTTTGACAAGGAAACCAATGTAAATGAGGGACTTGATGAAATTCCTGATGAAAATCCTGAAAATTCTGAGGATGTTGAAGATAATGAAGTTGATACTGATTTAGAAAATACTGATGATGTCATGGACGATGCTGATGACACTATGGGTGATGAAGGTATAGAAGACGATACACTTGGTGACGAGGCTATTGATGCCGAGAATGACGAAGACGACTTCGAGGATAATGATGACTTCGGGGATGACGAAGATGAGTTTGATGAAGATGACTTGTCTGCACGTGTAGAAGCAATGGAAGATACTCTTGAACAAATCGCACAGAAATTAGGTATTGACACTAATGACTTTGATACTGAAGAGTTTGAAGACGATGATGACTTATATTCAGATGATGATGATGAATCTGAGGATGAGTTTGGCGACGGTATTGAAGATGACGAGAAAGAGGAAGATGAAATGCCTATGGAATCAAGAAATCGTAAAGGTTATCAGATTTTTGAATCAAGAGCATTTAAGAAAGCGAAACGTCGTATGAATGAAGGCGGTATGAAACCTTTCTCTAATGCTAATCGTGTACCTAATGGTAATATGAATGCACTTGATGAATTTGGTAAGCATCCATGCTTCAGAAAGCAGCCTATGACTACGCCAACTAAAAATCATCAAGAGTTTGATGGATATTATGACATGAATGATGAGTCTGCTAAAAATGACACACCATATGCAACTAATATCGGTAGTGGCGCACCATTTGATTTAGATGTAAAAACAGTTGAAAATTCAATCGCTGAATCAATTCGTAGAAATCTACGCAATTTAAAAAAAAAATCTAAACGAAAGTAGACCAACTAAACTAAAGTTGCCTGGTCGTATGGCTGCTGACCTAAATCCGCAGCCAGCACCATCGCCTATTCCGCCACAGATGAATGAGCCAAGTGGGTTTGATATGGGTAGTGACCCTATGTCTGATGACGTAAACGGAGGTGATAATCCAACAGATGATAATGATGAAGCAAATGCACCAGACTCTAATGGTGTTGATAATAAAGCGCAAAAGGCTGCTGGTGAGTTAAGCTATATTTTGCCAGATGCTTCAGAGGAAACTGTGGATTATGTCATGGGTATGTTAGCCCCAGCGGTAGGTAAGAATGAAAATGTTAGTGACGATGACGTTGATAAGTGGTCTGAGAAGATGAAAAGTGGTGATGATAAAAAGTCTGATGAAGATGAAAATAATGATAATGAGGAAACACCAGAGGGTGATAATGATGATATGACAATGGAGTCAAGAAATTATATAGATAATCTCATTGCCGAAACACTACAAGAATATTTCAACGTTAATGACGAAAGAAAATATACACGTCAAGAGAAGAAATTAGATAAGACGTATATTGATGATGAAAATCCTTTTTCGTCACCTTTTTAAAAAAAATGGTACTTTGTTAACTGGTCTAAAGAGGAAGTTCGCACTTCCTCTTTTTTTATATCACTAATTATATATTTATAATTAAAGTTTAAGTCTATTATGAGAGTTTATACTAAAATAAATGGAATATTGCACGAGGGTATCGCATTCTCTAAGAAAAATATTCAGATTAAAGAAGTAACTAATACAGGTGGTGTATCAGCTTCTATTAGTAATTCTGCAAAGACACCAACCGATGCGGTCAATAACGCAGCAAGTACTCTTAATCAGAATCATAATGTAAATAATGTATCGTTTCAACCTAATCAAGTTGACGGACAACAGAATACAAATTCAGGAGAGGGTCAACAGATTAATGTTGATGTGTCAAACAAAGCAGAAGCAGTTAAACAGGTTACAGATGCTGCTAAAGACCCATCTAAGAAAGATGCTAAGATAGTTGCTTACAATAGTAAAACATCACAGTTAAATACTGTTGTTACCCCAAAAGGTTCAACGCCTAATGGTAGTATGGAAAATTCTTCCTATAAAAGAAATGGGAAATTAGTAGAAATGAGAAATAATTCTGTGCCTTTTAATAAAAAGGATTTGGATGAATTTTTAAAATTGTTATGATAAAACGAATATATTTAACAGAAGATAAAATTAATGTTATTAAGAAAAGGGTTATAAGTAAATTACCATCTTTTTTATATAAAGCACTTTCTTCACATAAGACATCTTTAGGAAATAATGCTGTATTTCCTTCTGATGATATATATCCATTTGATTATATTATAGCTAAAAAACGTTTTAATGATGTTTCTGATACACTTCAAAAATATGGTTATAATATTAATGATATTGATGTGTTATCAGATAGAGCTATTAAATGTTTATTGAAAATTAGAGATTTAGAAGAACCTTTACGTAATCATTTAGAAAAAGTATGTCATAATATTGTTTGTGATTTATTCTCTATTCCTAAAAACTCTATTAATTTTTCGTTAAATATAGTTGATAAGGTTGATTCAGAAAATGCAAGATTAACCCCTGAAGAGGATGATGAGGATAATAAATATGAGTTTGAGGATGTATTAGAAAAAGATAAAATAGATAATGAAATATCTAAAAGAAGAGTTATTGATTCATTAATTCAAGGTGCAAGTATTAGGTTATCTAATTTAAGTTTTATATCAGATGATTATTTTGATAATATTGATGAAGAGTTAATTACTCTATATAAAGAATTAATGGATTTAGGTGATTATCTGGCATTTGTTAAAAACGATAAAATAATAGACGGTAATACAAATCAAGGTTCTTATGTTTCTGTTAAATTAGGCGGAAAGTCAGAAAGACCTATTATAACAGTTCAAGCACTTAATTTCCCTTTACTTTTACGTGAAACTATACGTGGAATTTTTGAACTCGTATCTTCACATGGTTTACCAAAAGATAGAAAGAAAGCAAATTATATTTTACGCAAAGCTGATTTTATCAAAGCTGAACCATGGGACATGCGACTTGGTGTTGGTTTATGGGATAGATTATATTCATTAATGAATGGATATGATACTGACGTAGTTCCTTTCATTTTCATGAAATTATGTGAAAATACGCCTGAAGAGTTTAATAAAATTATGAAAGAAATTCTTACACCGACTAAACTTGGTAGAAGATATATTAATAGTTTAACAGATTCTGTATTGCATAATATTGATTATCAAAGATTTAAAAAAGATATAGATACCAAGCAATCTGATATTTATGTTATAAATGATAGTTATTTTTCACCTGCTGAACTTGATACATTTAATATTGATAGTGAGGAAAATGAAAGCGGTGTTATAGAAGATGATAAAGAAATATAATTATTATGATAGATATACAAACGATTGCTGAAGAATACGCAAGAAGTTATGCTGATAAATCGAGAATTTATTTTATAGAAAAATACCTATCAACATTTAATGCTAATGTTGGTAAAAAATCACAATTCCTATTATTCCCAAGACAGAAAGCATTTTTACAGAGTCTTGCTGACCATAAGGCTTCCATAGCCATTAAACACCGTCAGGCAGGTATTACTACAGTTTCTTCGGCATGGATATGTGCACAAATTGCACTTGCTGATTCTGATAAGCCAGAAACTATTTTGTGTATTGGTAACAAACTTGACCTTGCAAACCAATTGGTTACAAAAATTAGAGAGTTTTTGATGCAAGTTCCACGATGGTATTGGGGTGACGAATATTATTCTCCAGACCCAAAATCAGAGAAAAATAAGAAAGATATTTTCACCAAAAATAGTAAATCAGAATTACAATTATTCAATGGATGTTCTGTATACGCAAGGTCTTCTGGAGAAAATGCTGCACGTGGTATCTCAGCTGTTTCGATATTGATTTTTGACGAGGCAGCCTTTATTGAGAATGGTCCAGCCGTTTATTCTTCAGCGGTTGCTGCCACATCATCTTATGGTGATAAATCAAAGATAATAATGGTTTCAACACCTAATGGTAAAGATGAATTATATTACAATACTTATCGTCAAGCATTAAGCCATGAAAATAACTATAACGCAGTTGAATTTAAATGGTATCAAGATTTGCGTTATAACAGACATTTGAAGTGGTATAAGAAAGATGCTGAAACTGGAGAGAAAAAGTGGATTGTAGAGGAAATATTAGATGATACAGGAAGAATAGAATATAACGAAGAAAGATGGCGCAAATTGGAACAAGAGGGATGGATGCCGACTTCTCCTTGGTATGAAACAATGTGTCAATCTTTCAATAATGATTCTATGAAAATAGCCCAAGAGCTTGATGTGTCGTTCCTTGGTTCAGCTAACAACGTTGTTGCAAGTGAATTTGTAGAACTACAGAATAGAATTAATGTTAGAGACCCACTGCCAGATTTAAAAGACCCAATGGTTGATGATACTTGGTATTGGAAAGCACCTATTCCTGGTCATAGATATATATTAGGAATTGACCCATCACGAGGTGTGTCTGCCGATAGAACTGCTATAGAGGTTATAGATATGGATGGACGTGATGAAAACGGTCAACCAATCATAGAACAAGTAATGGAATATGTCGGAAAGAAGTTAGGCGACGATATTGGTTCTATGGCGGTTTATTATGCCAAGCAATATAATAATGCTTATGTTGTAGTAGATTGTACTGGTGGTCAAGGAGATGCTGCTATTTTAACAATGTTGAACCTTGGTTATACTAACCTACATTATGATGACTCTTCTCAGAAGACATACACAATGCAAAATCAATCTATGTCAGATGGTAATTATATGAATAGATTGCCTGGTTTTCACTTCCAAGGAAATAGATACCCTGTACTTGCTAACTTTGCAGGACTTGTTAGAAACAACGAATTTAAAATACGTTCTGCACGTGTTATTAATGAACTTGATACATGGATTTTTAAAGGCGAAACTGGACGTATGGACCACATGGAAGGTGCACATGATGACACAATTACATGTCTTGCAATGGCTCTCTTTGTGATGCAGTATTCTCTTAGTAAAATAGAAGCTGCCAAACGTAAAGATGAAGCAATATTAAGTTCTTACAGAATGACAAATGGTAGTAACTATAGAAGACCAGCTATAAGATACAGTCAACCTGTGACACCTAAATCTGGTCTTCCTATGATGAATAGTAATTCTTTATCATCAAAGCCGAATAAACATATAGGCGGAACTTATATGTGGTTATTTAGCGGTATGAAATAATTGAAACTATTTAGAAATCAACTAAAAATGTTATTTTTTAATAAAAATATATATGGCTAATAAATTAACTGTTTTTCAACAATTAGATAAAGCTATAACTGGTAACTGGAATACACAGGACACAATGGCAAGACATATCAATAACTATGATATGTCTGGTAATAATGTTATATACCAAACCAACGATAAAGATAATTATGAGAAAGTAAAATTAGAATTACAACAGAATAAATATCTTGAAAATAGATGGGTTAAAGCTAACGTTGATTTAAATGTAAGTGCCTATTCAGGACTTAATAATGTTAAGTTGATGTATCGTGATGCTGATTTAATGGATTCATTCCCAGAGATAGGTGCTGCACTTGATATTGTTTCAGAAGAAAGCTGTTTACCTTCAGATACAGGAAATATAGTAAATGTATATTCTAAATCAGATAGAGTTAAAAGTATTCTTGAAGATTTATTTACTAATCGTTTAAATTTACAATTAACAGCACAAATGGTTATACGTGGCATGTGTAAATATGGAAATGATTATATGATGCTGGATATAGACCATAAGTTAGGTGTTAAAGGATGGAAACGTTTACCTGTATTTAATGTTGAACGTATAGAAAACGGTATTACTAATCCATATTCAACAGGATATTCCACTGTTGCAGCTAATAATACAGATACCAATTCTGATATGTCTACTAAATTTGTCTGGTTAGATGATAGCCAGTCGCAAGTTCCATTTAGAGATTGGCAGATTGCACATTTTAGACTGTTAACAAATTCTATGTATCTTCCTTATGGCGTTTCTTATTTAAATTCAGCTCGTAGACATTGGCGTATGCTTAGTTTAATGGAAGATATGATGCTTATCTATCGTCTGGAACGTTCTATTGAAAGACGTGTATATAAGATATTTGTAGGTGCTATTGACGATGCTGATGTACCAGCTTACGTTGAAGAAATTGCTAATAACTTTAAGAGAACGCCTATTATTGACCCAATGACAGGTCAAGTGGATTTGAGAAAGAATATTCTCCCAGTTCATAAAGATACGCCAATTCCTTTGCTGGATGGACGCACTATAACAATAGAGAATCTTGCAAAAGAGTATGAAAATGGTGAAGAAAATTTTGTATATTCTGTACAAGATGATACTCATAAAATTGTACCAGGAAAAGTTGTTTGGTGTGGTAAAAACTACACTGCAGATAAATTATATCGTATAACATTAGATGATGATACATATTTAGATTTAGCTGGTGAACACGAACTCATAATGCGTGATGGTTCTAAGAAGAGAGCAGATGAAGTTAGTGTGGGTGAAAGTGTAATGCCTTTCTACAGAGATGATACTGATTACGATAGAGTATTAGATATTTCTTCTAAATCATATAGAAAAGTAACTCTTAATGATTCAAGTAAAAACGAATCAGACCCTGTAGAAGTTATGAAATTACGCTTTATAAGAAAAGTTGATATCATAGGTGGAGACGATGTGTATTGTATGACCGTACAAGGTCCTAATAGTGAAGAAGATAGACACAACTTTGCTATACGTTCAATCAATTCCGATAAAACTTGGTGTGAAAATGGATGTTTTGTTAGCAACTGTGTAGACCAAGATATCTTTATCCCTGTAAGAGACCAGAATGCACCAACACCTATTGATACCTTGTCAGCAGCGCAGAATTTGACAGCGATGGATGATATCAAGTTTGTTCAGAATAAGGTTTTGACGGCATTGAGAATACCTAAAACATTCCTTAATTTTGAAGAGACTGCTGGTGACGGAAAGAATCTTGCTTTAATGGATATACGTTTCACAAGAACAGTTAATAGAGTTCAGCAGGCGTTCTTAATGGAGTTAACTAAGGTTGCATCCATTCACTTATTCTTACTTGGTTTTAGTGATGAATTAACTAATTTCTCACTTACAATGAATAACCCATCAACTCAAGCAGAGTCACTTGAGATTGATAATATAGAGAAGAAGATTACTGCTGTTAGAGATGCCGTTTCAGACCCTGGTGGTGGTATTCCTGTTATGTCTCAAGCAAAGGCATTAAAGACTATTATGAAGTGGTCTGACAAAGAGATTAAAGAAAATCTTGAAGAGATACGTCTTGAGAAAGGTATTTCCGCAGAACTTGAAAAGACAACTCAAATCATCAAGCGTACTGGTTTATTTGATACAGTCGATAGAATATATGGAGAACCAGGAGCAGAATACATGGATGACCAACCACAACAAGGAGGTCCTGATAGTGGCATGGGAGGTGGCTCTATGGGTGGCGGAGGAGACTTCGGTGGAGGTCTTGATTCACTCGGTGCACCTGGGTCTGATGATATGGGTGATATTGGAGGAGAAGAAGGTTCAATGCCTACAGGAGACATGGGTGGTGATGCTGGTGCACCTCCAGGAGGCGAAGCACCAGGAAGTAGCGGTCCAGAATCAGGAGGCACTCCAATGGAATCTGTAAATAAGAAAAAATCTCTTATTACTGAAAATACATTAAAGGCGATGAAGAAAAATAGTGATAAAAAATTAGATACACTATTTGAAGAATATCTTAATTGTATTGATAGAAAGGAAAAGAAGGCTGAAGAAATTTCTTATGAAAGAGCAAATATCTATGATAAATCTTTATTGATTAATGAAGAATTTGATAAGATGATATCTTCTTTGGATAATTTAGTGAACGATAATGAATAAATTTTAAAAAGATGATGTTTTTATAGCATCATCTTTTTGTTTATTTATACTATTTATTTAGGTAAAACATGTTATACAAATGAAAAAATCAGAATACAATAAAAAGGTAGATAATTTTATAAAAATTATAAAGGAATCTTTAGATAAAAAGGATTTTGAAACTTATAATCATGCTGTGGAATTATTTGAAGATACTGTATCTGTAGCTTTGAAACAGCAGGAAATGGAAAATGAGTATAAAGGTAATAATTTTGGTATTTTAAATCATATTTTTGAAAGTGAACTTCCAGAATTATTTAAGAAAGATAGAAAACTGGTTGGACGTGTTATGCGTACCATTAAAGAAGATAAGAATCTGCTTTCTCAATTCCAATTTTATAATGCTTTGCGTGGTTATAATGGTGTTACAGACAGTACATCTTTTGTAAGAACGGCATTAAATCTCACGGAAGGTAAACTGGATAAAAAGACAATTAAAGAGTCAAATGCTAAATTAGCGAAACTTTTGAAAGATAATGAAATATATCCTTCTGATAAATTATCTTATGAAAAAAGACGTTTCTTTGAGAGTTGTAATACTTTGTTAACCAAACGTGAAAACTTATCCAATATTAATAAATTATCTGATAGTTTAATGACTGTTAGTAACTACATTAACGAACATCGTGCGACTAATCCAGATAAGATTGATTTGGATGAAATGTTTAATAACTTCAACAATACTTTTAAAGATAAACTTAATGAAGACGAAAGAAGCCTTGTTATGGATATAACTAATATACGTAATAAGAATGCTGATACCAAGCGTGAAAAGTTGTTAGATAAGTTTAAGAATGAAAGTTTAATGGAGATTGGTAAATTGTTATCAGTTACAGAGGATTCTGAAGAATTAGATAACTTAAAACGTTTAGAGGAACAAATACAGGGTATGCAGTATTCTTCTGAAACAATAGTCCGTGATTTGGCTAAACTGATAGAAATTTGTGATGTTTTAAAAGACAAAGATTAATTTCTAATTTGACTTTCTTATTTTTTACTTTACCTTTTAATAAAGGGATATAGTTTATGAAAAAGATGGTCAAAGAAATTAAATTAAATGTTTCTGACAAGGTTACATTGAAATACGGCACAATGAATAGGGAAAATCCGAAAGTTGTATATATTAATGGAAGAACATGGATTACTCCTATGTATGAGGGGAATTATGATGATGCTATGTCTTTTATTCTTAACAAATATAAAAAAGAATTTAAAAATCGACTTATATCAACAGGAAGATTTGAAAGAGGAATGATTTTTGAGTTTGATATAAATCCAAGTGCTATGAAGTATGGACATAAGAAGTTTCTTTCATTCGATATTTTTGCTAAGCAGACAGATTGTGTTAATTTAAAAGAATTAAATGACGAACTTTCTGAATGTATTGGTAACGTATCTGATAATCTTGTAGAATGTTTAGAAAATAATGATTTTTCTGTTTCAAAAGTAAAATAGATTATGACAAAAAGAATAGTTAAATTAACCGAAGATGATTTACAAAGTTTGGTTAAGAATGTAGTTAAAGAAGTTATTGAAAATGATGAGAATTTTGATGATGTTTTAAATAACTACGAGCCATTTGGAGATGATGATGATAATGAAGTATAATAAAAATAGCGAGACAATTAAATCTCGCTATTTTTTATGTTATGTGTTGGAAATTTGAGTTAAAGTACTTCTTCCGCCTTCGATAAATGCCGAAGCTAAGTCTCCTCTTTGATGATAAACATCAAGCACTTTATTTATTAAGACTATTACTTTCTCTGGTGGCATTGATGAATCATATTCTTTCAAATGATTGTAAATAGGTTTTAGACCAAAATCACTCCATGCATCAGAACCATCGGGAAGCTTCATCCAATCGTATATTCCCATTTCCTCAAGTTTGTCATATATATTATGTTCACCGATATCTGTAATGTCAACACCATTACATTCTGTTTTACCTAATTCTTCAACCATATAATCAAATTCTTCTGAAAGATATACATATGGATTAGCTTGTGTATGACCAGCTAAAATTGTATTATAATCTAACTGCATTGTATTTCTTAACAAAATACCTACCCACTGATAAAGAAGTTTTGTTGGGAAGTTAATAAATTGCCCATATTTAGTAAATTCTTGCAATGCTTGTTTGTAAGAATTTGCATCAATCAGCGGTGTCCATGACTGTACTCCATTAGGATTATCTAAGAAATTCTGAAATACATTTTCTACATCAAAATTTTCGGTATAATCATAATACATATCTTGGAAAGTTCTTTCTTGCAAAATATGCTTAGAAAGATTAGATAATTGATTTTCAGTTAAAACAATTTTTTTCATACTTATTCCGACAAAATTTTATTAATTCTATTAATCTTTTCTGAAACAATCTTTTTATTAAGAGGATTATTATTTTTACTCTCAATATAAGTTTCTAATCCTTCAGGACCATCTGTAGAAATATATGCCATAGGTGTTGAAGGGTCTGAAACGACATCCCAACAAATCAATTCAAAATCATCTCCAACAATATATTGTCCGAGTTTTTCCTCAACAGAACCAACACCTCTTGATGATACGCCAAGTTTATAACCATTAAGTAACATATTTGCTATAGTATCACCAAAAGATGTACACATACCATGTCTACGGAAGCCCTCAGTTATATTTAACTCCATTTTCCCGACAAGGGTATGACCTTCCCAATGTAATTCTATAATATTATGAGATATACGACCAAGGTCGATAGTACTTTCAGTAGGGTGATTACATTCTCCATATGCACGATGTTCTTCTATTTTTTTCTGGTAGATTTCCACTTGTTTCTTTAGTACCTTTTCTGGATAAATTCTTCCATTAGCATTCTTGATGTCATATTTCTGAAATACAGCATCTACAATGAAAGGATAAGGGCAGTGCCATTCTTTTCCGTCTTTACTTTCATTGACTGTGTTTGTGAAATATTTTTTATTTAATTGTACAAAACCATCTTGTTCTATTAATAGACCTGTTCCTGTTTTGTCTTTTTTAATTTCAACTAATTCTGTCTTCTTATTCATAATTTACATTATTTAATAATATAATAATAAATATTATAATCATCTCTTAATTTATTTGTTAATAATAGAATATTTATAATAGAAGTTTTTAAAAAATTAACTGAAAAAGAAAAATATACATTAAAATTCACTTTTATTGTATGTAATACCTTACTTTACAGATATTTTTTAAAAAGATTGATATATTTATAATAAAAATAACGTATTAATTTCGTTTTGATAGAATGAAGAAAACTAATAACATTAGAGGCAAAGCTGTTAAGGACTCTTTAGAGAGTTATAACAATCTTGCACAAACTCTGAAAGAAAATACGGAAAATGCTGTGAAGAATATTCTTTCTGAAACAGTACGTGATACATACGCAAGAATCCTCGCTGAAGAAGATGAGGATGAGTATGATAAAGAGGAAGTGGAAGATACTGCAGCTCTGACAGCAGATGATGCTGAGGATGATTCTGATACTGAGGAAACTCAAGTTGAAGATGACACAGAAAGTTCTTCTGATACCGATGATGACGATACAACTGTAGATGTTACTGTAACACCAGAGGGTGATGGTGATGAGGTTGAGAAAGTTGAAAACGGTACAGATGAAGATGGTGACGAATGGGCATCATTTGAAAAGTATAAGGTCGGAGATGATGAGTATGACTTCTCAGAAGCGGATGACGATGAAATCGTAAAAGTTTACAAATTGCTGTCTGACGATGACCAGGTTATGGTTAATAAGGGTGATGATAACAAGGTTAGTCTGAAAGATAATGAGACTGGCGCTGAATACCTTATTGACATGGGTAATGATTCTGGTGTAAATGAATCAAATGAAACTATCTATGAACTTGCTTTAAATGAGTATGATTCACATGCAGGTTACACTGACAATTACCAGAAGAATGATGTACTTGATACTAAAGGTCTTCCTGTCGCAGATGAAAAGGATTCTAAAGATTGGGGTTCTGAGGGACTTAAATCTAAAGGTTCAGAGAAACCTTGGTCTGGTAAGAAGAATAGTAAATCAGAGAATCAACCATTTGCAGAGGGATGCAAGAAGTCAAAAGATGAGACAATTTTTGAAATTTATGCTGATGATATTGAGGAAGCTACAAACGTAGGTGGATTCGTTCAGCAAAATTCAACTTCTAAATCTCACGTACCAAATTCAAGTGGTCGAAAAGCTCGTAACTCTGGTAAAGGTACTGTTGTACCACGTTACAGCGCAGAATCTGAATATCGTGAAACTAATGAATCAATTATTCGTAAAGCTAATAAGATTTTCAACGAGAATAAAGAACTTAAGAAAACTCTTGTTAAGTTCAAGAAAGTTCTGCAGGAAGCAGCAGTTACAAATGTCAACCTTGGACAAATTATTAAGTTGATTTCTGAAAATACAACATCTCAAGATGAGAAAAAGGAAATCATTGCACGATTTGGCAAGGAGGCAAAAACAATCGAACAATCTAAGAACTTGTATGAGAATATTTCTCGTAACTTGAAAAAGGCTAACAAGATGAACATCACAGAGTCAGCTAATATCAGTGCAACAAGTTCTAAGCAGATTAATGAGACACCAATTTATAAGTCAGCAGACCTTTTGGAATCTCTTGATTTAATGCACAGATTAAGTAGAGTATAAAATCAAATATATAATCTGAGGATGATGAGTTATCCCATTGAGTTTTACTCATAAAGATTTAATCTTTTGATTATTTCAAACTCTTTTAAAAGAAATAAATTAAATAATTATTAATAATTCATTTAACTAATGAAAGAATTTTTAACAAGCGGTCAGGTCGGCAATATCGAGCTGAACATGCAAAAGAAGATACGTGAAGACATTCAGAAGCGTTGGGACTCACTCGGCTTTACAGAGGGTCTTGAGGGTGCAATCAAAGAGAATGTTGCTACGTTGTATGAAAATGAGGCTAAGCACCTTATTAACGAGGCTACTGCTTCAGATAACTCTGGTTCATTTGAAACTGTAGTTTTCCCAATTATTCGTCGTGTATTCAGCAAGTTACTTGCTAACGATGTTGTATCAGTTCAGGCTATGAACCTCCCAGTAGGTAAGCTCTTCTTCTTGCTTCCTGTAACATCACAGAGAGAGTTTGAACTTCCTACAGGTGCACAGCAGTTGGACCCAGCAGATATCGTAGATGGTACTACTGGTCGTCATAAGGGTCTTATGGGCTATGACCGTGTTAATCGCAATAGAGAAGGACGTGTTGAGCCACGTTACTACTTGCCAGATGAGGTTGTATCACAGTTGGATAAAGAGAAGTGGTATGTACCACAGTTGGGTGAGGATTATACACAGGGTACAACTTATGCAGCTGCACTTGCAAAAGCAAAGGCTGCTAAACTTGGTGTTGAGGCACTTCGTCAGGCTGGTCCAGAGGTAACTGAGTACTTCGAGAAGTCTCTTTACGACTTGTTCTACAATGACTTCCTTTATGATAATTCTAAGGGTAAGGTAACTCTTAAGGTTGGTAATGCACTCCCTGTAGTTCGCACTGCAGCTGGTATGCGTCCATTCACAGGTACAAACGTTAAAGAGTATGAGAGAAGTGGTTTTGACGGTACAATCCGTAACCTTATTCTTCAGATTGACGGTTTCTCAGCTTTCAATGCAGCTCGTTTAACTGGTCCTGATGGTAACGAGATGGATACAGAAGGCTTCCTCGCATCTCTCAAGGTTATCACAACTAAAGAGATTGCTTCTAAGCAGATTGCTGGTGGTAACGTAAAGACTGCAGCTTTCAAGAAGTATGAGTCTGTTCCTTTCCGTGTTGCTACACAGAAGTATGGTAAGGGTATTGTAGAGTACGGTTCTATCTGTGATGCTGAGGGTAAGATGTATATTGAGATTGACCTCGCTAAGACATGTGCACAGCAGGCTGGTACAATTGACGGCTATGTAGGTGTTGATGCTGATGAGTTAGACGCTGCTATCGTAGCTAATGATGAAACTCAGAGCAAAGCAAATATGGCACAGCTATTTAAGGTAGCTTGGGCACAGTATGATTCACTCGAACTTGAGACTGAAATTGGTGAGGTTTCATTCAAGATGGATGCAGTTACTGTATCAGTTGAGGAGCGTAAACTCCGTGCAACATGGTCTCCAGAGTTGGCACAGGACGTTTCTGCATTCCACAATATTGATGCTGAGGCTGAGTTGACAGCTATCCTTTCAGAGCAGATTGCTGCTGAGATTGACCGTGAGATTCTTCGTGACCTCCGTAAGGGTGCACCTTGGCAGGCACGTTGGGATGTTAACGGCTGGAGACGTATGGCTGCATTCTCAACTAACTATACACAGAAAGACTGGAATCAGGAGTTGATGACTAAGGTAAATCAGATTTCTGCACAGATTCACAAGTCAACACTTCGTGGTGGTGCTAACTTTATCGTAGTTTCTTCTGAGATTTCTGCACTCTTCGACAACCTTGAGTACTTCCACGTTTCAGACGCAAGTGCTGAGTCTGACCAGTACAACATGGGTATCGAGCGCATCGGTGCTTTGAGTGGTCGTTATCAGGTATATCGTGACCCATATGCACCTCACTGGAGTATCATAATCGGTCATAAGGGTAAGTCATTGCTTGACACTGGTTACATTTATGCACCATATGTACCAATGAGTTTGACGCCTACAATGTTCAACCCATTCAACTTTGCACCTGTTAAGGGTATCATGACCCGTTATGCTAAGAAGATGGTTAACAACCGTTACTACGGTCACATTCGTGTTGACGGTCTCGTACACTGGCCAATTTCTGAGTTCCGCTAAGCCGAAAGGTTTACGAAATATTAAGAGAGGAATCAAAAGTTCCTCTCTTTTTTGTTTCTTTTATTTTTTATTTGTATCTTTGCAAACATGAAAAAGATTACTTTAACATCCGAACAAGAAAAAGAGATTTGCAATATATATACATCAACAAATCATGGTGTCAATTATATTGCCGATAAATTTCATATTGGAAAAGTTAAAGTTAAAAATATTCTGTTGAATAATTCTATCCCTATGAAGAAGATAGGGAAACAGAGTAATATAGAACAGATTAAAATCATTCACACAAACTCACCTCATGCTGGTGGTAGAAAGAAAAAAACAACGGAAGAATTTATTTCTGAAGCAATTTCTGTTCATGGAGATAAGTATGATTATTCAGAAGCATGTTATAAGGATGCTAAGACAAAAGTAAAAATAATATGCAAGAATTGTAGTAATGTATTCTACCAACTTCCTAATAGTCATTTAGCTGGACATGGATGTTCTTGTTATAGTAAGTTCTGTAAGACTTATGATACTGAATCATGGATTCAAGAAGCTAAGACAATTCATGGAGATAAGTATGATTACTCTAAAGTTAATTATGTTAACGCAAGGACAAAGATTGCTATAATTTGTAAAGAACATGGTCTTTTTTATCAGTTACCAATATTACATTTAAAAGGTCATGGATGTCCACTATGTAAGGTTGAGAATAACAAATTAAATGAAGTTGAAAAGAGTAAATTATCTTTATTAAAAAGAACAGATGATTTTATTAATCAAGCTAATATTATTCATAACGATAAGTATTCTTATGAAAATATTGGATATATCAATAGAAAGAATTTAGTAAATATCGTTTGTCCTACACATGGTTTATTTACTCAAGACCCACGCAATCATTTAAGAGGAAGTGGTTGTCCTAAATGTGCTAATTTAGTTTCAAAAGCAGAAACTGAAATCTATAATTTTTTGGAAGAACATTTATCTGTTGAATTTATTAGACATGATAGAAAAGTACTTAATGGAAAAGAATTAGATATTTATATACCGTCTTTGAATATTGCAATAGAATATAATGGAATTAGATGGCATTCGGAATTATGTGGTGTTGATAAGACATATCATCTTGATAAATTACAGAGATGTAATGATAAAGGAATTAATTTGATAACAATCTTTGAAGATGAATTTATAAATAATAAAGAATTAGTTTTAAACAAAATTTTACATATAGTTAAATGTAATAAGGATTTTCCTAAGATTTACGGTAGAAAGTGTTATATTAATGAGATTGATAAGAATGTAGCGGAAACATTTTTGAATAATAACCATATACAAGGGTTTGTTTCATCATCAATTTATTTAGGATGTTTCTTTAATGAGAAATTAGTTGGTGTTATGTCTTTTTTGAAAGAGAATGATAATGCTTGGAATTTAACCAGATTTGCAAGTGATATTCAATATAATTGTTCTGGTATCGGTGGAAAGATGTTTAAATATTTCTTTAACTCACATAACCCTACTTTTATCAAGACATTTGCAGATAGAAGATGGACATTAATGTCTGATAGTAATTTATATACATTACTTGGATTTAAGTTAGATAAAACATTACCACCAGATTATAGATATTATATGCCGTCTGTAAGTTATACACATAGATTACATAAATTCAATTTTAGAAAAAGTAAATTACATAAGAAATATGGTTTATCTTTATCTTTAACAGAAAGTGAAATGACAAAAGAAATTGGTGCATATAAGATATGGGACTGCGGTCTTTTTAGATATATATGGAAAAAGGAGGTGTGAAAACCTCCTTTTAACTTTTGCTTCCGAAATAATTGTCGTGAGTAAACTATAATCTTCTTATTTACAATAACTGATGCTATCATAAAACTATAATTCCCAAATTATATCAAAGCGTTTAGCTGCTTTTTCGGTTTCTTCTTTCTGTTTCTTCTCTTCTTCAGTTAGTTCACCACGCATCCATCTATACAATTCTTCTTTAATGCGTTTGTATTCTTCGTAACTAATATACATAACTATTTAAAATCTATAAAACTATCTTTATTGTGAATTGTATCAATAGATAAAATATAATAAGCACAAAACACATTAACATGAATGCCGTAGGAGAAATCATGCACGAAATAAAATCTTTTATCTTTTCCATATCTATTTATGTGAATATTTGATTTGCAAAAGTATATAAATTTTTTATTATATGCAAATTTAAACTGTTAATTAATTAAAATTTACGTACTATTTTAATGTAACCATTTAATTTAAATGGTGTAATAAAGTCCCAATCTTCTATATAATTACTATCTACTGGTTTCCCACCATTATGCGTGAACAGTGTGATATGTTTTATTTGATTCAGTGACGGGCACTCAGTTTTTACACTAACCGCACATGCTTTATTACTTAATCCTATCTTATTGGCAATTATCTCGTATTCTTCTCCTTCATGTTCTTGTGCCCACTCTAAAAGACCTTGAGTTATATTATTTTTAAAAGCAATGGTCATATGGTGACAGAATATTTTAGCATCTTTAATCGCACAATTTCCGACAACACTTTCTGTAATCTTTAATAGTCTATCTTTTGATTTATCATCAAGCAATAAACCAATATATAATATATTATGTCCAGATATTTCTGTTATAATATTTTTAATAATACTTTCTGTTAGATGTTTCATGATAATTTATTGAATATATCTTTTTCTTCTGGTGTACATATATCATAGAACTTTTGGTAATTTATTTGTAAAGTAAATTTTGTTATATCTTTAAATTCTTTAAACATCTTACCATAATATTTTTTGAACCATATATAGCCTTTTTTATCAACTTTATCAAATATTGCCATATCGCCACATTTTCTATTGATGATGTAGTCACCTTCTTTAAACTTTATTTTCTTCATTTTGATTAAATAGGCACGTTTTACCCATTATATAAATATTTATATGTAATAATAATTATTATAAACAACGTATACATAATGGCTTTAAATTATTGGGCATATAGAGAAAGCAATCTACTTAATCCTTTTTCTTTCGGTTGTGGTTGTGGTAACAATCATAACACTGATGATAGACAGGATAAAGAAATTGGTGACTTGAACGGAAAGTTTGGTCAAGTAGAAACGGCTATTACGGCAACTATTGAATCTGTTAATAACAATACTAATAAGATTGCTGATTTAGGTGAGAAGGTACAACATAATACCAATGATATTGATTCTATAAAAGAAAAAATAGATGCACTTGCAGGTGAGGGCAAATTGTCTGATACTATTTCTGAATTGTCAAAGAAAGTGGACGGATTCCCTAACAAGTATTATACCAAAGAAGAAAGTGATGGCAAGTATGCACCACTTGAATCAGTAAAAACAATTAATGATGTTGTAAATGGTATTTACGATGTTATTGATGATATTAATCAGAATGTTTGTACATTTGGTGATTTAAAAGATACTGTTGCTAAGAATAGCAAGGGTATTATAGATTTATTCTCTGATAAGGCAGATAAGTTGGCTCTATCAGAAGAGATTGAACGTGCAAAAGGTGCTGAGAAAGTTAATGCAGACGCTCTTCAGGAAGAAGTAACAAGAGCTACTACCAAAGAAAATGAACTTAAGGGTAGTATTGATACTCTTTCTGCAACGGTAGACACAAAAGAGAAAGGACTAAGTGATAGAATAGATGCGCTTGGTAATGATGTTACATCTCGTTTTGTTGATACTGATGGTAAAATACAGGCACAGAAAGAAAATCTTGATAATGAAAAATTAGTACGTAAAGAGGAAGATGATAAACTCAAAACTCTTATTGATACTAATACTGAAGATTTACGTGGTGTACATACCGAGTTAACACGTTTGGATAACGTAAAAGCTAACAAAACAGATATTGAGGATTCTTTACGTAATCTTAATAGAGGTATAGATGATAAGAATAATGAGTTATCAACTAAAATCAGCGGTAATACAGTAAATATAGATGTTCAAAGACAGCAACTTAACGCATTAAAGGTAGTTGTAGACGGTAAACTTGATAAAAATAAATTTGCTAACTACAGTGGCGCAACGGAAGTAACTTTAAACACTTTAAACCGCAATAAAGCTGATTTAACGGCTTTAACTGAGGCTAATGATACAATAGCAGCATTAAGGAATGATGTCGCTTCTAAAGCCACTAAAGACAATCTTGATAACACAAATGCAAGAGTTGATGCTTTAGAAAACTTATCACCTACATTATTAACCAAGACGGAAGCAGCTAATAAGTATATGCCTTTACTTAGCGGTGCAACTCGTGACGAAGTTACTGCTGTTGATAATAAAGTTAGAGTTTTAAATGATAAACTTGCTGGCAAAGTAGATGAATCACAACTTGATGAGAAACTTAGTCCACTTACATCTTTATTGAAAGATAAATGGAAATCTAACATTAAAGCTAAAGAACTAAATGTGGACGACCTCGTTCGTGATATTAATAAACTTGATGGGGATAAAGCTAACAAAGAAGATGTATATTCTAAACCAGAAGTAGAAGCTAAATTACTTCAACTGAAAAACGATTTAAAACGAGAGTATGATGCTAAACTTATTGAAGCAACTGAGAAGATTACTAAGTTGACGAAAGACATAGGTTATATATCAGAGTTGAAGAATGTTGAAACAGGCATTGCTAACTATGATAACTCTGGTAACGGTATTCTCGATGTACTTCACAAGCGTATGCATGAAGCATTTGCAGATTATGACTTCCAAAATGAATTAGTAAGATTAATTCATAAGATGGATGAAAGAATTAAAACTTTAGAAAGTAGATAAATATTTAATATATGGCTAAAAGAAAAATTAATCCGTTAATAGCATACGATTATCGAGAACAGGACGAATTTAAAGGACTAAGTATCGGCTCTTACACGGAAAATAAAGATTACACCGCAGACATAAACAGTATTAAATATAAAAATACTGAACAAGATAATAAAGAACAATCATTAGAGAATAAGAATAAGGAACAAGATGCAGCTATTGCAGCTTTAAGTGCAAATACCGCTTCTACTATCTCTTTATTAGATGGAGTTGCACCTACTGGTGTATCTAAACGCTATGTTGTAAAACAAGGCGAAAATGAAATAGGAAATATTGATATACCTACAAATAATGTTATACAATCAGCTTCCTATAATCCTATAACGAAGAAAATAACATTCGTTGTTACAGGCGGAAGTAATTTAGAGGTTGATGTACAAGATATTATCGGTGATGTTGTTCAGAAATCGGTTTATGATGCTAAAGTTCAGGAACTTAATAGTGATATTCAATCTTTAAAAAACATTGTAGATGATTTAAAAGATACTTTGGATATCGAGGGTAAACCTGAAAAAGACACTTATTAATAACAAATAAATAATTTATTATAATTATATGACTTTAAATAAACATATTCAGTTATTCAGAAACTTAATACCCTCTAATACAAGAGAGGAAGCTATCGCTAAATTGGATGAATTTGCAACTAACAAGAGTGTCAAGGACGGTGTTCCTGTTCTTGGACGATATAAAGAAGGTGCAGAAGTGAAAACACTTCTGGCACTTTTCCACACAACTGATGAAAAATCTTCTTATACACTTTTAACAGACGGTTCTGCAGGTTCTGTAACTGATTTGGCACTGAATGAATTGAAAGCTAAATTAGGTGACGGTTTTTCAGCAACTGATACTGTAGCAAAAGCTATAGCTGCACTTAAAGGTGATACCGCTAATGACACCAAGGATAGTGAGTCTGTATTAGGTGCTAAAAAATATGCTGATAATGCAGTTTCAGAATTAAAAGGCGCAGCTACTAAGACTGTGAAAGAGTTAGAAGATGAACTTGCAACTTTAAATGGTGATGATTCTACTGCTGGTTCAGTTGACAAGAAAATTAAAGATGCAACTACAGGTATGACACTTGCTGCTGTAGCTGAAGAAGGTTCTATTATTACTTCTGTAGCACAGGAAAATGGTAAAGTAGCTGCTGTAAAAACCCCTGTTAAAGATGTGAAACTGAAAGGTTTTGCTAAAGGTACAGAAGAGGGTGCAATATCAGAAGATGATACCATTGCCCAGGCTTTGTCTAAAATTGAGAATAATGCTGCTAAGGCAAGCGTTAGTATTAATGCGGACGATAAGATTCTTGCTAAGGATAAAAATAATGCTTTATATGCTTATGTAACTTTCTCAACTGTAACTCCAACAGATACATCCGTTAAAGAGGAGTACACAATCGTAGGTAAAGACGGTGTAGACCTTGCAGAAGGTCAACATATTAAAATTTACAAAGACAGTTCTTTAAAATCTCTTGAACTTGTTGCTGAAAATGAAGCACACACAGCTGGTCAATTCTTAAAATATGTTTATGTTGATGTAAACGGTGTTGACCAAACAGTATATGTTGATTGTTCAACCCTTTTAGCTCAGTCAGAGTTTAAATCTGGTCTTCAGGTAAGTCTGGCTGGAGAAGTTTCTGTTAAATTAGCTACTGATTCAGAAGAATATCTTACTGTAGATGAGAATGGTATTAAGTTAACAGGTGTTAAGACTGCTATTGAAAATGCTAAGAAAAATGCAGCCGTAACTGTTTCTGCTGATACTAATCAACACGTATCTGTAGTAGAAAGTGCTGGTACTGATGGCGGTAAAGTATTTACAGTATCTGATAATGTTGCTGGTGATAATGTTAAATTAAAAGGCTTTACAGCCGATACAAAGGGTTTCACTGGTATAACCGAAAATAGTACTGTAACTCAGGCTGTTAAAAATATAGAGGAAGAAATCATGAAGAATGAGGAAGTAGTTGCTGCTTCTTTGAATGATTTAAAAAATACTAAACTTGATAAGATTCTTTTGAATGATTCAGAAGTATCTGTGACTAAAAATTCTGATAAGATTTCTACCGCTAAGTTAGTTATAGATGGTAGTACTATTACATTGAAGAACTACGCAACAGCAACCGCTGCTGAACCTGCTGAGGGTGATACTATCAATGCTGCTATTGCTAAACTTTACGCAACAATAGACAGCAAGAGTTCTTCTGTAAAGGCTGGAGATGGTATCAAGGTTGCTACTGACGACCCTTCTAAGGTTTCTGTTAAAGCAGCTGATGTAGTAACAGAGGAGAACATAGCTAACTTTGGTTTTGCTGCTGATGGCACACTTATATTAAAGAGTGTTGATGGAGGTACTTATTAAAAACTAATTATTTTTCAAGAGGTGTGCTTCCTATAAAGTGCACCTCTTTTGTTTAAATAACGTTTAAACAAATATTTATAACATATAACAGAACATTATTTTTTATAAAAAGATTGAATATATAAATAAACGATTATGGGAAAGATTCTTCATTTAAAATCAAAAGATACGAACACGGCTGCTGGTGGAGTAGTTACGCCAAAACTGCCAGATTCTTCAGTACTGGATTATGGAGAGATTGCTGTTAACTATGCTGACGGATATGAAACATTAACTATAAAAAACAGTGCTGATAAAGTAGTTTCATTTTCATCTACAGTCCAAATGATTAAATATGCTGATTCATTGGTAGCTGATGAAAGTGCTTTAGCTAAAAGAGTTAAGGCTTTAGAAGATAAATTAGCAGGTCTTGATGAAGCACTTAAGAAAATAGTAGGAAAGGAATAATAATGAAAAAATTAGCGAAACTTTTCACTTGGATAGTAAATAATGTAGAGAAAGATAAGTTAATACATAAAGAAGTAGGTTCTTTAGTGTTTTTTTTAGCTTGTGTTGCATTATTAGTATTAGGAGTGGGTGTTTACTCATCTTTAACAATATCAACGCTTATAACGGCTTTTTTTGCCTTTGGTAAAGAGTATTGGTTTGACCCAAGATACTTTAAAGGAAATATACCAGATAAAAAGGATGCATTATGGACTATGTATGGTGCTATAGAAATGATTATTATAATCTTATTTGTGAAAATGATTTTTAATTAAATAAAAAAAATAACAGCATATTAAAAATATATGCTGTTATTTTTTATGACCCTGATATTAAATAATTTTTAATTCGCTTTTTATCTTTCAACAATTGATATGATAACATTATATATACTTGTTATTTAAATCATCAACAATTTTGAAATGTAATGAATCGTGATGAATAATTGTTTGCATACCGTAATTAACTTTGATGTCTACATAATAATTTTGAGGAATCAACATATTAGTATTTACTAATACATAATTTTCGGTATTTGTTTTATTGACATTTTCAAATGGTATTATATCAAGCTCTCTTTCACCGTCTTTAGTATATAAGCGCCATTGCATTCCATCAATTAATGCTGTGTCAGCTTTCTTATAATCAACTTTAGCTACGATTACTAATTTTCTTACATCGCCTCTTTTAATTTTTTCATTAGCTTTTATACCGCTAAGAGAAGGTGTAAAATTTTGTGATTCTGTTATACTGGAACCAATATTAAAGAATGAACGTGGATTTTTTGTAGTAAAATCAAGTTCAACCGCATCAAACTCAGTTCCTTTATATACGATATTATTCCATGTATCATAAAACATGGTATCTGCTTCGTATTTTGCTTTTGGTAAATTAAGTTCAATATAATAAACTCCATTACTATATTGTTTACTTTCTATATTCTCACATAGTTTACCAGACTTATCTGTTATAACTTCCTCATTTCCGTCTTTTATTGTTACGGTTGGTTTTTTATCCAAGTTAGTTAATGTACCACCCATAGAACAATAAAGATATAATTTATTATCTTTATTTAAAACAAAATTAGACCTATCATCAGAAATATAGTCATTGTATACTGTTTCTATAAATGGCTCGAAGAACGTATTAGTTTTGTCAGTTAAAAATCCTACATATTCTTCAGTAGTAGATTTAGCAAAACCAGTATTTTCTCCTGTTCTTTCAAGTTGTGGTGAAAATGCTATACCGATACCGTTATTATCTATTTCACCGTCTATCATTTGATTTATTATATTTGTCACATCGAGTGAAATATTCTCATTTCCAATATCAAAGTGTTGTCTTCCGATTATGATACTACTACCAGCAATTGTTCCATATTTATCATATTCTTTTGAAAGTGTTTCGTTACTATATACACCCTCTTCATCCCATTTAACACCATTTCTCGCTTGATACCAATTACAACCATCTGTTGATATTAATCTATCAGGGTCAGTTTGTTTTCCGCTATAGAAATCAATATTAAATGAACTTGTTGAATAATCAAATCCTTTACCTCTATCCCATCTTTTTGGAATTAAGAAAAATATAACATCAAAAGACGTTGCACGATGTCTATTACAGTCGTGAATAGTACTTGTTTCTTTGTTATGAAGTTGTGTAAAATCAATAGACCCTGCATTAGTAATACGCAAGGTATGTTTCATTTTACTTCTATCTGGCATAATTCCATCTTTAATAAGATGAGAAATTTTATCAATGTCGAAGTAACATAAAATACGTGTTGTACTTAATCCGTAGCATAATTCTGCAATAGGATTAAGACCAGTGTTGAATTTTTTACCTTTAATTATGGTATTGAATTTTGATAAATATGTACGTTCTAACATTGTTTTTAAGGGTTTAATATATAAATAGTTTATGAAATACGAATATCTTGAGAAATGATTTCATTGATAGAATAATCTTTCAACTTATTTATTGCACCAGCCCAGTCACCACACTGTTCCATACCAGCCCAAGGATGAACATGACGTAAAATAGATTCACGCATAATTTCTAATAACTCCATTAGTTTATCACCTTTCACAGCTGGGTGTAATGAAGACATAAGATTTGAAAGATTCTTATCTTCTATTAATTTCTCATTATCATGGATATATATGCTTGCATCATTATCTTTGTTACTTACCAAATTAATTTTATCAGCAACTACATTGACGATACTATTAGCATGTTGAGGTATACCTGTTTTTGTATCATATCCACTAACAAGGTTCTTTTTATATTTTAATTGTATATACGTTGGGTCAACTGAGTTAAATATAATATTGCCAAACTTAGAAGGGTCATCATCATTAACTGGTTTTTGTCTTATACCAGCACGTAAATCAACTTCACTTGTTTCTGTATCTTTATCAAATTTTAATACTATATCTTCTTGTCCACGTCCTACTACGGCAACATCATTAGGTTCAGGGAAAGAACCTTTAGTGTAATTATCATTAGTTATTTTCTTTAAAGGCTTACTTATGTTCTCTTGAGTTAAACTTAACGCTTTAGCTTTAGTATTGCTTAATTCAAAATCCTGTGGTTGAGAGATAATTGGACCAATATAATATCTCTGACTACCCGTATTACCTATTTCAGTAAGAAAAATTAATACATATTCCCCTACTTTTGGAACTGACTGAAAAACTTTTGGAAGTAAAGGAAATGCCCATGGAACGATACCAAGCGTATTATCAGAAGTGGTACGTGCTTTTACACGTAGTCCATCAGCACCATTAGGAGTGGTCCTATCTTCAACTTCCTCAACTTTACCTAAAAGAAACATTGTTGTATTCATTCTATAAATTCTTTGCGTCCTTTATTTAATTCTTCAGTCAATTTAATATATTCTTCATCCAGTTCAGACAATTCATTTATTAATTTTATCACTTTTGCTTTTTTAATTTCATATTCGTTTTCAAGTGATTTAATTTTCAATTTTATTTCTTCGTTAGATAATTTCATAAACATTCAGTTTTTAAGATATTAATCCATACCCAGGGCTTGCATTGGTATTTACTCCTTCTACTACTACAGGACCACCAGCATTAGCACCAGTACCTGTGAAGCTAACTCCACCTGGTATACTTGATGTTTGTATTTTTGCATCTTCATGGAAAGTTCTAACTATTTCTTTCCATCGTGCATATTCAACGCCTATAGTTAAATTTGGGCTACCGTCTGGCATATCACCAATTGGTATACCCATTTTATTTAAGTCTTCGACAACATTTGCTGTTGAGTTTATTACAGATAGTCCTTTTCTTTTTGCGATAGCACATACTATTAGAATATTTGATATTTCAGGTGCAGGTTTTCTAATTCTTTCAAAGAAACCTTTTATAGTATTACATATTTGTTCGATTCCCATATTTCTTTATTTAACAATTGTTAGTTGTGGGTTGGTCATTTATAGTTTCACTCTTATCAATATCTGCGTAATCGACGTTTCCAGTAGAAGTATTTTCAAAATGGTTTTTAAACCAAGGTAGATTTAGACTGAAACTACATTCTTTCATTATTTGCAGCATTAAATCTCTATAATAACCAAGAGTTTCTTGCAATAACATATCCCCCATTAATTTAACGATAGGAGATAGTTTATCTAATAGTAATCTCAATAATTCTTGTAATATAGCGTCTTTTACTTCCTTGACAATAGCAACTATTAACGAGCGCATTGATTTGATTATATCTTGGAAAGATATTAATCCTATATCACTTCCCATTATCTTCTTATTCACCATGATTACCATTAATACCTTTGGTGTTAAGAGTGCATTTACAAGACTTGTTATTAAGTTTTCAATTAAATTGTTAACGAAATTAAATTCAAGTTTTGGTCTATTTACAGGTTTTGCTGGCTCTGATATAGTTACTGATGCTTTAGTTATAATACGTTTAAGTAATTCTCTTTGTTCGTGAAGTGTTGCATTATTATCGAACTTATCAATAAGTTCTTTTACTTCAGTAAAGTCACCATACTTTATTTGATTATCTCTAAATGATGCATGATTGTGATACGCTTCTTCTGAACGTCGTAACATAGCATCGTATGTGTCATTAGAAAAAGAGAAATAACAATCCTTTAACTCTGTATCGTCAGATTCTATTATTTCTTTAACTACCTGAGTAATTTTTTCAAGTTCTATTTTTTTCTCAAAAGATAATTTAACAGACCCACCAAATTTAGCACCTAACGTACTTTCTAAAAGATTTGTTATTATATTTTTTGCATCGAAAAGTTTCATACCCATAACCCAATCGTAGTTAAACTCATAGATTGTTAAACCTTTATAAACTTCCTGTAAGTAAGGAAGAATATCTTGGGTAGGATTTTTAGTATTTATAACTTCATATGCACCTGTGGACTTATTGATACTTATACCTATCTTTTGAGGATTTCTATCTAAACAATATTCTACTGTACTATTCTTTTTGACAGAATCACTCTTAATAGTTTTAATGAAAAGTTTACCGTCTGAAAGATTAGGCGGTACAGTATTTTTCTTATCTCCGTTTACAGGTGACGGACTTATGACGAAATAAATATTATATTTATTATCTTTATCTAATTTGTAATATTTGTTATGAAACGCTTTAATATTGACTTTTTTTACAAGTGTTTCATCTTTATTATTTTCCACTGAAAATATTTCTACAGTAGTTGGATATGGATTACCATTGGTAACTTCTATCCAATTATAAGCAACTACTGGACTACTTGTTCTTAAACCGTTAGTTATTTTTTCATATTTTTCAGCTGTTTTTATCTTTGTTGTTTCTGTAACTTCTTTTCTGATTTTTTCAAATTTTCCAGGGTGGATAGAGTATTTACCATCTTTATCTGGTTCTCCTTTTTCGTTAAATAAAATACGTTGGAATCTCCAAATAGGTTCTCCTTTTTCAGGAACATGTAAAAGAGGACGTGGAAGTATTGTTAATCGTATTTGATTATCTACAATACCATTGATTTGTCCAACACTTGAAGATTGGTTAAAGAACTGTAAATTACATATTGGTTTTTCCTGTGCGTAGTTTCTACTGTCAGTCAATTTTTTCTTTCCTGAGAAAGCATCTATTCCTAAATTCTGATAAAAATATCTCTTTGGATTAACATACCAATTAGCACTTGTCCAATCATCTGATACTGGAACTATTTCACTTCTTGAAATATATTTAGTTGCTATTTTCTGACTTTCTTCTGGATTTGTACTTGTGATATTGTTAACATCGGATGTATACTTTACAGATTCTTCTGCGGTAACACATAAACTTATGACACTTCCATATTTCCCATCTTTCTTTTGAACGAAAGTATTGCCAGGCATAATACATGTAGTTTGCCCAGTAACCGATAAAGGCTCTGGGTAATCTATAACAATGTCTTGGAATAAAGATGTAACACCACTGTTAATATTATTCTTAGTATCTCTATAACCTATTTTAATAGGGTCTACAGTATTATTTAATCTAAGATTTTCTTTATATCTACTTTTAATCCAAGTATCAAGTTTTTCATCGTTAACAATTGAAGGACTTGGAAATTTAGCCTTATGTATTACAAACCATAGAAAGGCATCAAAGTCATTAGCTCTTGCTAATTGATAAGCATTAGTAGTTGCTTCTGGGTTGATACCAAAATATAGATTTTTACCATCACCGAATGGAGATTTAGAGAGTTTACCTATTAGGTCAATAGACTCTACACCTATATCTATACCTCTTCTATTCGTTTCTGTTGCGTTTTCTCCTCGTGGGTTATACTTTCTAAGGTTCTCAGGTATTCGAGGGTCATACGAGCAGGAAATCATGCCTTTCAGGTTAGTTAGTAATAATGTTTTAACACCAACTTCCAATGCAGGCATTAAGTAGGTAAGGTATTTGGTTAAGAAGTCAATCATGTCTTCCTTTGAAACACCTACTAAAGTTAACAATTCGATTAATAATTGTATGGCATTATCATTTTTTACACTTAATTCAGTTTTACCATTTGAGCTATTAGCGTTCATAGAAATACCAAGGCTATCGGTGGTTTTTTTGATTGTACCAACGACTCCTTTAGCAGTAGCAATAGATGTCTTTACCTTATCGCTTAATTTCTTTTTCTTATAACTTAAATTGGTATTATTAAGTGCTTCTACCATATATTATTTTTTTAATTCAATAGTTTTAGTTTTCTCTTTTTTACTATATTCTTCGTCTATTGTTTTACGGATTGCTTTTATATCGAAACTACCCATTACACTTGCATTTTCATCACTAAGTGCACCCTTAACGTCACCGTTATGCTGATATATATCAGTAAGAAGTTTTGCAATATCTAATTTTTTTGCGATTGCTTTATCTTTGATACCCATAAAATCATTCATTGCCTTTGCATATTTACCTTTAGCATCCATTACCTCGTTTTGAAGTTGTGTTGCATTTGCGAGTTTGTTTATCTCGTTTTGTGCCTGTGTAATTTGTTCATCGGCTAAACGATATGTTTCTTGTAATAAATCTTTAATATTCTGTACGTTATTGATTTCAATCTTGAGTTTTCCCATAAAATATTGTTTACATATAAATAGTATCAATCATCTTTTTCTTGGTATCGTAATATATTGCTTTATAACGTTTCATCCCATCTCTAATTTCTTTTGTACCAAGGTTAGTAGTTTCCTTTAAAAACAAAAGTATAGAACTCTTATTAAACTTATCACTACCCATTTGGATAAACAAATCTTCCCAATTAGTCATTAGGTTAATAAGTGCTTTTCCTACTTTAGTTTCATTCTCATTCAATCTTAACTTTTCTTTATCATCAATAATTCTTCCGATTTTAAGTACAGTATCACCCATTAATTCATTTAGATATGTTAATTTTGAATTTCCATCTTGATAAGAATGCTTTAAACTATCTGTTAGGTCAGCGTTGAAATAATCGTAGTGGTCAACTCTTTTTTGATTCTTGATATCCTGATTAATTCTACCCATTAAGTAGTTTTTACAAATTGTTCCACAATATGAATAAGCTTTTTTATTTTGTTCAGGTTTAAAGTTATATATCTTTGTCATCAAGAAAGATATAGTATCATTAAACGTATCACTAAACTCTTCATCAGCAGGATATAAATTATATCTTCTAATAATAGATTCTATCATTTTGGTAAATGCTGGTAAAAGAATTGTATTAAAGATTTGATTTTTTTCTTTGTTACTATTTGAGTTAATATAATTAACCACCGCTTCTTCCTGTTCTTCGTAAAAATATCCTTTTCTCTTAGCGGATGGTTTTCTTCCTCTTTTTGCCATCTTATTAGTTGTAGGAAATGTCTTATTATATTTTTGAGAGCATATTTTTTGTACGTAATGCACACTTCCTAACACATTTCTTTATGAAATCTTCGTGTCGCTCTTTAAACATAAGTGGTGTCATTTCCACAAACAACACCACTTACTTTTAAAAATTATAGAAAATTAGTCTTTGTTTTCTTCTTCTACATTATCTTCGGCTTCAGTTTGGTTATCAAAAGTTTTATTTCTATCTTCTTTGAAGAAATACTCTTTCTTAGCTAACTTAAACCAAAACTCTTGTTCTTCCTTAGACATATTTTCACGATAGTTCTCAGTTAAACTATCCTTTCTTCCCATATAATGATTGTAACCCACCTTTGGTACAACAAAAATCTTCTGGTCTTTATTTGTCGCACGAAGCATATACTCATACCAGAAAGTTAATTTGATTGACGGCTTAAGTCCACCTACCTCGTTCCAATCGTCAGTATTAAACACTGAACCAGTCATGTAGAAATCAAAGAAATTCTGCAAACAATCATTGTCAATAAAACCAATATTATTTGAGAAAGCTGATGCCCAAGGTGCTTCATTACCACAACCGCTAAACTTCTTTGTATTAAAGTCAACAATATCAGTTAATGGGATAAATACGCTTACATCTGGCATAGTTTCAATATACTTCTCTACATTGTTAAACCAGATTGGAGTATATTCGTCATCATATTCAAGAATTGAAAAATATTTTGAATTTTTAATACCATTGTTTATAAGTGAAGCAAAATCACTTTTCTCATTCGTAATAATCTTAATATCTGACCAATCTTTTAAATACTTCTTAATCTTACTCTCAAGACCTTTTTTACATGAAACACGTACTTCAATATTCTCTTGTACTGAATTAATTGCATTAGTAAGCAATTTACCTACTTCATCGTTAAACTCATGTACAGGGATTACAACAACTAAATTCTCCATATTTTTATTTATTCTTATCCTTATTTTCTTTACTATTAAGTTGAATTAACAATTCTTCCATTTCTTTCTTTCTATTCTCGATAACTCCCTTTGTATATTCTACAAACTCTTTCTCAGTTGTTTCATACTTGTAATTTTCTCCAACTTTAGACGCTTCTTTGTAAATTACCTCTGGTACCTTATCAGTAGTCCATGAACGTACTACGCTTGCAATCTGCTTATGCACATTGTTAAAATCATCAAACCATACGCAACAGTTCTTGAACTCACCATTTTCGTCTGTCATCCATTCCAACTTATTATCTGGAATCTTTGCAATAACGATAGCACCGCTTTGCATTGCCTCAATCGCTGAATAACCAAAGCTGGTAGAATCATCAACCCAGATAGTAATTGCTGCCTCTCTGAGCGATTCTGCGAAGCGTTCACGGCTAAATCCTCTTAGGTCTCTAAATGAAACCCATTTAAATGCAGGATACTTCCAATAGAATGGTTTTACAATCTTATTAATATCTTCTTGATTACGTGAAACGATATTAACAATCATCTTCTTAGGTTCATCCGTAGCACCAAATATATTTTCAATATATGGTTTAATAGTTGTAGTTTTTACATAAGGGAATACGCTTTTAACCAAACCAGCATTTTCATTTGTGTTTACTACACACTCCATAATACCAAAGTCACCCCATTGTCCTCCAAATGGCATTTGTTCAACCATATAATCATAATTCTGTAGAATGGCGATACGCTTACAAGGTAGTTTCTTTGTCTGATTCATAACTTGTGCAAAAATCTCTGGAATGAAAAGAATATCACTTGGTGCTACTTCAATATCATCTTTAGAGATATTGTAATGAGGTAACTCTGTATACTCTACTGGCATCCATTCTCCAACACCAACAAACTCTTCCTCTTGATGCAACATAGAAACGTTATAACCATTTTTATGGAGAATCATAGCCAAGTTATATACATAAGATAAACTTCCGCTTGGATTACCCTTTGTATCAATTACAAATAAAAATATTTTATTCTCATTCTTATTAATTCTTTCAATTTCAGAATTAATTTTTTCAATTGCCTTTGTCTGTTTTTCGTTCATAACTTTTATTTTATATATGCTACTAATTTTATGTAGATATTATGCTTTTGATGTAATTGTTTTTAAGAAATTTTCATCATTGAACATTTCTTCCAATGAATTATATGAAATACTGTTTTCATCAATATCTTTTTCGGTTAGACCATTACTTTTGATTAAAACACATTTCTTATCACTTGGACATTTTGTGCTATATTCTTTATTTGAAGTAACTATAACATCTGCAATATTATAAACTTCTTTAATATCAGATGGGAACATAACCATTCTTACTCTTGCGCCAATTTTACTAAGGAAGAAATAAGTTGATTGAATGGTTAAAGCGTCCTCATTCATACTATAATAAATCACATTAATTTCTTCATCTTCAAAATTAGTAAGATTATACATCCAGTTATTTATTTTAGTTGGCAAATTTCTTTCTATTGGGTTTGCACAGCCAAATATTTCATAAGGATAGTCTTCATAAATGAATTGTAGAAATTCTTGTTTACTATCAAAGTGAATGTACTTTTCAATTACGTTTTCCTTAACTTCATCAATGTTTTCATCATCTAACGAATTATCAAAGTTACGCTTATAATATTTTATCAACTGTTTGTTAATATTTCTCACTACGTGATTTAATTCTATTGCTATAGTTTTCATATTAAAAATATAGAATTTATTTTATTTAAATCAATTATTATTTTCCTGTTTTTTCAAACAATCATTGCATATTACTTGTCCATTATCAAATATTTTAGCTTCATTACCATCCATTTGGCAAACCTTACCACATACAGAACACTTTACAACACGTAAAATTGCACGAAGATTTTTAGATGCTTCTTTAGCCTCATTATTTTGATATTGCTTTTCTCTTTCTTCTGAATAATACTTTTCACTTAGATTAAGTGCCTTACGCATATATTCTTCCCATTCAAACGTTAAGATAATTTCTGTATCAACTTCTTTAACGGCTACTAATTTTGGATTTAAGAAACTATAGTTTGTAAAATCATACTCTTCATCAACTTTAAGACATACAAATGAAAGAGTCATCATAGAACTTGCAATTTCATTTCTTGATACAGCATATTCGTTGTCTAATGGTAAATCTTTAAGTTTCTTTAATTCATTAATAAACGGCATTGAATTACCATCATATACATTTGGTATAGTAATAAAGTGTAAAGAAGTCTTTTTGATATTCTTGCTATCGTCAATATTAACGTCTACAGATGAAATATACTTTTCAATTTTAAAGCGAGTAATATATTCTGTTTGAATTTCCATGGTGAATTTTTCGTTATCATATTCATCCAATCTATTCAATTCATCTGCGATACCTGCGGTTAACTTCTTGTTTAATATATTAAATTTATATTTTCCATTAATTACCTTGGGTTTATTTTTCTTAACCGCTGTTCCATCCAAATTGACTTTATAATCATTTGATTTCTCATCAATTTTATACATTGAATATCTTAATTTCTCAACTTCTTGAGTGATTTTCTCTTTTAACAAATCATCAGCCAACTTATTTTTAGATATTGTTTGAGTGATACTTATACTACTATCATTTGTATTTTCTATATTCATCATTTTCTCACCAGCTTTCATTGAGAAAAAAATATTCCTAAACCAATTACCTAACGCTTTAAACATAATATTCCTTTATTATTTTGTTATTGATTATTTCTTTTACTTTGCTTAATAAATTTTGAAATTGTATGAGTTTTCTATATTCTTTACTATTTTCTTCACTCATATTTTTGAAATCAAAACCAGTATGCATCATAGCATATTCAGTTAAGTTATTTGACATTTCTACAACACTTTCATTAATAATTGTTTTTAACTCAAATAACTTATTGAGCGGTAACTTTTCTATTTTCTCTACGTTTATTTCCATTGAGTATGAACTTTTATTTTATTATGATTGGAAATTTATCTTCATATTTCTGTATGATGTACTCTTTGTTATCATCCCATTCTGGCTTTGTTTCGTCATTGGAATTATGACATAAGCGTATATTAGTTGTCACTCCTACTTTTGTTTCATTGGTCAAATAATTAGCAAGACAAAAATCATTATCATACAATACACACCCTTTAATATTTTCATCAAAATATTCCTTGATTCTTGATTTATCTACTGCCATAAAAACTCCATCAACGACACATACTTCCTGTAAATCTTTCTTAAGTAACTTAGAATAGGCTGCAATCCATTCCTTACCTTCGCTTCTATATAAGATTTGACCATAACGTTCTGGATAATTCCACCATACACATTCTTCATCGAATTGACCAGAACCAGCTACGCCTATAATTCCGTAATCTTTATGTTCATTGAATAATCTTAGAATTTCTTTTCCCCATCCTTTCTTTAACATTTCAATGTCATCATGCATGAATACGATTATATTTCCATTGATATGCTCGCTATCTAATATATCGTTATACAAGACACTTAAACTCTCTCCTACGGGGTTTTCTATCCAAAAAACAAATATATCACATTCACTTGTTTCTTTTAGGTTTTCAACAAAGTCATACTTTTCACTTATTGGCAACCTTGATGGTATAACAACATTTATTTTATCATACATTTCTTTTTTTATAAAAAATAAACTTATTTATCTATTAGTCAAGAAAAAACGTGATAGGAAAATCCTACCACGTTAATTTATTTTTATTATTTCTTCTTATCTGTTGAACCGAATCCATTTTCACCTCGTTCGCTATCAGAAAGTTTATCAACTTCGTTGAATCTAACTTTATCAAAGTTAAGAATAACAATCTGTCCAACGGCTTTCGATAAATCTCTATAAGGAGCAAACTCAAGATTCTTAATACGTTCTTTCATCTTCTCTTCAGCATTTTTCTTCTCTACCAAAGCCTTTTCTAATGTTGAATATGACATTGTTTCAAAGAAAGCTTCGTAACCAGCATGTCTAATTCTATCCTCAGAAGATGTTCTATCTTTAAAGCAAAGCATTATTTCGCCTCTATAAATCATGATATCAGCGATACCGACACTATTGGCAAGATAACAATTTGTTTTACGATTTGAACTGCGTGGAAAAAGAAAACCGCCAACTCTGTTTAAAGCCTCCATCTTGAGACCTGTATGATATACGTAAAAATCGTTTTCCTCATCCCATTCGTAAGAAACTGCATATAAATCCATACCTACATCACCATCATGTGCATATTCTGGTGTTACAGCGTTAGGATGAATCTTTGTAAATTTTACTTCCATTTCATCTTTCTGAACTTGTCCGCTTGATGTATTTCTTAAAAAATTCTGAACTTCCTTAAAAGCTTCCTGACTACTTTTTGTTTTCTCCATTTTTCTGTTTTTTACTTTCTCTTGAAATTAGATAAGTTTTACTATTAGCGATTCTGACAACTTCCGTTAGAATTGATGAAAATAAATAACTTTGAGTATCATTACAATCTTTATCTATGATTGTCATCGCTTCAATTTCATCTGGTGATAATTGAATATTACATTCAGACATTAACGCTACACTATGTAAACCTGTCTTAATTGAAGGATTATCTTCTCTATATTTGTACACAAAACCTCTATTCTCAATTTCCCATTTATTGTTATTGGGAACCATTCTTACAGCTTTAGAAACATGTTGAAGTAAACATACCTTAATGAGTTTATTCTTATCAACTTTAAAATTCTTAAATGTTTCATTTTCTTCCAAAGCAATTGGTGTAAGCATATATAAGACAGTTTTAAGCAATGAACCATCGTATGCTAAATCTTCAAAAGAATTATTGGAATATGAAGCATTTTTCAACAATTCACCGTACTTCTCTTGAAGAGTATGAATGTTAACACCCAATTCTTCTAATTTAGTAAAAAATAATTTTAAATTTTTACTTTTAATTTCTTCTGTAAGCATTGACTTGAACTTTATTAGTTAAACTTGCTGCAAAGATACAGAATTTTTCACTGACTTCCAATTTTTTTCTAAAAAAATAATTATATAATATATTTTATTTTTAATTTATATATTAATTTTTTATAATATATTTTTTAATATATAATTTATATATTTATTATTCTCACATACAGTCAAAAATTGTGATAATAACTATCATTTAGTCTTGCTTGTGCCCATTTGTCGTTATACGTCGCGGCTTTGTAAATTAGTGTTGATGAAATATGGATTATTCATCAGATTATTTTCAATGTTCGTGTTCGCAACGAAAAGTTTAGGCGGCTATTGCTGCGGGGTTCCACCTCTTCCCATTCCGAACAGAGA